>Ga0315281_10000024_pt1 | contig 185628 bp, 250 predicted proteins | sample YL17G07_0_MG_FD_204540 | JGI IMG/M metagenome (GOLD analysis project Ga0315281, IMG submission 204540) | Sediment microbial communities from Yellowstone Lake, YNP, Wyoming, USA - YL17G07_0 | ecosystem: Environmental > Aquatic > Freshwater > Lake > Sediment | place: USA: Wyoming | collected...
GGTCCTACCGGATATACTGGCGCTGACTCTAGCGTAACTGGTCCAACCGGTCCTACCGGATATACTGGCGCTGACTCTAGCGTAACTGGTCCAACCGGTCCTACCGGATATACTGGCGCTGCTAGTTTAGTTACTGGTCCAACAGGTCCTACCGGTTATACCGGAGCTGACTCCGAAGTTACTGGACCAACAGGTCCTACCGGTTATACCGGAGCTGACTCCGAAGTTACTGGACCAACAGGTCCTACTGGAGCTACAGGTGCAGATAGCACCGTTACAGGTCCAACCGGTCCAACTGGATGGACTGGTCCTGGAGGAGAAGAAGGAGGTCCAACTGGTCCCACCGGAGCTACAGGTGCAGATAGTACTGTTACTGGTCCGACAGGTCCAACAGGTTATACCGGAGCTGCTGGTACAGGTGACTCAGGAGTACTAGTTTGGATATTATAAAAGTTTACTAAGGAGAAAAAATGGCACTAGATATTAAAAATATTGCAGAAGGACAACTTCCAAGTTCTACTGGAGACTTATATACAGTTTCTGCATCTACTAAAACGATTATAAAATCGATTACTCTTGTGAATACAAATACGATAATTGAGACTATTAATCTATACCTCTTAAAATCTGGGAGTTCTGCACGAAGGATAATTCCAAAAGATATGCAGTTAGGTGTAGGTTATAGTCTTATTTTTGATGATGTTTTGACTCTTGGAACGGGAGATAAAATTCAGGGTGATACTACAACAGGGTCAAAAGTAGATTATACCATCTCTGGAACGGAGGAAACTTAATGAAAGTATTTGATAGGGATGGAAGAGTTCTAACTAATCCAACTACAACTGGTCCTACCGGAGCTGCTAGCACTGTTACTGGTCCAACAGGTCCTTCTGTTACTGGTCCTACCGGAGCTGCTAGTACTGTAACTGGACCTACAGGTCCTACCGGACCAACTGGAGCTGATTCTGAAGTTACTGGTCCAACTGGTCCTTCTGTTACTGGTCCAACCGGACCAACTGGTGCTGACTCTAGTGTAACTGGTCCAACTGGAGCTTCTATTACAGGTCCAACTGGAGCTGCTAGCACTGTAACTGGTCCAACTGGAGCTTCTATTACAGGTCCAACTGGTGCTGACTCTAGTGTAACTGGTCCAACTGGAGCTTCTATTACAGGTCCTACTGGAGCTGCTAGCACTGTTACTGGTCCTACTGGTCCAAGTGTTACAGGTCCAACTGGAGCTGCTAGCACTGTTACTGGTCCTACTGGTCCAAGTGTTACTGGTCCAACTGGTCCAAGTGTTACAGGTCCTACTGGTCCTACTGGTCCTACAATAACACTCACTGAGACTATGACCAGTGATACTACTGCCACTGGTATAATTGTAAGTAAGACAGCTGGTGAGAGTGTGGCTTTTGGTGACACTGTATATTTTAAGTCTGATGGAAAGGCTTGGAAAACAAATGCAGCAACAGCAACCTTATTCCCAGCTCAGGCTATGGCAATAGCCACAATTACTACAGGTAATACAGGAAACTTTTTATTATATGGAACAGCAAGAAAAGATGCGTGGAACTGGACAATAGGTGGTATTATTTATTTAGATTCATCGGCGGGAGGAATGACTCAAACTCCACCTTCTACAACTGACTATTGTGTTCAAGTTTTAGGAGTATGCCATCCAAATGCAGATACAGTGTTTTTTAACCCAGATCAAAACTATATTACTCATACATAGGAGAATTAAATGGCAGTTTTTAAACCAGGTCAAAATAATGATGATTGCCTAACATATAATTCAATCATAAACCTTAACGCTTTCTATCTTGGAAATATTGGCTACTCATGTGATTCAGGAGTCCGATTTTCAAACGTTACTATTCCAAAAGGAGCCACGATATTATCCGCAAAAGTTACGTTTCAATCGGCGGGCAATTACGCCACTACGGTTTGCAACGACCGAATCAAAGGAGAAGACGTTGATGACCCAGCGGTCTTTTCAACTTATGCTAACTATGCGGGAAGAGCGAGAACAGACCACCTTGTGGATTGGAACGCTGTACCTGCAATGGCTACGGACACTGATTACGATAGTCCAGATCTTACAGATATTATTCAACACATTGTGAATAGAGCTGGATGGGCAAGTGGACAACATTTGGTTTTATTTTTTGCAGATAATGTAAGTGACATTGCGTACAGAATACTTAAAGATTATGATGTAAGCACAACCCTATGTGCCAGATTAACGGTAACTTGGTCTTGGACTCCGACTTCACCATTAACTATTCAACCGGCTGATGCAGATGCTTATTTATTTCAACAAACTCCTGATACTAATTATGGAACTAACGCTGAGATAGCTGTGTTAGATTATAATACCCTTATGAGTCATTCATTACTCAGATTTGATTTTTCTACTTTACCAGTTGGAGCAATCATAACAGCCGCTGAATTAGATTTATATTATTATATGTTGGAAGCAGGTGATCCTGTTGGAAGAACATATTGGGCTCATGAGTTAACCCAACCTGCATGGACTGAACTTGGTACAACCTGGAATAAATATGATGGAACTAACGCTTGGGCAATCGCTGGTGGTGACTATATAACAACCAATGGAGCTTCTGTGGTAATGCCAGCATCTTTTGGATGGGTAAGTTGGAATGTATTAAACTTGGTTAAACATTTTCAATCTGTCCATAGTAGTATTGCCAATTTTCTAATAAAAGACGGAACCGAAGAGAATAGTCAAACGGGAGCAGGTTTTGCCAGCAGAAATTATGCAACTGATTATACATTAAGACCCAAGTTAAAAATTACATATACTACAGGCCCAGCCGGCATTAAAACCATTAATGGAATAGCAATTACTAGCGTGAAAACAATTAACGGTATTGCAATCGGATCAGTTAAATCTTGGAATGGATTGAGCTAAACTATCTAAATAGGAGGTAAATATCAAGAATGAGAAAGTTCAGCTTTTTAAGTTTTGGAACAAATATAAGAGGCGAAAAATTAGACAGGTAAGAGGCAAAGAAATATGAGTACTTATCCATATACAACAAATACTAAAACAGTTTACTTTCCAAATGATACGTCAGGACAAACAGGTTCGTATGCAAGAGTCCTCCAACTTTCTACTGGGTATCTGTTAGACAATGCTGATGGAATATTCAAAGCTTCTCCTGGTGATCATGAAATTCCTTTGGTCGAAGGACAACCTTTTATCTACCATTTTTCTGAAAGTAGGCATGTTTGGGATGATGGTGAGTATCAAGCGTATGCTTATGATAATACAGACAAACTTTTTAGTGTAGCTCAATTTTCTATATATGACGATAGAGAAGTTATCATGTCGAATATAGAATATGAAATACGTCATATAAGTTCTACGATTGAAGACTTTCCTATTCCGGTTTATACTATACCTTAATAGTTACTTTTTTCTGAACTTTTTTGTTAAGTTTTCTAGAGAAGACTAGAAAGAAACTCTATAAACAGGAAAGGAACTTTTTAGGATCTAGTTGTTTTCTGAAGAGAAAGAAAGAAATGATAAAGAATCATCTATGTATTAAGTGAACAAATCTTTACTAATGGATTCTAGAAAAGAGAAAAATGAATTATATTGGATTAGACATATCGTTTACTGGAACTGGGTTAATAGTAATTGACGAAAGTTCTAGTATTTTATATGAAGAATTGATATCATCGAATTCAGAAGAGAATATTGAATGTAGAATTATAGATATAACTGATCGAGTTTTCTCAAAAATTGAAAAATATAAAAGCTCTAAAATTTGTATAGAAGGGTTGTCATTTTCATCAAGAGGACAATCTACTTTAGATTTAGCTGGTTTACATTTCTATGTAAGAACGACTCTATTTAGAGATGATTATATTTTTTATATTATTCCTCCCACTACGTTGAAAAAGTTTGTAACTGGCACAGGACGCTGTCAGAAAAACTTAATGTTATTAAAATGTTATAAGAAATTTGGAATAGAATTTGATAACGATAATTTATGTGATGCTTATTGTTTAGCTCGATATGGACTAGAAAATTACAAAGGGAAATAATTATGAAAAAAGTTACTGTAAGTAAATTAATAGAAAAATACATTGGAAAAGTTTTTGAAGATCTGGAACAAAAATATCCAGGTTTATATCCAGATTTATATACAGGAAATATTGAGAAACAAACACTACAAAATGACTATTTTAGACAGGTTTTATTCACTACTAAAAATCTTCAATTGGTTGTGATGTGTTTACAACCAGGAGAAGAAATTGGAGATGAAGTTCATCAAAACGTAGATCAGTTTTTTAGAATTGAGGAAGGTGAAGCAAAATTTATTTTTAATGAGAAGAGTGAATATATTGGACGTGATGGAGATGCAGTTATAGTCCCACAAGGAACCTTCCATAACGTGATTAATATTGGGAAGAATCAATTGAGATTATATACTCTTTATTCCCCACCAAATCATCCTAAAGGTACAATTCATAAGACTAAATCTGAAGCTGAACAAGCTGAAAAGACCAACACTGTTTAAGAATTATAAGTATCCTTTCTAAAAATTTAACAGAGGTTATGTATGGAAATTGCAAGTAGATTTATTTTAATTGAACATCTTGCTAAAAGAAGTGGACGGCATTTTGATCTTCGCTTCCGAAAGCCAAATTCTAAAGATTGGGATAGTTTTGCTACGAAAAAAGAAATGCCTCCCACAAAGAAAATTATGCTTATAAGAACAACGATCCATACAGAAGAAGAAGCTTTATTCGTTGGAAGAATTCCAGAAGGTTATGGTGCGGGAATTTTGAAAAAGGTTGACGAAGGTGAATGTATAATCAAGAAGTACAAAAGTTACCATATTTTAGCAGAGTTTAAAGGAAAGAAACTTAATGGAATTTATCATTTCTTTCAACCAAAAGGTATAGAAGAGAAGTTTGGAAAGAACTCGTATTTATTTTTTAAAGGGAGAGAAGAAGAAATGCAAGAAAAAGTTAAACTCTCTGAAAATGCTCTTTCCGTAGCGAAGAGCAGATATTTCATGGATAATGAAGATTGGGAAAGTTTTTCTCAAAGGGTCGCTGACCCAATAGCAGATGTAGAAAAAGAAAAAGAAAAATATAGAGAAAAATTTTCTGAGATGATTTATCGCATGAATTTCTTAGGTGGTGGTAGAATTCTGAGAAATTCTGGAAGAGCAAAAGGAACATTACTTAATTGTTATCATTTACCGTGTGGAGATTCAATTGAAGAGATTGGTGAGTTTATTAAAGATTCTTTAATTTTATGGGCTGAAGGCGGAGGAGTTGGTTGTACTTTTTCTACCCTTAGACCACACGGGAGTCCAATTAAAGGAAAAGGGGGATATTCATCAGGAGCAGTTAGTTTTATACAAGCAATAGATTCAGTATCTAAAGTAATAGAAAGTGGGGGGTCGAGGAGAGCTGCAGCACTTGCTTCTTTAAATATTTCACATCCGGATATATTTGATTTTATTGATGCAAAGTTAGTTGATGGAAGAATTTCTAGTTTTAATATTTCTGTAGAAGTTAATAATGATTTTTTAGATGCTGTATCTGAAGATAAAGATTGGAATCTAGAATTCGGTGGAAAGTTTTATAAGACAGTTAAAGCTAGAGAGATTTGGGATAAAATTATATTGAATATGATTGAACATGCTGAACCAGGAATATTGAATATGGATAACTTAACAGAGAATAATTCTTGGTATTTTGATCCAGTAACTGGAGTTAACCCGTGTGGTGAAGCTATATTAGCTCCATATGAATCATGTGATCTTGGTTCTTTAGTCCTTTCTAATTTCGTGGATAAAGATGGAAATACTGATTGGAATAAATTAAAAGAAACAATATTTTTGGGTGTTAGATTTTTAGATAATGTTCTTGATGTTAATAAGTTTACTATTGAAAAGATAAATGAGAAAAGTAAGAATGGTAGAAGAATTGGTCTTGGAGTTATGGGTTTAGCAGAATATTTATTTAAGAAAAAAGTAAGGTATGGTTCTGAAGAATCATTAAAGTATATAGAAGAGACAATGGCATTTATTAGAGATAACTGTTATTTAGCATCAGTTGAGTTAGCTAAAGAAAAAGGATCTTTTCTAAAATTTGATAAAGATAAATATCTACAATCTTCCTTCGTAAAAACCCTTCCTGATTTTATCCAAAGCAAAATCTATAGAAATGGGATAAGGAATGTGACATTACTCGCTATAGCGCCAACGGGTACGATCTCTTTACTTCCAGAAGTTACAAGTTCTATTGAACCATTGTTTGCAAAGTCGTTTATTCGGAGAGATCGAGCTGGAAATAGAATATATATTCACCCTCTTTATGAGAGACTAATTTTAGAAGGAAAAGGAAGAATTCCTGAATGGTTTGTAGACACTTATGATTTGAAGCCGGAAGACCATTTTGCAGTTCAAAGAGTAGTTCAAAAATTTGTTGATGGAGCAACGAGTAAAACTATAAATCTTCCAAAGGGAATAACTAAAGAGGAACTTAGTAGTCTTCTTTTAGATAATCTTAAATACTTAAAAGGCGTTACAGTTTACGTTGATGGAAGCAGGTCTGGGCAGATTTTAAATCGTATGTCAGAGGGACAAGTTCTTTCTTACTTAAAAAAGAATGGCAAGATAATTTCACATTCTTTAGAAGAAAGAGATACTGAATGTATACCCTGTTCTAGAGGAAGAGAAACTAAAACTTTAGATTTTAAAGATATAAAGGAAAAAGTTTTGAAAGATATTATTTTTAAACGAGGACTAGAAAAATGAAATGTGTATATTGTCAAAGAAGTAAAGCAAAATATAAGTTAAAGAATGGAAAATGGTGTTGTTGTAGACACCATAATCAGTGTCCAGCTAGTAAAGAAATTTTAAGTAACAGTAACAAAGGTAAGAAACATTTGTGGAGTGAGCAAGGAAGAATAAATTTTGCTGAACTAACGAAGATCAGAGTTCCATGGAATAAAGGAAAAAATTTATCTCAAGAACATTTGGAACACTTATCGAAGAGCCATTTAGGGCAAGTTGCTTGGAATAAAGGAAAGATCGGGGTATACTCTAAAGAAGTAATAGAAAGTATAAGTGAAAAAGTAAAAGAACTCTGGAAAAATCCAGAATTTGTTAAAAAAATTTATAAATCTCTAGCTCATGGAATGAACAAGGAAGAAAGTAAAATAAATGAAATTACAGAGAATTTAGATTATAAATATACTGGAGATTTTTCATTTATGATTGGTGGAAAAAGTCCAGACTTTACCAATTTTGAGAAAAAGAAAGTAATTGAATTCTTTGGTTCCTGGTATCATGGAGAAGAATACAGGAGAAGAATATATAATGATTTTAAGTCAAATAAAGACCATGAAATAGAACGAATAGAACACTTTAAAAAATATGGTTTTGATTGTTTAATAATTTGGGGAGACGAACTTAAAAGTAAAGATCTATTAGTACAAAAGATAAAAAATTTTTAGGAGGAAATTAAAAATGTTACTACTTAAAGAAAATGAAATATGTCCAAAAAAAGATGTTTGTATGTTTGCAGAAGTTGGAGGAGAAAAGTGTTATGGGACATGTTTTCGTAATAGTCTATTTGCATGTGATTTAGATTTTTCTGACGAACCCAGTGATATTTCATTTGAGCAGTTACAGGTTTGTAGTCTTCAAATTTAGGAGCTAAAAATGAAACTAGATAATGAACGAACAGAACTCTTACTGAAAGAGTATGATGAGCAACGAATGGCTCTAAAGAATATGATTAGTGATCTTGAGAAAATAAAAGTGAAATTAGATATATTGTTTCCCGAAAGACTTGATGCAAGGTATATAAGACTTTTTGAAGAGAGAATGAAGTCTATATCAGCTTTATTTCAAATACTTCTTGAGGTTAGAAAAGAGATCTTAAAGAGTGTTAGAGATGAAATTGAGATTAGGAGAAAAGTAGACATTGAAAAAGAACTAGAAGATTCTCTAGAAAATATTAGAGACCTCGCGAAGAAAGTAGAAAAGTTCCAGAGGGATGAAAAATTACTACTAGAAGAACAAAATAATAGTGAAAAACCATTGGAGGTAAGTTCATGACTAATGAAATAGAGAATGATGAACAAGAGAGTCAAGTAAAAGATGATGTGAAAGAAATTTTGGAATCTACAAAAATAGATAAAAATCGGTTAAGTAATATAGAACCAGTTGATGTAGAAGCAATAAGTAAAGATGATCAAAAAATACAACAACTCTATTCTGAATTCTCTTCGTTTTTAGAAACAAGTGCTGACATTATATCTGACAGTGGTGTTAAAACTGTTATCCCAACTGGGATCGATTTATTAGATGCGATCTTAGGTGGAGGTTTAGCTTGTGGTACAATGTGTATAATTGTAGGACCTCCTGGTGGTGGTAAAACTATGTTAGCTGCACAAATAGGAGGTTCGATTCAAGTAGAATTTCCAGGGTCTATAGTTGCATATTTAGATTCAGAAGAAGCTATTACAACTACTAGATTGTATAACCTTGGTGTAAAAAGACCGAAAATAAAACCATATTCAGATGTTACAGTAGAAAAAGTATTTAAATTTTTAGAAGGACTTTGTTTATTTAAAGAACAGAAAAAAATAATAGATATACCTTCAATTGTTGTCTGGGATTCGATTGCTAATACTTTGTCTCAAAAAGAACGAGAAGCTGATGATATTAATAGTGTTATAGGATATAAAGCAAGAATGTTGTCAATTCTAGTTCCAAAGTATGTATCTAAACTTTCGAAATATAACATATGTTTAGTAGCTGTGAATCAATTGAGAGATTTGATCCAAATAGGAAATTTTACTCCTGCTAAAGAAATGAAGTTTATGCCTACAGGTAAGGAAATGCCAGGTGGTAATATCTTGAAATTTAATGCGTTTCAACTCATATATATGAAAATAAATTCTATTTTAGATTCAAAAAAAGAAGGATTTAGCGGAGTAGTTGTAGAACTAAAGTGTGTAAAAAATAAGTTATTCAGTCCGAATATTCCTATTCAACTTGTTGGCAACTTCTTAATTGGTTTTAGTAATTTTTGGAGTAACTATAAATTTCTTGTGGAGAATAAAAGACTAAGTAGTGGCGCATGGAACTATCTTATTACTCTCCCAAGTAAAAAGTTTAGAACTCTTGATGCTGAGAATTTGTATAAAGATGATCAAGTGTTTAAGCAAACTTTTGATGAAGTTGTAAAAGACACTATACAAAAAGAAATAGTCGATAAGAACGTTGTCCCAGTATAACATTCCTTTAGTTTTTCTAGAACAAATATTTAAATAAAGTTACAGTCTGAAGGAAGGGAGATGTAATTATGAGCTCGAACATTTCTGAATTACTAAAAGATTATGTTGAACAATCGGTGCGGAATTTAGTTGACAAACCTGAGGAAGTTAAAATATCTTGTACAGTTTCAACTAAACTTGTAATCATTCAAATTGAAACAGCTGCAAATGATAGAGGAAAGATTATTGGAAAAGGTGGAAGAATTATTGATGCTTTAAAAATTATAGTTTCGGCTATGAAAAATGCCCGGTTCCCAAACGACCCAAAGAAAGTTGCTTTAGAGATCATAGAGGACGAAAATCCAAATTTAAGTTATCTGGAGGGACGAGGAGGTAATAGAAATGAAGTTAAGTAAAGAAGTTAAAATTAAATTGCTTGAGAATTTCTATGGGTTAGACCATATCTTTTTTGGTAAACCAGTTAAAAAGGTTGAGGTATGTTGCCCAGTTTTAGTTACTGAATATTTATCGGTTAAAGGTGCTTTGCTCTCAACTTTGATAGAAATATATAGACTTATAGAATATTCTCCTAAAGAAATGAAACAGAAGATTACTACAAAACAGTTGGTAGGAAAATCTTCTAAAGTTGCAGAATGGTGTAAATCGGCAGCTAAGAATTTGATGTCTAAAAAGAGAATGCGAAAGTATGTGAAAGAACAAGTCATCAAAGAAATAGAAAGTGATCCAAGAAAGAAAAAAGATATTGTAAAGATAACGGAAGTTAAAATCAAAGAGAAGGCTTTATCTTTGGCTGTTGATAATATGCTTATCGCAAGAACTTTAGTTGAATCTAAACAACTCCAGAAATTAAACGATTGGAAAGGAAGAATACTGGAGGACGCATATAAAATTCTTCGAGATAATTTAGTTGAATGTGTGATATCTATAACTGAAAATGGAGAATGAACTTAACCAATTAATATCTTTTTTAAAAGAAAATTCTAGAGAACAAAAGTCTGGAATTTTTAAAACTCCTGGTACACAGAAAAGCGTTAAAAAACCAGAAGTTGATATAAAGTCTTTAATACAAGATCTACAAACTAATATTCATTCTGATGTTCCAGCAAAAACTAAGACCTCTAAAGGATTCAATATTCAAAAGTTTGAATTCTTAATGAGGTCTAAGCTTATCGATGAATATAAAAGGATTCAGAGTTTTGATAGACCATATATTTCTGTTACAGAACTTTGTTCTTGTCTAAGGAAGTGTTATTACGAAAGAAAAAGATATCAAGTAGATATTAATGAATTATTTCGTTTCTCTTACTTAGCTCTTCTAAAAGAAGTTGGAACTTTTGTACATAAGTTTATACAATCTATTTATGGGTTTACTGAGTCTGAAAAAACAATCATTAGTGAGAAATTTAAAGTTAAAGGTAGATTAGATTCAATTGAAGAAAATATTTTAGTAGAATTTAAAACTGTAGATCCTTCTGATTTTAAAGATACTTATTCTATTGGGGATTATCATCAATCTTTGATATATTCTTATATATTGAATACTGAGTATAATTATAACATTGAAGGGATTACGTTAGTTTATATTCTGAGGAATTTCAAAAAAGTTGTTCCTTTTGACTTAGAGGTGGATTCTAAACTAGCTAAGTCATATTTAGAGAGATCTCCGCTTCTTCTGAGAAGTATAGAGAAAAATGAAGTGATTGATCCAATCGGAGGGACCATAGAACAATGTAATTATTGTCTTTATAAAAAGTACTGTGAAAAAGATAAGAAGAACATTGTAACATTATTTACTCCTTTATCTAATGTAAAGAACGAAGCAGATGATAAAACTGTTGTTTTATTATAGTTAATTTTGGAGGAACCAAGTTATGATAGTAATGTACCCTATGTTAGTATCTACTACTCTTTCTACAGATACACTTCCAGCAATAACGAAAGTTCTAGAAAAGTTTATTTTACTATATAGAATGGATGAGTTTATAGAACGATTTAAAAGAGCTGATTTCTTAAAAGCAGCTGCTCAAACAGCAGCTAAGTTAATAGGTCAAAAAGATTATAAAGATCAAATTTCAAATATTTTAGCTGAACAAGAAAGTGAAGAAAATATATATGGAGGAACAAAAAAGCTCCCAAAAGAAAGAGAAAGAGAAAAGAGACCTTATGATCCTCTTGAAAATTTTAAAGTACAAAATGTTGATATTCGTTCACCATCAAGAGAGTCACTAAGTCTTGAACCAACATGGCTTAAAATACAACACCCTAAATGGGGAGATACAGTAGTTGGTGTAAAAGCACTACCCTTTCCTGTTTCTTCAGAATATAATTTAATGTATTATCTTACGCAAGATATGACTGCTAATATGCTAACATCTTATGTAAAAGGAAAAATAAGGACATGGGGAAGATCTTTTTGGTCTATAATCAGAGGAGCACATATTCCAATTGTAAGTAAGCTTTTAACTAAGACTTTAACGGGTGATCCCTTAAAAGATATTCTTTATGGAGAAACTTTATTTAGACATAATATATTCTGTATGGTTAACTATAATGATACAGTTACTAGTGGATTACTAAAAGATCCTAAAATTTTAAGAAAAATGTATGGTATGGGATGGAATTCTTTAATTTTTTCAGACGACATTAATAGAAAATCTATTTTCTGTATGAAAGAATTTGAAGGTTTGTGTTCTACTATCCCTTATCAAATTATGGGTGCTAGTTTTGGATCAGATTATAGTAAAGTATTTCAATCAATGGAAGAAGTAAGAAAGGCATCAGCATCATTCTTTTCTTTGAAGAGTCCTAAAGGTTTGTTTGTAGAAGGTTTTACAAACATAGATAATTACTTAAAAAAGTTGTTTGAGGAGAAAGATGGAAGAAGTAAATAACATTAGTGAGATAACTAATATTAATGAAATAATAGAAAGTCCTACTAACTTCCAAATCCATAGTGATGTAAAGAATCTAGAACTTTATACTGAAGATTATCCCTTTAAACTTTCTCTTAGAATTAAGAACTTTACAGACGAATCTAGCTATGTAAGGTTTGTTAGAAATTGTGAGAAGTTATTTAGAACCTGTTTAGAATATAGATTATGGAAGAACTATATAACAGATGTTTTGAGATTTAATACATGTATGATTACTAATGAAAAAATGGATGAGGTCAACATTGAAATTCACCACCATGTTCCATCGTTGTTTATTTTAATGAAAACTTTAGTTAATGAATGTATAGATACCACTTCACCTTTTTCAACATTTGATATTTGTCTTAAAGCTATAGAAGTACATTTTTCTAATAAAATTGGATTTATTCCTTTACTTAGTAGTATACATGAAAAGTTTACCAATGGATATTTAGATATTCCAATTGAACTTATAAAAGGTAACTATAAAGAATTTTTGAGTTCGTATGCTAAATTTATATCTGAGGAAGATATGGATGTAATTAATAAACGATTAGCTACTAATTTTCAGAACTATAATGCAACTAACTGGAAAAAAGATGAATACCCTGGAATTGAAAATGCTAGAACGAATTTGTAATTATGGGTGTGGACAAGTAGCTAAATACCAATTTAAGAATGGTAAATGGTGCTGCAGTCAGAAGTGGCAGTTTTGTGAAGGGATAAAAAAGAAAATAAGTGAGAAAAATACTGGAAAAGTTCGAACTTTAGAAGCTAGAAAAAAATTATCTCAAAGTCACTTAAGTCAAAAGTCACGTAAAAAAGGTAAAACTTACGAGCAATTTTATGGAGTAGAGAAAGCAAAAGAAGTTAAAAAGAAGTCAAGTGAAAGTCATAAAGGAAAACCCGTAAATTTATCTGAAGATGGAAGAAAAAGAAAAATAGATTGGATGAAAAATGGAGGTTCTGTTTATATAAATTCGTTCAATAAAAATCCATCAAGTCAAGAGATTGATCTTAGGAAAATAGTTTTAGAACTATATGTAACTGCCAAACCCCAGTACAAAGTTCTAAACTATTCTATAGATATAGCTTTAGTTGAGTATAAAATATCTATTGAGTATGATGGTTGGTATCATTTTGATTGTCAAGAACATGTAGATTATCACAAAAAGAGACAAGAAGAAATTGAAGGAGAAGGTTGGAAGTTCTTAAGATATAACATTTTTCAACCATTTCCAATAAAAGAACAAGTTGAAAGAGATATACAGAGGTTAAAATGTCAGTTACAATAGACCAAGAAAGTAGACAACGAATTCGCGTGCCATTCGATATTGATAATATGTGTAATCGTTATAAGACAGATTCAGAAATTTATGTTTTTCCGTCGTTTAGTTTATGGACAATCCAAAAGAACTTGTTTTATTTACTAAGGAATTCTGTCCTTGTAGAATTTGATCCTAAGTATAAGTATCGTCCAGATTATATGTCCTATGATGAGTATGGTACAGTGTCTTTATCTTACTTACTTATGTATATTAATTCTGTTGATTGTATAGAAGATTTTGACCTAAATTCTGTAATTATTCCAAGCTTGTCTTCTATCGTTGATATTTGTAAAGATAAATTTCCTAAACTAGATGTGATTAATCTAGGAGGAGTTAATTTCTAAATGAATGTTGTTAAAGATCAATTTCAATTATTAAAAGATACGCCCAATATTTTGAACTTACCTGCAGCAGATTTAAAGAGTATTTTAGTACCAAGAGGGTCTAACCAAGTTTATGCTGTTTTAAAATTACAAGAGAGAAGAATCAAGCATTTTACAAAAGATACTATTTTTACTGTAATAAGTGAGCCAAGAACTAGAGAAAAAATTCATGTGGTTGTTTACCCAGAATATATTTTACCGGTATCATATAATAAACCAACTAGAGGAATTGTAATTAATTTAGCAGCGTTTCAGGTGGATGATATATCTAGAGTAAGTCCTATAAATATATATGCGTGTTTGATTTATGGACTAACTTTTTCTAAGTTAGTTTTGTCAAAAGCAGATGCTAGTCAAGTTTCTTCAGCTGTTGTTAATTATTTACTAAGCGTTTTTATCAGACTATTTGGAAAGAAATATGGACTACTAGGAATTTATTCAAGAGAGATAAATAAATTAAAATTCTTAATTTCATGCTACGTGTTAGTTTCGTTTTTTGGAACAGATGTAAAAAGGACATATTTACTATCTTCTTCGTCTTCATTTTTTGATTATAAACCTATAGAGAGTGAGTTGGATGAGTTTGACTTCTCTAACATAGAAGATTTTATTAGATCACTATCACATTTTAAAGTTATGCCTGGAATTAATAAATATTCTTTTCTGCAAAGATTCTTAAATATTTTTGATATTAATTTTATACCTGGGTTAGAAGATGTTTCAAGATTTGTTGCTTCTTTGATTACAGCTAGTTTTAAAGGATCTGATGTAATACCAACTCGAATTTCACATTATAATGAAGATGAATATAGTAAAATCCTTAGATTTGGATACGTAATTTTTAAAGGAAGTTAAAACATGGATGAGACTGGACGAGTTCTTGGTATCTATAGAGCAAAAGTTGTTGATAATAAAGATCCTGAGAAATTTGGAAGAGTTAAGGTTTGGATTCCAGCTTTGATGCAGAGTGTAGATGAGAATAAAGGATTATGGGCTAGAGCTGCTAATAATCCGGTTGGCGGAAGAAACGAGAAAGAGGGAGAGGATAGTTATTATTATGGAACTTGTTATATACCAAGAAAGAATAGTTATGTACTAGTTTTTTTCGAAGGTGGAAATATTAACCGACCCTATTACTTTGCTTCCTTAGAACTAGAAAGTGCTAAAGTTCTTCCTGAAAATCAATTAGGAACAAACTACGAAGATAAGTGGACTATTTTTAAATCTCATGCAGGAAGATGTATTGTCATATCAGATGATCCCGACGATGCTAGAACTGAAATCACTGGAAAGAAAAGGCAACTCACAGGAGGACCGTCAGGAGATACTGGCTCAGTTTATACTATAGATACAAATCAAAGTACAATATTGATAGATGAAAGACCAGGAAAAGAGAAAATTTTAATTAAAACTCATAAAGGAGATTTTATAAATATCAATGTAGAAGAAAGAAGTTTGAGTATGCAATTTTTTGGAAATATCGATATTCGTTCTAAAGGATCTATCTCAATCCAAGCAGATGGTAGTTTAAATATAATAGGAGCTAAGTCTACGAATGTAGAAACCCCTGGAGGTTTTAATCTAAGAGGTGGAAGGAAAGCGATGATAACTGCTAGTGAAATCCATAATAGAGGAATTCATCATAGGGCTTGGGGTACAATTGTACTTGCCCAACCAGCAGGTAAGACAGAGAAAGCAGATACTAAAGGAGACCGAGAGTAATGGGATTAATTAGATCATCAATATGTGACGCAATTTCAAGTCAATTAGAAGACTTAATTCAAGAAGTTGAGAACTTTAGATATATAGCACAAAGTCAAATAGACACTGTTACAAACTCACTTATTGAACTTAGAGATGCTGCAGCTTTTTCTACGATAGAAGAAATACAACAAGCATTTTTTGATGTTCAAAATGCTCTTCAATTTATTATCCCACCAGTTGATATGTTTGATGAAATTATAGCAATAATTGAATCATGCAGTTTTCTTAGAGCTGATTCTTTCTTTGCGAATCCAGCAATTTTAGCTTCATTTATACTTGACCAGTTAAAAAATCGTTGTATGGAAATGCTTTTTGATGTTTCGGATTTACCCGAAATACTCTTGAGTAGATTCTTAGCTGATATTGGTAACCTACTCCCATCGATGGGAGTTGATGTAGCTATTGTTAGAGCTAGACTCCTCATAGAATGTTTAACTAATGTTTGTGGAATAAATTCTACTTCATCTTTGTATAGATTAGTTTCTGTAGTACATTCAACACATGTTACCTATACCGGAATATTCAATCCAACTGCTTTGATGGAGTCTGTAGAAATAGAACCAACAGTTATAGGACATGTAAATTCGTCTGTAGCTATTGTTAATAATATTTATACGTCAGTTGAAAATAATTGTAATCTAGCAATCGATTCTTTTAAAGAAAGATTTCCTACCTAATTTCCTACCGTTCAGTTCGATTCCATGATAGTAATTGCAGCTCTATATATTACAATAACATAAAGAGAAAGATAACTTTAACTAAGGAGGTAAATCGTGATTAAATTTGAACAACTGGGACAAAAGTCGTGGAAGTTGTGTAATGATGATCAGTGTATAGAAACGCTTGAACTTTCTTCTTCCTCCATCACTAACAAGTTCTCTATTGTTACTTCATTTATTGAGAATGTTTCTAAAAGTGTTGGAGATGAATTTGACCAGTGGCTAGTTCAATTTTTGAATGTATATAAGATGGCGGATGAGAAGAGATTTTTAGTGGTAGAAGAAAATATACCTCAGATGAAAAAATTTGTTGACTCTTATATAGATTCTAAAAATGTAAATTTTAGCCAGTTTGTTGATATGAGTAAGGCGAAAAAAACTAGCATCTTGTTTTATCCAGAAGAAATAGAAAAGATTATTAGATCGTCAAGTTATCTAAAAGTATATTCGTTAGTTTCGAATTCTGAAGGACTTAAATTAGATAGTAGATTGCATAAAAAAGTTTATAATAAGTTAGTTTCTGATCTTCTTGAAGCAGACACTGTTTTTAAAGTGTTTAACATTGTTAAAACTAAAACTTTTAGATACAATATTTCTGATAAGTATATGTGGGATTATATTAAAATGATACAGTGTAAGTCAATAGACATATATGCTGTAGAGATTTTTAATTTTATAATGAGCAGTATCTTTACTTTATGTGATGAAAATAGAAACCCAATTTCTTATTTTATTAGTGTAGTTGATGAATCTGTGAAATGGTTTTTGAGATCAGTATACAAAGGATCTATTATTTATGATGATTCAGTGGCTACAGAAGATATTCAAGCGATTCATATAGATAATTTAAGAACGTATACATACAATGATACTATTGGAAGACTAGAAAAAATCGCACATGGGAAAATTCATAATGATTTAGAGAGATCAGTTATCTCTACATTTTCTGAAGATAAAGTTGATAAAATCATTCTGGATTTTGAGAAGAGAGTTTCTAGTGTAGAACATATTTCTCCACTATGTGAATGTTTAACTTTTCCGATTTTATCAATTGTTGCGGGTGTGCCATACGAGCACTTTAAAACTCTAACACCAGATCATTGTATTGTTCTTTCAGTTTATCTTCAGTCATTATTGAAGAAAGTTTTTAATGAAGAGTATGAAAGTTTGTTTGATATGTTGAGTTATTTTCCTGAGAAAGCGTCTGTTGTACATACGACATATAAAATGAAATTATCGAATTTGAAAGATCAATTTCTACCACAGATGAATACTTGTAAATTCTTGAAGTTTAATGATAAAGTTTATTTACATGAGATTCTATCTTATTTTGTTGGCAGGATTGCTAGAGTAGATTTTATAGATGCTGTTACAGGAAAAGGTTTGGGCGGAATTCCTCTTAGTAAAATTGAATCTGATATGATTAAGTTTTACTCTTTGTTCTTCAGTGGAAAATTCGAGAAAGAATTCGAAGAAGTAAAAGTGCTTTTGAATAGTGATTTTTGAGAACAAATATAAAACTACAAAAGGGATAATAATGTTAAAATTCTTAGATGTAGAAAAATTCTCAAGAAATCTTTTAGCCGTAACTAATACAGAAATGTTTACAAGAACTGGCGAGCCGCATACACAGGGACTATTCTCCGAAGCTATTTTTGGATCTATTGGAAGTTTAGATAGGAGACAAAGGTATTCTTACATTGATTTAAATATAAAGATAATTCATCCAGAGGCCTATAGAATCCTGATACAATTAGATAGGAAAGTAGAGAAATTCTTTTCCACAGAAAGTTTGTTCTCTTCAGATAAATCAGGAAAGTTAATTGAGTCTGAAGATGGAATAACTGGCATCTCTGAATTTATTAAGATATTTCCAAAGATTTCTTTTAGAGGTGAGACTTCGGAAAGAGAGAGACTTATTAAAGTGCTTAAAGAGTCATATACCTCTAATACGTTGTTTGTTTCAAAACTCCCTGTGATACCTCCAGATCTTAGGCCAGCATATACTGACGCTAAAGGTACTAGAATAATTGATCCTTTGAACGATTTTTATATTAGAATTTTAAGAAGATCTTTTCAAGTTAGAAGTGCTGGACCAACTGGAATATTTTCTGATCTTATAAGATATGGTTTACAAAAGTCTATTAATGATTGTGATACTTTTGTTAGGACGAAAATTGGAAAGAAAGGTGGAGTAGTTAGAGATCAATTACTATCTAAAAGAGTAGATTTTTCTGGAAGAGCTGTTATTACACCAAATCCAAACTTAGCAGTTAATCAAATTGGAGTGCCATTAAAATTAGCAGTTAGTTTATTTGAGCCATTTTTACTACACGTTTTGTTATATTCAAATAAAATAAATAAGGAAGAACTAGAAAAAGAAATAGAAAACTTTTTACATACGAGTTTATCAGTAGACTCTGTGAAAAATGTAATGAAGTCGATTAAAGCTGGTCATGAGATTCCATCTAACCTTTATGAAATCTTTTTTAATGCTGCTGAAATGGCTATAGCTGGACGTGTTGTTCTAGCAAAAAGAGATCCAGATTTACATCCTGAGTCTATTAGATCATTCTACCCAGTTTTAACAAGAGGAAACACTTTAGAAATATGTACGTTACAAGTTGGTGGATTTAATGCAGATTTCGATGGTGATGCTATGGGAGTTTTTCATCCACTAACTAATGAAGCACAAGGAGAAGCGAAAGAAAAGATGATGAGACCCCAAACTGGGGTAACTTATAATTCTATAGCTTTTGAACTATCGAGAGAAATGTGTGTAGGTTTGTATTTACTAACTAAAAGTGTTCGACCCAAGAATTCTCCTATTCATGTTTCTGAAGAAGATCTAGAAAAAGCTACAGATCCTTATATAGCAGTAGTTTATAGAAATAAGAATACTACAATGGGAAAAGCTATTGTAAATAGTTGTTTTCCAGAAGCATTTCCATTTATAGATACTTTACTAACTAGAAAAGTAGCTAATGAGTTAATAAATTCAGTTCTAGAAAAACATGGAAATAAACAAGGAGAACAAACAGCATCAAAACTCTCTAAAGTAGGATTTAAATTTGCTACTATAATTTCTCCTACGTTGAAATTGTCTGATCTAGAAGTTCCAGATGAGATATATAAATTAAAGGAAAAAATGAAAGGAGTTTCAATTGAACAGGCAAATGTGTTGTTAGAAAGAATGAGAAAGATAATGGTAGTTTATTTAAAAGATACAGGATTATATAATTTAGTAGAATCTGGTTCTACTAGAGGTTGGGATCAACCAATGCAAATTCTTGTAGCAAAAGGAATTATTGCTGATCCAAAAGGTAACCTTTTAGAACCAGTGAAAAGTTCATTATCTGATGGACTTACAACTACAGAATTTTTTAGAGCGGCTGCTGGTTCTAGGAAAGGAATTATTGATAGGGTTATAAATACTTCAGATACAGGATACTTATCTAGAAAGTTAGCTTATTTTTTAAGTCCAGTAGAAATTGATCCTTTTGTAAAAGATTGTAGAACTAAAAAGACTTTGTCGTTAAAAATAGATGAAGATTTATCTAGAAGACTACATGGAAGATTTATTGAATATGGTGGAAAACTTGTAGAATTTGATCCAAATCTATTTAGGACTGGTTCGCAGATAGACTTAAGGACTCCAATATATTGTAAGAGTCCAAGAATTTGTCATATATGTTATGGGAAATTAGTAGAAAGGCATAAAACTCCTTATGTTGGAATACTAGCAGCACAAATTATTGGAGAAAGAGGAACTCAAATTATCATGAGATCTTTTCATCTAGGAGTTGCTAAAATAGTTGAGAGAAGTATACTTAAAGAAATTGCAGAAAATGAGCCAATGATATCTCTAGATAAACTATCGTCTTATTTAGTCCAAAGAGATAATAGATTAACAGCTTTAAAGAACTGTAAAGTGATAATTGATATGAATGATTATGATGTTGGTGATAGTATGGTGGTGGAAGAAGATTCTATACAAGTTAAAAGCTTACTAAGTCAAATTGAGTTTGATGATGTAATTTTTTATTTGATTTTAGATTTTCCATGTAACTTGTATGTAGAGAAGAAAGTTGAAGAAGGTAAAGAGAGAATTGAATTGTTTTATAAAGAGGGTTCTACAATACTAGACGTGCCAACAGAAGTTACAGAAATGAAACAACAAGTTAACTATGTGGAAAGACTTATTGGTGGAAAAGAAGTGTTTAAAGACGTTGAACATTTATATCGAAAACTATATAAAGTTTACGCGCCTCTGTCTCCAATGGATTCAGTACATTTAGAAATTGTAATATCACAGTGTTTAAGATACAGATTAAATCCTGCTTTACCTGCACGATTAGGGAAGACGTGGGATCCAGTATTGATTAATATAAAGAAGACAATATTTTCTAGCGGATTCATGCAGGGTTTGGCTTTCGAGAACGTGAACGAAGCTATCAAGGTAGGGTTAATTTCTGAGGAAGAGATTCCACCATCAATTATTGAGAAACTAATGACAACTCCGCTTGTGGGAGCTAAATAATGATTATCTATAAAGCTGAGAATAAAGTTAATGGTAAGGTTTATATTGGTCAAACTATTAAGAACATTGATAAAAGAATTTCTGAACATTTAAAATCTGAATATAGTTGTGGTATTGTTTTTCGAAATGCTCTTAAAAAATATGGAATTCAGTCTTTTGAAATTTCTATTATAGATAAAGGAGAATCTAGAGAAGAACTTAATGAGAAAGAAAAATATTGGATTAAGTTTTATAATTGTAAAGTCCCAGATGGTTATAATTTGACCAATGGAGGAAATGGAATTATTGGATATATCTTTACTCCAGAGGTTAGAAAGAAAATTGGTGATTCTATTAGAGGAAAGAAAAATCCAATTCATTCAGAATGGATGAAAAAGAATAATCCAAATAAGAAACTAGAAGTTAGAGAAAAAATGGGTAGTCCTGGAAAAAGTAATGGAAGATTTGGTAAGCACTGGTCCGAAGAAGAAAGAAAGATGATTAGTGAAAAGACAAAACAAGGTATGAAAAATTCAAGAGCTGCGGAGAAAATAAGTAAAAAATGTAAAGGAAGAATTCCTTGGAATAAGAAACTAATAGAGGCTAACAATGGCAATAAGGTTTGAAAAATTTCGACTTAATACACAAACTACTGACTCATTACGTTTCGTCTTAACAGATCAGAATATAGATCGTCCATACGCACTCGTCTACTTCTCTGAAAACTCTACTTTTATTGAAGACTATCCAAAGCTAAATCTTAGACCAGTAGATTTTAGAATTGTCCTTGTCCCCTGGTCTATTCTTCCGAAATCTTCATTAACTAAAGATATGAGAGATGAGTATAAGAAACTTGGTTTACTTGCATATTCTAGTCGATTAAAAAATATGCCAAAAAGAAGAAATATTATAATTGATATTTCTGAATATATCGCAGCGATTGATAAATATCTAAAACCCATTAATTATAGACTGCGGGCTGGAAGGTATATTATTAGTCTTTTAAAATCAGTAGCTTTTAACTGGTCTAAGGATTATGAACTAGTTTTTGTTTACTCTATAGATATCAACAAACCTATCTTTAAAATTATTGATAGAAGAGTATTTCCGATTGTTCGAAATGTAAGAGATGAAGAGTTTCCATTTAAACATTTTATTTTATCTACTATTGGTGCATCAAGTGTAAGATATCGTCTTTTGATGAAAAATGGAAGTTTCAATTACGCATTTTTGTGGCAGTATATAAAAGCTATTACACAATCTCATAGACCTGAGATAGAAGACCATGAAACAGTTGATATTCCGAAAGTTGATAAAGACGATGATCCAGAAATAGAGTCAGCTTCACAAGATATAGTAAAACATGTAGAACCACATGTTGACAAAAAAAATGTTCAAAAATTCAAATCTTCTATTTCTTCTTTTTTAAAGAAAGATAATAAATCACTGGATAGAGTTATTTCTAAAGAAGTTACTCCAGAAGAAAAACAAAAGATTGCTATCGCTTCAATCCTATATAAAAGTACAGGAGACTTACAGAGAGCTAAAAGTATAGCGAAATATATTCCAACAAAAGATGTTCTTAAAGCTTTGGTAAATGTTGATAAGAAGTATGCAGATGAACTTTTACCGCGAGTTCCAACTCTTTCTACATCAGAACACCCTATAGTTAAACTTGTTGATATTCCAGAAATTGTAGAGAAAAAAGTTCCTACTCATATTATAAGTAAGAGACAAATAGATTTTCATGAAAACTTGAAGAAAGATGTTATTTCTTCGTTCTCTACTCTTGCTAAGAAGAAAGAAGGAGCAGTAAGACTTGAGAAACTTGAAATAGAAGATAAACCAGAGAAAAGGGGAGAAGTAGAGAAGACTGATTTAGCAACTCTAAAAGTTGTTCTAAAAGACGAATTTGGGAATGTACATAAAATTGTAATTGACATTCCTAAGATAGATCAATTTGGAACGTTTAGAGTTAATGGAATAAGACAGTGCCTTTTAAACCAAATAATTTTTTGTCCAATTACGTTTCCAAAAAGGTATGATTCAAGGTTTGAAAGTTTTTACTCACAGTTTCATATTAAAAGTAAAAGAGTTAGAGAACCATACTATTTAGAAATCTATATGGGTGGAAATATTATTCCATTACTAATTTGTTTAGGTTATGGTTTTGGATTTGATAACGTTCTAAAAGACTATGGAATTTCTTACAAAGTTGTAGATAAAAAATCTAAGGAAGAATTTTCTAGTAAAGTAAACGAAGACAAATATATTATATTTGAAAAGGTTGATAATGAACTTAAACAAGAATTATGTACTTCTTTTATCAAGGCAAAAGTTTGGAAATATAAAATTGATAAAGAATTTCCTAGTAGAGAATACTTCAATGATTTAATCATTAAACTAACAGGAAGAATAAATTCTACATATATGATTCAAACTAACATAGAAAATATTATAGATCCAGTAACTAAACAAGTTTTATTGAATAAAGGTCAACCAGTAACACTAGATCAAGTTATGAGATATATGGCTTCTAAAGTAGTTACTGGTTATATAGAAGATTTGAATGACCTTTCTTCAAGAAGAATAAGAAGTTCTGAAGTTTTAGTTCATTTACTTCAGGAACAAATAGAAGCTGCTTATACTGTTTATAGATCTCAAATTCTTTCTGGAAATAAGAGCGCTAAACTAGAGATTTCTCCAATTGCACTTATGAAAAAATTTAAACAACAAGAAATAGTTGTTAATATGGAATACTCGAATCCACTAGAAGAACTAGCTACTTTAACTAAAATTAGTCCAATAGGAAAATCAATAAGCGGTATACCAGGGAGAGAATCTGTACAAGTTAGTGCTAGAGATATTAACGATTCGTTTTTTGGTAACATAGATCCTTTAGATACACCTGAAGGGGAAATGGTTGGGATAGTGCAGTATCTTACAGTTGATGCTAATATAACTACAAGTAGAGGTTTGTTTTTTAAGAAGTCTCTGGATGATAAAGAAAAGTCTGGAATACTTTCAACATCTAGTTCAATGATTCCATTTATTGAAAGAAATGATGGTGCTAGAGTTTTGATGGCTGATGGTCACTCAAAACAAGCTTTGCCTTTAAAGAACCCGGAATCTCCAATAGTACAATCAGGTTATGAATCAGTTCTCACAAGGTCTTTATCTGACAACTTTTTAAAACCATCTCCGTGTGATGGAGTTGTCCAGAATATTACAAATGATAGTATTACGATAGAATGTAAAGATGGAGAAAAAGAAAGTGTTGATATTACACCAAGGTATCTAAGATCTGGAACTGGGAAAGATACTTTAAGTGTTTTTAATGTTAAAGTTGAAAAGAATCAGAAAGTTAGAAAAAATCAAATACTTGCAGAAGGTGCGTGTATTTCTAATGGTATGATTTCTTTAGGAAGAACTTTGTGTGTTGCGATAATGAATTATAAAGGATATAATTTTGAAGATGGAATAGTAGTTAGTGAAAAACTGATAAGTGAAGAAAAATTGACATCTCTGCATGGAGAAGAGATTGATGTATGGGTTTCTGAGAAAGATAGAATTTTGTTTGTAAATTCAATTGGGACTGTTACTGAAAGAGGAGATGCTCTTTTAAGAAAGACTAGAGGTGAGATAGAAGAACTTCTTGGTTATACTGAAGAAGTTGAAGATGAATCAGTTTATATATCAGGCCGAGAATTTATGAAGAAAAGTCCAGGTGGTGTAATTGTAGATATTGAAGTATTTACGAATGTTAAATCAGAAAGATTTCCATTACTTAAAGATTTAATTGAAAGAACTTCTAGAAAATATAGAAAACCTTCTGCTGATCCATTTACAATTAAAGGAGAAAGGATAAATGGAGTTTTAGTTCGATTTAGAGTAGAGCAAGAACTAAAGATAACTCTAGGAGATAAGATTTGTAATAGATATGGAAATAAAGGAATTATTTCTTTAATAGAAAAATCTGAGTATATGCCTAGAACTCCATGGGGAGAAGAGGTTGATATTATATTGAACCCTCTTGGTTTAGTAAGTAGGATGAATATTGGTCAGTTATTTGAAATATATTGTGGACTTATCTCTAAAGCTTTAGCTATAAAAATTGTAGAAAGTAATGACCAAAATAGAGCTGTAGAAGGTTTAAGAAGAACTCTCCCACTTCTAGATGGAACAACTAAAAAAATATATAGTAGTAGTTTAATACAAAGTATATCTAGACTTACAAAAGCAGATTTTTCTAGACTTATAGATAGTATTACGAAAACGAAGTTCTTTCCAATTATAATACCTCCATTTCAATCACCTAAACTACAAGATATTAAGAAATGCTTAAAAGCTTTGGGTTTAGATGATGGATATCATTTGACATTACCAGAGTTCGCGACTAAAACTTCTGAGAAAGTCCCAGTGGGGTATATGTATATTTACAAGTTAGAACATCTTGGAGAGTTAAAGATTTACGGTCGTTCTACAGGGATTGTTTCTGGCAAAGTTATGCAACCTGTTTCTGGAAGAAGGTTAGAAGGAGGACAAAAGATAGGAGAAAATGATACCTATTCATTATTCTCATATAATTGTCCAATTTTGTTAAGTGAACTCTTTGGGCCATTGTCGGATGATCATACTACAAAGAATGAGATCATTTCTGATATAATTCATACTGGTGGAGCTAAGTATAGAGAAGCGAAAGTTTCGCCGGTTAAAGATCTCTTGAACGCCTATCTCGTATCTCTTATGTTAGCTCCGAAGTGATAAGGAAGAATAGATGATTATTTATAAAGCTGAGAATAAAGTTAATGGAAAGATTTATGTTGGTGAAACATTACATAAATTAGAAACTAGAATTCATGACCATTTTAGGATGGGAGGATCACCCGTTTTCTATAATGCTCTTAAGAAATATGGAATTCAAAATTTTAGTATCTTAGTAATAGATACAGCTAAATCTATAAAAGAACTTAATGAAAAAGAGAAGTACTGGATCAAATTCTATAATTGTAAAGTTCCAAATGGATATAATTTGACTGATGGTGGAGATGGAATCACTGGATATATTCATACTCCGGAAGCAAGAAAGAAGATAAGTGAAAAATTGAAGGGAAGAAAAAGAGAATATATGGTAGGAGATAACAATCCAATGAAAAGACCAGAAGTCAGAAAGAAAGTTAGTAATTCGCAGAAAGTCTATATGAGTAAACCAGAGGCAAAACAAAAAGTTAGTGAAAAATTAAGAAATAGAAAATTTTTAGATGAACATAAAGAAAAATTGAGAAGACCTAGATCACAAGAATCAAAGAAAAGAATGAGTGAATCAAGAAGAGGAAAAGTTCCTTGGAATAAAGGTTTAACAAAAGAAACTGACGAAAGAGTTAAAAAATATTGTGATTTAAATAAGAACAGATATCAGTTAAATGAAATAAAAATTTTAGCACCAAAATAGGAGAAACAATGGATCCAGAGAAAATTCTTTTAGGATCTTCATTTCCATTGTATGAAATCGAAGAGGATTTCGACAGAGACGTTGAGAAAGAAGCGTCTTTAAAATATGATCTTTTGAATATAGTAAATTCTGTTGGAACTGACGACTTTAAAGATTGTTATTTAATGTCGATCAATTCTATAAAAGATAGTTCAATAGATATTCAACAAGTTTTTTGTAATGAACTACTGGAAAAAGTTAGAGAAATATATGATTATGAGTTTCCAGTTAAACTAGATTTTAGCGAAAGTACCATCCTAGATTTCTATAAATTTATGGAATTTGTAGAGTTTGACTACCTTGATTTTTTATCGAAGTTGTGGAGGATTATGAGTCAAGATTTAAAGAGTTTACATGTAGTTGATTTTTGTAGATCTAGCTCTTTCGAAATAGTTAAGGAGGTTGACGATATAGTAGAAACAAGTTCTTTTCCAAAGTTAGTTTCTATTTTCTGCAGAACATATACAAAAGATAATTTGGTTGAATTTATTATTAAAAAGACTGTTAGAGATAGAATGTTGATAGTTTTAGAAATCAAGGAAGGAGAAGAGAAAAATGGATAAAGGAGAATTCACTGTAACTATTAAGAGAGGAAGTATAAATATAAGTACTGATAGAACTGACTTGATTGTGATTGATCAGACTCATGATGGTATAGCATTCAGTTTTAAGTATGGAATTCATATTCAAGTAACTGATCAATTTATGCCAACAGAAACGAAAGATCGAATCAAAGCTGCAGACTCTCTTCCAAAAGGAAACATAGTATTTGATCTTAATAACTATAATAAACCAGTTCATATAGTACTTTAGTTTTCCGTGAATTTAGGGGTAACTATATATATTAATTACTGGATAGAGGAAATAGTTTTATATTTTTTAACGTAACTTTTTCCTTTGTCTATGCCCCTCCTAGTGCGACCAGTAAGATTTAACTTCTACTTTAGTTTTTAGAGAAGTCTTTGATCGAGACTTCTATGCTGCAGGAGAGATAATATTATTCTCTTGTAGAAGTTGAGTCTTATTGAATCGCAAACTTTAAAAACACTGTTTAAAACATTTTTTGTTATCAATTTTTTGTTATTCTTCTCTTTTGTTATTTACGTATATATTACGTTTCTAAAAATCTTAAGTAAGAAAGGAGGTATAAAATGATCTAAAAGGGCTGGAGAAAGGAGGGCGAATGGGGAGTGTAGCGTTTGGTATAGAACAGGATGAAGCTTTGAAAAAGACAAGAAGGAGGATAGTAGATGCGATAAGAAAAACAAAAGATAAAAGTATAATTATAGCAGTTGCGAAGTTTCTTGGAGTAGATGATCAAAGTATTCATTTGAGTAAACTAGAAAGAGAACATTTAATAGCGAAACTAGTAATCATAGTTATTCAAGGAGGCGTCTTATTTTATTTTAATAGTCTTTGAAATCTTTATATAAGCACAGCTGTAGTTTAGCACTGCTTTTACAAAAGGTTATGCACCGCTAGTAGTCATTAGCACGGCTTAACTTACCTACCTAGAAGTAGGAGGTTAAGCAAGTGCTAATGACCTGAAGTTTGCTTCTTAACGTTTTTTTGTTTCAATTTTGGGAGGAAGTATGAAAATTATATCAGCTGAAAAACTTATAGAAAAATTAGAATGTGAAGTTTATCCTATTACACTTGTTAAGTTTCTTTTGAATAGGCGAAGAATTATATCATTTTTCTCTAAAGCTGTGAATGAAGAATTTATATCAAAAAATTTGAGTTTTAAATTAGATACTACTAATTGCGAAGCATGTAAATCTAAAGATATGTTATGTAGGCAACATACTTCTATTTCTAGAGTTCTTAATTGTTCATCTGTTATACTTGATATAGAGAGTAATATTTATTTGCATAAGAATGAAATCTTCAAAGTGATTGGAAAGAATTTAGTTATTGTTTATTGTCCTCACCCCAAACTTATAAAAGGACAATTAACTGATGAGAAAGTTAGAAAAGTTGTTCCTCTTACAGTTGTTGATGAAAAGCTCAAATTCTCTCCAGAAAATATTAAAGTAGTAAGATCATTTTTAGTTACTGATTTAATGGAACAGTATGTAAAGTGTTGGTTCAATGATGAGTTTTCTATTATGACAATTCCAGAAGATAAAAGCTCTTCTAACTGGTGTCTTTTAGCGAATAAGTAAACTAATTTTAATGGGAGGAAAAAGAAAATGGATAAAGAATACGAACAATATGGAGATTTATTTCAAACTTCACACAAAGGTTACAAATCTGTTCCACCAGAAGAGGAATTCTTTAAGTCAGTTTATATTGGAGGGCAAGATAGAAAGAATCATATCAATATAGTTGAAAAAGCAGGGAAGTTACATATTAGAGGATTTTCTTACAATTTAGATAGAATTACAATGTTAATTACACATGTTAAAAACGTACTGGTGAAAACAAGGAGAGATGAGAAAACACAAAGAGATGCTGTAGATTGTTTTTCTTACCAAAGTGAAGCTCAAAATAATAAGGGAACTTCTGGAAGACAATGTGGAAATAATTCTGCAGAAAGAGCGGCTATGGATTTTTGTAAAGATTGTAGATCTAATTTGGTTGTATCAGGAATCTATTGTGATGATAGCGGTAAACCTTTTGTCGATGATAGAAACGAATTAGTAAGGATATTTATCAGAGCAAGAGGAATGAAATATACTCCAGTTAGGGCTCATCTGGATAAACTTGCTACAATGGATATTGATCCTCCATTTTTTACTGATGAAGATCCAAAAGTAAAATCAATGGAAAGAGTTTTAGTAAATAACAAAAGATTCGTTACAGTTATAACTATTGGAGATGCAGCTACTAAAAGTTATGGAATAAAGAAAGTGTTCCAAATGGATACAGGTCAAAAAGTTCCAAGAGAAGTTACTCAAGCAGTATTAACTGATGCTAAGGGAAGTGTGAAAGAGTTTAATGAAAAGTTCGATTGGTCAAGGAATAAGACAGCTGTAGGTTATTCAGAAGATTCTCAAACTGAAGAGTCTGATACTAAAATTGATGCAACTCAAACGTTTGAAAGTCCTACAGAAAAACCAGCTGAAACGAAACAAACTGAACCAGAGAAGTCAAAAACAGAAAGTCACCGAAATGTAAATTTTGAAGATATTAAGTTCTAGAGGTAGTTAAGTAAGGAGGTTTATGATGGCTAGCGGCTCAGCTCAGAAAGAGTCTTTTAAAGAACAGAAATATTTCGAAAGGTTAAATATTACATGTACTTCAATTTCTAAAGTTAAACAACTAATTAAAGATAATATAAAAAATACTATTAATTGTTGGAATAATGGAAGACCTGTTGAAAAACAAACGTTTCATATGATTGGACCAGCTGGAGTAGGGAAGACGAAGATATGTTATCAAATAGCAGAAGAACTTGGAAAAGAATTGGAAACTGATTTTTCAGTGAAGATGATTAAAGCTCCTGTTCTTTCGAGAGACGATTTTATCATTCCATTTCCAATCATAGATAATGGTAATACATCATTTAAAATGTTGTATTCAGATTTCGTTCCTAAAGACCCTGATAGTTATGGATTATTTGTTATTGATGAATGTGGTAGAGGGGATCATGCTTTACAACAGTTGATGTGGCAAGTACAGAATGAATGTAAAGTTCATTTACTGGATTTCCCTAAAGGATGGTTTGTTATAGCAACAGATAATCCAGACGATAGAGAATACAGCATGGATATTATAGAAGATGCAGCAGGACTTAGAAGAATGCTACATGTCTATATATCAGTGTCTTCTAGAGATTTCCTTTCTTATGCAAAAGAATATGGATTTCATAAATATGTAGTTCAGTTTATAGAAGCTCACCCAGAATTTCTTTACGATTTTGAGTCACAAAAACTTGGAGCTGTTTATGCAAATCCAGCAAGTTGGGAAAAAGTTTCTACAATTTTATGGTCTTATGATATAAAAGACAAAGTTTTACTACATTTAGAGGACGTAGAAATTTTGCTATCTGGTCTTCTTAATACTAGTAAAACAAGACTTTTTGTAGAATTCTTGAAAGCTAAAAAGATTATTAAACCTGATGATATTGTTCATGATTACGTGTCTATTAGGTCTGATATTCTAGAACTTGTTGAATCTGGAGATAATGCTTCTCTTTCTGAAATAATGAATTCGTTCTTAACTTATTTGAATGATAATAAACCTGATAGGGGAAAAGCAGAACTAAAGAATATTGGAGCATTTCTAACAGATATTCCAATAGACACAGCTTCAATTTTAGTATCGTATGTTTATAAGTGTCCTACAAATTCTCCAGGATACAAATATTTTACAACTTTACATGTTGACCTTATGAAAGTGAATAAAGATTATCAACAGAAGTTTTACAACAATCTTGTAGATTTGTCGAAAAGGGCTACTGGAGAAAACAAATGAGTAAAGATTCAGATGAGGTTATGAAAAAAGTTATTGCTGTACTTATGTTAAAAGGATCATATTGGGGGTTTTTATTTTCTAGAATAAAGAGAGTGGGAAATACATCTTTACCATATTCGATGGGTGTAGCAAGTGATTCAGATAGTACAGTTATTTTGTACTACAACCCAGATTTTATTAGTGAAGAAGATTTTAAAGTTCTGGAAAGTTTAGTAGAACATGAAGGAATGCATCTTTTAAATGACCATATTCCAAGAATGTATCGTTTGTTAGATTCAGAATACGATAAAGAGAAGAGACGATCAGTTCAAGAAATTTTTAATCTAGCAGGCGATTGTGCTGTAAATTCTGTTATAAATATTCCAAAAATTATTACTTTAAAAGGAAACGATTATACTCTTGTTTTTCCAGAACGATTTAATTTGCCAGATAAACAAAGCGCAGAGTTCTATTTCTTTGAGATAATGAAACAGTCGAAGAAGGTATCTGGTAAAAAAGAAATTGGTGTTGTATCTGGTTGTACCAAAAATCATGAGAAATGGACAGATAATAAAGTTTCAGACCCAGTTTCTTTTTCTAGAAAAGTAGAGGCATTTATTCAAGATATTGCAAAAGAATCTTTTAATGAATGTCAATCTAGAGGAACAGTTCCAGGTTATATTTCCCAGATGATTCAACAACTATTGGAACCTCCTAAACTTCCTTATTATCAAATAATTAGAAAACTAGTTCGAAGCTCTAGAATCGGTAAATTTAAATCATCTTCAACAAGAATCAATAGAAAAAGAACATATGTTTTTGTTACTAACCAAAAAAATGTACCTGAAATATCTCCATTTCCAGGTAGAGTAAGAGACTACACATTTAAGATTGGAGTGTTAATTGATGTATCTGGAAGCATGAATATAGAAAAAGTATGTGAAGGACTTTCTGGTGTTAGAAATCTTATTGAGAATGATAGAAATTGTACAACAATAGTTATTGAAGTAGATACAGTTGTTCAGAAAGAATATCGAGTTAAGAGAATTGATGATATTCAATTTAATATTAAAGGTAGAGGTGGGACTATATTATTTCCAGCCCTGCAAAGGTTTAAAGAACTAAAAACAGATGTTGTTTTGGGTTTTACTGATGGATATTGCGAAAATATTAATATGATTGATAGAAAACTTTTACCAAAGAGAATTATTTGGGTTGTTTTAAGTGGAACAGAAGAGAATTTAGATAAAACAGGGTTTGTAATTAATTTAAAGGGATAACTAAATGACTAAAAAAGATTATACTTTTAAAGATATTAAAGTTCTCGATGAAATTTCACATATTCGTTTAAATTGTGGAATGTATATAGGAGAAACATCTAATCCTGTACATTTAGTAGAAGAAGCTTTAGATAATAGTTTAGATGAATGTTTAGCTGGGTTCGCTAGTATTATTGCAATCAATATTGATACGAAGAATCATGTATATAGTGTACTAGATAATGGAAGAGGTATTCCAATAGAAAATGATGTACCAGTAATAATATCTACTAAACTTTTCTCTGGAGCGAAATTTCAAGATAGTAAAACTGCATATGAAATTGCTTGTGGATTGCATGGTGTAGGATTAGTTGCAGTCAACGCTCTAAGTGATTTTCTTATCATTGAAATCTATAGAGATAAGAAACATGCAGTTTATACATTCGATAAAGCAGTTCTCAAAAGTAAGAAGATTGAAGACCATAAAGGAAATATTCCATTTTCTACTAAACTACAATTTAAACCAGATAAGAAAATATTTGAGAATCTAATTCCAGATGTAGATAGAATTAGAAGAAGACTTTTAGCTGCATCTGTAGAACTAGAAAATTGTACCTTTGTTCTAAATGTAGATGACAAGAAAGAAGTTATAAAACTAGATAAGAACAATTACTTTAAAAATGTTTGTTTAAATGAGTCGGATACTGAAATATCTCCTGTTATTAATCTAGAGAGTGATAATGATGGAGAAGTTTTAAAAGTTATGTTTTGTTATTCTTTTTCAGGTTCTCCTACTCCAAGAACCTTTTCTTCTATTAACCTTTTACCTGTAGAATCTGGGGGAACACATGTTAGCTATTTTATGGATATAGTTAAAGAGCTATTTTCTATCAGAAGTAAAAAAGCGAACGTGAGAATGCAACCATCTGATTGCTTCATTGGTTTGAGGAGCTATATTAGTTTATCTCTAAAGAAACCAGAATTTTCTGGACAAACAAAAGATAAGTTAATTAATAGAAAATCTTATCTTGATAAATTGTTCTCAAAGTTTAAGGTTTCTTTAGAAACTTATTTCTCTAAGAACCCGGAGCAACTTGAATTTCTTCTCTCTAAGTTTGCGGAATACAGAAAGAAACTTGATTCTAAAAAATTAAAATTTAATGGATCAAGGTTCTCTACAAAGTTTACAAAACTTAGAGACTGTTCTTCAAGCAATGGAGAACTATATGTATGTGAAGGAGATTCAGCTGGAGGATCTATTTTAGCTTGCAGAAACCCCCAGGTTCATGCAGTACTTCCTTTAAAAGGGAAGATTCCATCTATTGTTAATGCGGTAGATATTTTAAAAAATGAAGAGATAGGAGAGTTAATTCAAGCACTAGGGGCGGGTGTTGGTTCTAACTTCGACATTACAAAATTAAAGTATGAGAAGATTATTTGTGCAACAGATGCAGATGATGATGGAAAACATATCTTTTGTTTGTTAACTATTATTTTAGCAAATTTAGTACCAGATGTAATTAAAGACGGACACTATTATTTAGCACAAACTCCTTTGTATGCAATCAATAAAGGAAAAACATTCCTTCCATTATGGAATGAAGATTCTTTGAAGAAAGCTAAAGAGAAACAAGAACCAATTACAAGATTTAAAGGTTTAGGTGAACTTAGTCCATGGCAACTTAAGATTAGTCTTTTGGATGAAAAGACAAGACATTTTACAAAAGTTGTATTTACAAAAGATCTCTCAAAATTAATGAAATTATTTTCTGATGTTCAAACTAAAAGATTATTATTAGAAGGAAAATTTACTATGTGAAAGGAGGTAAAATTACTATGGAGACAATTAAATTAGGAAACTTTGAAATTGAATCAGGAAAAGTTAGAGTTTCAGATCCATGTTATGATATTGATACTTGGTGTGCTACAACTTTAGAAAATGTTAAGAAAGGGAAGTGGCTTGCTCAAGCAGAAATGATAGATGAAGGTTTATGGGGAAAAAGAGTTTCTATTCTACGTTGTTTTCATGAATCTCTTACTAATGGAATGATAAATGAAATAGAGCGAGAAATAATATCAGAAAAGATTGGTGTAGATAGTGGTCAAGCAGGAATTTTTGATATTGAACATTTTAAGAAAGATTCTGATACTGTTGGTTTTAAAAAACAATATAAAGAAGAATCAATCCGCAAAGATGAACCTTGGTATTCAATGTGTTGTGATGTGACTTTAAGTAGGAATGCAGGAGTTGTTCCTTTTGGTGTTGTATCTTCTTCTGGCTTTGGAGATGGATCTTATGTTTGTGAAGTAGGTAGGAAAGATAAAGATGATGAAATTTCTTTAATAGAAATCGATTTTGGATTAAATAAAGAAGACGAGGAAGAAGATGGAGAATGAAAAAATAGTTACAGTTAAACAAGAAGTTAAATGCCCATATTGTGGATATATGTGTGATAGAGGAGGAATTTCTTGCGATCATTTAGTATCTATTTCAGATTTAGGTTATGCAATGATTTGGAAGTTTAAAGAAAAGGAGGAAGACGATAGTGAGTTATAATTATCCAAAACCACAAAAGAAACAAGAAAAAGATTTTAACGAACTTGAAGAGCTTGTTGATGATTATATGAATGAAATAGAAAAATTAGAACAATTTTCTGGTGATGAAACACGTTATTTTGTAACTGAAAAGTTAGAACATTACATTTTTGAAGCAGCTCTTTACGCATTTTATGGAAAAGATGTTTGGAAGTATACTAGCGAAAGGTTAAAAATAAGATGAAAATTGCTATTGTAGGAGCAGATGGAAAGAAATGGGGAAGTCTTGGAAAAGTTAGTAAATCTAACTTTCTTATAATTGTTGCTAAACAACTAATTGAGAAAATCTTGAAAGATAATCCTGGTTGCACTTTGGTTTCAGGGGCTTGTCCAACAGGGGGAGTTGATATCTGGGCGGAAGAAGTAGCAGATAAACTTGGAGTTCCCAAAGAAATCTATCCTCCTCGTATAAACAAATGGGAAGGTTATAAAGAAAGAGATATCAAAATAGCAAAGGCATGTGATAAACTTGCGTGTATTGAACCCTATAGAAGAAATCATTCTGGCGGAATGTGGACCATGAATTATGCGAGTAAATTAGGGAAACCAGTCAAGTTATTTGTGATTAAAGAAATGTTAGATAATTAGTGTAGATAAAATTCTTAAGTAGATCTAGTTAAGGAGGTAGGCCTAACAGCAGTCATCCTTTAAAGAGTGACGATAGGTAGTGAAGGGGAGGCACACTTAAACCAATGATCCTGACGAAAAAGAAAACTTGCAACGGGGATTGAGCAAGTGGATGCCTACGGTATAGCGGCAAAGTTCAGTACGTTCAGATTTGGTCGTCCTCATCCAGGTTTGAACGTGAGTTAGCTGGATGCTCCCGTCTTAGTCTTTGGCGTAGCAGCACACTTTTCTAGATCTACTTAAGTTAAATAAAAAGGAAAGGAGAAAAACATGATTCAAAATTACATTAATCATATTGTATTTGTAGTAGATAGAAGTGGTTCAATGCAACAATTAACACAAGATGTTGTAAGAGTATTTGATAGCCAAATTAAATATTTATCTCAACGTTCTCAAGAATTGAATCAAGAGACTAGAGTATCTGTTTATTTATTCTCATATTGGAATAGAATAGAATGTCTTGTTTATGATATGGATGTTATGCGTCTTCCAAGTTTAAAAGGATATTATGATCCTGATGGACAAACAGCTCTTATTGATGCTACATTAAAAGCTATTAGTGATTTGGGAAAGACTCCAGAACTTTATGGTGATCATGCTTTCTTAATTTATACTCTTACTGATGGACAAGAAAATAATAGTAGGAATCAATCTCATGTATTATTAACTGCAATAGAAGCACTGCCAGAAAATTGGACTTTAGCGGTTTTAGTTCCAGATCAACGGGGAGTATTCGAATCTAAGAAGTTTGGTTTTCCAGTCGAAAATATCTCTATATGGGATCCAAGTTCAGTAAAAGGATTTGAAGAAGCTGGTAGTGTTATTCGCCAAGCAACTGATAACTTCATGAAGGGGAGAGCATCAGGAATTCGGGGAACTAGAAATTTATTTAGACCTGATATAACAGCTACTGCCTCGCAAGTAAAGAAGAGTCTTGAAGAACTTAAACTAAATGAATATATTATTTTTAGAGTCAAAAAAGATTCTCCAATAAGAGAATTTGTGGAATCAGTTATGCGAAAGTATGTGAAAGGTTCAGCCTATTATCAATTAGTAGAGAGGAAGAAACCACATAAAATCCAAAATTATAAGCAAGTTTGCATTAGAGATAATAATTCTGGAAAAGTATATACAGGGGATAATGCTAGACTTATATTAGGTTTACCAGATTATCAAGTAGAAGTTAAACCTGGAAACTTTAAGAATTTTGATGTGTTCGTTCAAAGTACATCTGTAAATCGAAAGTTAACTAAAGGAACAGATTTAATCGTTCTTACATAAAATTATAGATGGAGAAATAAAATGTTAAGAGATTGTTCTTACTGCGGAGATAAAGCAGATTGTGTTCTAGTAGAAATGATTTCATGGATATGTCCAAAATGCTTTATTAGATTTTATGAATACTGGTCAGAAGGCTCACATCAATTCTTATATCTTTATCTTGGTTTTAAATTACAAGAAACTTGTAAAACAGCAGTTGATACTATAAGTAGTGTGGGAGAACAAATCGAGAGAGAAAAAATTATGGCTGTGAAGGAGTGTAGATCAGTTTGGCTTAGTATGCAAAAACCTCTAAGTTTTAAACACAAATATTAAAGGAGAAAGTGAGAAAGTGAGATTAGAAGTTCATCTGGAGATAATAAAATGAATAAATTTTATATTGAAGTTGGAGATAGAGTAAAGAGGAAGGATTGGTCCTGTGATAGTGAAGTATCTAAAATCGAACCAAACCTAAATACTTTTTGGTTACGTACATCTGATGGAAAAGATGAATTTTCATATCAATTAGTAGGAGATGATTGGATAGTATACAGGAAAAGAGAGAAGATAGTATGGGAGAGAGTAGATGAAACTACTTAAAAATACTATAACTGATTATTGTAGAAGATGGAAAAAGAATATCTAAGATTTAAAATAGAAAGGAGAAAGGATCATGAAAATTATTGAAGCAATGAAGAAAGTTAAAGACTTACAAAGGAAGGCAGCAGATTTAAGAGACAAAGTTAAACAATATTGTGTAGATTATGAACACGAAACTCCAACTTATGCTGACCAAAGAGATCGAATCAAATCGTGGTTAGATGCGCATCGAGATATTTTACAGGAAGTTGAGAGCTTAAAACTAAAGATTCAGAAGACTAATATTCAAACTTTAGTTCCAATCACTATTGACGAAAAGGTCGTAAATAAAACTATTGCAGCATGGATTATAAGGAGGGGACAAGGTAAGAATATAAAAGGATTAGCACATGAAGATCTTGATATGTGGAATATGTTAACTGATAGAGGATTGAAAGAAGATAAGTTGATAACTTCTGCAGGGGGAATTCTTGAGAAGAAGATTAGGAGATATTATGATCCTGCTCAGAGAGACCGAATGAAGGAAATTTATATGTCTGAACCTCAACTTATAGATTCAGTTCTTGAGGTTACAAATGCTAGGGTTGATTTAGTAGAAGAATAATAATATGGGGTGAGATAGAAACCGTTTACATCCTAGAAAAATAACTCTGAGGAGTCCGGCAGATTGCAAAATCAATAAGTCCGTTGTATGTCTCTAGCGATAACTAAGTCTATCTCACCCTTATTAAAAAAGGAGAAATAAATGGCTGAAATTACTAACAAACAATTTGCAGAGAATAATGAAGAGTTTCGAAAATCTTGTGAAGCTCTAGGAATTAAGCCTACAATTCGTCAAGCATCTAAATGGAGGATGAAAAAAGGGAAGGCTTGGAAAGAGAGGCCAACGGGGGAATGAATCAAACAGTTAAAAAAGTTATGGCGATTTGGAATCAATTTTGTATTGAGAATGGAGGGAGGGATGAACTAAACGCAAATATTTTGTGGAAGTGGCCAGAGTATCTTTCAAAAGAGATGTATGGAATAGGATGTTTTGAGGAAGCTATAAAAATTGTTTTAGAAAATAAATTAGTTGAAGTTATGTAAAAGAGGTAAACATGGGAGAGTCTTTTAAATTGAAAGTTGAGCAAGCTCGTGAATGTTGGGATGGGTTAGATCTACTTTCAAGGAAAAAAATGTTTGATAATATGTTTGGAGATGATGGATATCCTTTTCAGGTTTTATATGAGGATTGGGAAGATCTAATTAGAGGATATGATAAACGTAAGAAATGGTTTAAAAGTTTTGTAGAAAATTTAAATAGTTTTTAACTAGATAATGCCCTATGTACAGAGATAGTCAGTAATGACTCTTATTCTTCAAAGAAGGATAAGGAAAATCTTGAAAAAGAAAGCGTATGCCTGAGACGAAATGATGGCTTAGTAAATGGTATATAACCAATGGTCTTGAAAAACCATTATACTTTCTCTATGGTTGGTGGATTGGTGGGAAACTGCTGAAATGAAGCCAACTATAGACGCACTTAAAGGCTAAAGGTGCAAGTCTAAAGGGTGAAAGGCTTAGGTGTCGAAAGGATGATGGTGAATGGTTAAAGGATGAGACTCGAAGGGTGATACCAGAGAGAACGTCCTTGGGTAAGTTGTGTTTCTTTCTTTTCCTTAGGAACTTCCAGGGCTTCCTGTATGGGAGGGCACAATTTCTTTTTTTAAAAAGAGAAAGGAGATAAATTATGGAGAAAAAGTGGGCTTCAATTTACATATGGAGAGGTGTGATGGTTGGTAGAATAGTGAAAGAAGAAAGTAAAAAATATTATGTCGAATTCCATCCAAATGAGAGAGAAGAAAATTTAACAATTATTACTCCTAAAAGTATAGATCCCCAATTAGTAAATGTATTTGAAAGACTATCTGATGCTATTAAAGATGCAGATAGCTATTCTAACAAAGTACGTGAACCCAGGCCACTCTGGGATATGTTATCTCACGCTTTGATATGTTATCGAGATGAAATGACACCAAAAGAAATATCAGAATTAAAAAAGATGTTAAGAGATAGAGGTGAAGAACTACCAGTTAATATAATCATAATGGGTGAAGATTATTCATATCAATGGGATGAGATTGTAGTTGAAAAACAAGAATTAAAAGAGAGCATCGATATTCTAATAAGTAAAGGAATAGAGTTATAAGAACGGAGATGAAAAATGATTTATATTGAACGTGCGAAGTCAGGTTCATCAATATGTAAAAAATGTAATGAAGCAATTCAAATAAATAGACCTAGAATAAGATTAAAACTAACTTATATGTGGGGTTTTAGTTTCTGCAGTAAATGTATAGATGATTTAATTGCTGAGTGGGAAAACTTTAAGCAAAGAGAATTTTCATAGAAGAAAAAGGAGGTGAAAATTTGCCAAAGAGATTAGTTAATAAAAAATTTCTGCAGGAACAAGCTATTAAATTATATACGGAAGAATTTCTTAGTTTAAATCAAGTAGCAGAAGTTCTTAATATTAGTCAAAGACAAGTTTTTAGATTCGTAAAAGGTAAAACTAGAAGTATAGTAGAATCTAGAAGGATAACTTCAAAAGTCAAAAATTTAGATTTCTTTGATAATATAGATTCAGAAGAAAAAGCATATTTTCTTGGACTTATATATTCAGATGGTTGCTTACATGAAAATCGTGGAGTTACTATATCATTAGAAATAACGGATAAACATTTAATAGAGAAATTTTCTTCAATTTTTAACTCAAATATCACATATGAAACAACAAGTAATGGATCAATCCATTGTCAAACTAGTATTTGGTCAGTCTACATAACTAGATCATTAGAAAAAGTAGGAATATATCCAAGGAAAAGTTCTTTGAAGGATGTAGATATTCTTAATAATTTACCAAAACATTTACTTAGACATTTTATTAGAGGTTTTTTAGATGGAGATGGATGTATATATGAAAGTAGAAAAGATACATATGGAGTTACTTTGAGTGGAAATAACGAAAATTTTATATTTAAATTAGCTGAAGAGATTAAAGATAACTGTGATTTTAACTACCTTAGAATTTCAAAGAATTGTAAATGCAATTGTAGATCAATTACAATTCATGGAAATCTTAAATCGAAAGTTTTTCTTGACTGGTTATACAAAGATTCTAGTATATTCATGTACAGAAAAAAAGCTATTTATGAAAAAATAGTAGTCCAAGTAAATAACAAGAAATTTACTGGAGTTAGGTTCGATAAAAGAAATGGAAAATTTCGAGCTGTATTAGGTTACGAAGGGAAAAGAACATATTCAAAGTTTTGTATAAGTGAACAACAAGCTGCTGAACTCTATGATAAAATGGCTACTAAACAAAATTATGAAAGATATCAACTAAATTTTCCAGAAAGATATGAGGAGTACTTAAAGAAAATAATACCAATATACTCCAAGGAGAAGGGAGGTCCCCATGCCACTCTGGAAATGCACCAAGTGTCACCATGAGTGGGAAGGTTCCCATAAAGTGTGTGATTGGTGCAGCTCAGAAGGTTATATTCTTGAAGAAGAAACTGCACTAGAAAAATCAATGAAAGAATTTGATTCTATTTTAAAGAGGTTGAAAAATGGCAAAAATAAGTGAAGGTTTAAACTCTTATAGTTATGAAGATGATCGAGTTAAACATACTGTAATAAAAAGAGAAGATGGTTCTAAATATGTTGAGCTCTATGATAAAAAACACCAAAATTATTGTTTCTTAGAAGAAAATGAACTTTCTCGAATTGACAGGATGTTTAGAAAACTAAAGTTAAGAGAAATAGGTTGAGTTAAAGAGGAGAAAATTATGGAATTACTTGATAAATATTTTGAGATTCAAAAACAGATCTATAACTATTTTGGATATGTGGAAGATTGGGTAATTATTCCTTTAGAAAACTCTACAGAAATGTTTTGGATTTTAGATGAAGTTTCTGGATTTGTTCGATTTTCAGAAACAGAAGATAAGTTATTTTCAGATGGTGATTATTATAACAACTATATTTATACACAACGATTTTTACCAAGATGGGTTTATCCAGCGAAAGATTATACTATGATTTGTGTCGATACTCGTACTGATGGAAATAAGTTTCTTCAAGTATTTGATAATAGTAAGAAGAGGAATTTTAGAGGAAAATAAGATGGGACTTATAAGTTCAAAAATTGAGCATACTGGTCACAAAGGATCTGGTAGAAAAAGTGGTTTTTGGGGCCGGAGGGCAGAAGCTAAATATAACTCCAAACGTAAACGAAGGTTGATGGATAAAGAATTAGTTAAGGAGAGTGAAATGGTTGCTTATACAGATGATGTTATGGCGAAACTTATTGTTGATGATATTGTTGATGATATTTCTGATAGAAGGGGCTTAAAAAGTGAGTGGTATGCAATAGACGAAGATATTCAAAAAGAAATTAAAGATACTTGGAAAAATATAGTGTTACAATATATTAAGAGGAGGAAGTAATTATGGAGAAGCATGAAGAACTTTTGAAATTTTACAGAGTTTATATAGATGATTGTATTGAGAACACTACTGAAAAAGATCCAATTTATCCCATGTCTTTTGTTAAATGGGTAGGTATAGTTTATATTCCGTTGAAAGACAGTATGAAGAAACTTTTGAAGAAAGAGGGTTTGGTTATAAAGCAATCGGAAGGAGGAGAATAATGAAAGGAAGTCATATGAAAAAAGTTTTATGTTTGCTTTTATTTGGTTTGATGATTGTATTTTTGTCTGGTTGTGGAAGTCCTAAAGTTATAGATGGAAAAGAATATGCTACATATGGACTTCTTAATGAACCTTCTATGAAGAATGACAAAATTGAATATCGAACTATTATTGGGAATGTTGTTTGGGGAGTTGTTCTTTGTGAAACAATAATAGCTCCTGTATATTTCTTTGGATTTGATCTATATGAACCTGTTGGAAAGAAGGGTGAGGTAATGAAGTAATTGATAAGGAGGAGAATAAAGTGAATAAAGGAGAACGAATAACTTTTGATATTCCAGGAGTTACGACTTTTGTAATAGAATTATATGATGGTTCAAATGCATCAAAGTCTCACCCTCTAATGGTGTGGGCTGGAGGTTGCGGAATTGGGTATGCTTCTGATGTTCAAGATGCTTATCGAATTGTTACAGAATATGCTGAGAAGACATTATTGGATAGGAAAAAGAAATTAGCAGATGAGTTGTGTAAAATTGATGCAATGCTTAATAAAACAGCACTACCAGATTGGATTCAATTGTTTAGGAAAGGATAGGAGAGATAGAATGCGAAAAAAATATTACGCAGTAGTGGCAGCAGGGATTGTCAGAATGCAGAAAGCTAAAGATGAAGATGAAGCTTCAAGATTGGCTTTTGGAATGGTGAGTTCTGGAATTAAGGCGATAGAATTAAGTACGAATAAAGTTGAAGCTTATAAAAAGCTAGATGAAATGGGGTTAAACTAATGGATGAAATAAGACATTCTTTGTTAGAAAGGTTTCATAAAGATCCAATCCTTAAAGAAGCAGATCCTAAAGCAATAACATCATTTGTTGTAAAGATTTTGAATCTTTTAAGAGAAGGACATACAGTAAATAATATCAGTTTTTATTGGACAAGAGGTATACGATATAAACCAGGATCATCTCCGAATTTAAGAGCTACAATGGATATTGATGGAAAATCTAATAGATTTTGGTTCAATCCAGATTTGTATCATGCTAGATGGCATAATACTAGTAAAGAAAACAAACGAAAAAACAAAGAGGAAAAATAAATGGATAATCTTATTCCAGAATTATATAGGGATTATGGACTCTACGTCAATTATTTTAGAGCTTTTCCACTGAGTGTTGATGGATTAAAACCAGTAGAAAGACGAATCTTGCTATCTACATATGAAATAGCAAAAGATAAATTTGTTAAATCTGCTAGAATTGATGGACATTGTTTAGGTCATTATCATCCACATTCTTCTTCTTATTCAACAATAGTTCAGTTAGTGAATCAAGGTTTTTTAGATGGGCAAGGTAACTGGGGAATGGATTCTGGAGTTGAACCTAATCCAGCTGCTGCAATGAGATATACTGAATGTCGACTTTCTAAGTTCATTAATGATTTAACATTTAAATTGATAGATTATGTTCCAGTTCAACCTAGTGAATTAGACGACGAACCAGTATATCTTCCGACTATGTTCCCACTGTGTTTATTAGGTAACAGTTATAGTGTAGGAATAGGCTTTGGTTTTAAAACTTTAATTCCATGTTATAAAGTTGAAGACTTAAAAGAAAGACTTCTATTCTTATTAGGAAAAACAAAGAAGAAACCTACTATAAAACCAATATCAGATTGTGGGATTTTATCTGGAGAACAAGATCTAGAAACTTTATTAACAACTGGAAAAGCAACAATTCAAACTAGAGGAGTGATTGAAATTGACTATAGACAATGTAAAGTTACTGTTAAGTCTTGGCCTTTTGTTAGACGATTTGAATCTATCCTTTCTAAATTTTCTAAAGAACTTGAAAACCAAGATGTTGGATTTACTGATCTTTCTACGGATAAAACTAAGATTGTATTTGAAGTTTTAAAACAAAGAAGCAGAGATGAAATATTCAAATCTTTTGTTAAGAAGTTACAGAGCGCACTAACAGGGGCAGTGTCGTTCGAAATAACTGTTGTGGATGTAAGTAGACAAAGAATTAGAACTATGTCTGTAGATCAAATGCTATTAGAAACGTATAAAATGTTTTTAAAAACAAATGAAGTAATGCTGAAATCAACTATTTCAAAGATAGATGAACATATCACAGAAAATAAAATACTACAAAAGGTGATTCCATCATTGAAAAAACATATGGGAAGAGAAAGTAACATTAGTAATACAATTGAAGAAATTAGTAAAGAAACACATGTAGCTGGAGAAATAATTGCTAAGTTATTTAACAAGTATAGGATAAACAAGTTACTAACAGTGTCTTTGGATACAGCAGATTTAGAGAGGGATAAGTTAGTATATGTTAAGAACTTAGGAAATATTGATGAGTTTGTTGTAAATCAATACGAGAAGTTGTAGGAGATAATTATGAGACAGCTAATAACAAGACTTACTGCTAGACAAATAGTTGCTGAACTTTGCGAGACAGGGAATTTACTTAGGTTTATAGATAGATGTATGAGTGAAGCGAGTTGGTATGGAATGTATTCTTATTATAATCGATCGTTATTTCAAGGTTTTATAAAAGAAGCACTAGAAGAAAGGGGGTTAACTCATGTTTCTAGTAGAGAAAACATTTTAGAGTTTTAATAAAAAGGGGTTAATATGGAAAAAGAATTATGTCCTTATTGTAGAAAAGAGCTTAGATTTACTGTAGAAAACTGGTCAAAAACATTTATGATAGTTGATAATAAAACTATAAAAGATATCACAAGTTATTATTCTGATATGTCAGTATTTTTTATATGTGATAATTCTTTGTGTTCTAGAAAAGGGACTTATGTTGAAAAAGAGTTACTATCTAAAAAGTGCGATGATACTATAATGGAAATAGTAGAACTTCTTAATGACACTGTATTATTTTAACTAGAAGAAAGGGGGTTAACTCATGTTCCTAATAGAGAAGACATTTAGAATTGCGATGGGTCATAGACTTAGTCAACATCAGGGTTTGTGTAAAAATTTTCATGGGCATAACTTTGTTATAAAAGTTGGTGTCTCTAGAAAAGATTTAAATTCTGGGGGTATGATAGTCGATTTTTCAGATTTGAAAGATGTTGTAAATATGGTGCTTAAACCATTCGATCATGCTATGGTAATAAATGGAAATGAAAATATGGAAATAAGAGAAAAATTTCGTGATTTTAAACTACTTATGATTGATGGAGAACCTACAGCAGAAAATCTATCTAAGTTTTTCTATGATGCAATTCGAGCAGTTCTTTCTGAAAGACTAGATTTAGAATATGTTGACGTTTGGGAAAATGAAGATTCTATGGCGATGTATACGCCAGATTAAAAGGACTAAAAATATGAGATGGAAAAATGGGGGTAGTAGAAGGAAGTTTGGTGTTAAAGAAAAGTTTGCATGGTTACCAATATTATGTAAAGGATTTGGAGGAATCAGAGTGTGGGTATGGTTAGAAAAAATCTATGTAAGAATGTGGGTAAGGTGCGGTAGTTATACTATAAGTTACTATACTCCAGAAAGAATGCTTGAAAATAAAGTGAGAGAAGAAGAAGTTGAAGGGGTGATAAAATGAAAGAGCACAAAATAAAAGTTCGAAAAGACTATCCAATGTGTGGTGGTATGATTATTCCAGAAGGAACTATTTTGAAGTTGATAGATGTAAGTAAACCTTCAGCTGAAGTTTATGTTGATAAAGAAGGAAATGAATTTACATTTGATACTAGTGAAATTTTGTTTTCTGGATGCTTTTGTAACACAGATGAGGAGTTTAAATAAATGTAAGTTTGTAAGGAGTGTGATATATGAATATTATAAAAAGTCTCTGTAACTTATTTAGAAAGAAAGATGGGATATGGATTAATGGATTACAACGTGTAACTAAAGAAGAACTAAAAGATCCTTTAGTCAAGTCTTTTTATGAAGATAAAGAGTGTCCAGATTGTAAAAATAAAGAGTTCTTAGAAGGGCCACACGGGGGAGCTTGTATTAATATCAAATGTTCGTCTTGTGGTTCTAAATTTAATATTTGTCCAGAGATTGGTCTTATTGAGAGGATCTAGAAAATGTATGACTTTAAACTAACGTCAGGAATATGCATTCCAAAAGAATGTGGTAGTCAGTCGTTCTATTCATCTATAAAAGAACACCTAATAAGGAGGATGAAAGACTATCAAACTTCTGCTTATAGTTTTTATATTTTTTATATTGAGGGAGACAGAATTTTAAAAGTTCCAAGATTCTTTCCTATTCAACAATATGTTTCTTGTAGTATAGTAGATAATATTTCCGATGGTCAAGATATTTCAATTAATCACAATATACAATTAAGAGATGATCTACAAAAAGATATCGTTAGATATATGTTGAGTAATGATAAAGGCATTATTCAAGCCCCTCCTGGTTCTGGAAAAACGATACTTAGTATTTACGCAGTAGCTACTAGAAAGAAGAAAACATTTATTTTAGTTCATAAAGATACTTTAGTAGAACAATGGATAGGTCCAGGAACTCCAGAGAAACCTCAAGGATTTTTAACGTTTACAGATATTAAAAAAGATCAAATATGTAGGTTAACTTCAGCTAATTATAAAGAAGCTCTTAAGAAATCAATCATAGTTACAACAGATCAAATGTTTATTTCTTTATTAAAAAGAGATAGAATAAATTTCTTAACTGAACTTAATAAGGCGGATATTGGAATCTTTATAGCTGATGAAGTTCATACTTCAGTTGGAGCTCCTACTTTTTCTGAATGTTCTATCCATATTCCTTCTAAAGTTGTTTTTGGTTTATCTGCAACTCCATATCGATACGATGGTAATAATGATATTATACAATATCATCTTGGTGATATTTATATCCCTCATGGTAGTGCTAGTATTATGGATGCTAGAGTTGTAGTTTTGTTATTTGATTCCGGTCTTGGAAAATCAAGAGCGTATATTTATTGGGGCGGAAGATTTCAGCTTGCAAGATATTTGAACCTTCTAAAAAAGTCTGAAATGTTTATGAATGTATGTAAATCATTACTAACAAAAGTTATTTCAGATGGAAGAAAAACTATTTTCGTTTCTTTTAGATTAAAGATGATAGACCAATTATTTAATTTCGTAGGGATTGAAGATAAATCAAAATTTACTGAAAGTGCTAAAATTGATGTATTGGAACATCAAATAGTTTTTGCAACTCCGAATAAGATAAGAGATGGTATAGATATCCCTACCAAAGATTGTCTTATTATGTCGTCTCCTGTAAGTAATATTGAACAGATATGTGGTAGAGCAGTTCGAATAAGTAAAGATAAGAAAGAACCTATTGTTATTGATCTTGTAGATCTTTCTTATGAAGATATAAGTAGAACTTTGTTTAAAAGGTTGGACTATTATAAATCGATTACTGAAAGTAAAAAAGAATGGAACATAAGATATTTGAGAATTAAACTTAATGGTGAAAAAGAAGAGTTATCAGAAGATCAGGCGCTAGAGTTAGTGAAAGGGGAGTAAGAAAAATGAAATCAAACGAGAAGCGAAAAGAGATGAGTCAAAAAGAATTTCTAGAAAAATTTAAAGAACATTTAAAATATCTGAAAAGGAATCATATATATATTTTCCACAGACAGAACAAGAAGTTAAAAGGAGAACAGGCTTTAGAATTAGTGAAATCAGAATAGGAGAATTATTATGAATGAAAAAGAACTTTCAATAGAAGGAAAAGAACTAGAAGGTAAGTATATTATCCTTAAAGAAAAATATTATAGTGGAGATGCAGTAAGTAGGGTATTTAAGTGTACCGGAGGATTTGGGTGTAATCCAAATACTCTGGGTAAGGCAGTGTTTGGACAACGCACTGAGGATGGAGCAAGGTTCAGATCTGAAAGGTATGAAATAGAAAGGTTTGCTGAAGAAGAAGAAGTTGAAAATGCAAAGAAAATATATTTAGATAAAGAAGAAGCTAGAAGAGTAGTAGAAGCTGATAGTTATGTAATATAAAAAGAGTATAGGAGAGTAAAATGAAAGATCCTGTAATATGCTATATGGATGAAACTGCTTGGACACATGAATTAGGATTCGATAAACACGGAACTACATTATATCTAAACGTTGAAGATCTGGAACGGAAAAATGAGTGTGTAAAAATAAAATCTTGTGGAATAGTTAAAGTAGAAGTCAAATTTCTTGAAGTTGTTAGAAAAGGAGATGTAGCTAAAGGTATAGAAGAAATGAAGACAGAGGCACTAAAGACTGTAGAGGGTATCGATTTAAATGCATCTAGTGGGTATAGGAGCTTCGAAACCCATAAGTCTTTGTCTTATCGAGAGGTTATCTTAGGACAGAAGGCACTTGACCGAGCTAATGCGACAGGAGATTTTGAAGGTTGGGTTCATTGCGATGGTCCAGGTGATATGTTTCTTGGAACCCTTGGAGAAGATCTAAAAATGCAGAAGCTTCTAGAGGCGAATGGGGTTGATTTCTTCGAAGGAACGATTGTTGTATCGGACTATGATGTTCGAGATGTTTACAAAAGAGAAACTGGGAGATCATTACCTGACGAACGAGAACTAAAAGCAAGAGAAAGTGGAGATTAAAAAATGAAAATAGGGATAACGGCTGATTTGCATCTTTCGGGTTTTAGCCAAGATATAGTAGACTCTGCTACTAACTTACCGCAGAGGTTAGCAGAAAAAAAGAAAGTATGTTACAACATTATTGAGGACATGAAATCCAGAGGTTGTAATATTCTGATTATAGCAGGAGATTTGTTACATAATAAATCAATCATTTATTCAATTGCACAATCTGTAATGTTAAATTTTATTAGACGTAATATAGATATAACTTTTATAATTATAGATGGAAATCATGACCTTTCTGGTAAAGGAAAAAATGTTGTATCATCCTTAGAATGTTTGGATAATGAACCGAACGTTGTTAGAATTAAGAAAGAAGGAACAATTTCAGAACTTAAAGATTTCTTCTTCGTTCCATATTCAATGGAAATTTCTCAAATAGTTAAGAAGAATAGTTCTCAATATTTAGTTTCTCATTTTGGTTTAAATGAAGCTTTATTAAATTCAGGTTCTAGTATAGTATCTGACGTTTCATTAAAAGATTTAACTGGTAGATATAGTCTAGCTTTTTTGGGACACTACCACCTTCCACAATCAATAGAAAGAGGTAATATAAAAGTTTATGTTCCGGGATCTATATCTCAAACTGACTGGACTGAAAAGAATGAAGATAAAAGGTTTCTAATTTTTGATAGAGAAACAGAAGAAATTGAAAGTATACCAACAGTTGGATATAGAAAACATTTCGAGTTAGTTATTACAAATCAAAATAAAATAGAAGTAATTAATCAGGCTAGAGAACTAAAATCAAGAGGAGATTATGTTATTTTGAAAAAGGAAGAAGCAGTAGAAACATCTGAAATCTCAAAAGAATTTATAATAATTGATAAAACAAGTAAAGATATTTCAAATCGAGGAATTTCAACATCAATGTCTGACTTAGAAAAGATTAGGAGATATGAAGAAATTATGAAAGTTGATGAGGGAGATAGAGAAGATGTTGAAAAAGAAGCATTGGATGTTATACAATATTGTAGTGGAGAAGTTTAGGAGGAGCAATCATGGGATCTGTAAAAGATAAAGAAGTAGGCTTTATAGTTCATACAGTTGAACATAGAGAATATTTTGTAAAGAATACTAAGACTTTAGAAGAAGCTGTTCAAGTTGTAAAAGATGTAAATCTCAGTCCTAAAAGTAAGAGAGTAGAATTGATACAATTTGGAGATTTCGAAATTATTGAAGAGGAGTAGTTATGAGTTATCCAATGTATGAAATCTATAAATTTTTAAAGAAAAAGAAAGGTTATAAAATAGAAGTAGAGAGAGAAAATGATAAGATAATATCGATTTATTGTAATCCTAAAGGAAAAATTTTACTAGAAAATTTTGGAGATCATATTCCATGTGTTACAATTTCTTTTGAACTCGAAAAATTTAAAGTTATTTGGGGAGTAGTAACAGTTGAAAGTGATTATTCAGGAGAAGGTGAATTTGAAGATTATACAAAAGTTATTAAAGATTTGGAGGAAAACTTGTGAGAAATATTGAAATTGATTCGTGGGGTTTTGAGAATTTTTCGTTATTTACTGAACCGATGGAAATAAAAGTAGTTAATGGAAAAATCACATTAATAACGGGACCAAATGGTATTGGAAAAACAACAATATTTGATGGTTTATCATACGCGATGCATGGAGTAACTAGTAAGGGTCTTAAAGGTGAGGATGTAGTAAATGATAGAGTTCTATCTGACTGTTATGCTTGGACTAAATTTAAAGTTAATGAAGATGAATATAAAGTAGATAGGTATTGTAAACATAAGAAAAATGGAAGTAATGTTATTCTTTACAAGAATGGTATGGATAAACCTATAGCAGTTGGAACAAACGAAGTTAGAGAAGCTGTTGATAAACTGTTTATGCCTCATAAATTGTTGATGAATATATTATTCTTTTCTCAGAAAGTTAAGACCTTCTTCACAGATCTTCCAGATGAACAACGAAAAGAAATTTTTAGAAAAATTCTTTTACTAGATGATTATGTTAATTACTATAAAGAAGTATCTAGAAGAATTAATGAGTTAGAGAAAGAGATTTCTAAAATAAAGAACAATCAAATAGTCACAACATCTTTAATTGAAGATTGTATTTTAGAAATTAAGAAAGGAGAAGAACGAAAGAAAGAATATTATGTTAAGAAAGAGAAAGAGATATCTGATATTATTGGTAACATAATGACTTCACAAGATAAACTGATTCAATTACAACGCAAGTTGTCAGATATAGAATATGAAGAAGTTCTGCAGAAAAAGTTAGAAGATGTTAACCGGAAGATTTCAGAAGTAGAAATGAAAAGTAAACTTATTGATAGTGAATTTCAGAAAAAGAAAGATGATATTGCTATAAGAAAAGCTTCTAAAAGATCTGAAGTTGAGAATGAAAAACACGGAAAAGAAAAAGAAGTGTTAGCTGAAAAATCGAAGTCTTTAGTAGATCTACAATCAACATATAATAATTTGAAGATTTCTTATAACAATAACATTTCTAGTTTAGATCAAGAAATTTCTAAAAAGATTTCTAAAATTAACTCAAATAATAGTTTGGTGAATTTACATTCATCTAGCAGGATTGAAATATTTGAAAAGGTTTTTTCTAAACCTACATCTATTTGTCCAGTATGTGATAGAGAAATCACGAAAGATGTTGTTGAAAGATTAAGAGAAAAAATGGCGCAAATAGATTTAGAGATTTCACGTTTAGAAGAAGATACTAAAAATTGTAACTATGATATCCCAGACATTGAGTCTAAGAAAACAAAATTAAAAGAAGAATTTGATAAAGAGACAAAAGATTATGAAAGAAATGTTAGCGAAGTTGAAATGATAAACAATCGTCTCATTAAAGAACTACAGGATAGAGCAGAAGGAGCTTTTAAGAAATTAGATAAAATAGAAGAGACTCAAGTTAAAGAGTTAGAAGAAGAAAAAATAAAAGAGAAATCTAACCTTCCTTCTTTAATTTCTTTATCTGAAGAAAAAGGAAAAGTATTATTAATAGTAGAAGATAGAAAGAAACTAGAGAATGAGATTTCGACTGTTAAATCTAAAATTGAGTCTGAAGATAACCTTCTTAAATATAAACAAACAGAAATGTTTGATCAAACTTTAGTGCTTATCCCAAAGAAGAAACTTGAAGATCTTCAGAGTTCTCTTAGTAAACTTTCTGAAGAAATGATTGTTGTGGAAAAGAAATCTAGGATTCTTAGTTTCTTAAAGAAAGCGTTTTCTCCAACAGGTATTCCAAGTATGTTAATAGATGATTCTATTCCATTTATTAATGAAACTGTTTCAAAGTATTTAGACAGTATTTCTAACGGCAGATACATTGTTTCTTTTGATACAACGAAGGAAACAAAGGGTGGAGATATAAGAGATAAAATATCGATGAATGTTTTGGATACGGTAACTTTAGCAAATAAAAGAGAAAAACTTTCTGGAGGACAAGTTCGATTAATTGATATTGCAACAATTTTAACACTGTCTAGACTACAAGAAGTTATGCAAGATGTTAGGATAAATTTACTTTTGTTTGACGAGATTTTTGATAGTCTCGACGACAGCAACATTTCTTATGTTTCTAGAGTTCTAAAAGAAGTTTCGAAGGATAAAGCTATCTTTCTTATTAGTCATAGACATATAGATTTATTAGAAGCAGACGAGATTTTGAGACTGGAAGGTGGTTAAATGCTATGTGAATATAGTTGTGGAAAGGAAGCAACTCACCAATTCAAAAATGGAAAATGGTGCTGTGAGAAAGTTATTAATAAATGCCTTGAATGGAAAAGGAAGAATAAAAATAGTCATATAGGTTTAAAGCACTCAGAGAATTCTAAGAATAAAATTAGATCAGCAAATGAGGGAAAACCCAAAACTGAAGAACACTGTAGAAATATAAGTAACACTAGAAAAGAAAAGAAACTCTCAGAAGGAAGAAGTAATCCAATGTTTGGTAGACACCATTCAGAAGAAACAATTGAGAAAATTCGTAAATCTTTGCTGGAAAAAGTTCAGTCAGAAGAACATAGAGAAAAAAATTCGGGAGAGAATAATTATGGATGGAAAGGTGGGGGAATTGGATATCTTCATGATAAAGCCAGAAAATTATTTGGAAAAGATAAATGCGAAAAGTGTGGTATTTTTATTGAAGACTATATTAAAGATAGAACAGTTAAAAGATTTGATATACATTGTGTTACTAAAGACTATACAATTATGGAAAAATTTAATTGGTTATGTTTATGCAGAAGTTGTCACTGGATAGTAGAGAAAAGTAGAAAGTCTTAAGGTTATCTTAAGAAGAAAGGAGAAGGAAATGGACAAGAAGAAGAAATTAGAAATTCTGTCTTTACTTCTTAAAGAATACTTAGATCACTTACAGAGACTTTTAGATATTGGGAGGTAAAAATGGATACTGAAGTTAAAGAAGAATTTAAACAAGTTTGTGTGTGGACAGGATGTGTTGTTGGTCCAGATAAAATTAGAGAATTCTGTACGTTTATGCAAGAGCAGTTTAGCGTAAGAGTTAAATATCTTGAAGAAATTAAAACTCAGCCAGATACAGATAGTAATGGATATCGTGTTCCAGGTACAGGAGGTAGAAATGATTTATTGTTTTCTGTTCATAATGAAGATGCTGGTAAGTTTGCAGTTCCCAGATTAGCGGCAGGTATTCGTTGGATTGAAGATGTACTTGCAGAATGTAACTATAGATCACCTATCTATCCAAAACGCATATTTGAATATTGTAGTTGGAACAAAGAAAGTTTATCTCATTTTGGTGATTGAGGAGGGTAATACTCTATAGTTAGTTCCATCTATAACTAGAACAAATATTAAAATTACTACGGAGAAAACTTTGTATTGTAAAGTAGATGATTTATATTATTATACAGAAGGTAGTCAAATAGATGTAGAAAAAGGATACGTTTCTTTTATATGTAAACGTTGTAATGATCGTTGTAGAAAAATTGGTTACCTTTTAGAGTTTAAATCTCTCAAACGATCTATGTTATGTTCTTCTTGTAATAATTCCCAAGTCTCAAAATATCGAAAAGAGACTATGATAAAGAACGGTATATATGATAAAAGGTGTAAAGATTTTTCAGAAGTAGGAAAGAAAACTCTTACAAAATTTAGAAGTAAATTAAGTAAAGATCAAATTAGTGAATTATGTAGTAAAGCTGGTAAAAAGAATTATGAAGTAAGCATCAAAAATAATAGTAAGTTTTTTCAGAATATTTATACGAAAGAATTTTGGAATAAAATTAGAGAGAATCCAGAAAAATACCAATTTTATATTTTACATCTTACTAATATATCTCGAAATAATTGGAATAATTATACTCCAGAAGAAAAAAACAATCGCTTAAAAAAATCATTTAAAAATATATCTAGATCTAAAGTATCTGAAGAATTTAAACAATGGTTAAAACAAAATAATTTATATCAAGGATTTAAAAGTGAACAGTGGATAAAGGGTTATAAAGTTGATGAATTATCTGAAGAAAAAAAATTAATAATTGAATTCTATGGAGATATTTATCATTGTAATCCTGTATTATTTAAAGAAGAAAATCAATATTGTTCTTGGCTTGATAGAACTGTTAAAGAACAATGGGATCGAGATCGTAAAAGAATAGAAGATCTATTAAAATATGGTTATAGTATTATTATTATTTGGGAATCAGATTATTATAATGATAAAGAGAGATTATTAGAAAGGTTAATAAAGGAGATAAGATGAGTAGTTTGGTTGTTGATGTTAATATAGTTGAAGAAATTTTACCCCATCCGAATGCAGATAATTTGGAAATAGTTCATGTAAAAGGTTGGCAAGTCTGTATCCAGAAGGGATCATTTAAATCTGGGGATTTAGGGGTCTATTTTCCTCCAGATTCGTTGTTAACAGAAGAATTATGTAATAGATTAGGTATATGGAAATACACTTCTAAAGGAAAGATTAAAGGGATCAGATTAAGGGGCGAACCTTCATATGGACTCTTTATCCCACTATCTGAATTTCCAGAACTAAAAGATTCAAAAGTTGGGGATGACGTAACTCAATTACTAGGAGTAGAAAAATGGGAACCGCCCCCCGAATTTGCAACTGGTGATATGGAGGTTTCACATCCATTATTTCACAAGTATACTGATATTGAAAACTATGGAAATTTTCCAAATGTATTTGATGATGACGAATTTGTAATACTAACAGAGAAGATCCATGGGTGTAATTCGAGAATAGGACTTGTGGAAAATGAATGGATGGCAGGAAGTCACAACGTTAGAAAAAAGATGCCAGATATTTGGGCTGAGAATTTATACTGGTATCCTCTAACATATGCAAAAGGTGACTGTGATAAAGATGGACATTCAGACGTTCAGCAAATGTTAATAGCGATGACAGGAGAAATGTACAAAGCAAAATCAGTTATCCTATTTGGAGAGGTTTATGGATGGGTTCAGAAATTAAGATATGGACATAAACCAGGAAAAATTTCTTTTGTTGCGATTGACTTATCTATTGACGAGAAGTATCTTAGTTGGTTTGAATTTTATGGTATTATGAAACTTTTTAACATTCCAATTGTTCCTGTTATAGAAATAGCAAAGTTAGAATATATTAAAGATATTGGTTTAGATAAGTTTGCTAGTGGTAAAACTAAAATACTAGGTCCTGATGGTAACCCCATAGATCAAATAAGAGAAGGTTTTGTTATGAAACCTGTGAAAGAAAGGAGAGCACCTGACATAGGAAGAGTAATTTTGAAAGTTAAAAATATTGACTATGTCTCTGGAAATTATGAGTAAGTGATTAACTGGGGTGGGAGGGTTTAATGGTATATCAATGTGTCAAATGTGGGAAAATTTGGGGGAGGGGTAGGAAAGATGATATAAGTCATGGTTTGTGTAGAAGATGTTTGAAGGAATGTTTAACACCAATATACAGACAGAGACAATTGCGAGAAAAGAATTTTGATTGTTTTGGAAAGTGTAGTGGATATTGTGATCAACTAACATGTAAATATAGAGAACTCTGTGTTGATTCCACTGGAAATATTTCTATACAAATGCAGAAGTAGGAGAAAATGATGGGAGAACGACGATATGTTTTTACTGAAGGACTCAAACCTGGAATGTTAGTTTTTCATACATCTTGGGATCTTAGAACATCAGATCCGATGGAAGTAATAAAGAAAGGTAGAGAAATATTAATGAAAGATATAGATAGTGGAGAAAAAACTAGCATTCTTAAAGAGGAAGAAGAAGGTCAATGGTTAGTATATAAAGAAGCTAATAAGAAAGAAAAGAAAAAGAGAGAAAAGAAAAAAGATATAGTTTTAGGAATGATAACATGGGGATGTAGTCATAATTTTCCAATAGAAGTACTAAAAGATTTTGTGAATAACTGTAATGTTAAAGATGTTAATGATATTGATATGGGAAGTTCTGATTATGTTTTACTTTTAACGTCTAAAAAAGTTTCTGAAAAGGAAGCATATAATCAAAAGATGAGAGAAATGTATGAAGATGATTGGACTGATATTGAGTATGAAGAGAACTAAGAATTTATCAAATTGATAAACAATTATATAAATAAATGTGCAGATGGATTAGAGATAATCTATCTCCTTTGTTGTCAGAATTGTAAAGGAGGAAGAAAATGAATAAATGGTTTGTAGGAGCAGTTTTAGTATTTTATTTAGTACTTATTGTAAAGTACGGGGTACTAAAAGGAGAGTAAAAATGTGCAACTTAGTACACGAAGAATATAAACCGATTGAAAAATCAGGCTATGCATGGAAACTTTTCTCAAAAAATCTCCATGGAAATTTAGTCCAATTGTTTTCTAGAGAACTGTATAAGAAAGAAGATTCAGGATGGATTTTCTGGAACGATAGATATGGTTCTTATGGATCTACTGGAGATGGATTTTGTGCTTTTGCAAGCAAAGAAGAAGCAGAACGAGCACTTCAAGATTTACAAAGAGGCATAACTGTTGGTGAATATTCAGATGCTACACTTCGAGAAATTCAGTATGAAGGAGGTCTTGCTTTACAAAAGGAACCTAGAATGGTATGTGGAAAAGTTTATGAAACAATAATAATTAGGAGGTTTAAGATCATTGAACAAGGAGAAGAAAATGGATAAGGTCCATATAGTTAGCTGGTTGCTAACTCGCAGGTGCAATCTTCACTGTTCATATTGTAGGATTTCTAGAAATTACAAGAAGTTTCCCCAAGCATACCCAAATTTAAAACACTATGAACAAGATGAGATGAAAACTGAAGATATAATAGAAGCTCTTAAGAAATTGAAACAACACAATTCAAATGCTTTTCATATCTTCTACGGAGGTGAACCACTTCTGAGGACTGATTTACCCCAAATAATTAATTTCTGTAACAAAGAAGAAATTAATTATACTATCATCACTAATAATAGTGATGAAGTACAAGGAGCTATTGATGACTTATTTTTGAAGACAGATTACGTCACAGGATTAACTTCGTCAGTAGATCCAATTATAGTATCTGGAGAAAATATAACTACAGATCAGTACAAGAAAAGTGTTAAAGCTTTAGAAAGGTTTACTAAACTTAGAAGTGTAATTAAAGACTTGGTTGCAGAAATTACAGTTGATCGGGATTCAATTAATTGTTTGTATGACCTTGTAAAGATGTTAACAGATCTTGGAGTGAATAGTGATATAACAGTTATTGATATTGCTAAATCAGATTTCTATGATTTTTCAAATGTTACAGATAAGAATATTTTAGTTCCAAAGTCTCCACAAGTTTACGAAATCTTTCATAAGATAATCGATGATAAATTAGATGTTCATATGAAAGGTATCCTTTTAGATAAAATATATGAAATATTACCGTCAGAACTAGATTGTAAGATTGAGAAAGATGTTCATAACTTAACAGTAGATGCTGATGGAAGTATTAGATTATGTTTAAGGATCAGGGGTATTTTTACTCCAGCTCATTTTAATATCGAAAACTTTGTGTTAGATTCTGGAGAACTCCACCCTGGTTTAAAACTTAGTTTAGCAAGAGATAAGAGAATGAGTTGTAGAAATTGTAACTGGTCGTGTATTATTATGAGTCAAATTATTTCTCATACTGAAAGTTATAATGATTTATTACTTCATACTGAGAAGAGAAATTAAAATGATAATTTATAAAACTACAAATTTAATTAATGGAAAGATTTACGTAGGTCAAGACTCTAAAAATAATCCAAGATATTTAGGGTCTGGAGTTTGGTTAAATAGAGCGATTGAAAAGTATGGTAAAGAGAACTTTAAGAAAGAAGTTATAGATTTAGCAGAATCTAAAGAAGAACTCAATGAGAAAGAAAAATATTGGATTAAATTTTATAATTGTAAAGTACCATTTGGTTATAATCTAACAGATGGAGGAGAATCACCTGCTGGGTATATTTTTACTGAAGTTCAGAGACAAAATCTGAGTAAAGCAAAGAAAGGAAAACTTTCTGGAAGAGAAGGGAAGAAAAATCCAGGTCAATCATTAAGAATGAAACAAAATAATCCAGCTAAAAGACCAGAAGTAAGAGAGAAACTTGGTAGGTCTGGGAAAGATAATCGAAGATTTGGAACGCACCGATCTAAGGAAGAAAAAGAATTAATTAGTAAACGTACAAAAGAAGGTATGGATAATCCCCAAGTAAAAGAAAAGTTAAAGAAGTCTAAGTCTATAGAACATAAGAGAAAAATAAGCGAAACAATGAAGAAGAGAAAACCCCATACACTCTAGTAAGAGACAATATGATTAATAAAGAATCTGTGAAAAAAGGAGGAATAGAAATGAGAAAAATTCTTGAAATACTACTGGTTGTAATGTTTAGTATTTCTGCTATTGTTAAAAAACATAGACAACTTTTTGTACTTGTATTAGGTATTTTGATCGGAATTTTTATTTACAATTTGTATATTAATAGTAAGGTTGTAAAAATAGAACCAGTTAAAAAAGAAGTGGTACAACCAAAAGTACAACCAGTAATTAAACAACCAGAAGTTACAAAACCAAAAGAAGTATCTAAACCGAAGATAAAACCAACTATTTTGAAAGCTACTGAAAAAAATGGAGTGTGGAGTATAAAGTTAAATAAAGCTGCAGTTGATATGGTTAAAAATAAAGGTTTAAAAGTTAGACTTCAAATTGGATATTGTTACTATGAATCAGATCAGTTACAAGGTGATACTATTCAAATAGAACCTGAATGGCATCCACCTTTATCTCAAAATAAAGTGGTTGCTGGTCTTTGGATGCCAAAAACTGGTTCTTCACATGAAATAGGAGATGGTTATTATTTGATGTCTGAGAGACTACCTTAGGAGGTGACAAGAAAATGCATATAGATAAGTGTACAAATCATGCAGGTTGGTTCCTAAGCCATTTAGGTTGGTTTATTGTGATAACTGTTTTGATATTGATTGCCTTTGTCACCATTAGATAGGAGGTGAAAAATGAGAGTTGAAGAAAGAGCTTTAACAGCAAAGTATAACCTTTATCAAAAAGTTGGAATTGAGAATACTATTACTAAAGATATGTTGAAAGATACTATTTGCAAAACTGGATTAGTTCCAACATCGCGTGTAATTAAATCTGTTATTGCGTATATGAGAGACCATAGACATTTAGGAGAACGGAATGAAAAGTACTATATAATCTATAGAAAGAAGGATAAAGCAAATCCAAAAAGTATCTCTAACTTACTTGAAAAGAAAGCAGATATAAACTATTTTGTATCTAAACAAGGTTTATTTGATGACGACTATATTTATCCTGTTTTATTCAATAAGCTTGTTGAAAGTGTTCGAAAACTTAAATCTCATTTAAAAGAAAAAGGGGAATGTCTGATAAAATTTCAGACAATATCAGAGGAGGTTAAAATGGCAGACAATGTAATTCAATCAGCAATTGATTTCTTAAAGAAAGTAAAGTCTGAGGATTTCGTTACTATTAGGTTTCAGAAGAAAGATGGAACAATGAGAGTAATGAAATGTACTTTGAAATTCGATACAATTCCTGATGGTGATAAACCTAAATCTCTGGATCTTCCAGAGATACTAAAATTGATCGATAAGAATATTCTTCATGTTTATGATATTGAGAAGAAAGCTTGGAGAAGTGTTCTATTCGATAAAGTACAATGGTTAGATACTCCTACTAAAGAAAGATTTTTTGTTAAGAAGAAAGTTTAGTGAATGGAGGAAAATGTGAGATATGCGAATAGTGAAAAATGTAATTGGGACACTCGAAATAGATTCGAATTCGAAAACGGTTTATGTAAACTCTTTAGATAAATGTCTTCTAAGATTAACGAAACTAAAATTCTTGAATTTTAATGAGAAATTTTCAACGCTAGATGGCTCTGTTGATGAGGGAGTCTCTTTTATTCAAGATCCGTTAAGTCCACAAACAGAAACGGAAAAAGTACTTCCTAGAATTATTTCTCTAGTTAGTTTTCTACTATTTGTAATAAATAGTGGAAAAGTCTCTAACGTTGATAAATTTCTTTTAGATTTTCAAAAGCAGTTGAAGAAAACATTTTGTAAGAATATGGAGGCTGAAAAGGCAATGACAATTTTAAGTGACCTTCTTAATGAAATGAAAAGCAATGATGAAGATGAGATTTTAAGGAAGATTTGTGATAAGATATCTGAACAAGAACTAAAAGGTTTACATAGTACTTTTTTACCAGTTGGTCCAAATGTTTTCTTAGCTTTAGAGTGTCCGGGAGATTTTCAAAGATATAATTTTCTGTGTATAGAACGAGAAGAGAAAAATACGTTTATTATTTCCCATTGGACACGTTTAAAGAAAGAGTCTGCAGTTACAAAGCGGTCTAAAGTATGGGAATGTAAGGGAATGTTAAACCGAGAAATTGTGGAAATGTATCTAGAAAAACTTAAGTTTTTAAGAGGAAACTAAAGTTACAAAGGAGGTAAAGTTATGGATGGTTTGGATCAAGTAATATCTGTAATGCCAGGTCCAGTTAGAGAATATCTAAGAGAGCTTGGAATCTCTGAAACAGAAGAGGAAGATTTACGTGAGGAAGAAGCACCACGAGCAGTAGATCAAAATGGAGAAGAAATAAAAGAAGTAAAAGAAATAGAAGAAGAACTTTGCGAGAGGTATTCTCATCAATTAGTTATTGACGAAAGATTTACAAGCTTAGTTCAAGTACACTCACCAACCGGAATAAGATCAGCTTATAAACCAGTTAAGAAAATCTTCACTGCATTTACAAAAGATATTTCGTCTTATATAGGAGGAAATTTAGAGACTTTTGAGTTGCTACCAAGAAACATAAGATTTTATGTTTCAAGAAGAGATATTAACTTATTCATAATAGAAGACGAACCATGTATTAGAACAATTAGAACGAATCAAAGATTTGAGAGTACAATAGAAAATTTGAGACTAACAGGAAAGTCGAAAGAATTTGGATACGAAAATTTCTTACAAGATATGAGTTTTGTAGAAGAGAGAAAAGCAAGTTTACGATCAGATGAAAGTGAAAGAGAACGTGATACACTTGTTTCTGGAGAGACTATATATAGATTTAATTTATCTTTTCCTTATATAGTTTATATAGTTTCACAATTTGAAACAACTTATTTTGGCTTATCAATCTATTATAGAACAAGTCCACTAACAGATTTAAAAGATTTACTTTTTAAGTGTAATCTTCTTAATATTGATGGTCGTGATGTATGTTGTTTAGGTACTTTTAGTGTTCCAGCAAAGTTACCAATTAGTGAGAAAGTATCAATAGTAATTGGTCAGTTTTGGAACAGTATATTTAATACAGAGATTACAGAAAATTTTAGACTATATAGAGATAATCCACATCTTTGCACATTTTTACATTGGCAACACTATAGTCAAACTGATCCTTCGTTTATTTTAAGTGAGAATTTTATTCCAGTTTCTGAATCTCATCCGGATTTAAAATCTGTTATAGAATCTAAATTCTCAAGTTCGATGAACGATGAAGAAATAACTCATAATTCTATTGTTAGACTTTTACATTCTGATTGTTTACCAGCACTAGGAAAAGTTCAACGAAATTTGTTAGTTAGTGCATCACAAATGATAGTAGATGCAGATAATGGAATTACCTTAGATTGTGGAGAAGAAATAGTCGTTGACGAAAAGAAATACTATATAGTTAACTTTTTAGCAAGTGGTGTGGGATCAGTAGTACAGCAAATAATAACCGAAGATGAAGATCATAATATGAAGAAGTTTAAAGTAACTAGAAAACTAGTAGAAGAATTGATTAAAGGTATTAGAAGTAAAGATCATTTAGAATCTTGTGAAGTTTCAGGAAAACAAGTAAAGACTGGTGATTTAATTAATTTCCCAGAAGAAAAGCGTTTTAGTACTATTTCTAAACTTCTTAAGGATAGAGATGGAACAGTACTTGCTAAATGTGGAAGAGACTTCTATATTCTTGACAACATTAAGTTTAATACAATGACTGAAAATGAAATAACAATTAATGGTGTAAAGCTTCAAAAGAAAGAAAAATATTTTATTTCTAGAGCGCGGATATATCTGCCAAATCTTCTTGAGGGAGAATTTAATTTAAGAACTTTTGAAGGACTAGGAAATGCTGGAGTTGATGAAATGGTTTTTAAATTTTCTGGTAACTATAATTTTAGCTTAGATGAAATGTATCGGTACCAATTTTTCAATGAAAGTTCAGTAGAAGAGTTATTAATAAGTAGATATGGAATCAAATTATTTGAAAAAGGTTATAGAATTAAAAACAGTTGTTTATATGTTTCTGATCGTGGCGCTACATTAAGACCGGCTACAGTAAGAGAACAATCTGAAAGGATTGTACAAGAAAAGAGGTTATTCATTCCAAGTTTTGATTTTGATATAGACTTTAAAATTGGAGATAAAGTAATCGTAGCGAACTGGTCAAAACCTGAATCAATTTGTTGCATCCAAACTATAACAGATTTTGAGAAGTCAGATCAAAATGTAGTTAGTATAGTTACTGTTGATGATTCTGGAAATGTAACAAAAACAAAGTATATAGATTTTAATCGATCAACTATATTTACTGGGAGTATCAGAAAAATATCATCGGAGTTTGCTGGAATAAAGTCTGGTTTTAAAATGATTGCGAAAACGAAAGTTAGTAATTTCCTAAAGAAAGATTGTCACCAAGTGATTGGATTTTTAACAGACACTCCAAACGGTATTCCATTAATGTTGTGTTCAAACCTATCTACACTTTGGGCTACAGAAGACAATCTTAATAATTTTAACTTTTTAGATCCTTCAAGTAGAACTTTTCTTAAATTTAGAGTTTCTCCTTTGGACATTAGTAATATCAAAATACAACCGGGTGATTTGGTCTGTTCAATGAAGTCTGCTAATTGTTGCACGACTAATATTTTCTTTGCATTGAATAGAATTTTCAAGACAGTAGCTGTTTTGAGGTGTCAAGCTAATTATAGTTTCTGTAGGTGTCCAGAAATTGCGAGAGCAAGTCATTCTCTATATGGAATACCAAATCCAAGATTTACTATCAAACGTGGATTAGAAGAAGAAGGATTTGAAAGGTTAGATGTAGTTCCAAGTTTTTATAATACATATATAAAGAATAATAGTGAACATAGAAATCTAATGCCTATTTGGGTAAGAAAGGAGGAAATATTTAATGTTCCCAATTTACTTAATGGACAAGAAAAAAGTTGTGGTAAATGATGACATTTACTATTTAGTTGCAAAAAATGGAGTCTTTGTAAAGAAGAAACTAGGTCTTATTGAAAGTTTAACTCCAGTTGATGGAATACCATTTTTAGCGGGAACTGCTGTTCCTTATGCAAAAATGACAATTCCAAAAATTCCGAAAGAGATATTTTGTAAGATCTTATCTTTCTTTAGAAAAATTTATAGTTTATATGAATCAGAATGTGAAGTATTTCTTCTTTATAATAGTTCAAAACAGAAGTTTAAAATAAGAGTTCCATATCAAAAAGTTTCGTATGCTGGTTGTGAAGCTGTAAGGATGGGGTCTCCAAAAGACTACGCAATAATTTGCTCCATCCATAGTCATTCAAATTTTTCTGCTTTTCATTCTGGGACAGATATTGATGATGAGGAACATTTTGAAGGACTACATATTACGATCGGATATGTACCTGATCTAGAATTTAGTGCAGTCGCTTCTATTGTTTCTAACAAAAAAAGATTTAAAGTTAATCCATTAGATTATATTGAAGGTTTAGTTCAAACATCTAATCAACGACGAGCTTTATATGCAGTATCTGGTTCGGATCAAATTGAGTTTGATCCAGAATGGCTGAAATTTGTTGAAAGAAAGTATCCAATGTTTGTACGTAACCAATTAGGATCACCATTTTATAGTTATGGACAATTTACATCAATTATGGATATTAAAGATCTAATTAGCGATGTAAAAAATGAAAAAGGTACAAAAGTTAAAACAGCGACTTATAGACAGAATGATCCATGTTTAGTATGTCCATTTAAGAAAGAAACTCCTGAAGATGAGAAACTACTGAAAGAAAAATTTAGAGTAACTCCGGAAGAAGAACTTACTATAGATGAAGATTTATTTCCGGAGTATTATGGGATGTAAAATGATTATCTATAAGGTCCAAAACAAAGTTAATGGTAAGATTTATATTGGACAAACTAAGTTTACGTTAGAAGAGAGAATTTTATACCATTTAAAAGTCGGAGATAGTCCAGCTTTTCATAATTCGATTAAAAAATATGGAATAGAAAATTTTGAAATTTCTATTATAGATTCAGCAAAAACTAAAGAAGAACTTAATGACAAAGAAAAATACTGGATTAAGTTTTATGATTCTAATAATCGTATAAAAGGTTACAATTTGACAGATGGAGGTGATGGATTTAGCGGTTACGAATTTTCTGGAGAAAATAATCCAATGTACGGAAAACATCATTCAGAAGAAACTAAAGAAAATATTAGAAAAAGTAGACTTGGAAAACGTTTGCCTGATGAAGTAAAAGAGAAAATAAGGAGATCTATGACTGGAAAGAAGTTTCCAGAACATTCAAACATGATGAAAGGAGAAAATAACCCAGCGAAAAGATTAGAAGTAAGAGACAAAATAACTAAAGCTAAAACTGGAAAGTCAAATACGAAGATTGTAGGAGAGAATAATCCAACTAAAAGACCAGAAGTAAGGAAAAAAATTAGTGAATCATTAAAAGGAAAACCTTCTGGAACTAAAGGGAGACATTGGAAATGGAGACAAAAACTCAAAGGATTGTAATTTGCGGACTGGGAGGAATCGGTTCTATACTTTCAGAACATGTATCAAGATTTTTAAACTATAATAAATCGTCAATATTTGAGGTATTATTAGTTGATGGGGATAAGTATAAACCAAAAAATCTAGAAAGACAAGACTTTATTACATTTGGAAATAAAGCAGAAATAAAGAAAAATGAACTGGGTAGTAAGTTCCCAAATATGATATTTGAAAGTTTCCCAAAATTTGTAAATAAAGAAGTAGTTAAAGATATAATTAAAGAAAAAGATATAGTTCTTCTATGTGTAGATAATCATAAAACAAGAAAAATCGTTTCAGATTATTGTTCTGATATAAATGATATAGTTTTAATTTCTGGCGGAAACGATTTATTAAATGGCAATATTCAATTGTTTGTGAAAAAAAATGGAGAGAAACTACTTCCAAATTTGACAGATTATCATAGAGAAATACAAAATCCAGAAGATAAATCTCCAGAAGAAAAAAGTTGTCAAGAGTTAGCAGAAAGTGAACCACAATTGTATTTTACAAATTTAATGGTCGCGTCTTTTATGTGTGCATCTCTCTACAACGTTCTAGACGAAAGGTACACTTATTCAGAAGTTTATTTTGATATTACAACTATGAAAGCAGACTCTAAAATTAGAAAAGTAAAAGAACAGAAGAAAAACTTTATCGAAGCTAGCGTTAGAATATAGTACTAAAATATCAAGGAAAAGGAGGTGAAAAATAGTTTCTATTTATCTTTCTCAAAAATTCTTAATAAAAGGAGATTATTGTTATGGCATCTTATGAAGAAAGAACTGTTGCAGAACTTAGGGGAATTTGTCGTGAAAAAGGAATTCCTGGAATGTCGAAGGCTAGAAAAGATGATATTATAGAAGCTTTGAGAAGTCGCAAAGGATCATCTACACCTCGAGACAAAAAAGAAAAAATTATAACTGAATTACATTCTTCTATCTTTAGATCTGATGGTCGTATTAGTAAGGTTGAAACTACAGTTCATGTGTCTGCTGGTGCAGCAAGTTTTAATCAACCTTTAGTTGGAAAGAATGTTGGACAGGCTGCAGAAATTTACAAACATATACTTAATGTTGATCCGCTAGAGATTAATGCTCTAGTTAATGGTAGAGCTGTCGAATCAGATTATGTTTTGAGATCTGGAGATAACCTTGAGTTTCTGAAACCTGCTTCAAGAAAAGGATAGAAAAATAGTAAAAAAGGCTTGGAATTTTTTAGAAAGTATGTTATAATACTTTTTATAAGTTCCAAGCCTTCTTTTTCTAGAAAGGAGGTAGGAGTGAGAAAAGTTTCTTCAGTTGCAGTAGTTGGTCTAGGTAGTTTAGGTAGTTTTCTTTCTGATAGTTTATCAAAGGTTGAAACAATCGAAAAATTAGTTCTTATAGATTATGATACAGTTCAAGAAAAGAACTTGATCAACTCTGTTTATAGAAAAATAGACGTTGAAAGATTTAAAGTAAATGCTATGAGAGATATTATATTATCTAACAACCCTTGTCTGAAAGTATTGGTTGTTCAAGATAAGTATGATAATTTGAGAAGAACTTCTTCAAGGTGGTTACTTGTTCGTCCTGATGTAGATTTAGTAGTAGATTGTAGAGATTTTACATATGATAGAACTGATGAAGTAGATGTTAGAATGTATATAACTTCTAGATACTTAGTATTAGATTGTAGAAAAGATGTTAGTTACAATAAACACTATGAAGGAATGTACACTTCTCAACTAACTAAGACAGATTTAAGAAATGCAGCGCTTACAACTTGCTTATTAATTCAGAATGGATTGATTTTTGATTTAATTGAAAAGCAGTTAGTGCACAAAGTTGAACTAGATTATATTTGTAGGAAGACATCAGAAGTAATCCAAAATAAAGGAGATATGATTTTAGATTTAAAAGAAGATACTTCTAGCTTCTTAAACTTACCAGAATGTTCAGATCGTATTTTGGATGTGAACAAGAAACATAAGTTAACAATGTACTTTGGAGATAAAGAAAATTCTTTAATTTGGAAAGAAGTTCCACGAAATTCTCTACTAAATATTGAGGATGTTATTTCGTGCTTACGATCTATTATTAAACTTCCTTTTGTCTTTAACTATTATATTATTCTTCTAAAAAATAATTCCGATGGCTTCTATATTGAACTCATCCCAGAAACTGGAGCTGCCTAAAGATGTACTAAAATTTCTAAAAGAAGAAGTTGGGGATAGTAATGGAAAGGAGGAGATTATGATACACATCTTGAGAAAAAACATTGAGAAGTCTCCATTAGTTCCTGATACAATAATTCATAAAGATAAAGTCTTTAATATTACATCTGTTGATCCAGAGTTTATAATAAATAAATATGAACTAATTTTTAACGATAATATTTTGAAGGGTGTTAGATTAGTTAATAGTAGACATCCAAACTGTGACCCAGAGAATGGAATGTTTTGTTTACCAGAAGGAATAAAAGATAGTATTTTTACTAAAGAAATGTATGAAAGATTAAAGTATATTATGAGAACTTTTAATCTCGACAACTGTTATTTTATGCCATGGGATCGGTGTACATATACAAGGAGGTTTTTAGATGGATGAAGAGAAACCCAAACAAAATGAAGTTAAAGAAATTTTAGATGACGTTGAAAGTTTGTTTAAAAAACTATTACATAAAGTTTCTGATGTTCTAGTTGGAGAAAGTAGAAAGAAACTAGAAAAAGTATGTTCAGATAAAAATACAATTATTCATTATCATCGTAAAGTAAAAGAATTGGGGAGGAAAGATGAGTAATGGAAATATTATAAATCAAGAATTTCATGATGCTCTTGTTGATTTAGTAAGAGATATTGTTCAAGAAGATCAACTAAACGAAGATCAAATTAGAGACATTGCATGTGATGCAGCAACTGAGGCAGCAGAAGAAGTACTAGATAAAAAAGAGATAAACGAAGATATGATAAAAGAAGTTTTGCATCGAGAACTAGATGAAGAAATTGAAGAGAGAGTTGGAGAATCTATAAAGAACAGAGAAAGACAAATCACTAAGGAAGAGGTTAAAGAAATAATTGAGGAAATTCGAGAAGATATAGACCAAATGATTTCCGAACAAGTTAAACATCATTTTAATATTTTAGCAACTTTTATGTTAGAACAGTTTAAGAAATAAGGAGATAAAATAATGAGGATTGTATATTTTATGAGGAGAGGTAATAGACTTTTAATTTCTGATAAAAAATTATTTGCAAAAGGAGATACTGAATTAACTGTTGGATTTCCGCGTTTTCGACTTGAAGCAAAAGGTCAATTAACAGGAGAAGGGGATGATATTGAAAAAATGATGGGAAAAATGGTAGAAGATAAATCTTACAAAATGGTCTTGGATAAATGGCCTACAGAAGAATAACTAATTGAAAAGGAGGTAGCTCATGCCAGAACTGTTGGACATAGCAAAATTTTGTGAACACCTTAAAGAAGTATCGTCGATAAAAATAATGGATAGAAATGGAAAGTTCCATTCAGAGGGCTTATTTTCTGAACAGATTTTTGGCCCAATTAGAAACTATACATGCCAGTGTGGTATTTATTATGGTATATCAAGGTCAGGTGGTACTTGTTCTATATGCGACGTAGATATAGTTAATAGTTATGAAAGGAGAAGTAGATTTGCTAAAATAGTTTTACCTTTTAAAGTTGTAAACCCTTTGTTCTATGATCTTCTAGTTTATGCGGGGGGAAGTAACTTAATGGAATCAATTGACTTACTGATGAAAAACGAAAAAAGTGTTATGTATAAAGATGAAGGTGAATATGCAGTAACTACTGACCATATAGATACATCAAAATTTGGTAGAGTTTGGGATCGAACAGAAGCCATTTATGAAATTGTTAATAGTTTAGCTGATGATTGTATAAAGTATAATGATTCTCCTACTTGGGCTTTTGTAAAAGCTAATATAAGTAACTTACTAATTAGAGATATAATTGTACTTGCTCCAGATTTAAGACCAGTTACAAGGTCGTCTAATAAAAATAATCAAGTGGTAGACGAAGTTAATAGGTACTACATTCAAATTTTAACTAAAAAGACAATTATAAAAGATTCTATAGTAGAAGTTAATAGTAATAAAGAATTGTTCTATCAATATTGGAGACAAGTCCAAAAAGACGTAAACGAATTATATACACATATTCTTAGTAAATTATCTAAGAAAGAGGGATTAATTAGAGGTAATATTTTAGGTAAGAGGATTGACTTTTCTGGAAGGGCTGTTATTGTACCAGATCCAACGTTAACATTGAATGAATGTATATTACCATATACTATGGCTTTAGAACTATATAAACTACAAATATCAAAGAGATTGATAGATCTTGGTAAATTTAAGTTTTTAAATAAAGCAATTGATTTTGTAGATGAATGTATAGAATACAAAGACCCACAACTGTTCGATACAGTGAATGAAATTACTCAAGATGAAATGTGTTTGTTGAACAGACAACCATCTTTACATCGATTAAGTATGGTGGGTTTTAAAATTAAATTGACAATGGATGATGTTATTAAAATTCACCCTCTAGTATGTTCTGGTTTTAATGCTGATTTCGATGGGGATCAAATGGCTGCTTATATTCCTGTTAGTAAAGAAGCTAAAAAAGAAATAATAGATAAGTTTCTAGTTACCAAGAATTTTGTTAATCCAGCTAATGGAAGTTTGACTACTATTCCATCACAAGATATAATATTAGGAATTTACCTCCTAACGTCAAATCAATTTCCAGAGCTAACTAAAGAAGTTGAATATAAAGGAAAACTTATTCCGGAGTCAGTTAAAATATTTAACGAGTGTTTACCATTTGATTATTCGTTAGTTGAGGGAGTAGTTACTAGTAATAAGTTATTAAAAATATTAAACAATATAAAAGATACATATCCAGAAGGAGTAACAGCAATTGCTTTAGATAGAATTAAAGACTTAGGTTTTAAATATTCTACGTTATATGGTTGTACTATTTCTTTAGATAGTTGCGAAATTGAAACTTCGGATGAGTTTAAAAAGTTTCTCTATTGTTCAGATGATGTAACAGATCAGTTAACAAAAGTTTCTAGTGAAGAAACAGAACAGTTTTTAAAAGATAACTTTAAATATGCTTATATGGTTCAGTCTGGGTCAAGAGGGAACTGGGATCAAATTAGACAGTTAATTTTAACTAGAGGGTTTGTTTCTAATTTTGATGGAGAGATTGTTCCAACTCCAATAAAGAATAGTTTACTAGATGGACTAACAAGAGAGGAGTTTTTCAATTCAACTTATGGTTGTAGGAAAGGTTTACTTGATGTTGCTTTAAACACTGGAACATCAGGTTATCTTTCAAGAAAACTAGTCTTTGCTTGTGCAAATCTCCAAGTTGATCCAAGTTTAGAAGATTGTGGAACCACGGATTATTTAAATGTAGATGTTTCTAGTATAAAGAAAGCTAAGATGTTAGTAGATCGTTATTATTTTGATGGTTCCAAATTAGAGAAAATTACGAAAGAAAATTGTGAAGAACTAGTTGGGAAAAGAATTAAACTAAGAAGTCCAATATATTGTAAGAATTATGATTTATGTCATACATGTTATGGAGATCTTTTCAAACACACAAGTAGTAGATTCGCCGGAATTTTAGCAGCTCAGTCTTTAGGTGAATGTAATACTCAGCTTATTCTTAGAGTTTTTCATACTAGTGGAGTTGCTGCTACTAGAGGTGAGCACGAAGAAATGAGGCAAAAAGATGTTATTGTTGACTTAAGTACTGCATCTAATTTACTACATAAAATTGATAAGAATGAGACTCCAGAGAATTTGGTTTCCGAATTATTTGATGTTTACAATATGAGTAGAGATATTTATCATGTGCATTTTGAATGTGTAGTAAGTCAATTACTTTGGGATGGTCCGTATAAATGGAGGATGTTAGATAATAGAGATAAAGTCAAACCTATATTTTGCAGTATTCAAAGTATTCCAAGTAAAGAGAGTTGGTTACTTGGATTAGGGTTTTCCAATCCAAAAACTCATATTATAAAAGGTTTAGTGTACAGAGGTAATTACAAAGGAATTTTCGACCAAATTTTGTTAGGAGAAAAGTTTTGTTAGGAGAATCGCTATGCCTAAAATACCTAAAGAAAAAGAGCCTATTGATTATCATAATTTATCAACTTTTAAACACAGAGTAAAAGAGTTTAGTTACATAGCAGAGACATTGCGAGATCTAAGGAAACAAATTCTTAAAGATTTGAGAACTATTGATTTTAACTTAGAAGAAGTTCTTCCATATTTTTATCGTAAACAGAGGGAGGGTTATACATCTGATATTACTAACACTCACTTAGTTGCTGATTGTGAATACGTTATTTCTAAATATGAGCGAATCTTAAAACAACATGAAATAGAAATAGTTCTTTCAAATGGTGTACCCATTTAAATCAATAAGGAGGAAAAATGATAGAAATAATAAACCCTTACTATAAACTGAACGAAGACAAAAATGTATTCAAAATAAGAGAAGATGAATATCAAAAATTAGAATCTTCAGTTAGGGAAATTCTTAAAGCCGCTGAAGAGTTAGGTTTTACGATCACAGAATTCGGTATTAGAGATCCAAGAGTTTTTCCATCTAATGAACTTGACAGAACTCTAAAGAAAAATCTTGTAATTAAACTACAAAAAGGTAATGCTGAAGTAGATTTAACTATGGCTTTTCCTAAATTAATTGATTCAAACTACATAATGATAAATGGAAGAAGAAAGATACCTTTATTTCAGTTATTTGATATACCAGTAGTTACGAGGGGAAAGAATATTAAGATAAGAACGAATGTTGCAACTATAATGATTTCTGTAGAAAAAAATTATCCACATGTTTCTATTAGTTTGTTAGGAAAAAAAGTCCCACTGTCATTATTAATGTTTTGTTACTACGATCGAGAGTATCTTGAATCAACATTTCATTTATCAGAAATAGAGGAAGAAGTACAAGTTAAAAGTTTGCTTGATGTTCTTGTGTACGATTTGAAGAGTCTCTCAGATTCTGAACCTGAAACAACTAAAATAGACTTTATCAAAGAACTTGGAAAATCTTATTCTAAATATGATGCTTTATCAAAAGGAGAAGATGTAGTTTATTCTTTAGATTTGATTTTAAAGACTGATATAATGTCAGCAAAGTTTTTTAAGACTGGGTCAATTCTATCTGAAATAGTTGAAGTTATTAGAGGAGAAGGTCTAGATGATAAAGATTATACAAATAAAAGGATTAGATGTCTTGAATATATGATTTTGTCTAAAGTATCTAAAGTAGTCTTTGATTTGTGTATGGCATCTAGAAAAGCTAGAACAGTTAAATTTAGCACTAGTTCTTCTCAAATTTTATCTGATTGTAATGTATCAGATATTATACAATTTGATTTTTCTATTAATCCAATTGATGAACTGACAAAATTAACAAGAACTAGTTTGATAGGACCAGGAGGATTTAATAGAGAAAATGTTCCAAAACATTTAAGAGATGTTTGTCCAACTATGTTTGGAAGAGTTTGTCCTGTAGATACTCCAGATAGAGAAAATTGTGGTGTTCTACAAGATTTAGTTCCAAACGTAAATTTAGATGAGAACTTAAGGTTTGGAGATCCTCTAAATGAACCAATATCTATTCCCGTTTCTATGGTTCCATTTCTAGAACATGATGATCAAACCAGGTTACAGATGTCTTCTTCTCAGATGAGACAAGCAATATCTTTAGTTAAATTTGATACACCAATGATTCAATCTGGTTGCGAAGGATTATATACTGATCAAACACAATTTTTAAAGAGAGCTAAAAAAGATGGAGAAGTTTTATACTATGATAATAAGTATTTAATAGTAGTTTATGAAGATAAAACTTTAGAAATTTTTGAACTCCCATACAGAAGAATATATGTAGAAAACTTAGATTATGTGTCTGGTTTGTATTTTAAACAAGGGGATAAGTTTAAGAAAGGAGATATTCTATTTGAGAGTATTTTCTGTAACAATGGTAAGATTAATATTGGAAAGAATTTACTAACTGTTATTATGAGTTACGGTGGTTATAATTACGAAGATGGAATTTTAATTTCTGATAAACTAGTTAAAGATGCAGATCAAAGATTTACTTCTTTACATTTTATAGATCTTTCTTTTACTCTGTCAAAGAATAAAGTTCTGTTAGACTTACCTTATAGGACTAAAGAGGAAGAAGAAATAGAGAAAGTAAAGAAAGAGAAAATATATAAACCACTTCCAAATCCCAGAGGGGAGCACTCAAAATCTTTATTTGAAGTTCTTAGTATGAGAACGCCGTATGCAATTCTTAAAGAAATACCTGTTGGTCCATCAGATTATTACTCTTTATTTGAAGAGCAAATGCCTTTAACTATAAAGAAACCTTTTGTTTTTGTGACTGATGTTAATGTTTATGCAAATGAATGGAATCAGACATTTAAAGAGTTTAATCATTGGATGGAAAAGAAAATCGAAGAGCAAAAGAAATATCAAAATTCTATTGCGGAGATAGTTCGAAATACTTTACCAAAAGATGCTGCGAATAGTATTATTAGAGAGAAGCTGTTAGATAAGTTTGGTAACGAAGAAAATTACAAAATAAAGGGAGAAAAAATTAATGGAACTTACATAGAGATTTTTGGTATATTCACTAGAGCAATAGCAGTTGGTGATAAGATTGGAAATAGACATGGAAATAAAGGTGTAATTTCTAGAATCCTTCCACACCACATGATGCCAAAGTTAGCAGATGGGAGACATGCTGAAATAGTTATAAACCCACTAGGTATTCCATCTAGAATGAATATTGGTCAAGTGTTTGAAGCTCACTTAGCAATGGCACTAGAAAACTTGAAGAAGAATATGCTACAGATGTTGAAAGATGGAAAGAGTAGACAAGAAATTGGAGAGTATTTATTAAACTTTATATTTCTAATTGATAATACCAAAGATAATTGGTATTTTTCTCAATTTAAAAGTCAATTAGATAATGAAGAAATAGATGAAAAATTTATTCAAGATTTGGTTTTGATACAACCTCCATTTGAATCTGCCTCAAAAGAAATGATCAAAAATGCCATGAACTATACTAATACTCCTTATAAAGAGAAAGTTTACTTACCAGAGTATGGTAGAGAAACAATAGAACCAGTTGCAATTGGATATATAAACTTCTTTAGAATGGTTCATATAGCAGAAAATAGATTAGCTGCTAGAGGTATTGCTTCATATGCAAGAAGAACTATGCAACCATTAGGAGGTAGAAAAAATAAAGGAGGTCAAAGGTGTGGAGAAATGGAAACTTGTTGTATAATCGCTCATGACGCACCACACAACTTAAAAGAAATGTTGACAACTAAATCAGATTGTATAGATCTAAAGAATTTGTTAATTAGAAAAGAAATTGAGAGTGAACCATCAAGTAGAGAACAGAAAGTTATGGATGAAAGGCCCGAGTCTGTTAAGTTACTAAATGATTATCTCTTAGTCATGGGGGTAAAGAAATAGTGAGTGATGGCGTTCTGGTGAAAACGCTAAGTTGTACGTAGCTTATAGGATAACCCTTCAAGACCAAGGATCAGCATAGACCAGTCCGAGGTACAGAGAAAAGCAATAAGGTCTATTAAAACTTGGTTATCAAAGTAGGTTCGAATCCTACTCACTCACTAGGAGAAAATAGATCAGTGACCTATGTAGACCTGAACTGATGGACGCATCAGGTATTTGCTGGACGCACTGCACTTAGTCAATACAGGTGGAACGTCCTGGCTGGTCTATTTTCTCATTTTTTAAGAAAGGAGGTTAAAATTGGTTTGGTGTAATCATTACGGTTAAGAATAGCAAAGGGTAAATTAGATAAAAGAAAGGAGGAAGTTAATGTTTTTCTTAGAAGTTGTTGAACTTGTTCTAGGTATTTTGATCTTAGCATTTTTCGTTACTCAAGTTCTTATTCCTATATGGAAAAGGACTCCTTTGTTTCCATTCTTTAGATCTACACGTAAGAAACTTGAAGAAGAACTTGAAAAGGTAAAAGAAGAAACAGATAATGCGCTGATTGAACGTGAAATTGAGAAAGAAAAAGAAAAGGTTAGTAAAATTAAACCAAAAACTGAAAAAAAGAAGGAGGATAAAGATGATGGGACAAAAACAATTTAATGGACTTCCAACAGGTATTTCTTTAGGCAGAAAAGGTTTTGTCATAGTTCTAGGGTTCCTTGCATTTTTCATTGTTCTAGTATTATCATTTAGTATTTTCGAGAACTTAGATGCAGGTAGTATAATGGTGATACAATCACCACTAAAAGGAAACTTAACTTGGTATACAACTCCTGGAGTAAAATGGCAAGGTTTTGGAAAAGTTAGTAAATATATGAAGAGAGATCAGTTTTGGTTCTCCCTAAGAAAAGATCAAGGAACTAAAGCAGATGAGTCGATTAAAATTCGTTTTAATGATAATAGTCACGCATCTATATCTGGTTCAATTGCATGGGAGATGCCAGTAGATTCTAAAAATCTTACTAATTTACATGTAAAATATGGAAGTCAACATGCAGTCCAACAACAACTAGTTAGAACAGTAATTGAGAAATCTGTTTATATGACAGGTCCAACGATGAGTTCTACTGAATCTGCTTCTGAAAAAAGAAATGAACTTTTAAATCTTATTGAAGATCAAATTCAGAAAGGAGTGTATAGAACTGAAACAATTGAAGAGAAGAAACCTGACCCAATTACAGGCGTAGTTAAGACTTTTAAAGTCGCTAAAGTTGTAGTTGATAAAGCAGGACTTCCTCAAAGAGTTGAACAATCACCTTTAAGCGATTTTGGAATCAAAACTTTTAACTTATCAATTAACGAAGTTAAATACGATGACTTAGTAGAAAAACAAATTCAACAACAACAGGCAGCTTTAATGCAAGTTCAAATAGCTGTTGCTAGAGCTAAAGAAGCTGAACAGCAAGCTATCACTGTTGCTAAGAAAGGTGAAGCAGAAGCCGCTGAAGCTAAATGGAAACAGGAAGTTATAAAAGCAACAGAAGTGACTGCTGCTGAACAAAGAAAGAGAGTTGCAGAATTAGATGCTCAAGCTGCTGAACAGACTAAAAGGAAAGAGATTCTTTTAGGTGAAGGAGAAGGAGAAAGAAAAAGATTGGTTATGAATGCAGATGGAGCTTTAACTCAGAAACTTGCAGCATATGTAGAAACTCAAAAGTATTGGTCAGATGCAATTTCAAAGTATCAAGGTAATTGGGTTCCTGTTTATGCATCGGGAGGAACAGGACAAGCTGGATTTGGAGCTCAAGCAATGATGGAATTTTTATCTCTTAAAGCTGCTAAAGATTTAGGTTTAGATATAGGTATGAAAACTGGGAAACAACTTAAACAAGAACAGAAATAGATTGTTTATTACTGGGTCTTCAGAAGTTTATTACTACCAGCGGCGCTTGAGAGGCGCGTTGTCCCCATCGTTCTGAAGACCCAGTTTTATTTTAGAGAAGGAGAAGTTATGATAAATAGTGTTTATCTTTGGAGTAGTACGATAGTTTTTTTAGTTTTATTTGTTACCTGGACATCAAAAAATTTACTTAATATTTTACTTAAAATAATATTTTTCTTTTTAGCATGTATGGGAGCTTTCAACCTTATGTTGTTATATCGTTTTGTAATAAAAGTTTAATGGAAGGAGGATGGAATGAAAAAGATTTTTTCTATTTTGGTAATACTACTTTTCTTGCTTACCTCTGCAGATTTAGTTTTCTCTAGAAGTGGTAGTAGCAGTAGCAGCAGTAGCAGTAGCGGTGGATCTAAAAGTTTTTCTGGAGGATCTAGTGGGGCAAGCAAAAGTTCTGGGAGTGGATCTAAAAGTTTTTCAGGATCTGGATCTAAAAGTAGCGGAAAGACTTTTTCCGGAAGTGATTCAAAAAGTGCAACACAAACTGCTAGACCAGGTTTTGATTCGGTATCAGGCAAAGCCAAAGCTCAGGAACAATCATCAAAAAATTATTCTACATGGAAAGTATCTCATGGTATTCAAGATAAAAAATACAGTCGAGAAATGGCTTCTACAAGAGATGTTAGAGAGAGAACAGTGTTTGTAAATCGACAACCTACTGGATATTATGTTCAACCTACTACAGTTGTTGTATATCGAGATTACTATAGTAGTAACTTTTTAATGTATGCAAGCTGGTTCTGGCTATTCCACCACTGGGATAGTGTAGATCACTCAAGATTTCAAGATGCAAAGATAAAAGAACTAGAAACAAAGTTTAAGGAACTAGAAGCTAAAGGAACAAAAAGAGATTTGAATTACAATGAATCTGGAATTGATCCAGACTTACAATATAAGAAAGACGCAGCTGGATATGATAAAGGATTAAGTACATTAGGTATAATTTTTATAGTGTTAGGAATTATAGCATTGATTTTATTAGTTGTTTGGTTTATATTTAGAAGAATAAGATACTAAAAAAGGAGGGTAAATGACTGAAGAAAAGAAAAGATTTACTCTTTGGGAACATTGGACTCATAAAGATAAAAATCCTTCTACAGAAAAAAAGTTAGAGGATGAGATTTCGAATCCTTTAAAACTACATTTAGGAGATTTTATAATTCCAAAGATGTTAGAACCAACAGAGGGGAAAGATCATAAAGTGCTCGAAGTAGTAGAAGTTGTAGAATATGATAGACTTATTTCAAGAGAACACTTCTATCTTACAGACTATCTACTTAGAGATAAAGATGGAACTCATGTACTTCGATCAAATCTAGCTGATCAAAAAGTTTCTCTTTTATGGTTGGATATCTATTATGAGTCTGAATTTAAAGAAGAAATTTTAGATGCAGTAAAACACAAAACTTTTAAAATTGATGAAGAAGATGGAACGCATATTGAATATCAAACTCTTAACTCTGGAGAAGATGGGTTCTTATGTGAACAAAGAATTGTATCAAAAGATAAAGATTTTATACAAAAAGAAGAAGCTAAATACTGGGATTTTTATAGAGATGTAAACGAAGGTGTTACAGAACTTTTCTTTGTAGAAGTTAATGAAGAAACAGGATGGATAATGATGTTGAAAGGATTTGTAATTTCAGAGTATGATATTGAAATCATTCCAAAATAAGGAGAAAAAAAATGGAAGAAGAAAAAGAAGTAAAAGAAGTAAAAGAAATTTCGTCAGAAGAAGAAGTAATTGAACTACTAAAACAAGGTCCTATAAATTCTCATCAATATACTCCTGCTGAATGGCACAAAATAGCTCTTGTTCTTCCAAAACTTAAGAGTAAAGGATTAGTAGAATCGGAGAAAACAGCGATTCAAGGTGCGAAAGGTTCTTTAAAAGTGACTATTTGGAAATTAAAAGAACAAGTATCATAAAGAAGGAGAAGAAATGAAAGAAGTAAATGTAGATGTCAAACAGGTATTAGAAATTGTGAAAGAAAACAAAGATAAACATAATGTTATTTATCAAGCTGCATTAGAAGGCTATTGGAAAAAGGCTGAGAAATTGTTAAGACAAAAATTAAGAGAGGTAAGCAAACATAAGAAGATTGAAGTATTTTTAGAACTTCCATTTCCTGAAAATCACGAAAAAGATTATGACAGAGTAATTAGAATGCTAGAGTTATCAACAGATAAAGTAGTAACTTTAGATCAACTTTCTTTTTCTCAAATTGTACTTAACGACTGGCAGTGGAAAGAGTCATTTAAATTTGTTAACTCTGGTTATATCGGATTTACGGGTCCAGCTGGTTCAGAAGGAGCTACTGGTAGATGTGGTGGTTCTCCAGATCTAAAAGATACTTTCGATAAATTTTAAATACTTAAAAAGAAGGAGGTAGTTATGGGACTATTCAAAAGAGCAACTGATGTTATTAGAGCTAATTTAAATGAGTTAATAGAAGGAACAGAAGATCCAGAAAAAATGATCAAGTTATATTTAGAAGATGCTAGAGAGCATTTAGTTGAATGTAAGAAAGCGGTTCATACTTCTCTTACTGCAGAAAGAACTCTGCAAACACAATATGATGAAAATCAAAAAGAAGTAGAGAAGTGGCAGAAAAGAGCAGAAACATATGTAACTAAAGGTGATGATAATTTAGCAAAAGAAGCTCTTACAGAAAAGAAAAAATTTGAGGCGAGATTAAGTAGTTTAAAAGAACTTCTAGAGACTTCGAAGAGACAAAGTCAAGATGCTATGGGTATGGTTGAAGCTCTGCAAGAGAAGGTTCGAGATACAGAAGCTAACTCCACTGTACTTATTGCTAGAGCACAAACAGCTAAAGCAATGAAGAAGTCATCTGACTCTTTAGCTGGCATAAGTTCAAAAGATCCATTTGGTGGTTTGAAGAGCATGGAAAGCAAAATTGAAACTATGGAAGCTGGAGCTCATGCATCTGCTGACTTAGCTGAGATTTCATCTAATACTCCAGAAAAGAAATTTAAGGATTTAGAAGCTGGAGATGTAGATGTTGATTTAGCTGCTTTGAAGGAGAAGATGAAAACGTCTTCATTGCTTTAAAGGAGATGGTATGGAATGGAGAAGAAAGAGAATAATAATTTTAGATGATGATTTGTCAGATGAAATTAAAGATTCTGCTAAGAACAGAAGAACTATTGAATCAATTAAAGTTCTTATTACAAAAACAGAGACTCTTTCAAGAGATCTTGATGATCTTGATGAGAAGTTAGAATATTGAACTAACTGTTTTAAAAAGAGAAGATGAAAAGTCAAGTCAGTGAATAACTAATAAAAGAAAAGTAAACCAAAAATTGTGAGTGTTCACTGACTTGACTTTTCCTAATTTGGAGAGAATAGAATGAAGAAAAAAGTTAAAGTAGTAATTGAATATGATGATAGAGGTTTAAGTAAAAAGAAATGGTTTAGAGTAAATGCTGAAAGTGTTAAGTATTGTTTAGATACTTTCTATGCAGGAATAGTTGAATTTACTGTGAAAGAACTTAAAGAAAAAGGAGTAAAAAATGCTTGAACAAAGATTTTGTCCAGAGTGTGGTAATGAAATTGTATTTGACTATACATATCCTACAAAGTCATTTAGAATTGATGAATATGGAAATATTCTTAGAGATGACAATAATGATGCTTTTTGTCCAGAAGGTGACAATCCATATATAGAATTCTATTGTTCTAATGATAGAGAACATGATTTAACAGATAGTAAAGAACAACAAGATTGGGAAGCACTAGTCGAACAGGAATTTAAAGATAGAGGTTGTTATGATCACTAAGAAACAAACTGGAATAAATACATAAACATTCAAGGAGGAAACAAACTTGGAAAAGAAATTACCGGATTTGCAACATGAAGGAAAACCAGAGTTTGAAATAGGAATTAATCAAGTAGGTGTACAAAATGTTAAAGCTCCATTTTTACTAGAATCTAGATATGGTGGAGTAAAAGAAATGGTAGCAAACATTATTATGACAACTGATCTTGGACCAAAAATAAAAGGGATTAGTATGTCAATGTTAATAAGAACTTTGAAGAACCACTTAGATAAACCATTAAAACACCCTTTGATTAAGAACATATTAGAAGAATTTAAGATAGCAGTAGAAACGAATTCTTATGAGAGTAATTTAAAATTTGAATTTGAACTTCCAATTTATAAAAGGTCACCAAAAACTACTCATGTATTTCCACAGTATTATCAATGTTCGTTTCAGGGAAAGTTAAGAGGAGATAGTTTTAGATTTTTTGAAAAAGTAAAAGTTCAATACGCATCATATTGTCCGTGTTCAGCTTCTCTTTGTGAATCAGCTGGTAAAGGATTTCCTCATGCTCAAAGGTCTTTTGGTGAAGTACTAGTTGAAGTTTTACCTCCTCAAATTGTTTGGTTAGAGGATATTATAGATATAGTTGAGAAGGTTATTAAAACTCTTCCATACCCAATTTTACAAAGAATTGATGAACAAGAAGTAGCAAGAATTGCATCAGAAAATCCACAATTTGTAGAAGATGCTATTAGAAGAATTTCAGATGCACTTAATAAAGAGGAAAATATTTTTGATTGGATTGTTAAATGTACTCATCAAGAGTCAATACATACAAGTGATGCAATTGCTATAAATTGGAAAGGTGTAGAGAATGGTTTTGATGGAACTTATTTTCTGTAGTTAAAAAGGAGGTAAAAGAATATGGGAATGTCGACACATGTTATAGGATTTAGACCACCCGACGAAAGGTGGAAAAGAATGAAAGCCGTATATGATACTTGTACAAAAGCAAAAGTTGAAATCCCTAAAGAAGTGGATGATTTTTTTGGTGGCGGTGAACCAGATGAGAGTGGAGTAGAAGTAGAAATTGAAAGAACAGAAGCAGTTGAAGAATGGAATGGTAGGCAAGGTTTTCAAGTTGATATTACAAAACTACCTAAAGATTTGAAATATATTCGTTTTTACAATTCTTATTAAGGAGAAGAATATGAAACAAGAAGATGTAATTCAATTGTATCTTAAAGAAAGAGAATATCAAAAAGCTATTTTTGGGGATTTTAAAAATAACCCAAGTTTAAATCTTGCAAGTTTCATATCATTTTTAGAGACTTATTTACAAAAAGTTAGGAATAGTTATTCTGATAAATGGACGTCACTTAACTCTGACTGGTTACTTTCATGTAAAGAGTCTAAAGAACAAGGTTCAGCTCCAGTCTTATCTTACGAAAACTTAATTAAAGTTTTTGCTTTAGCTGGAGCAGCTTTAGAAGAATTTGCAGAAGTTGATTTTGAAAAATGGAGGGAAGAAGGAATAAAGAAAAAATGGATTGAATCTTAAAATTGAAAGGAGATATTTGATATGAATGAAAGTTTGTTAGATATGATTAAACAAGGCACGAAAGATAATATAGTCCCAAGTAAACACATTGAAGAACTTGTTCCTCTGGAAAAGAAAGATGAAACTCTAAAAGAAAATGTAGAAAAATCTGAAGTAGTGACACAACCTATTGAACTTCCTTTGATTTCGTTATCTGATTGGTTTATAGAATATGCTGCAAAGATACAATCAGTTCGAATTGTGAAAGTAGTTGCAGCTGGAGTAAATTCGAAGAAAAGTATAGTCGTAACTGTTCCTGAAACTAGAGGAGAAAAAGATAGTACATCAGAAGCAGATAGTAGAGAACTAATGGTAATTAAAAAATGTTTGGCAAAACAAGTTGTTAACCTTCCTCCGTGGGTAGTTGATGTTTTTGACCATGACATTCTTAGAATAATTTATCGGTGTGATGATCATGGAATTTTCATTAAATCATATTGTTTAAAGAATGGGTTAATTAATGTATTTTGTCTCCAAGTGGGTAATCAGTTAGTACCTTATGGAAGAGATAGGTTAAGAAAAGGAAGCAAAACCATTAAAGTTCCTATCCCAGATTTTACTAGTATAACGAATAAATTAAAGGAATCAGCAGATGTTCAGAGAATTCATTTATTATACAAGCAAGTAGAAAAACAAATGGAATCTATCAAAACTAACTTTGAAGCTGTGAGTTGGTTAAATAGTAGACAAGAAGGTGTAATTGATGTTAATCATCTGATGCAGTTAGATGATACTATCATTTATATTATGAGTAACTAAAATGGATATCAATCGAACATGTAATTTATTTCTAAGAGGAGTTTATCTTTACGATATCACATCTTGTCACTATATGATTCTCCAAAGGTTAGGTTTTGATGTTTCAAAAATAGATAAAGATAATAAAGAGAAAAGGAATATTCAAATTGGGTTGGAGATTAAAGGTAATCCAAGATTGGGTAGTATGCTAAGAGATATAACTATTTCAACTATTAGTGAATACTTAATAGAAAACAATGTTTTAGATAAAGACATAATAATTCGTCAGTATGATGGAATTTTAATTACGAAATTGTTAAAGACTACTACTACTCATATACCATTAGATTTACAAAAGTTTTTCGATCTCTTTATTATCTCTATCGATCGATCTTCTTATATAGCATTTGATTCTACATCTGTAACTATCAAAGGAGTTCCGAATAGATATCCTAAAATAGATGAACTATTTTATAAACTATCTAAAATAAACTACAATGATAAAGAAGCAGTTTTCAAAGGACTTAAAGGGATAAAAGATAGTTTATTTACAACTGAAGATATAAGTCTCTTTTGTGTTCCGTGCGGCGATAATGATGAGAAGTTTTCAGTATTTTTAAAACAATTTGGAGAAATAGAAGTTTCGAAGTCTACAGCAAAAATATTAGATCCACAAGAAATAGATAGACAGAAATATTTTGATTTCTATCTTAAACCGTTTACTATGAGTATATGTAAAGAATTTCTATAGGAGAACAACAATGAAAGTAGTAGAAGGAGTTATGGGATACTATTTTTATCATTTATCTGAAACGGGTAAGAATGGACAAATTACATTATGTGGAACGAAACAAGTTATGCAAACTGGAATTCCTGTATCAGCGTGGGGCGCAAAATCTCACCTTAATGAAAAATGGTGCGAAAAGTGTTGGAAAATTTACCAGAGAAAAGGAGAAAAGAATGAAAGGTATTGATCTAATTAATGATGCAGTGAGTATGTTTGATAAAGTTGTCGAAAAATTGAATAAAGGAGTTGATTGGTGTCAAAAAGAAACTACTCGTCAAGATGAAGTAATTAAAGAAGCACAATCAGTTATTGCTAATGCTGAATACGTTAAACAAGATCTAAAATTAAACACTGAAAGAGCTTTTCGGGTTAGAGATAAAGTTAAAGCTATTGTTGAATAAAAGAGGTGATAAAGTGGAAAATCGAGAAGGACTAACAATTTTAAATCTAGGTTCAGGGAAGGCACAACCATTAGATATCACTCCGCCATATTTTCTAGTAAACTTGGATAGTGGTTATTATCGAGAAGATTCAACCACAATTTATGATATTTTACCACAGCATAAATTGTGGTTGAATGATCCATCATTAACAGTTATAAAACATCTTAAAGAGGACGCTTATGCATTTTTAGCGAAGTATCCGGTAAAATTTGATAAAATTGTTATATACAGATTTCTAGAACACATTCCAAAAAGAGATGTTCTTTATTTTATTTATTTGATGGCTACTTGTTTAGAGTCTGGAGGAATTATTGATTGTATTGTTCCGAACTATAAACTTCTAGCTCAGAGAATTCTAGAAGAAGATCCTTTTTCTAAAGATTTTGAATCAGAAGATATTATTACAACCTATGAAGTTGTTAATGAACCATCTTGTCCACATGCCAGTATATGGACTACAGATCGAATCAAAAAGTTTTTTGAACTAGAACAAAGGTTCACATTAAAAGAAATAATAGCGCCATATGATTTCGACGGAAGGTCAATTTATTTAAGAGCTATCATTGAAAGGAGATAGTTAATGGATACCCAAATGAATTCTAATATTGTAGAAGATCTTTCAAGAGTTAATCTTGATTCAATTATAATTCCTGTAATGAGTGAGATTAAAGAAGAAACGCTAACGAAAAAATTTCCAGATAAATTTTCAGAGATGAATTTAATTGAAGGTCCAAGCGGAGTTTATTCTTATGAAGATAGATTTGGAAAAGTTCAATATAAGAAACTTCAAAGTATAGAACAAGAACAAATACCATTTCTTGGAATTTTTGCACAATCTGCAACTACTTTGGGTCCTGAATTTATTGGGATCGTTTCTGAATCTTACCAATTTGTTGGTCACGATATTATAAACTTAAAGATTAAAGAAATGGTAGAACAAGCTGGAACACCTCTTTTGGGAGAACATATTCATTTATCAAATAATATTGCAGAAATGGTGAATGAAATTGTTATTAGAAATATAAAAACAGTTGAAAGAGTAGGAGATGTTTGTCCACAACTAATAGTTACTAATAGTTATAATGGGCACAAAGCTGTTACAGTTGCATTTGGATTTTCAGTTACAAGTGGAAGTGAAAGAGTTGGTTCATCTTTAAGAAATAAATTGGGAGTACTAAGACAGATTCATATAGTTTCATCTAAAAGTAAGTTAGTATCTGCTGTTAGTGAATTCGTTCAAGTTTTCAACGATAATATTATTAATACTATTGAATCTAATTTTAATACTCCAGTTACAGAACCAGATTTCTTACATGTTTTAGACATGATAGAACAGATTGGTAAGAAAAAGAGAAATGATATTTCTGCTTATATTTCAGAAAACTATCCAAGTCAACTAAATGCTTGGAACCTTTTTAATACGATTTGTAAGTTTTCTACTATTGAAAAGCATATCAATACTAGAATTTTGCTTGATAACATAGCCGAGAAGGTTCTTATTCTTCCTGTAGAGTTTTCTCGAATGATGCAAACGCTTACTGAGGGATAATTTAGGATCCCGGTTTTAACCCTTTTATCTGGATCCATTTTAAGAGAACAAATAGAAAATGAGAATAAGGAGAATGTTATATGCCAAAGGGAGTTTATGTAAGAACAGAAGAACACAATAGAAAAAATAGAGAAGCTCAAAAAATTTCTCAAAACAAATCAGGAGTTAGAGAGAAAAAGAGAGATTCTCATAAAAGAAATAGGAGAAATGAAGGGCCTAAACCTGAAGGTTTTAGTGAGAAATATAAGGGAAATAAAAATCCAATGAGAAGACTAGAAGTTAGAGAGAAATTTAAAGGAGAAGGTAATCCTAGTTGGAAAGGTGGTCTTTATGGATATTACCATGAAAAAGCTAGAGAACTATTTGGATCACCAGTTTGTCAAAAATGTGGAATTTCTCTTGAAGAATATCGCTTAACTCATAAAGTGAAAAAACAGTTTGAGATGCATTGCTTAAGTAATGATTACACGATACTTGAACAATGGAACTGGCAATGTATCTGTGTGAAATGTCATCACAAAATTCATATTCATTATGATTAATAAGAGGGGAAAATAATGGGAACTAGCTCACAAGTTTGCATAAAAACTGAAGATGGACCATTATATTTTTATAGACACTATGATGGTCCAAATGTAGTTTGGAGTGTACAAAAAGCTTTAGCAATGCAGAAGAGATGGGATGATCCACACTTCCTTTCTAGAATAATATTTGAAGAAATGATTTCTGGTTATGCTGATAAAGAATGTGGATTTGGAATTGGATTAAAACAATTTTCAGGTATTTCTTTGCTTGTTACTGTAGATTGTGAAGAACGACAAGTAGAACTAAAACGTGACCCACTAAATGTTAAGATAGCATTTTCTGAATTTATAAAAACAGACTTGAAAGGTATTATAAGTAGTTAATTTGTGTAAGGGTCTGGTTTAGACCTCCTTTTCCAGATCCATTTGAGAGGGGATTCAGAGTTTCGGTCCCCTCTCTTTTTTTGTTTAAAAATCGGTAATTTTTATTCTTAGTGAACAAATTTAAAAGAGTAATAGAAAGGGTTTTAAAGATGCCACAAAAAGAAAGAACACTTATTCCAAGTAGAAGATACGATTTACAACTAAAGATTAAAGGTTTAGATTACAGTAATGATTTATATCGTCTTAGACTAACTTCATCTGTGAACTCTCCTTACCAAATAGTTAGTTTAGATATGTTTATTGATCCAAACGATATCATCTTAGAAAGAATATTTGGAAGAGACCCTTTAAAACTTAATATCAGATTATTAGGAGATGTCGAATATATATCAGAACAAATTGACCTCGAACTTATGTATATTAAAGGTGGATTCCAACTTGGTATGAAAAATGAATATTCTGAAATCAGACAAAGTGATAGAAGTTCATTTAATATTATAGCTGTTTGCAGAAACCCCTTTAAAACAATTACTTATCCAGTTAATGAAGTTTATTTGGATACAACGATTGAAGGTATTTTGGAAGATTTGGTAAGTAAGTCGGGGTCTACTCTACAAATTGATAAAGAAGGACTTAACGATGAAAAAATAGATCAAATTATAGTTCCAAGCACTACTTTATATAAATCTATTCAATACTTAGATCGTAGGTTTGGGATCTTTAGAGGAGCTTGTGTTGTTTTTTGCCGATATGATAATAAATTGTTTATCAAAAATATAACTTCTAAAACAAAGATGAACCAAACTTTTACAGTCTATCAGTTAGCTAGTGATAGTCCAGACAATACAAAAATTATTTCTTCGAGTTTAGATGGACATACTTTTTATACTTATGATAAGATAGATACACGTTACTCAAACAATGTTAAGTTTTCAGTAGCTGCTAATATAGAAAAGTATATAATGACTCCTAAAGATCAATTATACTATGTGTTGGAAAAGAACCTTAAAGATATCTGTTCAGAAAATGGAGTTATTTATCAAAATAAAAATGTAGAATTCGATAGTATTCTTGAACAAAGAGAAACGTCTATCAAAGATCCTTGTGCATATGAGACATCAGATACATTCGTAGTTGCTAAGATGTCTAAGTATATTGCAAATATGTCGACTGTTAGTGTTAATTTAGAAAGAAATCTTCCAATACTAAACCTTATAAACATTGGAGAAGCAGTTAAGTTGGTTTGTAAAACTGTTGAATATATAGATGTATCTGGAAAATATATTTTAAAGTCAACTGATATTGATTTCAGGAAAGAGAAAGATTGGCAGTGCGTAGCAAAATTAGATCTCATTCGAACTAACCAAACAATTTAATCTAGACTTGTTGAACAAATAGAAAAGGAAGAAACTATGGTTTGTGAAATTTGTGGGAAAGAAACTAAAGGTTGTAGAGGTTTAGGAACTCACGTTAAACTTACGCATAAAATAGAGACTAAAAAATATTACGACACTTTTCTCAAGAAAGATGGAGACGAAACATGTAAAAGGTTTGGTTGCGATAACAGAACTACTTTTACAGATTTAAGTCTTGGTTATAATAAATACTGTTCTCGAATATGTTCTAACATAGATAATAGAGAAAGAAATAGTAAGTCATTATTAGGTCATAGAGTTACAGAGACAACAAAAGAGAAGATTAGAGAAAGAAACAAACAGAAGACTCTATCTAAAGAAACTAAGATGAAGATATCTGAAAAACTGAAGAGTGAAGAAGTTAGGAAAAAGATAAAAGAAACATGTTTAAAGAATTTCGGAGTTGAAAATCCAATGAAACGAGAAGAGATTAAAGAAAAGACAAGAGATACAATGATGAAGAGATATGGAGTTGAAAATCCGTCTAAACTACCAGAAGTGAGAAGGAAAATTAGTGAATATATGAAAAATGGAGGAGCTACTCATAGCAATTCATTTGTTAAGAATCCATCTGGTCCGCAAGTTAAGATATATAATAACGTTAAAGAATTATATTCAGAAGCACTGATAGAATACTGGGTATTAGATAAGTATCGTTTAGATATAGCAATTCTAAGTTTAAAAATAGATATAGAATATGATGGAAAACACTGGCATCAAGACCAAGAAAAAGATAGAAAAAGAGATGAAGAATTAGAATCTTTAGGCTGGAAAGTTTTAAGATATAAGGGATTAGAAAATAAAGACATTGTTCCATCTAAAGAACAAGTAAAGAAAGATATAGAGGGACTAAATGGAAGATCAATCTAAACTAACAAAAGAATTTTGTATTTCGGAGTTCCTCCGTTGTAAAGAGAGTTTTAACTACTTTTGTAGTAACTATATTGAGATCGAGATGCCAGGTGGGAATATCCCATTAAATCTATATGGTAAGCAAGATGAGCTAGTCCAGGTATTACATACTAAACATTATATACTAGTACTGAAAACCAGACAAACTGGTGTATCTACAATTATCCAAGCATATATTGTCTGGTTACATACTTTCTATGATAATGTTGTAGTTGGTGTACTTTCTAAAGATGGTCCTGAAGCTACTAGTTTTGCAAGACATATCATGAGTATGATAGATAGTTTACCTTCGTGGTTAGCACCAAAATATGTAAAGAGAACTGAGCAAACTTATATCTTAGCAAATGGTAGTCAATGTCATGCTACTACTATTAATCCAAATGCGCCAGAGAAAACTTTGCGCGGTAAAGCTCTAACATTTCTAGTGGTAGATGAGGGTGCATTTATTAATCACGTAGATGATGCGTGGAGTGGTATGATGCCCGCACTGGCAACTAATCAGTTACATGCTTCTAGAAATAAAGTTCCTTATGGTACGATTATTATTAGTACTCCAAATAAAACTGTAGGGATAGGTAAATGGTTTTATGCTAGATATGTTTCTTCAGTATCAGGTAATGATATTTTTAAGCCTTTTATTATTCATTGGAAAATGATACCTGAGTTAGCAGATGATCCTGCTTGGTATAATACACAATGTCAGTTAGCTGGAAATGATCCTAAGAAAATACAACAAGAACTGGACTTAAAATTTTTATCTACATCTGGATCTTTCTTTGACGAAAAAACTACACAAACTCTTCAAGATATAGATATTGAACCAATTGAAAGAATGAGGTTGTTTGGAGGAGAATGTTGGACATTTGTAAAAGCTCAAGAAGGAAGATATTACATAACAGGTGTTGATACTGCACCACAACATGGCCAAGATAAATCAGCTATTACTGTTTGGGATTATCAAACTCTAGATCAAGTTTGGGAATATCAAGTAAAATGTTCAGTTATGGATTTTACTAAAGTAGTCAAACTAGCTTGTTCAATGTATCCAGGTTTGGTTGTAATCGAAAATACTGGTGGTTATGGAAACCAAGTTGTAGAAGCAATGATGAATAGTGAGTTTTTATCAATGGTATATAAAGGAAAAACAAGTGATACTAGAGTAGTTCCAGGTTTGAGTACGAATATTCATACCAGACCATTAATGATTGATTCACTATATTCTTATGTTGTAGCTAACCCACAAATGGTTAAGTCTAAAAGATTAGCTTTAGAACTAATTGGTTTAATCAATAAAGGAGGAAAAGTAGAAGCTGATGTTGGATGCACAGATGACTTATCACTCTCTGCAGCTTGTGCATTTTATGTTAGAAAATGGGATCCACCATTACTACTAACTACATCATCAGGTGACTTTGACAATTCATTTCTAGACATTGTAAATATGAACATTTCAAATAGTGAACATACTTATGAAGATTTAGATTCAAAAATGCAAAAAATGATCGATGAAATAGTAGATGAAAAGAAAGGTACTTTTGTAGATGTACTATCCCTTTACAATAAGGTGTAAGGAAAAAAATATGGAAAATCTCAACGAATTGTTTTCTATACCGATTGGTTTAAAACCAGTTACCAAAGTTAGTGGTGTTCAATTATACAGTTCCGAATCTTTACTTAATGGTTATATTAAAGCTATAAGAGAAACAGACGCTACTAAGAATTTATCAGATATTATAGTTAAATTAGTTAATGATAATAGAATTATTCCATGTTATATAAATAAAGGTATCTTGAGAGTGTTAGTGTGGAAATTATTTGTATTTGGTCCTCTTAGACAAATTATAGCACTTTTTAATTTAGAAGAAAATAAAGTTTTTATTCTTATTGATAATAATATTAGTTTTATTGGTTATGTTTCAAATGAACATTTATCTAAATTAACTTTACATGAATGTTCTCATATGGCTGCCTATAACAAATCCTCAGAATTTTACAAGTTATTTTCAAAAGAATTACTAGATTTTTATACATTTTATTTTAAGAGTCTGTTTAAATCACAATCGATATCTGAAAAAAGTGTTTCTAAATTTGTGAGATTCATCTCTAGCTCAGAAACAGAATTGAATAGAGATACAAAAGTAATTGTCGAAAGTATTCGAAAACTACTACTTAATTTTAGAAGCAGTTTTGAAGGATCTGATGAAAACTTTAATACTATAGTAGAAAACTATTTACGAGTAGTTACTTTATTACTAACTATATGGACGAAGAATACATTTATAGAAATACTAAAACTTAAAACAATTATTACCCCATTTTATCGAAGTTACCAAACAGTCTTTGGAATAAATACAGTGGGAAGAGTTTTACACTGTCAAGAAGTTATTTTTCCATCAGAAGTTATATCAGTTTATAGTGAAAAGACACCACAAGAGAAACTAACGTCTATGCTTTCTATGTTGTTGTAAAAGGAGATAAAAACGTAATGTCACCTAGAAAACTTCCACCAAAACCACCTAGACTAAGTGCTAAAGAAAAGAAACAACTCCAAGATGCGATTTTAGAGAAAGATGAAAGACAAAAAATAAAGAATATTAGTTCTGTAGCTTTTCAAGTAGAAAATATACAAAGACAATCTGCTAGAAATATTAAGAATATAGAGAATAAGATTGGAGGTGTTGCTTCTAGACTCACAGCTGGTACGAACAAGCAAATTATTGAAGTAAGAAAGTACGGAGATACTGCTGGAGTTAGAGAAGTAACTAAATCAGTTACTAAAATTTTAGATAAACTTGGGTTGACTATAGAGGCACTTAGTAGGGGTATTGGTGCTATTACACTTGCAACAGCTAGAGCCACAAAAGATGCAGTTCAACAATACGGAAGAGCTATTAGTGAAGATATTAGTGTTAACAAACAAAATGTTATAGCTATGTCTTTAGCTAGAACTAGTCCTATTTTTGGATATTTTGTTGCAAAGATCTTTGAGACAGATATTTTCAGAAATTTTCTTAACAGACTAAAAGAAAAATTTTCAGGTATTTTTTCTAAAATTAAAGGAGCTAGAAGAGCTAGAGAAGAAGGAACTGAATCTCCATTCTTTGAAGAAGAAGGAAGTCCTATTGCTACTTCTGCTATAGCTGCAGGTAGAGCAAGGAGGAGAAGAAGAACAAAAGTAGTTGCTGAAGGTGTAGGTGTAAGGAGAACAGCTGTTCCTGGAGATATCCAATCTATTGTAATTAATGTTTCTAAAAGTATCTCTAAAGGATTTTCTGACTTATCTCAAACTATTACTGAAGCCAAAGATAATATTGAAGAATTATTTACAAAATCTGTCACTCAATCGAAAAAACAACTTGATGCTATTATCAGTATTCTTAGCGGAAGATTCAAACTTAGAGCATCGTCAGTATTATACAGAATAGATCAAAATTTATTAAAACTTAGACTTGCAGTAATTGGAGATGAATCACCATATAATTCAATTTTTGATGAATTTCTTAGTCAACACAAAACCCTGCAAAAAATGTATTTGGCTTTTAGTAAAATACATAAAGCTGTGTTATTTCCATTTAAGTTATTCTTCAAAGTTAGAGGTGGTTACAGATCAGATATTCCAAGAGGTCCCAATGTTTTTCAAAACATAGCAGATATTCTTGCTGTAACTTATACAACTGAGATGCATAAGTTAGATGTCATTATTGAATATTTGGGAGATATTGGTTATGGTATCACTGGACTGTCTTTTAGAAAACCGGAAGAAATAAAAGAAAAAGGTACGTATACAATTTTTGGAAAACTCAAAGAGTTCTTTGAGTCAATGAAAGGTGGGAAAGAAGGAGTAAAAGGATATATTAAAAAGAAGATGAAAAAGACGCCTGAAGAATTGATAGATGCATTTGCAAAATTTTATGATTTAGATGCTGATGCTATGAAAGAAGCTTATAAAATGCTTCCTGAGAGAGTTAAAGAGAGAGGAAGAAAAGTCCATGAAAAAGTTACGGGAGGTGTAGAGAAAGTAGCGGAAGGAGTAAGGAAAACTTACGAAAGAATAAGACCAGTAGGAGAGAAAGGAGCAAGGAGAACTTATGAAGCAGTAAAGTCAGCAAAAGATACAACTTTAAATTTCCTTAGAAGAATATATAATACTCTTGTCATACGTCGCAGTCCAATTCGTACAATATCAGAAGTTATGTACGACTTACATCATACTTTTATATCTATAAAGAAGGACACTAAGACAATAGCTACTACATCAAAGTTAGATAGATTAAAAGAAAAAAAGGAAGATACTAAAAAAGGACTTTATGAGAAGTTACAAAACGCGAAGGAAAAAGCCCAAGCTGCAGTGAAACGAGGAAAACAGATATGGCAATGGATAGTAATGGCTGGCATGATGTTACTTAATGTTCTAAAAGGTATTTTCGGCCCCGTTATCAATATAATACAGAAACTTTTTAGTGGTGGTGGAGCTTTAAAGGGTCTTCTTGGAGGAGCAAGGGGACTAGGAGCAGCTGCTGGAGCAGCTTATGGTGTTTATTCTACGGCTACTGGAGCGATAGAAGGAGTGAAACATGCACGAGAATGGCATGGTAAAAAAGAGGGAGAGAAAGTTTCTACTTCAGAAAAAGTTACAGCTGGTATAGGAGGAGCTCTTGGAGGAACTAAAAGTGGTGTATCAGGAGCGTTAGCTGGAGCAGCGAAGGGCGCAGGTATTGGAATGGCAGTTGGAATGGTATTTCCTCCAGCAGCACCTTTTGCAGCAATTATTGGTGCAGTAGCTGGAGCTATTCTCGGAGCTGTAGGAGGAAAAAATATTGCGAAAGCGCTACAGTGGAGTTGGAATAAAATAAAGTCAATTGGAGTTGCTATATGGGAAGGTATTAAATATCCATTTGTACTAGTGCGAGATTTATTTCTGAAAGTAAAAGATTGGATTGGAGAAAAAGTTTCTTCTATTCCTGATTTATTCAAGTCTGGACTTTTAGCTATATGGAATTCGTTCAAGTCTTTTGGATCTTCTTTAGTTGAAGTAGGAACTAATATCAAGGAATGGCTTATAGAAAAAATAGGGAGCATTCCAGTTGTTGGACCTATACTACTGAAAGCAATGAGGGCTGCAGCCAAAGGACTAAAAACAGTATACGAAGCAGCCAAAGAAGCTCCTGAAACTATCGCTGCTGGCGCAGCTAAAGTTAAAGAAACAGCAGTTCGTGGAGGTGAAGCTATTGCTGGAGGTGTTGCTGCTGCTGCAAAAGAAGTTAAAGAAAAGGGAGTTGTTGGAGCTGTCGGAGGAGTTGTTGGAAAAGCTATCTCTAAAGTTGCTGGTATTCAAATAAAACCAGATGTAGATACTACTGGAGTTAAGGAACCAGTTTGGAAAAACTTCACTGCAATGGCTGAAGAAAATAAAACAAAAACAGGACAAGACTTAGTATTAAATTCAGCATTCAGGTCAAGAGAAAAACAAGCTGAGTTACATAAAGCTAATCCTGCTGTAGCTGCACCACCAGGACATTCTCTTCATGAGACTGGAAAAGCTCTAGATATTAACAGTGTTGGCGCTAATCAATTAGCTAAATCTGGACTTATGGAAAAATATGGTTTCTATCGTCCAATGTCATATGAACCCTGGCATTTACAAATGAAAAGTGAAGTAGGTGATCGAGTTCCATCTAGTCCTCTTAGTAGGACGCAACTAACTGCTATGATGGCTGAAAGTGAGTCTAGACCAATTTCTGCTATGTTAGAAGCAAACAAGAATCTTCAAGAGAGTGTATCTAGTGGTTTAAATAAAGTCTCGAACAATGTAAATGCTAGTACTAATACTATAAGTAATGTAGTAAATACAACTATGTCTTCTATGAATCAAGGTGGACAAAATAGAAGACAAGAACTAGATCCAGCACTAGAAGCAATTCTATCTGCAGATCTAAGTTAAGGAGTTAGAAAATGGCTAAAGCTAGTGATGCAAGAACAATAAATCCAGATGAACCAAAGGGACCTGGTATTCAAGCAACTACAGAAAGAAAAACTACTATTCAACTGAGTGAAATTATAGGATTTCCTCCAAACGATACGTTTGACTCTGTTATGAGTAATTTACAACTGAACATTATTCCTTGGGTTACGATTTCTCCTTGTATTCCTAAGTTTAGTCTTGGAATGACTTTATTCACAGCTGAAGATGCTTCAGTAGACTACGCAAAAAGGTTAGCTAATTTAGGGTTTTCATTAGGAAGATTTCCATTAGTAGTTGCATTTATACCTGACAATCCTCCAAGTGATACTATAAGTAATGAATATGGTGAAAGTTTCTTAAATAAAATAACAGATGTTGTATCTAGTGGAGCACAAGAATTAAATTTTATGCTTGGTGGAAGGGATGTAAAAGAGAGTCTTAAAAGACTTGGAGCAGCTGGAGAAAAAGCAGGTGGAGTAATAGGAGGTATAACTGCAGGTGTAGCTGGTATAGGGGAAAAAGCTGCAAATCTTGGAGGAGATGTGTTAAATGCTATAAGTCCAGGAGCAGGTGATCTTATGTCTAAACTTATGGCTGGAAATAGAATAGATTTTCCTTTTGTTTGGAAGAATAGCGGGTATACTACAACCGCATCTATTACAGTTAGATTATATAATCCATTCCCTAGAAATGATTTTATGAATAAAAAATATATTGTTGGTCCTCTTATGGCTTTACTTTGTTTAGCAACACCTATTTCAGATACTCCAAATGTTTACAGTTTTCCATACATACATAAAATAAAATGCAGAGGTCTTTTTCATTTTGACCCTGGAACTATTACTAATATATCAATTGTCAAAGGAGCTGAAAATCAGATCGCATTTAATCAAAGACCAAGTTTAGTGGATGTTAGAATAGATTTTGGTTCTCTCTTTTCTGTTTTACTAAATAGTACAGACAGTAATAGACCTACACTATGGCAATACAAAGAGACTTTAGAAGATAGTAGAGTGGTTTATCCTATATACCGAAAAAGAGAACCTGCTAGAAAGATAGATAGTGTGGTTATGAATTCTATAGAAGAAATGGCAGGATTACCCCAGAAAAAAGTTTTATCTACATCTCGTCCGGCAGCAGAAGAGACTTTAGAACCAGAAGCAAGGGTTAGTCAAGAAACTAAAGATTTAGCAGATAGTTTATCATATGTCTAGCATATTTTATTTCTAACAAACATTGTTATATAAAATGCTAGAAATGAAGTTACTAAAGATTGACTTTGTGGTGTGAGTTTAGAATAGTTAGAAAAAGTTTTTGTTGCTTTTAAAATCTTTATTAATAGTTCATTTACTTGTTGTTTAAAATAAACTGGTCTAGTAGTCCTTTTTATAGCCATTAAAATTCTAACATACTTAAAAAATTCTTTTCCACATATAATAGAAACAGAATTAACATCTCTTACAAATAAATCAACAATTGATTTGACATTTTCTTGGTAAGTTACATTAGATAATTCTTGTACAATAAGCGTTGCAAGGGTCTCTCTAACTTTAGTTAAAGATTTTGCTTCTGCTAGAGCTTTCTCATCAATTTCTTTATAAACAACTATACTTTTCGTAATACTATCAACTAATTGAGTCCTTTTTTCTAAAGTCTGATATTCGTATTCTTCTCCTTCTTCGCTGGTATAAGGGGCTCTATATTTTACACCTTCTTTTTGATACTTAAAGTATGCTATTTGAAAACTCCTTATACTCTGCGCAATTCTAGTTCTACATGCTGTTATAAAACCAGCTATTTCATCTGCATCTTTAGCTAAAATTACGTTAGTATATTTATTCTGCATTTGTTGTGTAATAAAGAATAAAGCTCCAGGTATACTTTTTTCTCTAACGAATAAATGAGTTTTACTCAAATGTTCTAATGTGTACGTAAATACTCCGTTATTGCAATATTTTATTCGGTGTCGCATTAGACGAGAATATTCTTTTAAACTGTGCCAAAGAAGAGAAGATAAGTAAGATTGCATATCTCTTTTCTTCAAAAAATAGTAAGCAATAAAAATTACTAAGTTAGTATGAAGATCTCTATGAAGAGATAAAGCTGCTTGTTTAGATCCCTTGTAAAACTCTGCAATATGTTCTCTGATATCTTTATCAGTCAACCCAGTAAGATTTAATAGCTGATAGTAATGCTTTTGAATCTTGGGGTAGTAGCATGGTTCCGACAATTTGCTCATTTCGTCAGCTGATACTCTAACGATGTAAGATTTGAGTTCAGGCTCGTTTATATTTGCTCTTGCGAGTAAAATATCCATTATTTTCCTTTTCAACGATTATACATTGAACTGGTATTTTCTAATATTTTGGAACTATAACCAATTGATAGTATTCAAAAATTTTTTGGTAAATTTCTTAATTAGAGTAGTTACAGAACCCAAATACTAATATTTTCTGTAGCAAAGTATATATACTCTGGTCCGTATTCTAAAAGCTCTCTCTGAGTTAATTCGTCTAAATCAAAATTATAGTAAATACTTGTTTCTGGCTTGACTAGTCTACAATGACCTACGCCAGTAACTTCTTGAACTACATCTATAATTTCAGACCTATATATAGATATGTTAGTTCCAAATCGACTTCCAAAAGCAGTTATTAAAGAATCTTTAATAGCATTAGATAGTTCGATATCAGAACCTGTATAAGAACTAGATTTAAAAACTTCTAGTTCAATTTCTAAAGGAAGCTGATATTCTGGAACTCTCCATTCTCCTTCTGAAAAAATATATTTTTTCTCTTTGTTTTCAACGTAGATTGTATTATCTATTACTGGAGTAGAGAATGCCCAAGTTTGGAGAACTTCATTAATACATTCAGCTATACTTCCTCTTGGCTGACCTTCCCAACTTCCGCCTTCCACACCTGATATGATAAATCTATCTCCTAAACTAGCAAATAGAGGTACTGCTTCTACATTTATATCTATAACAGGAAATTTGTTAGTCTCATTTAATTGCATATTTTTTAGTAAACCTGTTGTATTTGTTAATTTTATATTGGTAAAATCAGTCAACATTCTTTTAGCTGCAAAGTCTGTTCCAGATAAAATCGATTGTAGTATTTGAGACTCAAAAGTTCTTTTATCTATACTATCATAATAAGATTTTTTAATAACAGGAATATCAAATACCATAGCACTAGTAGAATCTATTTCTACAAAAGTTGTTGAATCTCCAACTACCATATTTGACATCATAAAATCATCAAGAGATCTTCTAAAAGTTAAACTTACAGAGTATTGAGCAATCAGTGTACCGCTTCTAGAAATCGTAAAATATACATTCAAAGCCCCTTCCGGAATCTCTGTATATGGATCGAAAGTGTAGGTAAATCTTGAGTTACTATAATCATTAGTCATTTCATATTTTTTTCCAGATTCAGCAAACATTATTTCACATTCACAAGATGTTGAATCAGATTCATCTGTATAGTAATATAGATTTAAAACTGCTGTATTTTCTTCTTTTGTAGTTAAAAGTCTAGTAGCAGATATATTATAAGTTTGACCATAACTTCTAACTAGCAAAGGGACTTGTTCAGTTTCATACATAATATATTGGTAATTCGCTACTTTATTAATATAATCAATAGTCATATCAAAAAGAGTATAATAATCTACACTATCAACTTCAACTATAGTATTTCTAGGAATATAAGAAGTTAATTGACTAATAAGATACTTAGCGTTTCTTGTTGGGACTGGACTATCACCAAAGAATAAAGTACTATAAAGTTGAATTTCATTAACTTTTAAATCTGATCGTTTTAAAACGGGTAAAGAATTTTCAGCTACTGGTGAGTTAGGTAGTACTACATTAGCATTTTTGTAGTCCGATTCAGAAACTAACCTTCCTAAAGCTGTTAAACTTGCTATAGCATTTGATCTTATTTCATCTAGAGATTCTTCGTCTGCACCTCCAGTTGTAGGTGATGCATTGATAACAGAATAATTAAGAACTTTAGTAACTCCAGCTTGAGTAGTTGTATATATTCTATCACCTTTGTTAATAGAACCAGCTATTACATTTCCTGATTCTCCAAGAGTTTCATTTATGGTTGCTCTAATAGTTGATCCTGGAGTTGGTTGGACACCTATAACTCCATTTCCAAAATATAATCTTCTTCCTTCACTAGTTTTCCTAGAGACGAAACCTTTATCAAGGGTAGACATTAAATAGAGACTACTGAATTCAGTATATACAACCCAAGATGAACTACCTGGTTCTTGAACTTCTATAATTAGTGATGATATTTTACCTGTTAGTGGAATATCTATAGTAATAAATTGATAAAAGTCTAAATCCTGGTCAATTTGAAATTCTTGTTGATAAGACTTATATTGTTTTACTGAAAGTACAAAACTAAAACTATTTGTTACAGTTGTATCTATACTAACTGGTAGATTATATATTTTTTGACCATCTTGAACTAGAACTGTAGCATTTTGGTTATTAGTTACTGTAATAGTAGTTACATAATCAGTTATGAATTCAACTTGGCCTGCATAGAATTTAAATCCAGAAGGTATTGTAATAGTTATAGAGTCTTCAAAACCAAAAGGAATAGTCATTAAAGCATTAGCTATAGAATAAGATGCTTCTTCAGTATTATATCCTAGAAAAGTAGCAAGGTTTAAAATTGATTCAGGGAGTTGAGCTGTAGTAAGAAAAAATTCTCTATAAGCAGAAATTTGGTAAAACAATATATTGGACGTTAAAGTTGCTAAGATATTAATCATGAAAGACATGTATGAAGACTTAAGTAAATCTACGTTCCTTAAGTCTAAATATGTCTGAAAGTATTCAATGATTTGACTTCTTATTTGATCCCTAGATAGAAAAATTTGACTAGAAATTGCAGTTTCCAAAGTTATAACTCCTCAAAATTAGATAATTTTTCTAAAAGACGTTCTTTATTGCTTAAATCTTGATCCCATAAAACTAAACACTTATATCCTTCTTTTTCGAAATGGTTGATTCTATTTTCTTCGTGTTCACCATTTGTTAGAGTATCATTTAAATATTTTTTTCTATGTTTTTGCGTATGTCTGTATCCAAAGAATTCTATAATTTTTTTAGACTTTTCATTTAAAAAGTCAGGGTTCTTACCATTGATCCAAATTCTTAAATCACCAGTATATTCGTATTCGTAATTATGGTTATCTAATATAGATTTAATTTCTAGTTCTGGTTTTGTAGGTTTTATATGTTCCGATTTTCTTGTTAATGAAAGGTATTCTAAACTTTTTCTTAACTCTTCTGGTTTTTCTAACCTCTTTTTGTGAGATAAACTTTGTTTTTCTTTAGTTTTTTCAGATACTATTCTCCCTCTAAAAACTTTACTAAGTTTCTTTTTTGTTTCCTCAGAACAAGGATGGCTCTTTCCTTTCATTACTTTACTTTGATGACTTTTTTCTTCGTCAGTTTTTGGCCTTAACTTTTTACCCTTGTTTTTTCCGGATTTTCCTTTTAGAGCTATGCTTACATTTTTATTCCACTCTTCGTCATGAATTATATTTTTATGAGAATTAGACATTTGTTTTCTTGTTTCTTTACTTACTTTATCTTTACCATTCTTTCGTCTAGTCTCCCATCTTTTTTGACTAGTTTCTTTAGATTGGTGTTTCCCAAACATCGAGTGTTTTTCTCCATACCTTTTGTTTCCTTCACAGGACTCCCAATCTTTACTACAACACCATTTCCCATTCTTAAATTGATATTTAGCTTCTTGACCACATCCACACAACATAAATTGTTTGATATCCTTTATCTTATTCCTCTCTTAGCTCCCTCAATATCTAGTTTTAACTTTCTGATCTTTTGGTCGATTCTTTCTTTACATTTACTCGAATTACTTTTTTGGTGACATCTACTTCTATCAACTAACAGTTTTGTTATTTGTTTATTTTTAATAGAAATTGTACATCCGCTTGTACACTTTTGGTATTCATTCCTGCTCACATTTCCACGTTTAAGTTTTTGCCTACAGTAATCTAAACATCTAGATATTTCTGATGGCACTTTTTCTTGCAAAACGTTAATAACTGACGAATTTACTCCTTTAATCCATTTCTGGAATTTTTCATATTCTGAGTTAGAGATTTTATTTTTAAGTTTACTTTCAGAGATTTTATCTAGCAAATAGCTGATATAACATTCTCTTATAATGTTATTTATAATTTTCATCTTTTTTTTCCTGTCCTTAAATAAAATAAAATCCAGAATTTTCGTCGAATAAGTCTTTTAATCTCTTTTTAAGCAGTTCATTTTTCAGTGTCATTCTAGTTAAAAATAGTGTATCTGGTATAGTATAAATTTGTTTCGTATATTCAAAGAAGCTATATGTACTTAATACTTGGGGTTCTAATTCGGTTGTGGTTCTACTTTGTTCAGTAACTAATTTCAACTTATAAAATCCTCTAATTAAATGGGGACTTTTTTCAACATTAGTAACTGCATAAAGAGAATAGGTATCATTTGTTGGTTGGAGATAAGTCTGTTCTAATTTAACAATATCATTTGGATAAGGATTCAATTCGTATGAACTTGGTATAACTATGTTTGTTTCTCTCTCTCTTGTTATACCAAGTTCACTTGCGTCAGATGTTAGAGTTAGTTCATCTATGAAAAAAACAGGAAGTAGTAAAATTTTATCCCATCTAATTCCTGATAACTCTCCTATCTTCTCATAGTAACCTCCAATTAGTTTAGTTGAATCCCAACTAGTGTCTGTTAAGTTTATATGGTAGTACGTTACAAGGAAAGCTGTAGCAGTTTTACTGTAGTAATCGTATATTAGTTTTTGATATTCATGAATATAATCGTATAATCTAGTATAGAACTGCATAGCTTTTTAACGTCCAAGAGTTTTTGCATATCGTTTTTGAGTTTTCGCCAGTCTTCCTTGCCACTTTCTTATTTGTTTATCAAATCCTTTTACGCAGTTTTCAGGATTTTTGACTTCTTTACTATTGCACTGTCCCCTTGCTTTATTTATCTCTCCTATAACACGTTTTATTCCATCAATTTTACAGTCAAGCATGCATTTTTTGTCAGGCATAACTCTACCGCATTTTGCTCTACATGGATCAGTAAATCTTCTATACATGTAGGTCAAGAACAATGCCATAGGCATGGTAACTGGAAACAAGTGAGAAGCAAAATATGCAATCAAACCATATTTCGCCATTCTCTTCCACCTTGATTCGTAGTCTCTCATTTTTCTAGCATCTACTGGTTTTCCATCTTGTTCAAAAATTGCAGAAATCATTTGCTCATAAGTAAGTTTCTTTGCCCATTGGTACATCTTAGCATGTTGAAGAAGAGAAAGTTGTTCTCTTAAGTGTTTACTTGAATTTACAGTCTCAAGAATATAATCTCTACATGCTAATTTAAATATCCTTTTATCGAAGTCCATTTTTAAATCCTCCTATTTTCAAATCTTACTGGTTTTATAAAAGCTAAGTTTTTAGAAGCTAATATATCTAGAGACAAACTATCTACTTCTTTTGTTTCTAAATTTAATTTTGAAACTAAGTTGTAAATTCTGCTTTTCAATGTACTTTCTTTTTGTTGGTAAATTAAAAGTATTTCTTTATTTAAAAAAATCTTACTTTGGCCTTTAAGAGTTATGAGATAAGTTCCTTTTTCTATTGTCTTAACTTTTGCTAAAGTTTCTTCAACTACTTCAAACCTATCCTCAAAGTATTCTTTTTCTCCTTCGATGATTTCATCTAAGAGTTCGTCTGGAATTCTAGTAATATAAGCACAACCATAAGTACCAGATACTTCAGATCTTTCTCCTAGTAGTGTTAAGTATACACTATCTGTATCAGTTCTTGGAAGAATAAAAAGGTGAGTGTTTCTTATAAATTTCTTTTTAAATATACCTTTGTAATTCTTTAAGATACAGTAGTAAACGTATTTGAGCATTTTTACCTTCTTAGAGATTTGCGAAAAGAGATTGATTTATTGTAGTAGAAAGTTGTCCATGTTGATTCATGTAACTTACAAAAATAGTTACGTTAAATCCTTTCATATTAGTAAGAAATTGGATATCAAGTCCAGTAATTCTAGCTCTATCATCAAACATAGTTAATCGATATCTAATTTCTTCTTCGATTTTCTCTTTCGTTACATCATCAGCTGGATCAAAAATGCACTTATACAAATTAGAACCAAATTCTGGATCAAATGAAGACGTTCTTAAAGGAGTTGTTAGTATATTATTCCATGATAGTAAAATAGCATTGAGGTCGAATATTTTTTCTAAATCTCCATTAGAACCTATTTTGCTGGTATAATCAACTATTCTTCCTCTAGATCCAACTGCACTTCTTTGGAACCTGTCTATACTATTAACATTACTCATCTTGGCATCCTTAGAAAACCGAGATTTTTTGTTTTAAAGTTTGTATATCTTTTAGTTCATCCTCCCAAATAAGTAGACAATCAAAACCATATTTGGAGTAATGAGACTTTAAATATTCTTCTTCCTGTTGTTTAGTTCTTCTCTTTACTTTTTCTCCATGCCAGTAAGTTCCTAGAAACTCTATCAATTGTTTCTTTCCATTAATATTGATCCAATCTGGATTTTTTCCTCCAATCCAAACTTGAAAATCTCCGACATATCTAAATTCTTTTGGTTTAGTAGTTTGAACTAAATCATCTACTAGAAGTTCAGTATCGTTTGGTTTTCTTTCACATGCTTTAAAGATTTTAGAAAGATGCTCTGCTTTTTCTCCATCTGTTTTATTTTTCCAAACTTCTTTAGTTACTTCCGACATTTTAGTAGAGAACTTTCTTTTTTCTTCATCAGTTCTATTTCTCCAAACTTCTTTCGCAGTTTCTGATATCTCTATTCTCTTTTCTGGATCTTTTCGAACTTCTTTTTGTATTTCTGAATTTCTCTTTCTTATCTCAAATCTATTCTTAACTTCTTTCGCAGTTTCTGAATTCTTCTTTCTACTAACTAGACAAGAATTCCAGCTCTTGCTACAACACCATTTTCCATTCTTAAATTGGTATAGTGCTTCTTGATTACACCCATATTCACAAATCACAGTTTACCATCTCTCTTGCATTTTCTTATCTTTTATTTTTTGATCCTCTAATATTTTCATTAATCAGTTTCTGTTTTTCTTTCTCTAAATCCGCTTTCCATTTTAGAAGAGAATAAAATCTAGTCACTGGCATATACATTACATCTAAATATCCTATCTTCATCAACTCCATGCAGTTAAAAACATTCTCCTGCAGTGTTTTTCTGTACGTCTCGATCTGATCATACAGAATATACCATCCGAAAAAAATTCTCAACCAGGTCAACCGAGATAACTTCTTCAAAACCACAAGATGAACAGAAACTCTTCATTTTTAGTTCAACACCATATTTTCCAAAGTTGTCAATATATTCTTTGTTAATCTTTCTTTTATCTCTAGCAGGTAAAGTTTTGAAGCCTTCTAATATATCATACCTATCAGTGTAAATATTTGGTTTTGTTAGTTCTACAATATCCTCTTCAAATCTATCGACAATTAAAGTTTGTGTTACAGAATCTATATTAGTACCTTTTAAAGTAACTAAAGTCCTAAGTGCTTGTATCTCGTCTTCTAAAGTAGGTTGTTTAATGTATGCTATAATACTTTTTGATACAGGTAAAGTTACTTTAATTTTTTTAGTTAGAATGTCCTCTGATGGATAGGATTCAAAGTTAAACATATCAGATGCTTTAACTGTTATTGGATACTCTTTTTTACAAGATCCACATCTAACATCATAATCTCGAATATCTTCATAAGTTATATGATATAATCCAAACAGAAGAGCATCTCGATCCTTTAAAGTAACTTGTTTCAAAAAAGTCTTAAAGTCAGTAATTGAATCTGGTTTTTTTACTATAGCATCAAAGATACACTTATCTAAATGTTCTGTAACTTTTACAGGAGTCATTAAACTCCCTTTCATATTTTCTTCTTCTTGTACGTTTAAACTCCTCACTGTAAATGAAAGGTGAGTTTGAGGTGTTACTACTTCATACTCTGGATACTTAATATTGTTAAATCCGGTGAATGTCATAAAATTATTGATCTCCTTTCTATTAGAATCTATTTCTTTACTTCAGACTTTTCATCTTCATTTCTAATTTTCTAATTTTATTTTGTAAAGTTTTACTGCACTGTTCAGGGTTAGAAGAATTTGGACATGCACTAAGTCCTTGTTTAAGAGCTATTAATTGATCATTCATAGCACCTAGTTTAAACTTTTTCATGCAAACGGTCTTTTCTTCACCCTGGAGTTTTGCACATGCTTTAGCCGCTGCACTAAATTTTGCTTGGTATAGTTTATAGCCTGCAAATGCTGCTAAAGCAGCTAGTGTTGCAGCTGCAACAACTTGACCTTTTTTACTAGTTTTGAAGAAGTTAATAACTCTTTGAAAATTAGCTTTAGTTGGTAACATTGTCACTGATTTTATTTGTTTCTTTATAAGTTCTTTACCTTTACCAACATCTCTAAATTTCCATCTATCAACTTTAGCTTCAAGAAGAGCACTTGTATTCGGATTAGTTATTAAGAATTCAAGTATAGGATGAGCTGAAGATAAACCCTTGTCACTAACTGGACCAACTTTTAAAATCACAGTTTCAATAATTTTCTTATCTACATATTTAGATAAAATTGGTAAATCTTTTTTCAAAGTAGATCTAAATTCATCGAATAAGTTTGTTTCTTTTACTATATCATATTTGTTTTCAGGAATACTTCCATTCAAGAAGAAATGCATAACTTCGTAATCTGTAGCTTGGTTAGTAAAATAGTTTTGTAAAGAAACTTTTTCTTCTTTACTTAACTCACTAAGACTTGTAGCTTCCGACATCAAATTTCTGATAACTAGTAAAAATTGTATCGACTCATTTATAGAAAACATAGTCTTTCTCCTCTAATTAAACTTATACTTTTTTAGATAGGTTTGAAATCTTATCTCCTAATTTTTTAATCTTTAACTCAATAGTCTTTTTACATTTTTCTGGATCTTGAGAAGAGTCACATGCAGAAAGAGCCATTTTAAGAGAATCTAGCTGTTGTTTCGTAGCTTCTATTTTGAATTTTAACATGCAATTATTCTTTTCAGGCCCAGTAAAATTATTGCATGCTTTAGCTGCTTTACTTAAGTAGTTTCTGTAAATTCGATAACTTGCAAAAGTAACTAAAGCAATAACTACAGCTGCTCCAGCATAGTGTACTCCTTTATTTGTCCTAAAGAAATTAATTGCTTGATTAATTGCACTCTTGTTAGCTCCATATTCCCTTTCAATTTTTTCCCAAGTATCTTTTAAATTTTTCATAAATATTTGTTTAACTGAAGTATCTTGTTCATATAAGTTTATGCGATCATTATTTACTAGAAATTCTAGAACTGGAATGGTAGAAGACAAGCCTTTTCCAGAAAGTGGTTTAAATTCGTTTATAACAATCTCAATACTTTTTTTGTCAATATATTTAGATGCTAAAGAGAACTCTTCTTTTAGTTCAGAACAGAAATTACTAAAAACTTTCCTTTCTTTTTGTATATTATATTTCTCTTGTGATAGATTTCCATGCACGATAAAATAGACTATTTCATAATCTGTAGCTTCGTTAAGAAAATAATTTTTTAAGATAACTTTTTCATTATCATCAATATTACCAAAATCTAACACATCTGAAAGAGCTTCTCTTAAACTTAGTAAGAAAACTAGTGAATTGATTGTAGAGGGCATATTATGTCTCCCTTAAAGTAATTCATCAAACTATATGAGGAACTACTAACTTAAATTATTCTTATTTGCAGAATTACTTAGAAGCTTTTGCAATTTTAGTTGCTAAGCTTTTAATTTTACCTTCAAGAGCTTTTCTGCACTGATCTGGATCTTTAGAAGTTGGACATGCAGATAGACCTTGTCTAAGAGTTGCTAGTTGAGCATTCAGAGCATCAACTTTAAACTTTTTCACGCAAGCAGATTTTTCAGGACCCTGGAGTTTTACACATGCTTTAGCTGCTGGACTAAATTTCCTTTTATAAACTTGATAACCTGCAAAAGCCACCAGAGCAGCAATCATAGCAGCCCCAGCATATCTTCCTTTTTTAGATCTGAAGAAACCAACTAGAGGTCCAACTCCCCTAGTTGCAAGAATTCTAGCTTGTTTAGCAATTGAAACAGTTACTCCTGCAACTTTCTTGGCACCTGCAGCAGCCACCCCTGCACCTTTTTTAGCTACAGTTGCAGCTTTTCCAGCAACTTTTCCAGCTGCTTTAGCAGCAGTCGCAACTTTTCCAGCTATTTTTTCTCTTTTTCTAACAACATCACCATCATCATAGTCTTCTCTAAGAAGTTCAGCATATCCAGAATTCATTAAGAACTCGAGAACTGGAGTAGCAGAAGATAGTCCTTTTTCACTAATTGGACCAACTTCATCTATGATATATTTGATACATGCAGGGTCAATATGTTTACATAAAGAAGCTGATTCTCTCCTTAAAACTCCTCGAAGAACATCAAATTCTTCTGCTTCTTTAATAGTATCGTATTTCTCTTTTGGGAAAGAACCTCTCAGGAAGAAATGGATTACTTCATAGTCAGTTGCTTCATCTATAAAGTAATTCTTTACAATAATTTTTTCCTCAGGTTTTAGATCAGTGATATCTGTAACTTCACTAAGTACCTTTCTTACATTTAACAAAAAAGCTAATGAGTCGAGTGTAGAAAACATGATTTACTTCCTCCCTTAAGTTTAAAATAATTTTAGCCTGTTGGCCTGTAACTTCGAACTGTTTCTTTAGCTGCCATAAATGAACTCACAAGAGACTCACATCTTTCTTTAACCCATGGTTCATGCCATGCATAATCTACGTTAAATTCAACTTCTATGTCTAATCTTGCTACAGTTTCAACATCTCCGGTAAATAAATCTTGTGGATCTTTTGCTGGGAAGATACCGTCGTAACATGCATAATATTCTACAGTTTTTGCATCAGGCGCTGTAGTCCAATAGTACATCATTCCAGCGTATTTGCCTTTGTTATATCCTTCTCCCTCTGAACCAGACTCTAAATCAGTAATACCTACTCTATAATCTCTGATCATTTTAACCCAACCATGAAGGATATCTAAAATAGGGGTATGACTAAATTCAATAAATTTTACTGTTACAGCATTGCCATAATCAATGTTTCCTGGCACAGCCCACTTTACTCCACCAAGACCAGTGAACTCTATTTTATTTAACATTCCTCCTGGAGGTGTAACTCCAGTGCAAGAAGCTGCTAAAATATTCTGCATTTCTCCAATGTTAGAGAGACCACTAGATCCTTGAGATGCATAATAAGGTAATGCGGCAGGTAATCTGTCGAACCAAACAAAGAAAAATCCAGTGCTATAAGGCTCGGCTACTCCTGTGATCGTACCGCCAAATTTCCTAGTAAGAATATTTTCTGATAAAGATGCGAACGAATACTTCATCTCAGTTAACCTCCTTAGAACTGTACGTTAAATACAGTTTGTTTCTTTTTTATTTGTTCTAAAACCATAGATGAATAAGTTTAACTTTATGAATTTTCAAATAATTTATCAAGATACTTGTCTAAATTAAAACTTTCGCCTTTGTGATGGATTTTCCCTATTACAGTTTTGCCACCTTTTTTTCCTTTTTTCCTAACCACAGCCACATGAAAGTATGTGTCAGGATGACCTTTAGGATGGATAGTCCTATATCTTATCGCGCCACCACGTTTTCTAATTTCTTTCTTTGTCTTATCATTTTCGGGCATTCTTTTCTCCTACTAATTTAAAAGATTTTTAGTTGTTCAAGTATATGCAATGTATCTGGCCAAGTAGAAAATCTAATACCTCTATCATCGATATAACACAAAGCAAACATTTTTTCGGCGCTGATTCTATCAAACGGAACTCCATATTTATCTAACCACTTTCGAACCATTTCTTCATTTATTTTATATGTATCAGGATTTGTTTCCTTAGAGACTCGACTTGTAAAGATAACTAGTTCAAATCCTAGATTTTTTAAGAAAGACATCCCTTCTTTACAGCCTTCTGTAGGTCCATCATATAGAGAACCGTCATGAAATCCTTTTGAATAAGTATGAATCGTGCCATCGAAGTCGATCATGATACGCCGAGGGACCTCCAACTCCTCAGTTACTACACTCCGACCTTTTGAACTCTTAACCAAAGGTTTCCCAACATGAGGTGATTCGTACGGAGTAATTCCTGTAGCAACCGAAGTAGTAACTTGCTCTAGTTCTTCTTGAATCTTCAAAAGATACTGATCAATTATAGACATAAGACCTACCTACATTTTTTATTTGTTCTTCTCTCTAGATAGTTTTTGTTTCCTTTGTGCCCACGCAAGTTTGTTAGAATCTCTGTTTTTCTTTTTACTTTCTTCTGAATGCTTCTTTCCAAACATTCCATTCTTTACTCCTAAAACTGCTTCACCTATCTTCTTTCTTACTTCCAGTCTTTTCGATGAGTTATTTTCTCCCGAAACATTTGGTCTTTTCTTCCCTTTCCTTATTTCACTTAATTTCTTTCTATGTTCTTCAGACAAAGGCCCTGTATTCTTTCCTTTCATTGACTGACTTCTTTTTCTCTTATGTTCCTCAGATTGTGGTAAAAAATGTTTCCCTTTGTTAGATTCACCTATCTTCTTCTTATGTTCTTGAGATTTAGGTTTCTTTAGTTTCTCTTTTACTCCTGGTTTATTCATAGCCTCTTTCGTCCTTCGACTTATTTCGCTTTTAACTAGTTTAGATGGATTTACACCTTCTCCTCCATATGTTAAATTATATCCATTTGGATAAACAGAGTTAAAATATGAAATCCAATAAATTTCTTTTTCATTCAAAATTTCTTTATCTACACCTATATCTATAAATGAAATATCAAAAGATTGAATACCATACTTTCTAAGTACATTTGAAATATAAGATTTCTCTGTTAAATGTTGTTTAACTCTATATTCTAACGTAAATTTAGTTTGTCCAATATAAGACTTCCCGTTAACTTTATTAGTAATCTTATAAATTATCATTTTTCTCTCTATTCTACTAGTTCTTTATTTTACTAAAATCCTTATTCTTAATAAGAGTATCTGGACTAGATTCACTATCTCCAACGAATTCCATCTGATCTTTTGGTTGTATATTTCTACACATTTCATCCGAGACAACATCTTCAGAAGTTCCTTCTGCAGTCACAATATATAACAATGGAAACTGACAGTCAGACTCTTTAAAGTTTTTTCTCATTTTAGTTAAATCTTCTATTGTTTTATTTAACTCATACTCTTCTTCAAACATGACAGCAAAACCTACCGTTGTACTAAGAATTTTCATTTTAGACCTCCCAAATAGAGCGGTCTTTACTTTTTATAGATCTTCCAGTTTTTAAACCTTTTCTTACATTTAGTACAATATATTCTAGTTCCATCTGGTTGAGGACTCCAAATTAGTTTATCATCCCCAATGTTGTAACTTCCACTTCCACATTCTAAACACACAATTTTCCATGCAGTTTCGTATTCATTAAGTAAAGCCGTGTTTTTACGAAAAGAGTTAAAGAGACTCACTTTTGTTCCTTTAGTATTTGTTCTAAAACTTGGAAAAACACTGGTATTCGAACTAGTTACTATATATATTAATTACTGAATAGAGAGGACATTTATTTTGTATGAACAGAAAAAGGAGGTTATTATGAGAATTCATAAGTGGATTACTATAGCAATGTATTCTCCCGATTTTCAACCTGTTGGAAGAGTGATGACAAATGGTCATATCTTCTTCGTAGTGGACCACCTCAGTTCCACGATGAAACGGTGTAAGAGTTTTGATGAGGCTATGGACAAACTGACAAGAAATATGTTTTGTAATTGAAGACTAAAATATAGTGCATCTTGATTGAGACTATTAAGGTGCACTATAGTAGCATTCTAATTTTGTTTCAGTAGTAGAAGTAGAGAATTCCAAAACAAATATGAAAGGGGGTGATGTGAAACTCACAGAAGGAAAAGGGAATAGAGAGGCTAGAGTGTGACTCATAATGAGTCCATATAATTTTCATCAACCGTTATGAGAAAAAGGAGGAAATTTAGTATGAAAAAGAATTATTTGTTAGCTTTAGTTTTGGCAGTGGTGCTAATGGCTACACCTGCTATGGCGTGGAACCTTGGCTACTCATTCAGTAGCTCCGACTATAGCCAGACTTCAAGTGGTTGGGTTGGTCCTGGTACGAGTGGAGGTGTCACTACGAACACCGATTCTTTCCATGCTGTTGGGGTTCTTGGCAGTGGTACTGTTTTTGGTAGTAATTACTCTGGTGGTTATGCAGTGACCACGAATATTAATCCGATTTCAGCACCTCCTGGACAAGATCCTAATCCAGGTGGTCATGAATGGAACGCAACTCAGAACTCTGGTGGAGCAGTAGGCGGGTTCAGTTACTCTATCCAGACTGGAAGTAAGAACTTCCTTTGGATTATCCCCCCTGTAGCTGGAGGCATTGGTGGAACCAAAGGTGATGTTTCTCAGTGGAGTGCTGATGGGTCTAATGTGATTGGTCTAAGTGGAGGACTTACTGGTAGCTATGCTTCACAAAACAGCGCTGCCGGATTCTGTGGTGCGGATGCAGATTTGCTCATTGGCAAGGATAAGAGTCCTGTGACTGGTTTATTCACAGGGAACTCTCTGGTCAATGGTGGAACCTATTCCTACTCTTACAGAGGTAATGATGGACTTGGCACCAAGTTCATTGGGACTGAGTCTGGTGCCGGTAACTCTGCTAATACAATCATTACTGGTGGTATCGGTTCTGGTTATGCAGGTGGGAACGGTCAGACTTTTGGTGGATCGTCCATCAATCCAACCGGACTTCCGCCCAGTGTGCATGCTTCTACTTCTGGTATGTATGCTGGTCAGTTCTCTTACTCAGGAAATGGGAATGGGAACGTGGCTGGATATAGTCAGTCATATGGTACTGCAATACCCTATGGTTACGTCTTTGGTACCTACTCTGGTGTTAGTGTAAACATGCCGTAAACTTTCACAACTGGGACTTCAATGTCCTAATCTGAAAAGGAGGGAGTTAACTTCTAGTTGACTCCTTCCTTTACTTTAAGAAAGAGGAGGTAAAAAGAGTTATGAAAAGAATATCTTTATTAATTATGGTTTTGATCATGATGTTCACTACCACAGCATTTGCTCAGGTGGGTATCACTAACAGTCAGAACAAACCAGACTATTCCCCAGTGGCCCAAGCTGGAGCTCAATCCACATCTGGAGCTACAGCTGTTGCCAATCCATCAAGCGTATCTGGAGCTACAGCTAGTTCCAATCCAACAACCATATCTGGAGTTACTAATACTAATACTCCAGTAACTACAGGCATCGGTGTTGTGGGCGTTGACGTTAAAGTTCTATCTGAGAACCCGGTACAAAATATCCAAAATACTGCTTTCTTTCCTTTACCCATCTCTTTAATTCAAGGTGGTAGAGTTGGTGATATAACTGATCAGTTACCCAACTTCGCTGGTATGAAGAAGTTAAGAGTTCCTTATATCAGAGAGAATGGTGAAAGAAGAGAAGTTGATTTAGGGGAAATAGTAAATCCGGATAAGATCGAGACTTTCTCAGGCTGGTTCCTTGACAGGGTATGTCTAGAGGATCTCTGGAAAGACGTTGTAAAGTCCTTTAGAAAAATGCAGGACAAGGGATGGAATATTGCCAAGATGAGATACCGGGTTTACTATAAAGACAAAGCCAAAGGCGTTGGTGCTAGCCTTGGTGGTAGTGGTGGTATGTCAACCACATCTAATAGTGGCACTGGTATTCAAGCCTCTGGTGGTGCAACGATTGGATATGCTTCTAGTTGGGCAGATCCAATGTATGTTATTACAATTTGTGAAGTCGTACAGTAGAATCCATTTAGTGGTTAGGGGAGGAGGATTTTAGTTTAATCCTCCTCTTTATTTTCTCTATTTAAGGAGGATGAAAATATGAAAAAGGTTGCCTTAGTGCTGTTGATTTTGACGCTGGCAGTAATTACTGGTTATGGTTCAGCGTATGCATTTGATTCACCCAGACATTTCTGCCATCATCCTTTTAACATCAAAACATTCACAGGGTTACCTTCTGTATTCATATTACCTACCAACGATCTTTCTGGACTCTACTGGCAATATTTACTCACTATAAAACCTGGTCGAAATGGATGGGTTTATAGTGACTTCGCATTGAAGAGTAAGTATCTAGGAAAACCGATCGTAGGTAAAGTTACAAAAGGTAAACCTCTAAATTAACAACTAATTTGGTTTAGAGGAGGAGTCATGAAAATAAAAATCCTGCTGTTAATTGTAAGTATTCTATTTATGTCAAACGCAGGTTTCGCTTCTGATTTAAAAGATTTCCCTAGAGATAACTTCTTTCTCGAAATCTATTTACCTCTAGGTGACGTAGGAAAACCATCACCAAATGCTATAGGTAAGGGGTTGAATGGGACTCAGTTAAATAAACAGGATTGTATTGGTCCTGGATTGCTACCTGCTGGAGTTGAGGAATGGATAGTTATAGGAAAGAATAAGAAGGGGAAAGTAATTGTACAAGCTTCCCCACCTAAACCTGTTCCTTCACCTCCACTAGTAGTACAAGTGCCACTTCCACCAGTGCCAAAAGTAATACCCACGTTACCTCCCCCGTTACCTCCCCCGCCACTTCCGCCACTTCTACCACCAAAAGTAATTCCACTAGTAGTTTTACCACCTATCTATTTTGATATAAATAAGAGTATGATAGATGCTAGAACTGCAGGCACGCTGGATAAAATTGGTAAGATTTTGAAAGAGAACCCCAAGATGAAAATCGAAATCATGGGACATACTGACGACAGTGGTGTAGAGGTAGGAAATAAGAAGTTATCCGAGAAGAGAGCACTTTCCGCTCAGAAATATCTCTCCGACAAATTCGGAATTTCAGAAGATCGTTTGATTGCTAAAGGGTATGGATCAACGAAACCTATCGCTGATAATAAGACTATAGAAGGCCGTAGACAGAATAGGAGAGTTGAATTTCATATTATTGAGAAATAATAGCGGGGGAGGTATGTAATTCCTCCCCTTCTATTACATATATTAATTTAATGAAAAGGAGGTGAAACCAATAGGTAAATTTTAAACATTAAACATTTATCAAAAAAGGAGGGAGTATGTTAAGATACTTTGCATTATTTCTAGTTGTTGGATTAATGTTGGGTTGTGTTCATGTGGAAGAAATAACAAAAGAAACTCCGCAGAGAATTCTAAGTCCTATAGCGCTGGGAGAAAAGCCTCCAGAGATAGTTGTTGGTTCTAAATTTCTTTATAAAAGGACTAACGCTATTACTGGAGAAAGTATGATATTTATTCAATCAATTAAGAATAAAGTTGATTGGATGGGTTCTCCTGCATATGTAGTAGAACTCATGAAAGAAGAAGCACTTCCCAATAAAGGCTACTCAACATTTAAGTATGCTTTAATTGATAGTAACTTAAATATGTTAGCTGCTATGAATAAAGAAGGTCAACTTATCGAGGCTGTATCTGGAAATGTTTCAATTGTAACACCAAAGGGAACTACTATTGATGGACGATCTATAGTAGTCTATAATTGGCCACTTAAAGTCGGTGACGCCTTTTCAGTAACTTATGAGACCTTCAACAAATCAGCTAATCAGACTGTAAAAAATACTGACCAAGTAAAAGTTGAGCAGAAAACCATGATTCGGAATTCTAATATTGGTTCTTGGTTAGCATATAAAATTCGGCACACCGCTCCTGGGATGATTGAGACTCGTTACTATTCACCAGATCTTGGACTTGAAATTAGACAAGAAGTTAACCAGACAATTGACAATCCTCAAGGTGCGGGAGTATTTGTAGTTGATATGATTGGTTACTCAATTCCAGGAGTTGGCGAGAAAGGTGAGAAAATCAAACTTCTTAAATAAATACACCCATGGCTACGCCGGCTGAGGAGAGCCACCTCTAATCGGGCTATGGGTTATATGTCAACTAGAATGTGGTCAGCTGAGAGTAATCCCAGAAAGTTCTAGTTGACGATACCATAATAGTCCTATAGACAGTAACTATTCCCTCCTCAAGGTAGACTCAACTCCGCCTTCGAAAGGTCTAGTAGTTACTGCCTATTTTATAAAGATCAAAGAAGGGGGTGTTTATATGACTGACAAGGAAAAACTGGTAGGGATACGACAAGCATTGAAAGACATAATTGCCTATCCCAAAAAAGGGGAATCTCGTCGAACAAGAGACGGTTATCCTTCTGAAATTATTCATGACAAATTTGCGTATGACCGTATTGTGAAATCGTATCGTGATGCACTTAAAAAGGTTCTTCATCAATACAAATAACATCTAAACGGAGGAACCGCATTTTTTTCTAAAATAATATAAATCAAGGAGAAATTATGAGACGTACGAGAATCAAAACTTTTACAATCTCTGAAATCTTAGACAATATTGATCTTTGTAAAGATAGTATGATATTAGATGAGTTTTCTGTCAATCTAACTCCTAGATTTCTAACTTTTAAAGTAGATGGAATAAAATGTCATCACTGCGGATTAGAGGGTAGTTTCTTCTCTTTGGATAAATTTCAGATGGACAAATCTCCTCACTTAAATCTCTATGCTATTAAAGATGGAAAAGAAGTTTTAATGACATCTGATCATATTATACCGAAATCAAAAGGAGGTAGTAACGGTATAAGTAATAGGCAGTGCCTTTGTCATAAATGTAATGAGAAGAAAGATCCTGCTGTAAACAAGAAGGGAGAAAAAGATGGAGAAAGATCACGAGTTTAGAAATTTATCTACTAATCACAATGTCATTATTTTAAAGTCGAATTCAAGTATATGTCATTCTAGTTGTCCTTGGAAACGCATGCTAGGTTTTTACTGTTATTTGTTTAATCGTAAGTTAGAAATTAATAATAATGTGGGTCCATATACAAACCGCTGTTTTGAATGTATTAAGATGGAAAAAAAGAAAGAGAGAATAGTACTATAGAAAGGGAGATGAACGATGCAAAAAGAAGCAGAGGAGAAAGAATTGGAGAAAGAATTAGAGTTACTAATGAAAGAGGTAAAAACGGTAGTGGATTTTTTCCAAACAAAAACTGGAGAAAAATTGATGAAGATTCTTCTAGAAAAAACTGAACCAGAAGGGAGAACAAAAGAGTGTCCAAGCATTGATGAAATGTTAGTAGTATCTAAACAGTCCCATGAACGAGTTTATGAAGTTCTTAAAGATTTTGATTTTAAAGATATGAATTTATTACCAGATCCGCCAAGTTCTCCACTCTTACAAAATCCTCCGCTATTTAGACATATCGCAACTTGCTACCATTGTACAATGTGGTTATCTGCTTATAGTAGTCCAACTTCTATTAAAATCCTAGGGGATCTTAAGAAACAATTTAAACCTTCTGAAATAAATAAAGTTAAAATTATTCTAAGACTTACTAAGAAAATGCAGAATCAAGCCATAGATCTTTTACTTAAAAAGGCAAAAGAAGAAAAAGAAGGAGATAAAAAATGAAAAAAGTTAGTGTATCTTCTGCACCATGGGGTGATCCATATCCGTGTGGTGATTTAACAGTTGTACGCATTGGTGGGAAAGTAGTAGGTACTACTGTTGGTGGAGACCCAATAGAAATTAAACAACTTGCTAAAAAGTCCTATGAACTGGGTTTAAAGGATGGTAGAAAAGAAGATAAACAAAATATCAAATCAGAAGATTGTACAGGTGCTGCCAAGTGTATAAAATCTTACGAGAAGTTAACACAACCTAAAAAATAAGTATTTAGTTTAATTTAGTTTAAACTAAACTATTTAGTTTAAGTTCTCTTGATTTACATATATTAATTTTTGAAAGGAGGAACTAATGTGTGTGATAGAAAGTGAACAAGAAATTTGTGGGACTTGTCGTTTTTGGGATTTTTTACATTACGCTGCAGGTGGTGGAGATAATTTAGATTGTAAAAGGTTTCCAAGGTATGAGGAAAAGGGAAAGTTTGAATCTTGTGGAGAATGGAAATCTAGAAAGGAAAAACAAATCTTACACGAATCGAAAGAATGATTTATTGAGAGAAGGGAGAATATCATGCAAAAACCAATACTAGACAAAATCATAGTTGTTGATATAGAAACAACTTGTTGGAGACAAGATGAGTGGCCTAAACTTGAAGATGGTTCTAAAGTTAGGAGTGAGATTATTGAAATTGGAATCTGTTTGCTTGATATAAGAAGTAAAGTAGTTTCGGAAAATAAAGGTTTTATAATCAAGCCAGAGAGGACAGAAGTTAGTAAGTTCTGTGAAAATTTAACTACTTTAAAACAAGAAGATGTAGATAAAGGACAGTCTTTGGTATCTGCTATATCAACTATAACAGATATTTACAAAGCTCCTAAAAGAGTGTGGTCTAGTTATGGTTTTTTTGATAAAAACCATGTTTCTCAAGAATGCTATGATAAAAGAATTAAATATCCATTCTCACAAAGACACATTAATGTTAAAACTTTATTTGCAGTTAAAAATGAATTGCGTGAAGAAGTTGGAATGGCTAGAGCTTTAGACATGTTAAAAATACAACCTATTGGAATACACCATAGAGGAGTAGATGATGCTGCTAATATAGCAAAGATTCTAGCTGTTACAATCGAAGGGAGAGAAGAAGAGTTTAGAAAACTAATAGAAGAGTTGGAGAAGGAAGATAGAAAATTAAAGGAAGAGTTGAAGCGTGTTACAAGTGAACGAGATCAATTAAGAATATTACATGAACCATTACCCTAGAAAAAATGAAAGGAGGTATAAATATCGAAAAATTAAAGTAAGGAGGGTATAGAACGTGGAAGCAAGACTAAAAATCATTCCTAAATGGACTATCGAAAAAATTGATGGTGGAATTATGATAAATGGCGTGCCCTACAAAGATTATATTAAAGAAGTTGAAGATCAGCAACTAAGAGCTGAAATAGAACTAGAAGTTAAGAACCAGATTAAAGAAAAGAGAGCAGCCATTTCACACTGTGAACCTAAACACAACTCGCTCATCAAAAATGGACCAGCAGGGAAATGTATAATTTTTCCTATAAAGCGAATACGAAAGGAGTATCCAAATATGTCAGTAACAGAGAAAACAAACGAAGAGAAAATCGTAGAAATGATTATTGACCAGGGACCAATATCAGGGAGAGATATTTCTAAACACCTTGGTATAGAACTATCCTCAATCAGAGCTGCTGTAAGTAGAATTACCAGATCCGTACCCGATCTTATTGATAAAATTCGAGATGGTACATCAGTTACTTATCTGAAAAATAAACACTCTGGATTTGGTCAGGAACTGACAGCAAAAGATGTATACGAAAAGTACAGAGAAAGAAGTACGAAGAAAGGCATAAAGAAAGAAGTAAAAACTCCATTTTCTCCAACCCCGTCACTTATACCAGAACTTAGTACTTTAATGGGGATACCAAAAGAAGTGAAAGTTACAGTTGAGTTTATTGGACAAATCAATGTAGTTTTTGGATTTAAGAAATCTGATTGAGAAGGAGGGTGAACTCAAAATTTCTTTTAGAAGGAGGGGTGTGACATGATTAAGTTAGGTAGTAAAGTAAGAGATCCGATTACAGGATTGACAGGTATTGCAGTAGTACGATCAGAATGGTTGTGGGGATGTGTAAGAATAGGAATACAACCCAATGAGATAAAAGATGGAAAACCTGTCGAGGAAACCTGGTTCGATGAGAACCGATTGGAAGTAGTCGTTAAAGAAAAAGGAGAAAAATCAAAACTAACTGGTGGTCCCGGAAGAGAGAGTAGAAAAGTAATTGAGGGATAACATAACCTTCCTTATTTTCTCTCTTCATTCTAAAAAAAAAGAGAAAGGAGGTGATATATAAATGGGAGAAATGAAAGTTATGATTCCTTTTAATGATCCAGAACATCCAAAAGAAGCAGGTCACATCAAAGAAGTATGGGATTCCTCTAAACCTGAAGAAGTACAACATGCGAAGGAAACTTATGAAAAATTTACTAAAAAAGGCTATCTTGCTTTTAGGGTAAAAAAGAATGGAGAACCTGGAGAAAAGATAAGTAAGTTTGATGCAGATGCTGAAATGATAATTCTCCAACCAATGTTAGCAGGAGGATAATATGCAAGCTATAATGCTAGCTGCAGATGGTTCATCTGAACTTAATTGTATTGATAAGGAATATCCTTGTTTCAAAAGAGTGAAATTACCTGAATCTTCTTACTACAAAGAAGATCAAGATCAAGATAGTCTTGTAGAAGTAGGAGTTATTCAATACAATCAAGTTGGTAGAATTTCATCAACAAATTATTTGTTTGAACCAGAAATTAATAGGGATTCTGATTTAGTAATCTATATAGAAGAAGGAGTAAAGGAGGTGAGTGTAAGAGTGGTTTGTAATAATGAAACTAGTGATAATTCTTGGAGATATTGGACAAATAATACATACACAGCTTATACGTCAGGTGCATTTGTCCAATGGACAACTGATAGTGCTACAGCTAATGTTGGTGGTTGCACTTTGGTATGTCAGAAACAACAACTCCGTCAAGAAACAGAAGAACAGAAGTGTGAAAGATTAGTTAAAGAAGAGGTAGCTAAAGAAGCAGTTAGAGTAGCAGCTGAAGAGTTGAAGAAAGAACAAAAGAGACTAAAAGAACTAAGAGAACTGTCTGAAAAGAGAGCTCTTGAACTTCTCTTAGATAATCTCGATGGTAACCAAAAAGAAATTTATGAGAAGACCGGTGCTATTCCTGTTAAACCCCCTTCGGGTAGGCAGTATCAAATAGATGGTAAAAGTGGAACCATATATGAATTGAATAGCGCTGGCAAGAAAATAAGTTCAATTTGTATTCATCCTCAACAAAGCTTTCCTCTTGCAGATTCTATCCTTGCTAAAAAATTAATGTTTGAAATATGTGAAGAAGAAGCAAGGAAAATAGGTAATTTTTCTGATTGTAGAGCTTAAATAAGAACTTAAAAAGAGGATTGTTAATACTAGCACAGTAGGAATTGATAGCGGAAAATATGAGGGAGGATTTCCTATTGTGCTGTTTTCCTCCAGGTTCCTCCCTCATTTTTTTTGTTTCTAACACGGTAATTTATTTATAATCTCTTTATTTATTTTTTGTAATAAGAGTTTCCATTCATCTCTGTTAGAGTTAGTTTTAGCATGAGTAGAATGATTTAACCAGATTAGATTTTCTCTTGAGTCGTTTTGTTTGTTATAGTCTATGTGATGCAGGTGAGCTTCATCTGTTAACAACTCTTCTGTAATTGGATCTATGTTGTTTTGTTCTTGTTTGATTTGACTTCGAAAATCTATGTTGAAGAATTTTTCTGTGTAGGGTGCAAATCTTTGTTCTCTATCTTCTATCCATCGATAGTTGTTTGGTCCAGTTCTTTTTTCTATAACTTCTGGAATTAGTAGTGGACTTTTATACCCATATTTCTCAAACACCTTTTCTTCAGACTTCTTTCTAACTTCAGGGTTAGACATAGCATGTTTAACTCCATATCTTTCTAAGTTAGTATTTTCTCTTCTCTCTTTAAACTCTTCAACTTGAGAAGGATTTTCTACTCCATATTTTTGAATACAAGTTTCTTTCTTCTTTTCTTTAATTTTAGATTCTCTTCCCGGATGTCCTTCTTCATAGTTCTTTTCCCAAGTATTTAAACACCTTTCCATAATATCAGGATTTGACATCGCGTGTTTAACTCCATATCTTTCTAGATTAGTATTTTCTCTTTTCTTCTTAAATTCTTCAACCTGAGATGCATTTTTAACTCCATATTTCTCTAAAAATGTTTGTTTACTCTTTTCTCTGATTTCTCTCCTCTTCATCGCATTATCCACACCATAGCGTTCTAAGTTCGTTCTTTTTGATTTTAAAGGATTGTTATAGGCGGGAGTTCCATATTTCTTTATTTTTGCTTCTTTCACTAGATTTTTATGAAATTCACTTTTCTGTACACATTTCCCATGGTATTTAAAGTATCCTCTTTCCATACAATCGAAGTTAGTAGCCTTTTTGCAAACTTCACAAAAACCTTCGTCATCTTTTTTTAAATATAAATCATAATATTCTTGAACTTTACTATGAAGTTTTTGAATATGCGTAGATAAGCTTCTTAACAATTCAAAATTCTTGTTACAAATTCTACATACTTTTTCACTAGACATCGAAAAAAATACCTCTTTACTATAGATTTTATTATTTGTTCTATAGTAAAGAGGTTGTAACTAACTAGGGTAGTAGAAATCTATAAGTTATTGATTATTTTATGAAAAAGTTTAATTCTATTTTTTCGACTACTCTTGTAGGCTGAAGCGTCACGTTGATGTGAAATGTCTTTGTCTTCTTTTCATAATCACTAGCCCCTACTTCTACACTATATGAATAGAGACCTCTCTTTTTCTTAAGATTTTCTAAGAATTCAACGATGTTACCAGCAACCATGTTCCAAGTAATTTGGTCATTCATTTCAAAAACGAAGAACCGACAATAACGTTCTAGAGCTTTCTTACAATAAAGAACCAATCTTACAATATTTAAATCTTGTAAAGCGCTAGCTTTAGCTTGTGTAGTTAACTGACCCCAAACCACATATCCTTCGTTAAATTTAACAATTGGGTTCAGTTGCTTCAAATACATTTGATCTCTTTGACCAAGTGAAGGGTTAAATCTTAGTTCTCTAATAGAATCGATTGCTGCTCGATTAAAGCCAGCTGCTGCATACCACAACTCTGCTACTGCATCATTTCGAGGTAAAATGTAAGACATATGATAAATTGGAGAGAACCATATATTTTGACCAGTAAACTGATCATAAACTTTGCTATATTCTTCGTACAAAGCACAGAAGTAGTTATTAAAAGTATGTACATCTTGTCTCTTACTCATAGCAGTAAGATAAGTTGGGTTATCTCCATTGTCCAATATAGCTACACAATCTCTTCTAGTCGTAACTAGACTTGAAATAAAAGTTTTAACCTCAGATGGATATCCGCAATCAAACACCATATTAAAATAGACTGTTTCTGTGTCTAGAATTGACTCTACACGATCAGTACCATTTTCTACTGAAATTATTGTTCCAGCATATCCTTGAGAAAGTAGTTGAGTAGCTTCCTCTTCAACTAGTTTTCCAGTTCCGTCTTTTAAAGCTCCATCAGAACCTTCCTTTAAAGGAAGTGGATTAAGACTATTAAAAGGAGCAGCTATATTTCCATACTCTTTCTTGATATAATAATTTACTCCATAAGAAGCATCAAAATAGTCTATTTCACCGATCCAGCCTTTAATTGCAGTAGTTAAATCTTTTTCATTAAAAACGTTGATTTGTGTTTTCTCACCTGAAGCTGTACCTAACCAACCATGAATTTTATTTCCTCTTCCATCAATAGCTATAATTGCAAAGTTAGCATTTCCAGTTTCAACGGCCGTTTGCCACTGAGTAAAATCTTGTTTTGAATCGCTAATAAAAGCACCACCATTTAGAATGTTAATATCAACGACTCCAATATTTTTGTCGTATATCTTAACTATATCATAATATCCAGAAGAATAGTCTTCGCTTGTTAAAATCATGTCAGCTCTAAGAACTGCTGAATAAGTTTTTAACACATAAACAACCCAAATTGAATCTCCCGAGTTGTCAGTTGCACTTGGATCAAAAGATACTTCAAAAGATTCAATTATAGCTTCGTCTCCATCTGACTGTTTTTCATAGATGTCCATTACATAAACGCCAAATAGAGTTGGATTAGAATGTTCCAGAAATCTTACACCTAAACCGTTATAATATTCTCCTCTACCAATAGGATAGAAAATACAAATTGGATTAACCTCTCCTACTGTTTCTAAAGCAGTGTTGATATCTGTTTTTGTATTGATCGTATCTTCATATTCTATTCTAATAGTAGCAGTTGAATCTGAACCAACCATTTCTGAACTAAATTTAATGTTTGCAAAAGTAGCATCAATTGATAAACATCTCATGAAATATAGAGAACCAGATTCTCCCAAATAATTATAAGCACAATACAAACCTTGTCCATAATTCTTACCATATAAATTGATGTCGGGAGATCCCCATTCACTAACAAGTTCAGATCTGGAGCCAACAAACTTTAATACGTTATCTTCTCCTTTTTCTGTCAAAGCACAAATTAATCCAGTCGTACCAGGAACTGCTTGTACGTATGTGCTCAGATCTATGATTTTAGTATAAACCCCTGGTGAAATGTTCGGCATTGCTTTTTCCTTTTTTTTCTAATTGAATTTTTATATTCTAATTAGAGATTCCCTTACTTTCTACTATTCTATAAGACTCCTTTAGTAATTGAGTTTCTTTCTTAGCAATAAATGTACCAGACCAAAACGAGTTGTCTAGAAGAATCCTTGTATACTGAAGGAAAAGTAACTCTAGCAAATAAATGAAAGTCTCCGCTAAAACCACCTTGATTACTAACTGCAGTAAATAGCCCAGCTTCATTAATCTGATTATTTATTGCATCTTCCTGACCAATTGTAATTAATATTCTTGCGATTAACCAAGAACTAGCATTATAAGTATCTTGTTCAAAGATCACTTCATCAAATAAATGTTTATAATATCCCTCAGCTCTGAGATCACCACAATGAATATTATCAGTAGGATGAATCATAATTGGTGTAACAAGATCAGTATTCGTGCTGGATGGTGGAGATGGATCAAATGGATCACCAAAGATCGTGCCTCCACTGCCGAGTCCTAACCAACAAATAAATTCATCAGTAGTTGGGGGTATTTCTGTATTTTCAGTGTTAAATATTTTACTAGCAACCCATTCTCTTCCTAAATATACTACTAAATTATCTTTCTCAAAAAGTTTCTTTTTTTCTCCATTAATGATTTCGTACATCTCAACTTTTCCACGCAATGGAGATTTTCTATCACAGTTAGAGTTAAAATTATCTTCCATTTCAATTCTATCGCGTATAACTATTACCATATCTTTTTCTTTCAAAGGTCTCTCCTAAGAAGGATTTATATTTTGTTCTCTGATCCTTTTAAAATAGAGCAGTTCCACATCCTTTACAAAACTTTGCGTCACTTTTAGATCTTCTTCCACACGTTGGACACATAAGTTTAGTTTTAGTATGAACCGGTTTCTCTACTTTTTTACCATCTTTACTACCTTGTAATCTAATAATTATAACATGAGAGTTTGTTTCTAAAGTTTCAACATTAGCAGGATAAAACACTTGTTCTGATTTAGATCCCGGCACGGTTATTCCATCAACATTGCAATTAAAACAATTTACTTGTTCTATATTTTTATTTTGAAGATTATTAGAACAATTAAATGTTACGTCTCCCGGACTTCCAGATGTTAAACCTTTACCAACACTATAATTTCCGCTTGGTCCATATGATATATAAGGAGAATAAGGAGGCCACCAAGGCCAGTAGTAATAATTCCAATCATGATGGTGATAATGATAATCATTAATAACTTGAGGTTTAGAGGCTTCGAAAGTATACTGAACTCTGATGAGCCCATCATCTAATCTGTTCCCACGAAAGTTTGAAATCTGTTCTGTTTTCTCAATGAACTTAAATTTGTTCACAACTCGAAAATCTTTTAAGAAGCCCTCTAAGGGGGTAGTTGAATTTGGTGTAACAATAATTGAACTATCAGAAACATCTATTCCATCAATTGAAATTTTAACTAAAGCAGATCTGGTTTCTAAATTTTTAAGTAGTATTTGGTACTCAGAAGTAAATGGGAGTTTGACTACTGACTCTCCATTTTCATCAAATGTTTCTCTTAAAATTTTTCCATTACACTTAACTGCAACGACGAAACCTATTTTATGTACCATTGTTTTCCTTCCTTTCTTTAGGCTCTCTTGCTCAAAGCCTGTTTTAGTTTTAAAGCAAGATAGTTAGGTTAATTATACAACTTATGTTCTTTATGGTGGCATTTACTGCAAACACATTTCCAGTTCCACTGTTCTAAAATTGTAAAGTCTTTAGAAATACAATGCATGTTAAATCTTTTCTGTTTGTGCGTCTTTCTATAATCTTCTAAAGAAATTCTACATCCTTCACAAAATGGTTTTCCAAAGAACTTTCTTGCTTCTTCATGACAATAATCTTTTAATCCACCTTTCCAATTACAACTGTTTTCTCTACTTATTTTAATCTTAACTTCTGATTTATTCATACCTTCTTTTGTTTTCTCACTTATCTTCTTTCTTATCCCTTCAGTTCTTATATAAATTCCCTTTGGCACTTACTCTTCTCCTTTTTAGAAGATGTATAATATTCTGGATTTAAACTAAATCGTTTAGAATCCTTCTATCCTATTTAAGTATATGTTCTTTATACTTTTGACAAACAAAAACTGTTTTAGAAATAGACTAAAAACACCAATAAAACGGGTAAAAAACAATTTATAATGGAACAAATATGAAATAAAGATTCCAAGGAAAAAAACCTATATGAAAAACATAGACTATAAAAGAGTCAAGCAGTTTATTATTAAAAATTTCCATGATTTGACTACTCGACAAATGTTTGAAATTGTTAAACAATCTCATGGTTATAATTCTAACTTTTCATCTTTTAAAGTATATGTTTCAAGACTAAAAAAGACGGTCATAACAAAGGGTAAGAAAAAAGAATTAGACCCATTTCAAAACAAAGTAATGCAAATAATGTCTACTCATAAAGTAATGTCTATTATAGATATTTGTGATATGTTATCGTTTCCCCCTAGTTATGTTTTACAAACTGTATCAACTTTAGCTTCTAAGGGATGTGAGATTTCTTATGATGATCGTAATATTTACTTTGGAGTTGGGTGTGCTTCTATAGGAAAACCTATAGAAAAACCTCTTGAGGAAGATACTGAAATAGTTTTTGGTACTCCATCAGATATACATTTTGGATCAAAAGCTTGTCAAATAACTGCTCTAAATGAATTTTGTGAAATATGCAGAAAACAAGGAGTAAAATATCAGTTTGTAGCTGGAGATGTCTTTGCAGGATTTAATGTTTACAGAGGTCAAGTTTTTGATTTATATGCTATTTCTTCTGACGAACAAGAAGAATCTACAATAGTAAATCTACCTGAAGGTTTTGAATGGTATATGCTTGGCGGAAATCATGACTACTCATTTATCAAATCTGGTCCGGGGCATAATCCATTTAATGTTCTAACTAGTATAAGAAAAGATACACATTATTGCGGGTTTGATGAAGCAGTTGTACCACTGCTTCCAAATGTAGATTTAAAGATGTGGCATCCTTCTGGAGGAGTTCCTTATGCTTTATCATATAGGTTACAAAAAGGCATAGAACAAATAGCATTTAGTGAACTACAGAATATTTCTAAATCGTTAAAAGAAAAACCAACTGTTAGGTTTGTTTTAAGTGGTCATCTGCATATACAAATGCAAGCTATGTTTGGAAGTATTTTTGGAGCTCAAGTAGGAGCATTTGAAGGGACTAATAATTTGCTAAAAAGAAAGGGAGTAGTTCCTGCAGTAGGAGGATGGATAATTAAAGCGACTTTAGGGAAAAATAATTTACTAAGATGTTTTGAAACAAAGTTTCATATGTTTGAGGAAATAGAGAACGACTGGAAAAATTATAAACATTATTTATCTAAAGATGAAAGAGAAAGGAAAGAACCAATTTTTAAACAAGAGAAAAAATGAGTAAGTATTTATACTGGTTCTTCTCTTGACCCTAAGTAACAGCCTTTATTCACTCCACTATGGAACCATTTCATATGTCTCATAAGTTCTTCGTTAGTAGGACCTTCTTCAGATGGTAAATAAGAAACTTCTATGTAAATTTGAGTACATCTACACTCACCATCATAAAATCGAGACATAACATCTCCAAAATATTGTAGAGCATTAACTCCCTCTCCATTTACCCCATCAACAGTCCAAGTATTCCCGGTTTTTGGATTGTCATACCACAGATTTGCTTCCTCAACATAAGAAGTCTCAAAAGAATGGGCCCCTGATATATATACATGACCTCCAACTTGTATCGCCAAGTTCACGTAACCTGCATGACCTGTATCTACGCTTCTTACTAAAGCATAAACCTTAACATAATTAATTAATGAACCTTGCGGTATGTTAAAAGACAAAAACCCATATAAATCTTGAGGATCGAAACTACTAACTTCTATATAAAGTTGAGAAACGTAATATGTTGTTTCAGGACTATCAACCCCATACCCAAATGTATAGTTAGTATGCAAACTATTTATTTCTTCTGGTGTCCAAGGCTCATTTGTAAACGGATTTATATTTAGTCCCCAGCAAGTTGTTTCCCAATACTCATTGACTGGAAGATACTGTAACATATTACCAAGTCTTACATAAAATTTATCACTATTTGATCCAGATAACTGTTGAGCCCGAACATAAATTTTAACAGACTCAATTACTCTATTAATAGGTATATTAAAACTTCCCATTGTAAATTCATCTGTACCTGCAGAGTCTGTATAATTATAATCATAATCCTCTTCAGGATATTCATTTATAGTTTCATATAGGTAAGATCCTTCTGACGGAGTCCAAGCAACATATAAATCAGAAATTGGAAACTGTCGTTGCGTATAGAATGGTTCAGTTATACCGTTTATATAACAATAAGTAGCATCCCCATCGTGATTTCCTATCGGATCATCCACAAGAGCATAATTGTAGTTTCCACCAGATCGGAGTTGTATAACATTAACATCAGATGTTGGAACTCTATTTTGAATTTCCATAGTATTATCCCAACCAGCAACCTTTATTTTCTCCACCATGAAACCATTTAAGATGTCTCATAAGTTCATCCGTAGTGGGAGCCGATGGTGGAGGTGGTGCTTCTGTATATGACCAAATACTCCCATCTTCTAAACCGGCCCATAATATATCATTTTCAACTTCAAGTGAATAAACGCTCGAATCAAAAGATTGAACATAAATCCAATCTGGATCATCAAATCTATAAATCTTAGAATGTGTTTCAGAATTGTGAACACTAACATATAATTTATCATTATAGACAGCAATCTTTGCAGGTATGTTAAAAGGTTCTTCAAGATCTCCACCAATCTGGGTCCAATCTGTTTCTGATCCACTATATTTTCTAACTACTGTAGGAATTCCGTATGCTCCAGCGACACCGTAAAGTTCATCATTAAAAATAATCAAATATTGTCCATAATAGTTATCAGGACTTATTGCTGTCCAAGTTGACTCACCATCAAATCTATAAACTTTTCCCTGATGACCTGCACCATAAAGAACAACGAAGTGATTATCAATTGCGGCTAATGATATAATACTAACTTCTGCCCCTAATCTCCCAACAGAAGTCCATACTGGGCCATCATCTAAACGGTACACTATCCCAGATGGATAAGTTCCCACATATATTTGCCCTTCTCCAGTACCAGTATAGTCAAATTCGATCATACTATAAACAGATTTATTAGTTGATAAAGTACCTCCAACTTGAGACCATAAATCTGTCCCAGAATCGTACTTATATACTCTTGCATCACTGTCTGTACTACTGTAAATTCCTGTATAAAGCTCTCCACCATATACCAACAATACATTTGGTCTTTTAGGGGGTTGATGAATCATCAGTGTCCAATCAGGATCGTCAAAACGATACATTTCCATATATTCTGGAATGTCTACTGCAGTAAAAATGTTGGGAGATAGAAATGCAAAACTATGAACCTCAAATACAGGATATCCTGAGTATAAAGGAGTTCCTCTATTGATAAATATAGGTTCAGGAGTTGATTCGTATGACCAAACAGTTCCATCCATTCCAGACCATAGTAATCCATCCCACGCTTTGAAACAATACAGGGAATCATATATTTCAAAAATACCAGCTAACTGCTCCCAACTACCTGGAGTTCCTAAATATTTATAAAATTTAATCGGCCAAGGATCATCTCCAAAGCAACCTCCTATATATAAGTCAGTACCATCAGAAACAAGTTCTCCATCCCCTCCATCAGCAAAATTTCCAATCTCAGTCCAGTCTGAGGGACCATTATACTTATAAACAAGAAGAGACTCTTGATAATGGCAACCATAAAGTTCTCCGTTATGAACTACTAATCGAGAGCCTACTAAGTTTCCACTCTGTGCAACCCAACTACCAGTTACCAGTTTATAGACCTTTCCATTGTAACCACCAGCAAATAACTCCCCACCAAAATCTATTAAAGAGTAAATTAAAGTTTCACTATCCACTTGTCCAAGGTCAGTCCAAGACTCACCATCTAATCTATAAACCTTTCCACTATTCCAGGTTCCAATATGGATTGTTCCATCAAAAACACACATACTACAAACTTCCTCATTAGTTCCAATATCTCCTCCCACCTGTGTCCATGTTGTTTCACCCATATACTTGTAAACACGAGCATAATATGTTCCTGGAATTGTGCTTGAAGATGTTCCAACGTAAAGATCACCACCGAATTCAACAAATCTATAGGCTGCTTCATATTCTCTAAAAGTACCAACAATTGTCCAAACACCACCATCATATCTATAAACACCAGCTAAGCTCGCATCGTCTGAACTTGTGCCAGAATATATTTCTCCACCAAAAGAAACAATATCTGACACTCCCCCATATGATAGAACCTCTCCTTTGTAAGTCCATCCAACAGGTGCTGGTTTTGTGGTAACTTGAGGATGGGATAGACCACTTTCCGGGGAAATTTCCCCTCCATCCAACAATAGTCTAAAATAATAAGTTGTATTATAGAGAGCCTTAAGTGGTTGAATTGCAAAATCTATTTCTTGATATCCTATGTCAAAATATTTTGACAATGTTCCACTTTCATAGTAATTACCGTAAAGAGTACTGTTGCTTAGTTTAAAAGTAGATACTTGAGAAAATTCGTCGCCCTTACCGTTAGCATAAACCCAGTCGTAAGGGTAGGATCCAACATCACTAAAATTCACGTCATCAGTACTATATTGCATTGAAACTATACCAGTAGCACCTTCCATCCCAAAGGTATTAACTGCTACCCTGCACCTAATTATGTTGTTATTTTCGAGTGTGGGTGTTACATTCTCCTCCTCTAATTGTTCAGTAGGTTCGGCTGCATCGTCTTGAAAAAACTTCCAATTGCTTTGAAACTGGGCAAACCAAAACCGTAGAGAAGCTGGTGCTTCACCTTCTAATGTAAATGGATTCCACTCAAACTTTCTAATTGGCATTAAACTCCACCTTGGCCTATCCTACATACTCAATTGTTATAGCACCAATTTTTACATACTTACTATTTTGACTATACATACGAATTCGTATATTTAAAGTATCTCCTACTGCGAGATTTGAGATCACATTATCATCATCAAAAAACTCTGCTGCTATAGTACCTTCTCTTTCTGAAGCCCAATCTCCAGCAGTTTCTGATACTATATCTGTTATACTAGAAGTAGTAGCTGATCCATCTTTAGAAAGTATGATATCAATCTTATTATCTGCCGTTGAATCATCTTCTGTACAGATATCAACAATTATTGCAACTATATCATTAAAGTTAAGAAATGTTTCAGGAACTCTCCATTGAAAAGAAATATCATAGCTTTGGAAAGTTACTTCATCAGAAACCCACTTATAGAAATTATAATTAAAATCATTATGGGTTTCCATATCTGTAGTCATATTTCCAATATTTGCACCACCAGGAGATGCAACGAATGTTGCTCCAGCAAATTCTGGAAAAAATACTTCTTTTCTTGAAAATCTAACATAATCTTTTGTTACATATTTATTTGTAGCACTTGGAGTTTCTTCTCCAGCTAGTGCTGCTTTCTGGTCTGAAGTTGGTCCAACATCTGATACATCTTTTAAAGCTACATCTAATTTATTAAGGCTTTCACCATGTGAATCTGTATGATCTATATAGTTTTCTTCGGTATATGACCTGCTACCAAAAACAGCATCTATTATATCGAAGTTATTATTTAGAACCTGATCCCACGACTCAAAAGTTTCAGGATCTCGGTGAGATGGTTTCCTTAAGTTTAAATCCTCAGTATAGTTTGAAGACATTTTTATTCTCCTTTACAATTTCCAAAATTTATTCATCTCCGTTTAAGCCATAGTAACGAAAACCATACCACCAAGCACCATAGCCTGGTTTAAACCATTTAGTATAGTCATCTGGAAAGTCTGGACTAATCTCAAAAGCTTTGATGTAGTTTGCCTTTTCTCTAGTATTATATTCTTTTTCATTCGAGATATCTAAAGATACATCAAATACTTCATATCTAGGTTCAACTACAAATAATCTTATTTCACAAATACCGATACCATATAGAGATATATCATCTCTAGGAACTAATCTTAACTCTAGAGAGCTAATTTCGTTACTAGTAAATTTTCTACTAAAAATTTTTTCCCAAAAGACTGTTTCCCAAGTTGAACTAAAAAATATTTCATCAGGTTTTAGTACACGCCATGAAGAACCTACTTTAATTATCGCACTTAAAGGAAAACTATTAGGAGGTCCAGATAGTTGTCTACCTCTAACTGCTATATCAATCCATCTATCTATCGATGAAGTTTCAACATCGTTAAAACCAAACGTAATAGCCTTAGAAGATGGATATTCAAATAAAGGTAGTGTTTGAGAAACGATTGTGATTAATCTATTTTCTGAATAATGTTGTATTTCTCTTGGACTTGTTACTAGAGCAATAATTGTAGTATATAATAATTCGGGATAATAATATTGTATATCATGAGTATTAGTATCATACCAAACTATCGTAAAACTTGGTCCTTCAATATAATGTTGTAAGTCTTGAATAGACTCTTCAGAAACTATACTAAATAACGGTGTTTCAATATAGTTTTGTAAGTCTTGAATAGACTCTGCAGAAACTATATTAAACAATGGCGCTTCAATATAATTTTGTAAGTCCTCTATATCTATATCTATAGTAGACGTAGAATCGAGTTCTTCTTCATAAGTAGGCATTATAGTATCTCACTTTTACTGTAGTTTAATTCTAATTGTACAACCTAAAGTTTCATCTGCAGATAATGTTCTACTTTGACTTAGAGCTACATAAGAAATAAGAGGTCCTGCAGTTCCGCTTCCAACTGTAGTTAGAACTGAATAAGTTACGGGTCCCCAACTACCACCAGTAGCCTGAAAAATTACTTGTGCAGAAGTAATCATGTAATCTCCAGAATCAAGTTCTAAAGTAGGCCAGCTCGTACTATCTCTCGTTATTTCTTGTCTCTCATACCCATTAGTTGATGGCTCTCCCATAATATCTGCTAAAGAATCAGTTTCCTCAGGAGTATCATCAACAAGCATGAGATAGAAAGTTGGAGGAACATTTTGGTCCCTAAAATAAGCATCTAAAAGATTTTCTTCTCCTTCATCTGCTAAAGCATTTTCAGTAGTCCATTTAGCTATAAGTTCCCCATTTTTATCTCTATGTTCCCATTCATATACTCCAAGCCAAAAAGGATGTTTCTTTCCATAGAGAACCTGCCTAGTAGCTGCCATCAGTTTTTCTTTAAAATTATTCGTAAACAACTTCATTTTAAACCTCCTATGTTAGTTATAATTTAATCCTCATCTGGATTTAAAGGACCGGAAAAACGAATTACAATATATGATAGTTCATTGGAATCTCTAACTTTTACATGAAAGTCAGTACTGTCTACTGGATATTTTTCCCAGATTGTACTCTTAATAGTTTCATTAGTTTTTAAAATTGCCATAATATTACTCCGTTATATGAACACAAGCTTCAAATGTACTGCTACCAACAGGATTAACTACTGATAGTTTTACTAAAAAAACATCCATTCTAGGAAAACTATGGACTGGATCTTTTTCGTTAGAAAAAGTGCCATCTCCAAAATCCCAATGAAAATTCAAGGAATCTAGATCTCCAATACAATCATTTGTAAATGATATAGCTAAAGAACCACTGTTAGAATAACTCCAAGAAGAAACTGGACCATTTAATCTTGGACTAATATATGTATTTGCTGGATTTTCTTCTTCTGATATATTACCATCACCAAAAGTCCATCTCCAATCTGTAGGAATTCCAAGAGAAGTATTTGTGAATTGTACTAACAATGGACTATAACCAGATCTTGGATCTCCAGTAAAAGAAGCTTCTAGTACAAAAATACCTGTTTGAACTTTTACTAAGTCAGTTCCACCAATACAATCGAAGACACCACCCCAGTCAAAACCTAAGGAACCACCTGCTATCAATACTTCAATATCACCAGAAGTAGCATCACTATGTCCATTAGTTGGAAGAAGTTCAAACTCAAGTTCAGTAGTAGCATCAGTTTGTACTTGCTGTCGGTACCAATAGTCACTTGACAAAACTTCAAATTCTAGATCAGAAGTTGTGTCACTCCATGGTGTAATACGACAGTTTAAAGAACTACCAGCATATTGAGTTAAGAGATATTGTAAAGGTTCATCCCACGCAATTCCAATATCAAAATAAGAACCACAATCATATGTTTCTCTTGAGTATAGAATTGGTTCTATAACACTAGTACTATCAAAGCACTCTAATAAAGGAGACGAACAACATGCTAAACTATCAGCTGTTGCCCAATCATAGAATGGAAGTACACATTTAATGTAAAAGATTAAGTCGTAGAGTCTTACTACATCAAAGAGAGGGTTATCTATAATATAAGCAAATTGGATTCCAAGAAGTCTTGCTCTATAAGGTTTAAATACATTGACTATTCTTTTAATTTTTGCAAAAGCTCCAACACCTAATACAATTGAAATGATATCAGAAAATTCTGGTCCAATATGAATTTCCACCCATCCTGTTAGATCTTGTAGTAAATTGGCTAGAAGTTCATATTGTCTTCCAGAAGAGATCCAAGAATCTAAACTACCTTTTAGATCAGAGTTAATAAGCTGTAATTTTTGTCCAGCAGAAGATTTATCTTGTATAAAGTTTCTTGATCTTATTCTAGTAAAAGTATCGTAAAATTGTTCTATGTGTGATTCTCTATATGCTTTTTCTCCAACTGGATCATCTGAATTATATTCTGGATATCCAGCTAAATCTTCGTATTGTTGAGTTATTTGATGAGTATTCGTTAAATCTCCATCGTAACATATATAAAGTGCAGAATCTGGAGCAGAGTCTGTCCCGTAATTATAGTAATTATTAAAAGTATATATACATGATAAATAAAGTTCTAGTAAAGAAACTGTATAATTTAAATAACTTAGTCTAACATCTTTCTCTAAATATCGTGTAGAAATCCATTTATCATATTGGTCTTCTACTTTTCTAATAAGAACAGCAAACGCTACTTGCACATTAGATATATTAAATGCTGGTCTTAATCCAAAGTAAGGAGATTTAGAAGGAAGAGCTATTTTATTTAAATTAATAAGTTCTAAAATTTGTTCTTTACTTTGCATCCAATGAGGATCAATATTTATAGTTTCTTCAAAACTGATATCTGGCCAACCAATTATCGAATATTCAGGAAATACTGAAATTCCTCTAAAAATTAGTTCTCCATCTTCATTCTTTTGTAACCAATATTCAGCTAAATCTGTATCTTTCAAACCATAGTAATCAATAGCACTTTTTATAGCTAGAGGAGTTCCTTTTATTTTATAAAGATTAACAAGGTCTAGAAAGAAGTTTACTCTAGATGTTAAAGATAAAATGTCAGACGGATATTGAAATCCGAAGCTCTTTATTAATTCATCTAGATATTTCTGGGGCAAAATAAATGGATCACTGGTATGTTTTTGAATAGTTCCTAGTGTTCGAAAACCAGAATACCAATCTATAAGGAATTTTCGTATTCTTTTATAATCTTGCGAATTAAAGCAGGTTTGATCAATTGTTTGTTCAAATAGTGTTCTTGCTTTAGTTCTTTCTGCATCGGACAAAATCTGTAAGGTTCCATCTAAATCAGGAACTTGTTGTCCACTTAAGTACTGGAAGATTTTCCAGTAATCTGAGATATTAAACAATTAACCTTCTCCTCTATACGGAAGTATTTGAACTGAATTTATAGCCGTATAGTTAAACATATTTTCCACAAGGTAAACTTCATAACAACATTCTAGAACAGATGATGGAGTTGATAATAAAGTTTCATTATCATATAAACTAAAAGAGTTATTTATCTTAAGATCTAAATATAAATAAACCATTTTTGATAGTTGAGTTGATAAAGAATTATAGTCAATATCAAGAATGATACTAGCAGTTGAATCAGCAGTTCTATATTCAAGAAGTTTATCAAGTATTTGTAAGTCATTAATATTAGTTGCATCTGTACTTAAAGAAAAAATATTTGTGTTACAAACTGGAGGATCGTCGTCTGCTATAAAATATCTACCAGTAACTGGATAAAGAAGTAATCTGGTTTTTATAATATTAGTCCATGTTCTCGTTGCATCTTCTCTATACAAATATCTATATGAAGTATAAATTCTAGGCCAATTATCATCGAACAGCAATCGAATGAAACTTCTATTTTCAGTAAAAAGAGAATCTGGTAATGAAACTGGATATGGAACACCAGATTTATTTAGAGCGGTTCTCTTCAAAAAATTAGAGAAATAATACTGCACTTCACCAACTAGTGTATTACTATTTGGAGGCATTAACTTCTTCTCCTACATTTAAGATTTTATTTGCACGTCTGGTTTCCCATTGTTTCTTATAAAATTCGATTGGACGATTTTTTGCTGATATACTCATATTTTTTCTAGTTTCTTCAGATTTTGGTTTTCCTTTAAGTGCTTTACTAATTTTTTCTCTAATCTGAATGGAACGAGGTCCTGTACGTTTTCCTTTTCTTGCTTTACTCTTTTTCTCCTTTACTTCTAGTCTACCGGATGTTTCAATTCCTGAGCACTTATTGCACATCTTACTTAATTGCAGTACTTCTCTTTCTCCACATATAGGACATAGTTTTCTATTAGTTGTAATACCACCTTTCCAATTTGGATGATTCTCTCTAGAAAAATTTGGTCTTTTCTTTCCTCTCCAAACTTTACTACTTCTTTCTCTATCTTCTTCAGTAAAAAGATATCCAGAAGAACCTTCACCGCCATCAGTTTGGTTAGTTAAAGGACCTGATTTTAAATCAGATCTACCAATCACAGAAATAAGAGACCTTTCTAGTTCAAAAGCTTGTTTTTCATTTACGTTATCTTTGAATTTTATAACAATAGGTTCTAGCCCTTCTTGTATAATTTTTTTAATCTTGTTAAACTTATGAAAATTTCCAGAATAACATTTATTATAGTTTTTAGCTTCTTTCAAATGAGCTAAATATTGATTCTTTTTTCCTTTTCCTACATAAAATGGTTCATAGTCAAATGAGTATTTATTATAATTATATTTTCCATATTTTCTTGGATCTAAATACATATAAACATAGAAATTATTTAGATCCATTTTCTTCTCCTACACTCAATAAATCTGCAGTAGATAACATATCTAGTATGTGGAGAAAAAAGACTTCAACTGGTAAGTTACTAAAGCTAAAATTAACGTCAGAATCTGAGCTCCACCTCCCAGGATGATATCGAGTACATTTTTCTAATAAACATACCTGTTCTTCCGTGAAAATTCTCATAAAAACTGACTTATTTTCACGAATTATATCGCCAATTAATTGGTCATGCTTAGTATTTGTATATCTACTATTAGTTGGATCTATCCCATATTTGAAACTGTCGTGTAGCACTACAGAAAAAAGTAAAATATCAGAATCTAAACTTTTTGGAGAAATATTAAAAATTGACAGAAGTTTAACACATGCTACCAACATCTCATGTGTGTGTTCGGCAATACTAGGAACTGTTGAATCTCTTCTTCGATGATATTTTCCCGTACTACTAGAAAGTCGTTGCCAAACATCTGGAATCTTTTCTTTAAGACCCTTCCAAAGAAGAAAAGATCTTTCTGTCATATTAGTATATAACAACCCGTCAATCTTCTCCATATAGTCCATAACAGTTCTCCATTCACAATTCATTTTATATTTGTTCCAAAACTTTAAACAAGTTTAGATTAGACAAAAAATAAGTGGCCTACCTTTTTAGGTTCTTTAAAAAGTAAGCCACTTTTACAATTTAGATCTTTCAGTCTTCTTTAACAATCATATAATCAATCAGCTGTAACTCACTAGCTGAAAGTTTAACATCGGAAAGATCGTCTATTTTAATTGGTCTAATATCAACTTCTATTTCTTCGTCTAATAACTCTCCTACTTCCTTGTAGAAAATTTGTAAGTTTGAATCTGTAACTACAATTTTTCCCGACTCGTCTTCTGTTCCATATTTTGCAACTAGTTCAGTCCTAGCTTTTTCAAAAGGTTCTATTTCTTGACTTATTTTTCTTGTATTTCTAAGAATATTATAAGAAGTTTTTACTGGAAGTGAAGTAGTAGTTAATTTTTGGAGGACTGAAGAACTTTCTAAAATCTCTCTGATTTTTACTTTCATATTCGTTTTTCTCCTTTCATTATTCAAAAATTTACTTAATTAATAGAATCAATCCAATACTAAGAATTACAAGTAGAACTCTCTCAATTGTTATTGGTTTAGGTTCTTGTGCTTTAAGTAACTTTTGGTACTGGTCGGATTCGAACTTTCTAGTTTCTCTTTCTTGAGTAAATTGATTGTGCTCAAAATCTGCCCTTTTCTTTTCAAGATCAATTTCTTGTTTTAATAAGTCTATTTGTTTATCTGTCAAAGATTGTTCTTGTTTAAACAAATTAATAGTCTTCTGCAATTGTTCACTCGTTAACTTTGCCTTAAGCAAATCCTCTACTTCTTCATTTGACAATACTACTTCATTCTCATTTATTCGAGTCCACGCTTGAGCGATTGAAATATTGATTAAGAAGGTTATCAATATCAGACTTATTGAGATGAGTTTTCTGAATTTCATCTACTTTTTTCTCCGACTCTTTAATTTGCTTCTGTAATACGATCTTATCCTTTTGAATCTGGTTTATTTGGCTTTGAAGTTTTACTTTATCCTGACTATAGTTTTGTTCAAATATCTTTCGCTGATCATCAATTTGCTTGACTTTCTTGTTTACTTCCTCCGTGAGTTGCTTCTTCATTAAATTAAGATCGGATCTATGTTTGAATTCATAATATACAACAAAGACAAGTAATAGAATTATTACCCAAATTATAGGACTCTTCAAAATCTTCGCAATCATAATTTCTCCTATTTTATGATATGATCAAATAATGCTTTGGCAAGAAGGAAGAAGCCTGAACTACCAATTGATACTATTACTGCATATACAACTAGTTTTCCCTTCATATTACTCACTTCTTTTCCAAGACTTACAATAGTAGGTTCAACTAGAGAAAGTCTTACATTGTTCAATTCAATTTGCTTCTCCTGAACTCCTACATCAAACTTCAATGGTTCAAGATCTAAATGCAATTTTTCAATCACTTCTTTGAGTTCTTCAAATCTTCGTTCTTCCTCTATATTGGATTTGGCTAACTCTGCTAGAATCTGGACATGTGATAAATCATTTTGATCCAAGCGGGCATCTACTCTACCAACCCATCTTTCCAGAGAACCGTTTTCAAGTATAATTGTATCTGGATTTATCTTCTTCCTTGCAGTCATATTTTCCTCTCTCTTTAATTATTCGTTTAATGAAGAAACTCTATCAGAAGAAACTAAATCATAAAGGTCAGAAAGTTTATTTCCAGGAAGATCTTTATTAAATTGTTTAGAATAGCTTCTTAAGTTGCCTTCTAGAATTTTTAGTTTTTCAAGGAAGTGATAAATATTTTCTAGTAGTTTTACTTCGATAGGATCTGGGTCTAGTTTATTTTCTAGATCATCTGTCAACTTTAATAAATATTCAAAACTAGATTTAGACCCTTCCGATACTAAAGATTCTAAAAATAATTGAGCTGTTCTTCCTGGATTTATTGCCACTTTATTTTCCTCCATATTTTATAGAACTAGTAACTATTCTACCATTCTACTAAAACTAAACCCGAACCTCCTGATGCGCCTTCACCGTGGGTATGCCCAGCCAGACATCCGCCACCCCCTCCACCACCTGCTCCACTATTTGCGGCAGCTGACTCACCATCGTCTCCATTACCATTAGAAGACGATGCACCATCACCGCCGGCTCCTCCATTTCCATATAAACCTCCACCACCACCACCACCACCAAAACCATAACTCAGAAAGTTTAATCCACCTCCACCGCCAAATCCTATAGTAGATAATGGAGAAGGAAACGGACCTCCGTCACCAGCGGATCCTGTAGGATACCCACTATTACTACCCGCACCTCCACCACTTCCACCAATTAAAAACACAGTAAAAGCACCAGACTGTCCAGATCCATTGGGATATTGTCCTCCAGAACCAGCTAAATATTGGGGCCCGCCGCCGTTTCCACCGTTACCGCTTTCATAAAGTGAACCTTCATGACCTGCTTTTCCTCCATCTGCTATAACAAAGCTGCCAAAAGATGACAGTGATCCAATAGTTTCTTCTGCACCTCCAGTTCCAACGATTACAGAAATTTCACTACCTGGAGTTACGTGGACAGGATACCTATACACTACAGCTCCTGATCCTCCGGCACCGCCACCGGAATTACCTGGCGGAGCGCCAGCCCCACCGGGTCCACCTCCACCTCCACCACCTAAACAAGTTACATTAACTAGTGATATATTATTTGGAACAGTAAAAGTGCCACTTACTGTAAATAATTGAGATTGGTTAGACACAGCGTTTCCTCCTGATCTCGAAATTTCATACCAAACACCATTGTAATTTACTAAAGTCAAAGTACTTCCTGTAACTGCCGTAAAATTTACACCTCCAGAAAGAACTATCAAACTTGGATTATGAACTAAAGTAGTATTACTATTTCCAAAATACAGTGTAATCATTATTCCTGAATTGTTTCCTGAAGGAGCACCTGTAAAATTAATTATATTAGTAGACACTGTATTTTGTACTGCAAGAACCCCACAAACGTGACTACCTGATGATAAAATGTTCGGAGTAGAAGAATTATCATTAACAATTTTAACAAGGTTTGTATATCCCATAGATAAGTCAAGAGTAGATATCGCTATTCGTAAACTATCAGAATTATTAATACTCCTAGTAGATGTATAAGAAGGTAGTAAATTTCCTCTAGCTGATTTGCCTATAAAATTTCTCAAATAATCTGTCTCTTGATCTAATGCACTAGCAGCAGCAGTCAGACTTATTCCTTGAGTTGCTATTGTAGTAATACTAGTATAATTAGGATCTATATCAGATGCACCAACTGATCCTACATAAGTTCTTAGTTTAGTTAACTGATCTTCTAAATCTAGACTAAGTATTCCAATACCATCATGATTTAGAACTGGGTGAGAATACATATCATTTGCTAACTGTGTTAAATCTAATGAACTTCCTCCACCACCTCCACCAAAAGGTTGCCAACCACTAGAAGATCCATAATATACATCATCACTACTTCTAACAATAATAACTCTTGCGTAATCTCTAAGGAGATCAAATGTTGGTATGTTATCTTCTAAACCAAGGTATAGTTTTGAATAAATTCTTTTAACTGTAGGATTCTCAGGGTCTAAGTCACTTATAGAAACAGTTGAAAATTGTTCTCCTGGCAAGTTTACAAGAATAGCTTTTAGAAAAACATAAAGACCAGTTGCAAAAGGATTTCTTTGAGAAGGTTTTAGTATTCTAATTGAAGGCCTTGGTGCTGGTCTAGCCTTTTCATAAACATAATGCATTACTATATAATAGTATCCTGGTTCGTTCCAATATCCCCCAACTCCAGGAGAAATATAGTAATCTCCATCTGCCATATCTACTGTACACTCTGATATGGTAATAAAAACGTCATCTTTGAAGAAAGAACCTGATGAGATAAGTATTTCACTTGTGGAGTCAGGAACTAAACTTACGTCAATTTTATCAGCAGAAAAGATACAATTCTCATAGTTGGAAACTAACCTTGTTAGTCTATTAACTACGTTACTGTGGTAACTATCAAAGGGAGAAACTGTACAAGTATGAACAGGATATGGATTTCCCATTTAACAAAGATCTCCTTTACTAAAAGATTTTTCCAAGAAACCAAACCATTTTGTTTTTGTTCTAGTCTAATTCTTAAAAAGTTGCGAAAGTTTCTTTTTTAAGAAAGAGTCTTGATTACTATATATATTAATTCTTGGAAAGGAGGAACACCGTATTACTAATTTTTTTACACTCTAAAACTAAACTAAAAGAAGGAGGAAAAAACTATGGCGGCTCCACAAGAAAGTAATGTAGTATTATCACCAAATGAGTTTGTATTTGTTCAAGACTCTACGAAAGGAGAGATTAAGTGTTTAGCAGGACCTTACAAAACAGGTCTTACTGGTGAAGATTTTCCAGTCATATTTAATAAAGATTCAAAAAAGTTTGAAAAAGTAGATCTTTACAAAGCTACTCAACTTTTTGCTATTGCACCTGAAGGTTGGTATATTATTTTGAAAAATCCAGCTGGACAATACCCTGATCCAGGAAAAGCAAATATCCCTATTCCACTTAATATGGGCAGAAAAATTAACATTCCAGGTCCAGTTAGTTTTGCTTTATGGCCTGGTCAAATGAAAAAAGTAGTCCAGGGCCATCACCTTCGATCAAATCAATATTTATTAGTTCGAGTTTATGATGAAGGTGAAGCTATAAAGAACTTAGATAAAGCAATTATCAAACGAGTAGAAACTGAACCACCAGAGAAAAAAGAAGCTCCTCAAGAATCTAAAGTAGAGAAAAAAGAAGAAATCAAAAAATCTGAGTTTGCTGTATCAGATTTAACAATGGGAAAACTTCTAATTATTAAAGGAACAGATGTAGCATTCTATATTCCTCCAACTGGTATTGAAGTAGTAGCTCCAGAAGATAATAAATATGTTAGAGAAGCAGTAACTTTAGAAACTTTAGAATACTGTATTCTTCTAAATGAAAATGGCAATAAAAGATATATCAAAGGTCCAGCTGTAGTTTTTCCAGAACCAACTGAAACTTTCATTCAATCTAATGGAAAGAAAGTATTTAAAGCATATGAACTCAACGAAATATCTGGTCTTTATCTTAAAGTCATCTCAGCATATAGTGAAGATGATAAAGAATATGAAGTAGGACAAGAATTATTTATCACTGGTGCAGAACAAGCGATTTATTATCCAAGACCAGAACATGCGATTATAAAATATGGAGATCAAGAAATCCATCATGGAATTGCTATCCCAGCTGGTGAAGGTAGGTACGTCCTCGATAGACTTAGTGGGTCAATTTTATTAAAGAAAGGTCCATGTGTTTTTTTACCAGATCCGAGACACCAAGTAATTGTTAGAAGAATTTTAGATTTAAGTACAGTTGATCTATGGTATCCGGGGAACCTAGAAGCTAGAGAGTATAACTCTTTTTTATTGAACATGCTGCAAGAAACTAGGGGTTTTGCGCCAAAAGAGGGAGTTAATTATATAGACCAACAAATGTATTCTTCTAGAGTAGCACCTCAAGCAAAAGGTTTTGTGGCTGACGAAGTCAAACGAAAAAATGTATACACACCCCCTCGAACAATCACTTTAGATACTAAATATGAAGGAGTTCCAATCATCAAAGTTTGGACCGGTTATGCTGTATTAATAACTAGTAAAACTGGAAAAAGAGAAATGGCTATTGGACCAACTCCGGTTTTACTACAATATGATGAAACTTTAGAATTTATGGAACTTTCTACAGGAACTCCAAAAAGTGATACTAACTTACATAAGACTGTTTACCTTAGAGTGTTAAACAATAAAGTTTCAGACATAGTCAAAGCTGAAACTAAAGATCTTTGTCCCATTAGTATACAAGTTTCATATCGAGTGAATTTTGAAGGAGAAACTAGTAATTGGTTTAACGTTGAAAACTATGTAAAGTTCTTAACAGATCATTTAAGGTCTTTAATTAGAAGTAATATTAAACAATATGGAATTGAAGAGTTCTACTCAAATTCAATTTCTATTGTTAGAGATTGTGTTTTGGGAAAGTCAGATGGAGAAAAGAGACCAGGAAGAGCATTTGATGAAAATGGGATGAGAGTTTATGAGTGTGAAGTTTTAAACGTTGAAATTAGTAATGATACTGTTAAAAGGATGTTAACTGATGCTCAAACTGTATCTGTACAAAACACAATTAACTTAGCAAAGAGCAGAAGTAATCTATCATTTACGACAGAAAATGAAGATATCAAAAGAAAAATTGAAGGAGAAGTACATAAAAGTTTTATTAGTTCCTCAGATATAAAGATTGATTCAACAAAGAGGATACTAATAGAAAATTTAGAAAAGATTAAATCATCATATAAAGAAACGATTGAAAATATTAACTACTCTTTAGAAAAAGTCAAATTAACGGAAGGTGTTACAACTCAAGAGGTTTCCAATCTTAAAATTCGATCCGACTATGATTATAAAGTCAATCAACAAGACCAAATCTTAGGACTAGAAAAACTTAAAGCAGAAAACGAAGCTGAAATTAAGAAAGTTGAAGCCGTCTCAAAAGATTTAATTGCAGCTCTGCAGTCTTTTGGTGATCAGATTGCTCTAGAGAAAGTTACTCAATCACTAGCTCCTCTGGCTTTACTTGGTGGAGGTTCAATAGCTGACGTAGTTAATAAACTACTAAAAGGAACAGTTCTTGAAGGGATTTTGGCTAAAAAAGTTAAAGAAGTAACGTAGTAAAAGAATAGGGAGTAAAGGATTAATGTTTCTTTACTCCCTATTAGAGGGAGGGGGGCGTATGAATTTAAAAACTTTTTTAGATAGATTCTTTAATAGGTTTAGATTATTTCAGTCTGAAAAACTTTCTCTAAAAACTCTTGTATCAGAATACAAAAAAGTCGTACATTACATTTTTCTGATACAAGAGAAAGATAAAAAAAGGATTTCAGAACATTTACATGAATGTTTATCAAATTTATCTACTCTCAGATTTTATACAGATATACTGGAGGGAAACAAATTAAGCAAAGAAACAGATTTTGCAGTAATAGTTGAACTAATAGATTCAACTATCAAACGTATAAACACTCTCATTAGTATTACCAGACCAATTGTTATAGATCAGCTCGATATTGGTAGATCAATACATTTTCTTTGTAGGCATTTCGAGAGAAAAGGAAATGTTCAAATTAAGATGATATCACAAAATAATAAAGAAATTTTCATTACTGACAAAGTTCTAAAGATATCTATATATAGAGTTGTACAAACGTGTATATGGAAATCTATCAAAGTTTTTGGAGCTACTGTTATTTATGTTAGTTTAGAAAATTCACTCAAAATAACTGTAGAAGATAATGGAAAAGAAGAACCAGTAAATAAAGAATTTTACAAAACTTTAAATTTATGGATAAACGAGTTAGTAAAACTTACACGAGGGTCAATCAAAGAAGAACGAACCAAACAAGGTACAAATAAAACAATTATCATATGGAATATGGAGAAAATAAAAAGTGAGATAAACCAGTTAATAAAAAAGGAGGAAAACTATAATGAAAACAAATAAGAAAAAAATGATGGCGATGTTGACAGAATTTAGTGTATCAACACCTCAGGCAAAGAATGTATTCCTAGTTGGAGATTTTAATCAATGGAATCCAAGTACACATCCATTGAAACAGAAGAAGGGAGGAATATGGAAGATTACTCTTGCTTTAGATCCAGGGAAACATGAGTATCGATTTCTCATAGATGGACAATGGATAAACGATGTACATTGTTCTTCTTTTGTTGAGAATCCATTTGGTACAAAGAACTGTTTAAGAATTGTGAGATAGTTCTTCAATCGAAGATAAGGAAAGGAAGGTGAAACCAAAAAATTAAGGGGTGACTTTCAATAGTCACCCCTTAGTAACATAAATGTAACTGTAATTAGTAATTAATTTGTATTTTGTATTTGTTCATCTTATTTAGTTAAATTAGTTTTCTATGTTCTAAATAAGTTTTTACATCTTCAACAGTAGGATCAATTTTGTTTATTTCTATTATTATCCAACCATCTCTCTCAATCTTATGGTTCCTATGAATATCAGGCATACCATGGTTATGCCAAAACGTTTTTGGGAATTCTAAATCTATTTTCTTAAGAGGAATGCAAATATCTGTAACAATTCGATAGTCTAGAGACCCGGATAGAGAAACTTTATCAATCATATAATTGTTAATAACAGTATCAGTTGGAAATAGATTTCTTAGAAATTCTAGAATTTGAAGCTTTCTTGGATGAATCTTTGGAGCATGTGGAAAGAGATTATTAGTTTTTTGAATTTTAACCTGTTTTACAACTACATTAGCTTTCTTTTCGAGCTTGGTAAGTTCAGGTTTTTTCTCTACAACTTCTCTTTCTATATCTAAAACGTCAGTTTGTGTTAAAGTTAGTTTAGTTAAATCAATATCTTCTACAATTGGATTTTCCTCTGTTTTAGAAAATAAGTTACCCTTCAAATATCTTTGTCTAGCTTTGTATTCTACACTAGTTATCGGACAATCTGGAAATCTCTCTCTATAAATTGATAAAGAAATTCCATGTTTATTTTTCAAGTGCGATGGAGTTATAATAGGGAATTCTTCACCACATATCTGACAAACAACTTTTCCCTTATCTGTCACTTTTTCCATTTTCTCTTTACTCCTTTATTATTAATTTAAGTTTTGTTCAGAAGAAAGGAGAAGAAATGTATCATTATTTAATTACAGTAGGTATTCAAGAAATAGATTCGTCTCTTGCAGGAAAAATGTATTTAGATAACTTTTTATCATATGATGACAAAGCAAGAAAAAATGTGGAGTCTTGTCAAAAGTTGTCACAAGATCATCTGTTTAAAACCACTCCAGAACAGTCTGCTGAAATATTTGACTGTAGTAGATTATTAAATGACTTACAAATGATACTAATAAGATGTAAAGTTCAAAACACAATTTTACTACACTATATATCTGAAGATCAATTAGATAAATGCTTTTTCGAAGAATGGGTAATGGTGAACTCTTTAGAAGAACTTAAAAAAGCTCAAGTGGGGAAAGGAGAGGTTCTCAAAGATGGACATAATTTATAGTTGGCAAGAGTTCGAAAACGACTGTTACGATATCCTAAGACTTTTGTCTAAACTAAAAGAAGTCAAGAACATTTTTGGAATTCCCAGAGGAGGATTGATACTAGCTGTTAGACTTTCACATTTACTATCAAAACCAGATCACAAAGTACCGTTAATTTTGAGAGATGAAGAAATAGAACCAGAAACTCTTATAGTCGACGACATTTCAGACTCAGGAAAAACTTTACTAGAATACTGCTCTTACTACCAAACCAGTTTATCTATTACATTATGGATATGTAACGAAACAAAATTTACACCATCGTTCTTTTTAAATACAAAAAACAAGGGTGATTGGATAGTATTTCCATGGGAACAAAACTACCGGGGAACTGCTGTTGATCCTGAATTGTAAACTTTCTCCTAATATTGAACAAATAACCATTATTCTTATGTTGTCTACTACATATATTAATTATTTGAAAGGAGGTGAAAGTAGTTTTTGAATCCAATTTTTAAGGAGGAGAAAATGAAACATCTTGGTCATATTATTGTTCAAATCTTTAAAGTGGCTGTAGCATTGTTCCTAATCTTGGCGATATTTTCTGTGGTCCATGATTATCTAAACTTTTGTGTTCCTGTTCAATTTCAAGACGAACTAGAGAATACTAAAGTTCTTTTAACAAAGATGAAAGTGGATCCAAAGAAACTTAATGAGTTTTCAATAGCTGTAAAAACAGCAAGTCGTCTAACTGGATTTGCAGAAGAACTTCTAATAGCTCTGGTCTATACGGAATCGAGATGGATAACAACCGCTTGTTCTCCTAAGGGCTATAAAGGATTAGCACAAATTCCATATGATTTATGGGATCCTGATATTAATGTTTTGACTGGAGCTAAAGAACTAGCGAAAAAACTGATTCAATCAAAAGGTGATCTAAAACAAGCTCTAATGCGATACAAAGGTTATAAAGATTTAGACTGTAAGGAGGGAAAAGAAGATGCAGAAAGAGTTATTAGAATCGCAAGAGATCTTAGAAATTCGAAAGTCCGCGGCGGAGAAATCTGAAGATATTATAGGAGGGACGAAAATGTTCTTACAAAGACTCTCAGAAAGAATCCAAAAGGGGGGTTTCTGGTTTCTTTTGATCCTGTTAGCGGGAATTCTAATTGGATCTTTTGGTATGTTCAAATACCACAAATCGCAATTAAAGAATGCTACAACATTAAGTGGTATTCTCATTGATGGAGTAGCTTACGATTTGAAAAAGAGAAACCCTTTCTAAAGTAAATTTTCGTAATGGTGAGGCCCATAATTGTTGATGTTTGGAAATGCTACTCCGCCACAGGGCACCCAAGATCTATTGGGGTAGACACCTTGGACTCGAAAAGTCCGTCGAGCTTCACCATTACGATTTGATCCGAATAAAGAATGAGAGGATGCCTGGTAAATGTATTATCAAATAAGTATGGGTTGATACCCTCCTGCGGGCATCATCTCTAGAAAAGAAAGGCAGTGCGGTTTGGGGTGAGTATACAAACCTGCGTTTGAATCAGGAGACAGACGCACAAAACCAAGGAGGAAGGAACAGTAGGGAAAGCCGAATGCGAGATTATACCGGGAGATGACCCTGGCGGGCTCTGCATTAAATACTGCCTTGGGTGTTCTGGCCCACTCATTAGACCAGTCAAGACTCCTTAATTGAGAAAGACACCTATCGGTGAAAATCCGGTCACTGCCTTGTATTTATTTTATTTTTAGAGAAGAAAGGAGGAAGCATTGGATATTACTGAAGAAATTATTGAAGCTATAGATAACTGGCAAAATGATCCAAGTTGTCATCAACTAACATGTGGAAATAATTCAAATCACAAACCTCTTGTAATAGTTAAAGAAGAATCTGGTAAGATTTTTTTAAAGTGTATGAATTGTGATTACAAACAAGATCATGTGCCTGAATCTATAAAAAATTGGTGGAATGAAAAATCCGAAGTAAATCATAAAGATTCAAATAAATTGGTTTGGAACAAACTTTAAACAAGTAAAGGTAGAAAGCAGATAGGTTGGCACCTAATATGGAAAATAAACTTTCTTCCAGAAAGGTTAAAAAACGCTGTAGAATCTACTATCAATAAAAGCAATCTACCTGTCGTTAAACAAGTAGAGGACGCGGAATTAGATACCTCTACTTGTTTAACTTTTTCAGGGAGTTTCTAAAGTATGCATTTAGTTGGGATCATCGGTAAAAAAGGAAGTGGGAAATCCGAGTGTTCAAAAATTTTGTGTGAAAAATATAGTTTTCAGAGGACTTCGTTCGCTGATAAACTTAAGCAAACTGTATCAGATCTTTTCGATATTCCCTTAAACTTTCTTTATGATCCCAAACTTAAAGAAACGTATGATAATAGATGGGGAAAAACTTACAGAGAAATTATGCAACTTTTTGGTACCGAAGTTGGTAGATGTATTTATAATGACATATGGGTGTATCACGTTGAGAAACACTTATTACAAAATCCTGATCTTAGTTTTGTTATAGATGACGTTAGATTTAAAAATGAAGCTGTTTTAATCAAAAAACTCAATGGTTTATTAATAAAAGTAGTGCGACCATCTAATGACATTCAAAAAGATTTTCATAAATCAGAAACAGAACAAGATGAAATTGAAGTAGATATAACTATCTTAAATAACTCATCTAAAGAAGATCTATATAATACAGTCAATCAAGTTTACCTTGAATTTTGTAACAAATAAAATTATATCAGATATCTATAGCACTAAAACTATTGTAAAGATAATACGTTGAAAGGGAGGTGAAAACATTGAGCTTAAATGAATTAATAGGTAGAAAATCAGTTGGTCGTCCTTGTGTCCCTACTTTAAATTTCATAGTAGGAAATAGACAATGTAACATGGAGTGTAAATATTGTATTTCTAAAATGACGAAGGCTGAGTTATCTAAACGAGGAGAGGTTTCTCCTTTATGGTATAGAAATAGACGTTTAGCTTTTAGCGTAGCAAAGAAGTTTAGTACTGATACAGTGTTAATCACAGGAAAAGGAGAACCAACTATCTGGAAAACAGAATTACTAGATACTATAGCAAGAGCTAGTGACGAAGGATTTATTACAGAACTTCAAACAAATGGAGTTTTATTAGATGAATCTTATTGTATTCATCTTGCTGGAGCAGGTCTTAATACTATAGCTATTAGTAGAGTCACAGTTGATACAGCTACGAATAATTGGATATGTGATCCTATACATTTTAGTACTCCAAATTTACACCAGTTAATTCCAATGATCCAAAGACTTGAAATAAAGATGAACATTCGAATTACTTTTGTAGCTATGAAAGGTTACAATGACTCAGTTGAAAAGATAGAGAAAACATGTCTTTGGGCTTTATCGAATGGAGTTAAACAAGTTACTATTAGAAGAATGGGGATGCCAAATCTTAGTTCAATTGAAAGTTTAGATAGTGCATTCGAGATCGAAAAATTTGTAACAGATAACCTTGTTCCAGATGAAGAATGGAAAAAGATCATAGATTTCTTTATGAAAGAATACACTATTTTAAGAGTTTTTGACTGGGGCTCAATCAGCTGGTCTATTAATGGAGTCCAGTGTTTAATAGCTGATTGTTTAACAGTGCCAGGATTAGATGGCACAATCAGGTATCTTATATATTATCCTGATGGTCATTTAAGATATAGTTGGGAACACGATTCTACAATAATTTTTTGACAGGTAGACTAACAAATCATTCGACTTCTAATACTCAGGAGTCGTCTAATTTAGGCAGGACATTTGACTTTGAATCAAAAAATAAAGGTTCGATTCCTTTCTCCTGAATAGTGGTAGGTTATTAGAAGTTGATGTTCCTACCTCTTATTATAGAACAAATAACTAAATTCTATGATAGGAGAGAAAAATGGATATATGCAGTTATGGTTGTGGATTAGAAGCAAAATATACTTTAAAAAACGGAAAGTTTTGTTGCGAACGAAGTTGTAATCAATGCCCTGAAGTAAGAAAGAAGAATAGTCTTTCTTTAAAAACAAGTTCTCATTATATTAGATTTAACCCAAGTAAAATAATGGATACTTGTACTTTTTGTAATAAATCAATTCCATATCCTTCAAAAAAAGGACACGAAAAGAGCTGTTATTTAAATCCAAACAACTTAAAATTATGTATAGTTTGTGAAAAACCCATTAAGAACTATAAGTTTAATATAACATGTTCCCATATATGTGCAAATGGACACTTTAAACAAAATACAAAAAATGGAATTCATTGTGATGAATACAGAAGAATCTGTTTTAAGTATCACAAAAAAGAATGCATTATATGTGGTGAAAGTAATATTGTACATGCTCACCATTTAGATAAAAATAAAGAAAATAACTCTCCCAAAAACTTAATTCCCTTATGTCCTACTCACCATTATTATATGCATTGTAAACTTAAAGAATTAATAATCAATAAAATCGAGTCTTATTTAAGAGAGTGGGAAAACTCAATGTTACTCTCAACCAAAATCATAATATAAAAAAAGGAGGGTATGAAATGTGTTTGAATCTTACAGTAAAAAGAATAGCTGAAAAAGATATTAAAGTTTGGAAAGTTTTTAGAAAAGAAGACCGTGAAGAAATATCTTTCTTATTTAGAAATATCAATGGAGGCAAGTTATATGGCAACTGTTTTCCAGTTCCTAAAGAACTCCCAGAAGTATCATATGGATACCATGCATTTTTGAGCGAAGAAGCAGCTAAAGATTATATAGCATCCATGTCTGTAGCTTTATGGGATCATAAAGACTTTGTTATAAAAGAGTTCTACATAAAGGAAGAAGACGAATATGAAATTGGATTCATACCATGGCCTTTTAAAGGATCAGGATTACAGAGTGTAAGATCTAAAAAGTTGTTTGCTCAAGAACAACTGCAAGAAGAAACAAAATAAAGTATAGAAATTTTAGAAGGAGAAAAGAGATGGCTAAATTTATAGACTTTGTTGATAAGAAATTTATATGTGATAACTGCAAAAAAGTTATTCAAGGAAAAGAAATTGTCTTAGAATTAGCTCCAACTAATTTTGATATATTAACTCCTCTTCACCCACTCATTTTTATTGATAAAGATGGGATTATCAAAGGAGGTTCTAAATTTGCAGACGGGTCTATTGGGGACCAAATATTGAACTGTCCAAAATGTAATTACCCTCATTTATATGGATTTACACCATATGAAGAGAAAACATTAAAAGAGATGGGTCGGTAAGCTTAACTGGTTAAACTGCTGGACTCCAAATCCAGTCTTCGGGGTTCGAATCCTCGCCGGCCTGCCAATAAAAGAGGAGGTGAAAATATGATAATTAATTCGATTCTTGACAACGATTTATACAAGTTCACAATGCAACAAGCCGTTTGCCAACTGTATCCATCTGCTCACGCTAGATACGAATTTATTAACAGAGGCAAAACGATATTTCCACCTGACTTTGATCGTAAATTAGAAAGTGAAGTTAGATATTTTAGTGAATTTAAACTTGGTAAATATGAAAGGCATTTTCTTAATGATATCTATTTTCTTTATCCTCCCTATATAGACTTCCTTGATGGTTATAAATATAATCCAAGCGAAGTTCAAATAGAACAAAAGCATGGGGATTTAAAGTTAATAGTTGAAGGTCCTTGGTATAGGGCTATTTTATGGGAAGTACCTCTACTTGCTTTAATCAGTGAACTGTACTTTAAAGAAATAGGGGATATTGGTCCTTTCGCAGGTTATGAATCAATAGCTAAAGGAAAAGCAGCTAGATTAAGAGATATTGGTGCTAAATTTGCTGACTTCGGAACTAGGAGAAGGTATTCCTATGAAGTTCAAAACCATGTCATTGGGGCTTTAGAAAGTGGAGGAGGTATCTTCTTTAATGGAACTAGTAACGTTTATTTTGCTATGCAACATCAAGTTAGGGCAATAGGCACTCAGGCGCATGAGTGGATGATGTTTCATGCGTCACAATATGGTTTTCATCTAGCTAACCAGATTTCGATGGAAAAATGGGTGGACACTTATCAAGGAGACTTAGGTATTGCTTTAGCTGATACTTATACTTCAGATGCTTTTTTCAAGTCGTTTAATACAAAGTTCTCTAAACTTTATGATGGCGTGAGACAAGACTCTGGAGATCCAATAGAATTTGCAGATAAAGCAATTAAACATTATGAAAAATTAAGAATAGACCCAACAACTAAAACCATTGTTTTTAGTGATGGGTTAGATGTAAACAAAGTAGAAGAAATTGAGAAACACTGTAGAGGAAAGATTAGGACTTCCTACGGGATAGGGACTAACCTAACGAATGACGTAGGAGTCAAACCTTTAAATATTGTTATAAAAATGACTGCGTGTAAATCTACTCTTAGTGATCCTTGGACTAATACATGCAAATTGTCTGACGTTCCCACTAAATATACTGGAGATCCTGAAATGATAAAACTATGTAAACAAGTTTTGGAGATACAATAGGAGGAAAAACAAAATGCAAAACCTAGTAGAAAAATTTCGAAAAGCTGGATTAAGTACTGTGATCTTAAAAGAACCTATACGTCGTCAAGGAAGAGGAATGGAAGATATTGTTCAAATAGACATCCAAAGAAACGTTAAAGGTTTTAACCGACGCGAAAGATTTAGACTTTACCCTGGTGATAAAAGTAATATAATTCAAGTTCGAAACATTGATCCTAATCTCAAACAACTCGTACTTTTCGTTAAAGAGCCAGTTCGAGAGTTTGATAACGTTACTCAATTAAACAGTTTTACCACATTTAAAAGAGTCAAAGAAGAAGCAGAGAAAAGTCTCCATAAACCTGTTAGAATTTTTAAAGTTGGAAACGAAGCACATGTAGTTATGAAAACTTCAGAAGGTGTTCGTTATTTCCTCTGTGGAGTAGATGAGCGACAACTATTTATTGCTCAGTTAACTGGACCAGCAACTACTGTAGAAGAGGCAAGAAAACTTCTTGGAAAAACTGTTCAATTTGCAGATGGAAAAAGACGAGGAAGTTCAGTAGATAGACAGGGAGAATGGTTCTTCTTAGAAACGAAACAAAGTACTAGAGACGAAATTGAAAGAGCAATTAGAGGAACTAGAACTGCTATTCAGCGGAAAGTCGCTATTGGTAGATTTTTGGGTCGTCCTAGCACTAATCTCCATATAGTCGATGAACTAGTTATTCTTCCTTTTCAGACAGTCACTAACCGTGATCCAAATAGGTTACAGAGACGTCAAGTATTTGTTCGAGGATCTATTCGACATAGAGATCACAAAACTGTTAAATTTTCTAATTGGAGAGAGGTAATTGCTAACAACGAATCACAATCTACTGCTCGAGGAAGTGCTTCTGGAGTTTTTTGGGTAGACTAAATATCTTTTTATTTTATTAATAAAGGAGAAGAACTATGACAATATCAAAAGGAATATGTATTACTGATGAGTTTAAAGATGCAGTTTTCTATGCAGCTCACTCAATTTGTCCATGTGAAGATTGTACTCAAACACTAATATTTGAGTATGATAAGGAATTCAATTTAGTAAGTTTAGAAGTTGATGCTACTTTTGAAAATTATGATCTTTTTGGATTTAACTGGCGTTCAAAATCAAAGTCAGAACTTCTTTACAGAATTTGGCGACGAATCAAAATTCCCTTTATGTTTTTCTTTACTGGAAGAATGAGTTTACGACATAGCTTTATGTTTAAAACCGAACACATTGAAGACTACATCAAAGCTTTACAAGAAGGTTATGAAAAAGTAAAACAATACAAAAAAGAACAGGAGGACAAAAAATGAAAGCGGAACCCTATCCGTCGTTATCAAAAACTTTGAGGGAGAAAAGTCTTTTAAAGAAACTAGAAAAACAGTATGAAACTTATCCAACGTTATTATCTGGTATTGCTAAAGAGCTTGGGTTAAATGAGAAAGAAATTCTCAAATGGGCAAGACAAAAGCATGGACTCAGGTTTAGAACTTGGGCGATTAAAAATGGTCCAGAAGTTATCGGATCAGTTACGTCTATTTTAAGACCTTGGCCTAAAAACAAAGATGACAAAGATCCGCAAAGGTTTACTATGCAACTTTGTTTTCTTTCTAAAGAGGATCTCTTTTCAAAATTCGATGGTCATAGATGGGCGTGCCAAAAGTTATTTAAACATGAACCTAACAAACCACTTATGGTTATAAATAAACCATTTAAAGAAGCTAAAGCAGCAATTAAAGAGATCATAATGGAAGAAATTAATAAACGAAGACAGTACAAAAAATATTTTAAGTTACCTGATTCTAAAATAGACGTTGTCTAACAAATCATTTTGGGAGGTTATCTTTATGGAAGATCCTTTGTCACAATGTCATCTCTTTCTGCAGTTTCTAAAAAGAAAGGAGGAAGTATGAATTTAGAATCTTTCTTTATTCCAGTCAAAATAGAAGGAGTTGCTTTAGTTTATGCAAAGTCAGGAATAAAAGCAGAAAAAATTCTTAAAGATAGTAACGTAGTAGTTGCTGGTAACAAGATGTGTAAGAACTTTGAAATAAAGCAACTTGCTCCAGTAATGACAAGAGATCAGTTTGACAACACGCAAGGAGATTAGTTATGGTTAAAGAAAATGGACGACACTGGTTTAGAATCACAGGTTACAAAGCTCATGTTGGCACGAATAGAGAAGACACAGTATGTATCTTTATTTATGAAAGAGGTTTACTGGAAGCTTTGGACCGCTACAAAACTATTCCAGGAATTAAAAAGAAAATTAGTTCTACAAAATTTCCAGATATTACTCCTCTATCTGAAGCAGAACAATTTATCCTTGAAGAGAAAATCAAGATGAGCAATGTAACTTTAGAAAGAGCCAAAGAAACATGGTTCTTCTTAAATTAAGATTATTAAAGGAGGTGAATAACAATGGCAGATGATGATATAGATATAGGATTTATCGAAGTTGAAGAGTGGGGAAGAACAGAAATTGCAGTCTATAAGAAAATAGCTTTAAGTAGCAAAGCTCTCTTAGCTATATCAATGATGGAGAGATGGGGACTAGTAGCTGGAGAACCAGATGGAGAAGATTCAGCGGGGAGAAGTAAATTAAATCTTATGCCTGTAAAACAACTTGTTGAAAGAGCGTGTGAAACTGCTGATATCGCTTTTAAGGAATTCAAGGAAAGGAAATGGATACTAGATTTACCAGCACCAAAGATAACTAAAAAAGAGCCACTAACATCAAGAGCATCAAAAGAATAGCTTTAACGAAAAAATAGGTCTAGGATTTTACTCCTAGACCTATTTAACCATTTTACTACATTAAATTTTTTGTTTCTCTAGAATTAGTCACCAATCTCTAGAGCACAGATTCCAAGCACACGAACTAGAGCTGTAGCATATCGGGAAAGAATCGTTAAGCTGGGAGTTGCTCCTAGTGGCCATGGATGTAACACTGCTGGAACGTATGGGCTGTAGAAGTAAACGCTCTTAAGTTCATCTGGACTCTTAAGAACTACAACCATAGTACCTTGTGTAACTACTGCAGATGTTAACACTTTCCATTTTCCACCAGCTAACGTAGCTGCTCTGTATCCAAGTTCTCCATCAAGAACTGAAGTTCCAGTATAAACAAATGAGTTAATATCTTCAAGAATAGCAGCATCCAATGGGTTAACAGCAATTGTATTTCCACCTTCAATATTAGTATCAGTATAGATTCTGGCAGAAAGACCATTTAGTACAGGAATAATGTTTTCATGCCAGTATTTTGGTCCCCAGAGATATCCACCTGGAGGCGTTCTATCGAAACCAGAAATATGGTTACTTGGATTCAATCTGGTGTTAGCAGTAATCAATGAATTTATGATCTCTCTATCAATATCAAGAGCAATTTGTAGACCAAGTAGATTAACAATTTCTGCCTGAACAGAGACATCAAATAATGCTCTCATGTCCTGTTCCATGTTGATTGACCAGTTAGCAGAAATCTGTCGATCTTTTGCATAAAGACGAATCTTATCTACAGTTAAAGTGATTTTTGGATTAACTTTATTTTCCTCAAGAGAACAAGTCACCTGGTAACGAACAGAAGTAATATCACTACTTGCACTAGAAATAGAAACTGTTCCATTTAGATAATCAACTTTTCCAGAAATAACGTCATCTGGAAATGAAAGGCTAAATCTAACACTCTGAGAAAAATGACCTTCAACTGCTGGAATTATAGAAACATTAACAAAATGAGTTCCATCATGACTTATACCTGTGATTTCGAAATCTCTTTCAAGATGAGCATCAGCTGAGGTAATTCCAGCTACTCCAAGAATATCATAGTTAATACTAGGAACATCCACATGCGCAGTAAAAGGAATTCCAATAGAAGGACCACCAGAAATATCTGTATCAGTAACTGGTGCTGCAGCTGCTGTTCCACCGTAAGGAGTAAAAGTAGCTCTAATAAAAGCTTTCACGCATTCTGGTTTATCCATTGGAGAAACCGTAACTAATTCTTTAGCAATCAATTTTGGATAGAAAACTCGAAGAATAGGCAAGGTCAAAGTTTCGTAAGGGTTAATCTGGAACATAGAGTTTTCAAGTAAGCTAATTCTAGTGTTCTCAGCTAACAGTTTAAAAACTTCCTGATCTTGTTTATTCGTAATTGATTCGGCTAAAGAAGTAACGTATGCGGAAAATGCCGCATCATCAACCAAAACCGCTTTTAAATTACCGGGTTTGGAAGGATCGATCCCTGACAACTTCTTAGTTGTTTTGTAAGCTTCCATTAAAATATGCTTCATGTTATACTCCTCCCTCTTTAGTAACTTCTACTAATTGTTTTGTTTGAGATTTTTAAAATATCTTGTAAATATGAAGAAATCTTTTCCTCTGGTAACTTTTCTATAATTCTTAATAAAACAACCACTTCGTTCTTCAAAGATCTATTGTACTCAAATTTTACAAAGTCAATATTAGATATCGCATCAAAGATATTCTTTATTTTTTTCTCTTTCTCATATATTCCAGTTAATCTTTCAAGTTCAGATTTTTCTTTAGATATCTTTTTCTGATTATTTTCAAACTCAAAAACAAGTGTATTCTTCTCTTCAACTCTTTTAGAAACTACCCCATCAAGTAATGGTGTAACTAAAGAAAGTATTCTATCTGATAGTAAAACTTTCTGTTGATCAATATTACTATCAATAACATCAGGGACAGAAGATTCAACTATTCTCATACTTCAACACCTAACTTAGATAGTAGTTTAGATCGAAGATTCGAATTTTCAGAACTCAAGTAAGAGGCTTTTTTTGATAAAGAGTTCTTTAGGAAAGAAATCTTCTCTAATACCTCATTCTGTTTCTTTATCTTTTCTTTGATCTTTAAAATCTCTGTTTCTTCTATTTTAACTTTTTCATTAATTTGTAATCTTTTGTCTAACTTCGATATAGAAAAAACAGCATCTACAATACTTGAGATCAGTTCCTTCTTCTTTTGTATATGTTCTAGACCTGAAAACGATTCAGAGTTTACAATCTTCATACTTCCCTCAGTCAGTTTCTAATCAAAAAATTTTATTATTTAGAATGATTCTTATATAATCTAGTTCGTTTCTTTATGCTATTCCTCTCTTTTAGATCCACTTTTTACAAAATCTGATTATCTTTTTTTCTACTAGTTTATCGAAATAGTTAGGTAAGAAGCAAACACCATATATACAAACCAAATCTTTAGTCTCTCTTAATATAGATGATTCAAACCTCATCTCGCTAAAATTTACTATTGCAGAAGAGTGACTTGGTAAAGAAACTGCATCATAACAAATAATAGTTAACGGAGATTTTACTATAGAAGCATCTGCCCGTTTTTCTAACTCAGCCATCCCTCTCATACTAATCCCTACTCCCGTTTTATCATGTAACAAACCTAACAAAGTTCTTCCATTTTCAGTACGTAAAGTTTCAAGTTCTCCAATAACTTTATTTCCATCTAGTTCATATTCTCGGACTATATGAGATGCTTCTTTTAAAGCTACAGTAGTTTGTCTTACTCCATCGTATTCATCATTTCCCATTGGAAATGGATGATCTAATTCTCCATAAAAAGATCTTCTTTCCATTCTTGGTCTACACTCTTTCAGTGCTTCCATAACAACACTACTGGGGTATATTCTCTTATTTTGATTCTTTTCGTCTACTGTCTGAAGTATCATTCTAAAAAAAGCTTTATTAGGGCTAGATTTAATTACTTCTGCTTCTTGGAAAATAGCTTGCTCAATTATAAAATTAGCCATTTTGAATACTACCTCCAGTTTCCTTTTCCTCTTTAGGTCTGTAATAGAACTTTAGAATCTCGTAAACTCTTTCAATAAATTCGTAAAATAGTACTATAATATCATTTATCTTCTCTTTAAAAGAAGGTAAATTATCAATTACAACTCTAAATAATTCTATCGATTTTGAAACATAATCTCTCAAAACTAGAACTTTTTCATCAGTTGCAGTTGATAAATAATTTTCTAAAGCTAGTAATCTAGAAAAGATCTTTTTTAATTCAAACACTTTTCCAGGATCAGAAAACTGTTCTTGCGAAGTCATATCCATTTCTGAAGGATCTGGATCTCCTGGTGTATTCATATCAGCTTCAGGAGCAGGGGGAGTTCCACCAAAAGAACCAGGAGGAGCATCTGGATCTTCTTGTTCTACGATCTTTATTCCATAAACTTCAATTCCACCAGCTAAAGAATGTGGTAGTTCTCTTTCATACTCTTCGTCTGCTTCTGGACTTACATCTCTATAAACAGAAGGAGAAGGAAAAGCTGGAATTTCTTGTACATATTCATCACCTTCACCATCTCCTATCCTTCTATCTAAATCATCCATAGCCTTTTTGGAACAACCAGGACACATACCATCACTTACTCCACCTTCAGCACCTTCACTATCTTTAGTACCCATATCCGCGCCACACCATCCACACTTGACTTTGATTTCAGCTTCACTCTGAACTAACTCTTTATCTTCATCAGTATCTACAATCTTAGGTATAGCATTTTGGGCATCCTTTGGTAAGGGAGGAGCATCTTTATACGTAGTCATTGGTCTTTCATCTTGAACATAAGGAACATCATCTACTACTGCATCTAATTCTAGTAAAATCTTAAATACTTTATCTAACATTACTTCTGTTATCATAGGATTTCTCCCAAATCTAAAAACTTTTTATTTTATTATATAGTGCACCTTTATCATTTAACTCATTTTCCCAAATAATTAAACAATCAAATCCATATTTTCTAAAGTGATCAATTCTATCTTGTTCATGTTCTTTATTAGTAAAAAAATCTTTATATTTTTTTCTTCTACGTTCTTCTCCATGAAAATAATCTCCAAAAAATTCTATTATTTGCTTCTTTCCATTGATATTGATCCAATCTGGATTTCTACCTCCAATCCAAACTTGAAAGTCTCCAACATATTTGAATTCATCTGGTTTAATAGTTCGAATCATATTATCAACTAAAAGTTCAGTGTCGTTTGGTTTTCTTTCACATGCCTTAAAAACTTTTCGGAAAAGATCTTCTTTTTCTTCATCTGTTTTATTTTTCCAAGAATCTTTTTGTGCTTTTGAATTTCTAGTTCTTTCTTCTGGTCTATTCATTGCTTCTTTAAGATTCTTTCTCTTTTCTGGATCTTGCCAAGCTTCTTTCATTATTCCTGACATTTCTATTCTCTTTTCTGGATCTTGCCAAGCTTCTTTTAGTGACTTTAATTTTCTCTCTTTTACTTCAAGTCTGTTTAATGCATCTACTCTATTTTTTCTCTTTACTAGATTTTTCCAAGTTACTTTTATTACTTCTGAATGCTTCTTTCTATTAACTGGACAAGAATTATGATGTTTACTACAGCACCATTTACCATTCTTGAACTGGTATTTCGATTCTTGTCCACATCCATATTCACAAATCATTTCTAAAACCCGCCTGTAGTTGGTCCTTCAATCCCACCTAATCCGCCAAGACCACCAAGACCACCCATACCTCCCATTCCTGTTGTTGAGTTCTCTTCTTCTTCACTTCGAGATTTTAAGTTTCTATCAATTTTCTCAGCAGTTTTAAAGTTATCTATTTCTACCCAGTCAATACCACTTAAATATTTCTTCTTCGACCATGCTTGCGGAACTCCAAGTTCTGCTAAAGATTTAATTAGCTCAGATACATCTCTAATATATTTAGATTCTCTCTCAAATTGAAGAGATTTCGGAGGAAGAAATGCAACTATAATATCTGATGTCTCTAGTGCTTCTTCTGGATCAATTATCGAAACACACTTCCTTACTAAATCAGTTATCTGACTAGACATATATTTTTGGTGGTGAATTACAGTTCTAGCAAAAAGAACATTCTCTTCTGATAGAGTACTTTTATTTGATAAGTTTTCCTCCAAGCCAATAAATGCAGGGGGAACACCTAAAGAAGCAACTATAGAATCTCTAATAAATTTAAGTTCTTCAACTTTGCTTCTAGTCTCAACATTTCCTTCATTGAATGTAGAAATATCCACGAATGGTTTTCCATCTTTTTGAGGAATATAAACATCTTCAAAAGTTGAAATCATCGAAGGAATAGTATCTATTGTTCCAAAAGAATCTAGACTAATTTTTCTCTTTTTCATTTCTTCTCGAAGTTTTTCAATCTGTTTCTTAGCATCTCGAGGTAAACCAATTTCAATACTAATCTTTCTTTTTTCTGTAGATCTATTTAATCTATGTATAACTAAAGCAGTTTCCATAGCTATTAATAGTTTTGCAGAAAACTGACATGTATCAAAAACAGATTCACCATAGGGGTAGTATTTAGTAGATGGAACTAAAAAATGTTGCATTCTCTCAGGTGGAATATATCTAATATCAACTTGAGTATAGTTAGTTCCAGCTTTCGAAATCATCGCGTGAAGTAGTAATCTAATTTCATCTGCAGATCCTGGAATATTTTTAGCTTCAGGAATTTTCTTTTCAATCTTCTGTAAAATAGAAGAACATAATTGATTAACTAATTGATCTTGTATCATAACTTGAGGAACAAATGTCATTAGTGGAAAAACTAAATATCCAAAACAAATAGGAAACGCCTCACTTTGAAGTTTTACTACTTGCCTTGGTTCATAAAATAAAAGCTTTAAGTCAGATAGTTTCTCACCTTTTGATTTTTCTTTTTTATCTTTATCCTCAGTGTTTAATTGTTGAGATTTATTTCTAGATTCGTTTAATAATGAAAAATCTAAATTTATTTTAAAATTAATGTCATTTACTTCTTGTTCAATTTTCTCAATATTTTCTTCTTTATCATCTCTATTAGTTAAAATTGCTTCTGTAAATGACTTATCTTCAGTAACAATAGATTTGCTAAGTAAAGCTGTTTTAGAATCCGCTATTTCACTAAAGAAATCTCCAAACTTTAGAGTATTCTTAACAACCATTGTCAAATGTTTTTCAAGGTCTAATTTATCTATTACTTCTCTAACGCTTTGAACCTTTTTAGTATCGTTTTCTAGGAAAGTTTTAGCTTTAACTTCAAGAGCAACTTTTGTTATATCGTCAGGTGATATTATATTATCTACAATAACATTAAGAGCTCTATAACAATAGTTAATATGTGTTACTATAGCCTCATAAGTTTTATACCTCATGACTCTTATATTTTGTCCAAAAGCAGCAGGAGATACTCCAGTTTGTCCAAAACCCATTAGATTTTGGTTACTCAAATTACTACCAACAGTTGTTTGAGAAATTAACGTCTTTACTAAATCTATATATGAATTTCTACTAGTTTGAGTTCTAAACAAAGAAATCTCTTTAGAAGCCAGATCTAGTTTAACATCAATCTCAGAAGTCTTCGCGCCTGTGATCGCAGTTTTAAGTTGATTATATTTATCTTTAAGGCTCATTATCTAGTTTCTCCTATTGAAGGTTCAATCTCAATTTCTTTTCCCATTAGATTCTCTGTCGCAGTTTCTTTAATTTTATCATTCTCATAGTATCCACTAAAAAGTTCTAAAATATTAAACATCAACGTCTTATCATCACCAAAGAAATTTGAGAGTTCTTTCACAAGAGATGGACCAAGAAGTTTTAAAACAAGACTACAAAATTCTTTTGATACCGCTTTGTACTCTATTTCATTAATAGACATTGCTTCTATAGAATATATCATTATTCTATCTTTGTAAATCATATCGTAAGCTTTTTTAGAAAAGTATTCTAAAGTAGCTAAATAAGAATCAGACTTTTCAATAGAAAAAGTTCGACTCTTTTTTTCCATTTCTCGAGCTTTAAAAAAGATATAAGATACTGTTCCAGTTATAATACACAATGACATTACTAAATATAAAAAATCAACCATTTCTTTCTCCTTCTCATTGATCAGTTATAATATCTTGAATTTCTTCTTTCTTGATTCCACTTTGTTGAAGATCTTCTGTTACTTTAATTCCATTCACTTTTGATGGTCTCAAAACTAAACTACATGAACTAGTCTCTAGTATAACTATATTGCCAGAAACAAACAAAGAAGAAAGGGATTTTGAATATTCTAACATAGTACTTTCATCTTCGTCAAATAGTTCCTCTGACGGTGAAGAATCAAATATAATCTTAATTTTCTTCATAATATCGTTCCTTAACCCATTTTTTCAGAATTCTATATTTGGTTTTTGTTCACAAAAGAAACGAAAATCTTATCACAGAGATAACGATAAAAAAGAGGGATCTCCTTTTTATAGAAAGATCCCTCTTGTTTAAAACTATATTTTTATTACTTATTCTTAGACAACTTCATCTTCTTCAAAGAAGAAGTTTAAAGCTTCTTTACATTCTTCTATACCACATCTATCTTTATCTAATTTATCTTCTGGCATAGACTTTGGAGTACCAGGAGGAGTATCCTCTTTTATTTCTTTATCTACATCAATTTCTTCTTCTGGACCCTCTTCTTCTCCCTCTGGTTCTTCCTCTGGTTCTTCCTCATCTGCTTCCCCTAGTTTTTTTTGGGCAATATGACCTGCTGCTCCTCCAGCCACTGCTCCAGGTAGTCCTCCAGCCATTGCTCCAAGAGCTGCACCTCCAACCGCCCCGGCGATGCCTTCTTTTATCACTTCTTCATCTTCAAGTTCAGCTATTAATTTCTCGATAATAGCTTTTTCTGCATCATCTTCAGATGGTGCTCCTTTAGGTTTGGCTTCGGTTCCGCCTTCGTCTTCTTGCTGTCCAATAAGATCCTCTGCCTCTTCTACTTCTTTTTCTTCCTCATCTTCTTCTTCAGGTCCTTCTTCTTCAGGTCCTTCTTCCCCTTCTTCGTCTTTTGCCTCTTTTACTTCTTCTGGTTTTTCTTCCTCTGCTTCTTTATCTTTATCCTCTTCCTCTTTTGAAGGTTCTTCGTCAATCTGTTCTTTAAAAATTTTGTATGCTTCTAGAACTTCTTTATCCTCTTCTCCTTCTTCTTCTTTTTCATCTTCTTTCTCTTCATCAGGTTCTGCATCTTCACTAAGTTCATCTTTTACTGCTTTAACACCTTCCGGAGGTTTAGCCTCAGTTCCACCTTCATCTTCTTGCCGATCAATAAGTTCTTCATTTTGTTCTCTAAAATAGAACCTCTCTAAAATAGAAGAAACATTCACGTGAGTTTCAAGTTCTCCTTTTCCCGGATAATCTAAAACTTTTTTAATTGGAGGCGTAGTAATATCAAATTGAGAAGTATCATATTCAGAAACCTCTTTAATCGCCTCTTTTAACAAACTTATGTAAGAAACTTTCTTTGTTGTCATTGTATATTTCCTCCTAACATAGAATTCTGAAGTGTTCATTTGTATTTTGTTCTGATCGTAGGAAAGATCAAAGGTCAGTTTGTTTCTAAAAGAGGTTCCTCTGTCCTAACCCACCAAATGACAATGTTGGATCTGAAGTTGGGTCTGGTTTATTACTATTAGAAACTTTTGAAGCCGTTAGAAATTTAAAACAATTAAAATCTACTGTAAAATCTAAAGCTATATTAGTTTTTCCAGATCTATTCTTTCCTACTTTCATATGAACTAGATTCTCTTTTTGTTCGTCTAGAGCTAGCAAACCTATAAAATCTGCATGCTCAACTTTCTTAATCGATTCAGATATTTGATCTAAGTTTAAGTTTCTAGAATCTTGTATCCTATACGCTGATCTTCCTAGTTGTGTAGCTGTTATAACTGGAATATTATAATGAACAGCAATAGTCTTTAAATCCAATGTTATCTGACCAAGTTCTATTCTATATAAATCAAATTTATAATCACAACTTAATAAATCTAGATAGTCAACATACAACCCTTTAATCGAATCTTTCCCATATTCGGATATTGTATCATCTAAAACCATCATGATATCAATACAACTAATTTTTGTTGGAGGAAAATATTTCATAATAACATTACTATCATTTCTATTTAAAAGACCTTTTAAATAAGACTTGATATCCAATCCACTAGAAATATCTCTTATAGCTTGAGCTGGACCTTTATTTGTTAGACATTGATAAATTCTTTGCAAAGACTCATCTATTGTATTTTCTAAAGTGATATAAACGTAAGTTTTAAATTTACCTTTTTCTGCGTTTGGGTTTGGATTTACTGCTGCGTTTATTATAAAGTTATCTAACAAAGTAGACTTTCCAGATCCAGAACCTCCTCCAAAAACATATAATCTTGACGGTTCAAACCCTCCATTAGTTAATATTTCAGTATCAAATATTGGAAAACCTGTTGGAGTTGTATTTTTTCTTTCATACTTCTTTCGTATCAATTCTATAACAGATGAATAATCATCTTTAACTAAATCTAATGATGAAGAAGCTTCGATAGCTGCAAATCTATTGTTATCCATCATCTTTGTATACAGTTCTTTAATCACTACTTCATAATCCATTACTACATCATCAATTGAGTCAAACGAACCATTTTTTATAGTATCAACAAAAGTGTTTAGTTTATCGTAATTTGAAAATAAAGAGAATAATTTCTTTCTAATTCTTACTTGTTTTACATTATCAAGTAAAACTAACTCATTAATTTCTTCATCTAATTTAGTATGTAAAAAGTCAGAAAACTGTTTATATTTCTCACTATAACATAAGCTATCAACTATATTCAAATCTCCTTTATCTTCTAGCTTCATTTCACATATTTTACATAGACAATCTACTTTATTTCTAACTATAACTGGGATACCCAAAGAATCTTTCTCTTTAAAGAAATTAACAATTTCAAGAATATCCCTAAATAAGACTTTATCTTTTCTTATCTTTTCATGTGCAGAAAAAACTAAAGAAAAACAATTATTTAGAAAAAACTCTGTTAGCACAAGAATCTCCTTTCATAATTTTACACTAGGACTAAGAGCGACATCTATAGTTTCTGAAGATAATTCACCTACCTCTCCTTTTGAAACTATTAGTCCAGGTTTTCCCCACCGGTTTTTTAAAACCTTATCTCCACATAATATCAAATCAGCTTGATAAATTATACTATCTTTCATCCCCTTATAGTTCTCTATAGCTACCAATCCATGTCTCTCTATTAGTTCTGATCTCTCAATAAAAAGTACAGTTCCCTCTTTCATAAATCTCCTTTCATATTTTTAAACCAGGGGTAAAAAGTAAAGTTTCACCCGTCAAATCAGTAAATTCATCTTTAGATAGAAACTTTTTTATTATATAATAGCAAAATTCTTCATCTAAATTAGTTAACATTTCAATAGACTTTAAGATACTATTAGATTTTGATGTTTGTTTCTTAGTTACTTTTCCGTCATTCATATCAGAAACGATACTAGATGCTTTTCTATTAAATTCTTCAAGATTTCCACTTTCGTAAATTGCATATATACTAAGCGCTTGTTCCCTAAGAAAATCTTGTATCTTAGAATACATATAGAGGGTTTGTAACATTGAATATATTTTCACTCTTTCAAAGAAAGTTCCAGTTTCTTCAGAATATACTTGTTCCATTTTAATATCTTTAAAGCCAAATTTACAAAGTTCTTGTAGTGATTCTCTATATACATCTATCACTTTCTTTTCTCCCCAGTATCTCATTTCTAGAGAAGAAGATCTTATATTTAATCTTTTTACTTTACCATCTTCTAAAATTGGCAGAAGTCTCCCTATCATTAATCCTTTAAAAACCCCTGAAGAATCATACGTTATTTCTAGATCTATTTCGTGAACTTTTTGGACGTGTAATTTAAACAGTTCATAGAAAAAAATATCTCTAAAACCAGCTCCACCAAGAATATGAAAATATAGTTTCTTTCTATCAAACTTTTTAGCTCTATTTATAAGAGGAATTAGAGGTAGAACATAAATGATACATGGAATACCAGTGTCTGATGCCATATTAGCTACAATGCCACCAGTAGCATGATACTTAAATTTATTAAATAAATCATTCTCATCTAAGATTTTAGTATAAATTTCCCACAACTTGGGTGTTCTAAAATGGTGAATATAAATTATTTTTTCTCTAGCATCATCTGGTAAATTAGATGCTTCAATATACGACTTTTCATTCATCTTATAAACATCATCAAAAGATTCAAAAATCTTGCATCCTGGTCCTGGAGGGATATCTAAGATAAAAGCTCGATCATAAACATCTTTATGAACTTGTACAAATTCATAATAAATTTTATGTAGAAGCTCAATTTCTCTTTTATCTAACAAACCAATTGATGCTTGGAAACCTCCTGAGTCTGTCATAAAAATACAGTTATCAAGAAATCCATAACCCCTACACTTTTTAAAAAGAGCAGCTTCTTGTTCGGCATATTTTGAATGATTTTTTCTCCCTCCAAAACCACTTCCAAATGAATGTAAAAACTTATCACATGTTGAAAGAAAGAAATCATTCAAAGTTTTTTTAGTGAAATTATTATCAAACTCCTTACTCTTAGTAATAAAGGAATCCATAAAGTCAGCTAAGGTTTCAAACCCTGCACATGTAAAGCCACAATTAGTCACTTAATTTCCTCCTACCATCTTTCCATAGATTTCACCTTCTTTTAAAACCTTTAAAATTTTCTTACCATTCATAACAGCTTGCCCACCATACTTCGCAAAAATGACTATATCCCCAGGTTTCAATATAGATACAACTTTTGGACCAACAGAAAGCACGTATCCATAGCATTGTGGTCTACTACTAACAGTTTCTGGGATGACTATACCACCCTCGCTAATTTCTTCTACTTCTTCTAGTACATCAACAACAACATGATCATTTAAAGCTTCGATTGTCTTCATCTTTTCCTCCTATGTGAAATTATAGACAATATGCATTCTATCCGAAATGCAAAAGTTATACTTTTCTGCCATGTCTAAAACAACTTCAGAATTACCAATTAGTTCATCTCTAGTCTTTCCTTGTGGCATAAGATAAACTCTAAGGTTTGGAAAATTTAGCACCTTCAAGAAATCTAAATATTCATAAATCAACTCTTTATCTTCACATACTAATTTAATATAAACTCGTTCATCATTCATTATTTCTTTACTTAGTTTCATATAGAAACCAAGATCTTCGTTTGTAAATATTTTAGGAGACAATATAAATCGAACCTTTTTCACTGGATCTACTTTCTTAATTAAACCAACTAAATTACAACCATTAGTCTCTACATTATAAATTGGAGCATTTACACCATTTATTAAAGATATTGTCTGATTTAAATTTAAGTTAAAAGTTGGTTCTCCACCTGTAATCAATAACCCACAATTATGTTCATCTACAATATTCTGGATATCTCTTAGAGCATAATCTGCTTCATTAGAAATCCTCATCTTAACTAAAGTATCACAAAATGGACATGGTGTTCCTGCAGATACTCTTGAGCACCTCTTAAATCTAAGAATTATCATTGGTTGTCCTACATCTTTTCCTTCTCCTTGAAAACTTAGAAAATTTTCTATAAGTCTAACCTTTGACATAATTTCTCCTTTCTCAAAACTTTAAGATGTTTTCATTTCTTCCTATTAACGGTTCTAGCATCAGTTTATATCTGTCAACCCATGAAAACTTAATCATTTCTTTTATATCTATATTGTAATAATTTGGTAGAGAAAGTTCTTCATCCGGTAAACATATAACATCTAACTTCTTATTTTTAGATAAAAATTCTTTACTGTATCGTTCTAAAACTTCTTTAGGAGCTATTTGATCATTTATTCCATTTATCTTAAATAAATATCCTTTCGAACCATGAGCAAATATTTGATATTCTAAAACATTCCAGTTCAAAAAACCAATTACGTTTTGCGGAATCCTTTTATAATCATCTAAATCTTTAGTAAAAGATGCTGGTCTAGCTACACTTTTTTCTCCTCCAGTAACTCTCTGAAAAAATTCTGTTTCTTTTGAATCAATAAATTTTTTAGTTGCAAACATAGAAAACTTTTCCGACTTCAAAATTAAATCTAAAAGTTCTTTTAGACATTCTTTTGTATAACTTGGATAATCGGATCTTTTAGTATCTAAACCCATACTTTTAATTTCATCTGTTTCTGTCCCTTCTTCAGAGATAATGTATATAGAATAATGTTTTTTACTTAAAAATAATCCTCTCTTAATAACTAGTTCATTCTTTAAATCTAATCTATTATATTGTAAACTAACATTATGCTTTTCAACAAGTTTCTCTACAACATCTTTATTTAAATAAGATCGAATTTGATCACATAAAACTTTTACTTCTGCAACTTTCTCATTTTCATTCTTTCCTTTAATTAAAGAATCTAGACTTAAAAATACAGAATCAGTATCACCAGTAATAACATGTTCAATCTTTCTATCTAATTCTCCAAACATTTCTTTTTTATTTAATCTAGTTTGTTCAATGTCTTTTTTGACTCTTAGAGATTCAACAAATACGTCAGAAGAAACAATAGTTGATTTTAAAAATTCTTGACCACTTAAAGTAATACTTATTGCGCAATCTATATTATAAAATCTATAAGCTGCATTACCAAGAACTCCATACATAGCATTCGCTAAAACTTTAAAAACTAACTGTCTAACTTCATACAATTCTTCTTCAGATTTATTCTTTGCTTGTTTTGCTTCGAACATTTTCTTCTTAACTACTTTTCTAGATTGTAAAATATATTCTAATATTTCACTATAAAATGATAATTCGGTTCTATGAGGTTTAAAGAAACATCCATTTATTGTATATGTTAAATTAGATTCTATAATTTTCTCTATCAATTGTTCTCTAGTAATTTCCATTTCTTGAAGAGTTAAGTCAGGATCTAATATAACAGAAAGTTTCTCTGGTAATTTTTCTGGTTGATAAATAAGATCATACCCAAGTGTATGGTCCTTAAGCTTCATAACAATTGTATTAAAACCAACATTAAATGTTTGAATTATACTAGGATATAGTGATGTAAAATCAAAATCAACTATCCATTCATGTAAACCAACCTTAGGTTCTTTTACATAAGCTCCTGCAAAAGCTTCATCTTTTAACTGAACATTTGCATTTCTAGAAGCATACCCTTTGGATTTTAACCAAGAAGATACTAAAGAATCTAATTGACCCATTGCATTTAGCGCTGATTGAAACGTACACTTACATATCTTTTTTAACTCACTAGCTAAAGAAATATGTTTAACTTTATCTTCTAATTTAACTGTTAGTAAAACGTCTCTTCTATTGTATTCAATCGCTTTATTTACATCATCTCTAAACATCTGGGAGAAGTTTGATCCACTATCTAATTTACTTTCTTTTAGTTCTATCTGTGCTATCGTTCCAAGTCTATAGTTTTCTTTCTTTGTAGGTGTAAAAGTCCTGTATAAAGTTAACTGGTCAAGAATTATAAAACCATAAATATCTGCGTAACCCTTATCTCCATCAATATTTACTTCTCCAAGTTTAGATAGAAGATCTTTGTTTATACCTAATTTTTCACATCGATTAGTTAAATATGGAATATCAAACCATGAAAGATTCCAACCAGTTATAACGTCTGGATCTATTACTTTAATATCCTTTATGAATGTAGTGAGCAAATCTTTTTCACTTTTAAACACAAGAATTTCATCTGATGCTTTTATAGCTTGAAGAGAAGTATCTTTTAAAAGAATTCTATTATCCATAACATACGTTACAATTTTATCTTTATAACCATAACTAATCATACAAACTGGATCTTTTGCTTCAGCAATATTAGGGAACTCTTTCTTAATACTATACACTTCTATATCTAAAAACATTATATTAAGATCCAAATTCTCTTCTTCTGGTTTTTGGATATAATAGTCATTAGAATGTTTAGTTACTAATTTGAAATCTCCATCATAAGTAACTTCATGGTCAAGTCCATACTTTTCTCTGTATAAAACTTTCATCTGAAATAGTTCATCATACTTCATTACTTTTTTAGCTAAAACACCATCAGGTACTTTATAACAATAATAATCATCATTCTCCCTATGAAAAACTTTCTTACTATCTTTATCTTTAAAGATATAAAGAACTTGGTTACTTCTATGTAAATATTGAATATCTAAAAGTTTGTAGTCTTTAGTGTAAAACTTATCTTCTATTTTATAAAAATGAATTCCCTTCTTTTCTAACTTTTCTACTTTCATAGAAGAAGATACAATTCCAGGAATACCCAAATATGCAGATACATATCTCATATCTTGATCAAACTTTTCTTCAAAACTTCTATTCCTAGAAACATATGAAGGATGGACCGTAAAAAATACGTCATGTTCTTTCCATCGAAACATCTTTCCTCTGAAGCTTGTTATATGAGCATCTTTATCAAAAATCTCAAATGCTTTTCCTGCAGTCCCTCCCATTAGAACAATTAGCTTGGCATTACTACACTGTTCTATGATCTTAAAGCAATTTTCTTTACAAAGATCTATAGTTCGATCACTTGGATTTATAGTTGTTTTTCTTTCTTTATCTAATGTCTGACAAAGAACTACGTTCGTCAAAAGATACTTAACACTGTTAAGTTTATACATACTAAAATATTTTCGAAATAATTGTCCAGTTTTTCCTATAAGTGGAACTTCTTTTTCAACCTCATCTTTCCCTGGATTCTCTGCAACAAAAATTACTTTTATTTGATCAAAAGATTCTGCATTTGTTTCAAGTATACAAGACTTCTCTCCAAATAATTCACATGAAGAACAATCAGCAAAACTATTTTTAATACTAAACATTATTTATCCCCTAATAATTGAGAAATGTTCAGATATGAAACTTTTGATTTTTATTTGAATTCCTTCTTCTTTCTTCTTCTTTAAGTTCTTAATTGCCTTAGCTTTTTCTGGTTTCAAAAGTCCAAGAGAGTCATAGATAGATTTTTTAGAATCTTCATCTTCTCTATCTATAATACTAGACAACAAATTTATATCACAACCTTTTAATGTAGGAAATTTCTTCCTCAAAGCTTGAAATAAATCACTATTTTTTTTCGAACTAAAAAATGACAAATTATTTCTTCTAACTCTAAAGTCTATAATACACTTTTTGATAAACTTAAATAGATCTTCTTTCTCTAGATAAAACACTCCAACATTATTAAAATACTTATCTAAATAATGGTTAAGTTGTCCATACAACAAAAACATTGAAATAATTCTATTATTACTTATTGGAGAATTGTACTTTAAGAAAACTTCTTTTTGTGGAATTTCTGAAGTTCTACTCCCGTCAAACAACCATTGGTTAAAGACTTCGTATTCATTCATTACTCTCTTCTTTCATAATCCTTATTATATTGTTATAGAAATTATTAATAAGATCCTGATTTAATAAGTTAGGAACTGTATCAAGAAAATCAATCCTTAATTCTGATCCTGCAGGGTATAAAAAAGGTTTTGGTAGTAACTCAGGATATGAGAACTTATCTGGAGCAATAACAGATGTGTTATTCATAACTGCTTCTAGAGCTTGATATCCAAATGTATCTTCATTAGTAGTGATTAATAAAACTTTTCCTTGCGATAGAAATTTATAATATTCTTTCCATGTTGAACATTCTTTTCTTACTATTTTAGTTTTCAAACTCTTCTCAATAAAACGTTCTAACCTTTTATTGACTTTCTGCCTACACGGTCTAGAAACCGAAATTATATCATATATCTTCTTTTCTTTAAACGTTTTAAAAGGGGGTTTTGGAAGACCTACAACTTCAGTATTTTTCCATCCTAGTTTTTCTTGGTGATATTTAGTTGCTACAAACACTTTTTTAAACAATTTTGAATGTCCAGTTTCTACTAACCATTTACTTTTTCTAACTGGAGCAAAATAATCAAACGCATTTTTAGATGTTGCGTGACAGAACGCAAAACAATTTTTCATTGGTTTATGATACAAGACATTCGAAAACAAACCAGGAAAAGAAATATCAGCTAAAAAGAGAATATCATCATTTTCTAATCTTATATTTAGAAACTGGTGAATTTGTTGATATTCAAAAGAAATAGATTGTTCAACTGGAGAAAATAACCTTTTATCCCTATTATCTTCATAATCAGTAAGAGACTCTCCTAAAACAACAACTTCATCAAAATGTTTTATAAACTCTTTAAAAAATTCTCTATGCCACCATTCTTGATATCTCATTTTAGCTGGAAACTGAGGAACAAAAATTATTCTGGACATATGATAAAGTTTCTCCATTCTTCAGGAATACAATTACTTTTGAATTCATTTGTAACAAACCAGTAGTTCTCTTTTTCGTTTAATGTTAGTTCAGTTAGTCCTTTAAATGTTTTAATTAATATTTTGTTACCAATTTCTTTAATTACATCTAATTCAATATTGACTGGTCTAGTAAGCCAAGTTTCTACTTTCAACACTTTCTTTGAAGTTTTTAAGGATATCATTGATCCTCCTTAATATCTTATTTTACTAGCCACTTACACCGCCCTTCAAATAAGTAATATTTACCATCATTCGTCCACAAATCTTTTTGAGATGGATACACTTCATCTAACACTTCTTTCTTCTTCATCCAATGTTCAACTTCAAAACAATATGGTGCTTGCATATTTATTGAATAGAAAATAACATCAAGACCTGAACGAAGCATGCTTTCTCCTATTGCACCCCATCTTCTGTGTTGGTAATGACCAGCTTCAGTAGGGTCTGGAAAATAGAGAGTAGTTTTAGGGTTTATGAAAACTGGTGGGATTGAAGCTGTAAAGTACTGAGAAGTTACATTGTTAAACTTAGACTTAAGAGAAAGAGCTTCTTCTCTTCTAATTATATCAATATTAGTATCTGTATAAACTATACAAATACTTCTAGACTCATTTGATATGACTGAGAAACAACCAATTAGTTCATCATCAGCGTGGGGAGCCACAATCACAATTCTGTTATTTTCTTCTTTCACCATTAATCTCCTTCCTTTATTTTATTCTAAAATTTTCAGTAACTATCGCACTAACCATATATATTAATTACTGAGGAGGCAAACAATCTTTTTTGTTAAAGGAGGTGTTTCAGATGAGAGCTTTTGTACTTCCAGATTCTAAATTAAGACAGGATGGAGATTGGAAATTTGTGCCAATCGGAAAGGGCAAAGCACTGGAAATATTGTCACATGGTTTTGCATCTATAGTCCAAGATCCAGAAATATCTGACTTAATAGAAGATTATCTGGGAATTACTTTACCTTCTCCAAAAGATAATATATTTATGAAGAAAGGTGATAAGGCTATAGTAGTTGGAAAAAGTAAACCAAAACCCCAACTCCAATGCTTTCTCCTGACCAAAGAGAACTGAAAAAAGAGTATAGTTGTATCCACATATTTTTTTAGTAAGGATACAACTATACTCTCTAAATTTTTTTGTGTCAATTCCTATCTTTTTTATATATGGGGTAAAGTCTGTATAATAGCATATAATTCAAGTTTACAACTTAAGTGGGTCATAAAATCTCCCCATAAACTAGATATAAAAGTTTTATCTGTATACCATAAAACAGCAACTCCCTCAACACAGCCTTTTTTTACAATATCATAATGAGTTACTATTCCATCACTAATCATACCAGTTACATTTCTTAGAGACTGAATATCATTTGTAAACATTTTCATATTTTTACATTCTTCAGTAATAGTTAAGACAAGAGAATCTAAATCACTTAAAGACTGATCACATATTATTCCTACATACATAGGCCAACCTTCAAGTATATACTTTCTAACTATAAGAGGAGAATAATTCTTATCTAATAACCTAGTTGATACACCTTCATCATTTCTTCCCAGCGAATGTGCAGGATTCATTGTTTTCCTCCCTATTCACAAATTTTGAATTTGTTCGTTACAAAGTGCTTACCATCAAACTCTTTCAATGTGGTAAAACAAGACTCTATAGAATCAAAGAATCTATGTGTATGAAATGAAACCCAAATATCTTTTCTTATCTGTTCAGTTGGATCAATAACAAAAACAAGTTTATTGTTATCATATGCAAAACAAATTTCCATTGATGTACCCCAACTTGGTCTTACAGTATAAGCTACAACAACATCTGATTTCATAATTAAATATTTATCAAGCGAAGGAATTTTTGGAAGGGGTCTACAACCATCTGACATAGGATCGATTATATCAAAAACTTGTTCATAATCATAGTGTACTGTTTCTCTGTAGTCGGTTTCACCAGTATACCCTGCGAGGTAAATTTTCAGTTTTTCAGTCATAGTTTATTTATCCCTTTTTAGAATCCAGTTTACTTCTTAATCTTAAAGACAAACCATTGTTTCGTTAACAATCTTGCCATGAGAATCGCTCCACCCAAAACTCCAATGCCAAGAACTACTAAATATCCAAGCATTTTAATGCCTCCTTCCTTTTATATTTTCTTGAATCTACCCATCACTTAAATCCTCCTGTTTCATATACAGGATACCACTTGTTTAGAATCTTAAATGGGTAATCCCGATTTTCCTTAAAAGCCCATTGCGCCCTATTTGAATAATGCTCAACGTTACAAATCCACTTTGACGAATCTCTTCCCTTAGATTCAGTCAATTTTTGATCTTTCAAAACCCAGCCGTAGCCCCCGTTGTAAGAGGATAAAGTGAATCTCCACCTATCATCAGAACTATACGATTGTATAAACTTCTCATAGAGAAATTTATCATATTTGAGACAGGCGCGTATTGCCCATCGAGCGTCTAATGGTTTATTCTCTCCTAAATCTTTAGCATATAATTTGCTAATCCATTCCGCTGTTTGCGGTGTGAACTGAGCTAATCCGGAGGCATATTTGCTTTGAGCCTCTGGGTTCCAGTTTGATTCTTGATGAATTTGAGAATAGAACACAGTAGCGGATTGATTTAATCCCCAATAATAATTTGTCTCCGCTCTCACTACACGCTTCAGTCTATAGGCTAAAGCTGGAATTCTGGCGTCTCTCTTAACTTCAAATTCCGAAGCTGAGATTTTGGGGTCTTTCTTAACTTCAAATTCCGAGCAATCCGCCGATAAGAAAACCAAGCATAACAAAACCCCTAAGAACGCACGCTCCAAGAAACTTGTAACCAATGTTATCCTCCTTTAATAAAGTGGATAAACTCATATCAGGCCAAACAACCTTGCAGAACACATGACCAGAAACAGCTAAAATAAAACCTAACACTATCTTCCATATTCCTAACTGTATCTGAGTGTTTTGTGGAACAATATAGGTGTACAAAAAAAGCAATACCAAAATAAAGGCAAGAATCCACCTTGTATTAACGATGGCCCTAGTTGCTGGGCGTGCATTCATTTTTTCTCTAATCTGCAATTTCATTCACATCACCTCCTTCTATTCTTAAATTAATGTTTTGCTTCTTGACCACATCCATATTCACATAATTTCATTATTCTACTAATCCTCTTTTAAATTCTTCTCTTACTTTTTGCATATACTCAACAGCAATTTTCCATTCTTTTTTGGTAAGCAACGGGTCTTTTATTTTGTTTTCATAAAACGCTTCAGTTCTCTCAACATCCGTACCACATTTTGAACACGGTCTTGTCTCTCCTCTGTAACATGACCAAGTATTTTTGAATGGAACTTTGTCTACTATTCCTATAGAAACAATCTCAGCTTTTGTAAGATTATTAAAAGGACTAATTATTTCTACATGGTTATAAGTTGCCAGTTTTGATGCCTCACTTAGTGCTTGGATAAATTCTATCCTACAATCAGGGTATTGGGCTCTATCCCCGGTGTGATTTCCAATAAATACTTTGTTTAGATTAAGTGATTCACTATATCCAATTGCCAAACTCAGCATTATCATATTCCTATTTGGAACCACAGTTGCCTTCATACTATCATCTGAAAAATGACCTTCTGGAACTTTTACTTGTTCAGACGTTAAACAACTTCCTTGTAACAAGGGATTAATATTATGAAGGTTTATAACTTTGTGATTTAATCCTAGAATCTTACAAGTTTTTATTGCGCACTTTATTTCTCGCTTGTGTTTCTGACCATAATCAAATGTTAATACTTGAAGATCCCAATCTGGTAACAAGTCATACAGAAGAACAGAACTATCCATCCCACCACTTAGTATTAAAACAGCCTTCTCTTTCATAAAATTCCTCTCTCAAATTTCACTTTTTTATTTGTTCTTTTTACTTTAGATCATTTCTACTTGAACAACACTAGTAATGTCTATATATATTAATTAACAAAGAAAAGGATTATTATTTTATCATCAGAAAGGAGGTATGTGGAAGTTGAGTAAAGAAAACGGAGGAAGGAGGTGAAAATCATGGGAGATGAAAATATCAAAACATCACAGTTTTCGGTCCTTAAAGCTTCTGCTGGAGAAAAGCTGGAGCCAGATGCGAGAAAACAAAGGAGAGTGGAGCTCTTAAAGAACGTTGGAGCAATCACGGTAGTAGCAATTTTAAGCGCGGCTTCCTTATTCGGTATAGGCCTCGCGGTTGGAGTTTTTGGAGGGGAACCCACCAAGACATCATAAGTTTAGTTTAATCTCTAATATTCTAATTAGGAGGGAGGTGAAAAAATAATGATAATTAAGACTGGTGATGAACTATTAAAAACAATTAGAAGCTCTGGTGCTTCTGAAAACGTTGTAAATAAATTCAAAGAAGCCATTAACGAAAACGGTTCCTTGGAAATCAATGAGGTTCCAGAAGATCTTGAAAAACAAGTTGAAGCTTTCTGCCAGTGTTCAGATCCCACAACTATTCGTTCCAAAGGGAAGAAGTTCAGGAAAGCGGCTGTGATGTATGCTGGAAGTGTAGTTGGAGTAACTGCTATGGTTACAGGAGTCAGTCTTCTAATAGCGTATGGAGTTCGTTATGGAGACGCAATAAAAACTTCTCAGCAAATGAGCACCGGGATCACAGCAGGCCTGACCTTGTAAGTAAAAAAATAGTATCTCAGTTTTCTTGAGGTACTATTTTTTTAACAAGTAGATGATTTAATTAAAAAAAAAGAAGACTATATATATTAATTAACAGAAGGTATAAGAAGAGTTATATTTTAAAATTCTTAAGAAAAAAGGAGGTGATGATTAAATAGTATTTGGATCAGTGAAAAGGTAGTTCTCTTCAACAATTTTCGATGTCAAGAGAATAATTATTTTCTTTTGACAGGAGGAGCATCTTCATGAATGGGGGCATTGAAGGAGAATTAACAGAAACAAGATCCAAGATTGGAGAAGTATCTGCAGCTGAACCTGTTACAAAATCCCAAGAAGAAATTATAGTCAAACCCAACAAAAACGGGACTGGGATAAAATACCTTATTTCTGCTGCAGCAGGGTTTGTTGGTGGTATTGTACTCACAGCTGGACTAATTTACATTAGCAGACGATCTAATAGTGAAGTTGTTGAAATCATTACTAGCCTACCCCTATCAGGTCTAACTTTATAGCTTCGGATAGGGGAGCTATTAAAGGGGGAATAGCCCCCCTTATTTTTTCTCTCTTTGATAGTCGTTCTATATATATTAATTAATGAAGAAAGGAGGTATATTTTAGATGAAATTTACTGATGAACAAATTGAATTTATGAGAGCAGATATTGAATCGAGCTTTGCTTATTCTAAGTTAATTCATATAGCAAAGAAGATTGTAGAAAGTGAAGGACTAAATTTCGAAGAGGAGTTCGAGAAGTGGAAAATAAATCAAAGGAGGAAATAAACATGTCAAAGTTCTTTATATTAGTCGCTGGTATTGGGATAGTGTTACAAATTGTATTCGTCAGTTGGACTTTAATTGACATTCGAGACGAACTTCGTATGATTCGAAAACATTTAAGAGGTGAAAAAATCGAAGAAAATTAACTTACAAAAAGAAAGGAGCAGATAGGAGAAATGGAAGACAGAAAACCAAGTAGATCAAGATTCGTTATCGACTGGGGCACATTGCAATTCATTGTCCTGAATATATTCGCATTGGGTTTTGCATTGTTGGTAAACGCTTTGTTGAAAAAGTGGGGTTGAGAGGGGAGGAGATAAACGTGAAAAACAAAAGTATACCAGGTATTAATCTTTGTGTTGGTTGTGGATACTGTTGTTGGGAATCTACCTGTTCACTCGGTTTCAAACTCTATGGATCCACTCACCCTTGTTCAGCTTTGTATTGGAATAGACAGCAATATCGTTGTAAATTAGCAGACGATTTCGCAAATCATCTTTACATAGGTACAGGTTGCTGTTCTCCTTTAAATACATGGAGAAGAAACGTTCAACAAAGAACCGAAATATCACAATAACTAAAAAAAAAGGAGGTGAAACCAAAAAAATATGAAAGAGGAAATCCAAGCGTGGTTTATCAACAAAAACTTAAGTCTATTCTTTAGACTTAAGCACATACTAAACAGAGAAGTAGCTTGTTTGGTATGTTTCAAAATCGACGCTCTAATCAGAAAAATATTGTAAATAGGAAGGGAAAAAAGAATGTATAAAGTAGCATGTAGAATCCAACAAGCATCAATTAGAAGAGCAGCAGTTTCAGGTAAAAATCTTAAACAATACATCGCTCCAAGAAAACCAGAACCACTGCCGGAATGGAGTAAGATTCTTAACAAAGTAGTTGTTCTAAAAAGAAACCATTATTCTACATAAGGAGGTGAACAAGAAATGAGAAAAATAAAAATATGGAGGATTCTAAAAGTATTATTAAGAGTTGAAAAATCGGAAAGACAGATCGTGAGAGAAAGACTAGCTGATCTGGCTAAGAGGTGGCTAAGAGGTGGTAAAGGAAAAGGAGGTGAAACCAATGGATAAAGTTCCAGAGACTCCTATAGAGAAGTGTCAACACCGTTTATTAAGTCAAGCTTCTTCTATAGCTAATGACTTAAGGTGTCATGTATTTTGCGAAGGCAACAGGTTTATATATGATTTAGAAACTCTTCCAAATGTCATCAGCAGATGGATTATATATAAACCTGCAAAAGTTCCACGAAATATCCAAGAGATTCTTGAGAATCTTGATGAACTAAGCACTGAAGATGAGTTTTCTTACATTTCGTCTAGAGAAGAAGCTTTAGACGTGAGTGAAAAAACTCTAGCCTGGTTGCAGAAACTAGATGCTCCAATAATGTATTTCCAACAGATTAGGAGCGAGATATCTGAAATTAAATCTCTCTTCAAAGAATGCCTTTTGAATACTCTTGTAGAATGTCTTACAAGAAAGAAATAGTCTCCATGGTGAGCAGTCAAAAAAAGGAGGAGAAATCAAATGGAAGACGAAACAAAACTGCAGTTGAAGCAGGATACTCGAGATGTTGTAAAAGGTGTTGTGATTGAACTCATAGTCGTAGCTATAGTAGCGGGACTAGGAGTGTTAATTGCAGCTATGTCTAAAAAGTAAAACCACATTCAAAATAGTCTCTATACTGAGACAAGTGGAAGAAGTCTTCCACTTTTTTTACTATGACATCCACAACTTAAAGTTTAAGTTACTTATTTGTCCAAGAGAAATATTACTCATATTATTTACTAACTCTTTTCTTAACTCTTCATTTCTATTTAGTCCTTCTATTACTTTGCTTTCGACTTCATTGTCGTTAAAATTCACTACACCTTTTTCTTTATAGAAACTCAATAATCTAGTTTTATTTCTAATCAACAAAGGTGTTCCAGACATTAAAACTTCTGTAACTACTCTTGGAGACCCATCGTATTCATTACTTGTCACAATTGCTAATCTACTCTTATTTAGAAAAGTATTAATTTCAGGTCTGTTCAAATGTCCTAAAAATTTGATATTAGAAACTCCAAATTTTTTACAAAGATCAATACCTTTTTCTGGTTCATTTCCCATATGTATGATACTTATTTTTTGTAGTTCTTTGGACTTAGAAACTTCACTTATAAAGTATTCTTGTCCTTTAAAGTTAATTTCACTAAAATTACATATCCAACATAAATCATAGTTTTTAACTTGTTTCTTAAATGGATAAAAAATTTTGTCATTCGCTGTCTTAAAGAATGGATATGTTAAAGAATGTTTTAAATCTTCATCTGACTCAACAAGTATTTTTCTATATCTTCCTCCGTATTGTGGAAATACTCTTCTACCAGCACCTAAGTACAAACTATTACCAAAGAATGCATGTTGTCGTTTCGTGATCATACAATATTCTTGAAAACCACCTCTAAAGAAAGATATTGTTGGTTTAGGAAACTTATAGATATCATAAAAACTATTAACAAACTTTTGAGTAAATGTTTTTCCTCTAATAGTAAAAACAATATCTTTAATATCTACTTTAGGTTTTAGCCTTAAAACAACTACTTCATCTACATAGTTATTTTCTAAGTAACACAAACACATCAGAAGATAGAAATCATGACAATTAGTTTTGAATTGTTCTAAGTTTGTAAAACTATGATAGTATTCCAGAATTCTCAAATTAGTCCTAAATAACCACAGAATCTTTTTTTCCATATTCAATAATACTCCTATTCTGTATATATATTAATTCTTAAGAGGAGGTAAAAAATTATGGGAGATCGATATTTCTTAACAGTTGTTTGTCCTGATTGTGGTGAAGTTGAAGAGGAGGTCTATTACGCTCCAACATGTGGCTTCAAAACACACAAATGTCACGTATGTCACGAAATAATTGACCTTGAAAAGTATTCTGGAATCTCTGAAGAAGATGCTTCAAATAGAGCTCTATTTGAAGAAGTAGCCAAAAATCCAGACTTGGCTAAACAGATGGACGAAAGTCCAGAATTGATGATGCAAATGATTGACCAATTCAAAAACAAGGAGGTGAACCAATGATATATTCCCTCTTCGGAGGGAATTTTTTTGCCTAAGTAGTTGTTATTATTGCGTCTTCTCTTTGAAAAGAACGAAGTTTATGAGGAGCGATTTTCATACACCGAAGACCAATTGTTGATAGACTATGTAGAGCTATATATCCACCCCTCCATTTCATAGGAGATAAATCTAAATTTGGCCTAGTTCTTTCTCCTCTAGTAACAAGATCAATATCATAGTCTTTTGCTAAAGGACTTTTCTGCAGATAATTTCGTAATAATATTTTGGTCCGATCTATATACATATCATTTTTAAAGTTACACATAATATGAAAAGAACTTTTTCCTGTAAATTTTATCCAAGCATTATCTATAAAGGGAATTCTAGAGTTTGCAAATTCATATGTATCGATAGCAGCTTGCTTAGCTTCTTTAAAGTTATCTGTATCAATATCTATAATTCCAAATCTCTCTATACTTTTCATAGTACAATGAATTGAAAGCATACGAGCATGAAAAACATCATCAAAATTTCCACGATTCAATCTTACAAAATGAGTTGTTTTTCCTCTTCTTAAAACTGTAATTCTATCACCAATAGCTAAAAAGATTATAAGGTCTCTATTAAAAATTTCAAATAGAAGCTTGTCTTTAACAGACTGATAGTAATCATAATTATTTTTCTCAGTAAGACCTTTTGGATAGAATTCATTGGTTATAAGAATACTATCTGGATGTTTGGGGTATGGCATATTTTATCCTTATATATTTATAACGTCTCCTTCTTTTAGTATGCGTATTTCTTTGAAATGATATTCACTTTCATTTACATGGAATAAGTAATCATTTATTTGTTTGTGACTCATGCGAATATGTCCAATGTGTGTAAAATACACACGGTTGACTTTACCTTTAACCCATTCTAGTTGGTGCAACATAGAAGCGTGTCCAATTCCAACTCTGTAAGAAATATCTTTTTTTAGGGCAGAGCCGTCACCCACATAAACTTCGACTCCTTCAAGAACTTTATTCTTACTTAACAGTTCTTTTGTATCCGGAGAATATAAAAGTTTTCCGATCCTAATAGCAGATGCAGGTGCAATACTGCTATGAAGAACAGGAAATAAAGTTACAGGGTATCCTGAAACATCTACGGTGTCTCCATAGTCTAAAACATTAACTTTTTTATCTTCAGGAATTATATGGTGTCTCACTAAAAAGTTATATGTAATATGAGACATATAAAGTTCTTTATCAAGATGATATTTTACAGACCATGAGTGGTCAGGGTGAGAATGTGTAATTATAATCTTATTTACTTCACCAGGAATAACTTTAAAATCCTCTCCACAATCCAACATTATATCTTTTATAAGAAGAGATGCATTTCTTCTCTTTGTAAATATTGGATCTTTACAAGAGGCACAACCACACCCTTCTCTTGGAAAGTGAATTGAACAGCATGACCCCACTACAATTGCTTTCATCTTATCTCCGCTCCCGTACCCAGTTGATCTAATCTTATATCTACGTCATTTACCGACTTATCTGGACGTTCTCGAACGAAACTAGGCATGTCCAATGAAATTGTAAGTTTACTTCCCAGTGATACATATTTACTCCTAGTAAATTTATAAGCAGGTGCTTGTTTTATTCTCCATCTAAATGCTTTGATTTCTACTACCATTTCAGGTTTTACGAAGAACTCTCCATTAATTTCATCACTAATTATTTTTTTTCCTCCAACAAAATAATCATATAACTCAGACCTTTTAGCATGAGTAAATCCTGTACCGACATCCGAAGAAGATCTAAAAGTTCCATCAGGCCCAATGAAAGCTAGTTTAAGATAGCTTATTTGTTTTCTTGGCCAACTTTTCATCTTCGTACTTCCAATACCATATACAATCATATCCCAACTGGTGGTAGTTTTAATCTTATAATTATCTCTACCATCGTCTAGTCTAGCTACTACTCCTTCAATACCCTTCTTTCTTATAGCTTTAGCATAAAGATCTTTAAAGTCATCAACTCCTCCATACACATACTTTGGAATATGAATTCTCTTCGTATTTCTAAAATGACTTGTTATTTCTTCTATAGACTCTTTATAAGAAGTAAATCTTTTTGAATTGATAGAAAAGATGTCATAAATATAGTGTTGTACTAAAGGTTTATTTTCCACTAAACGAGACATCTTTACAACACTCATTAAATCTGGAAATGGAAGAATCAGGTTATTTCTAACCGCTACTAATTCTCCTATTAACACTATTTCTTTAATAGTTCTATTTCTACTAAGAATATCAGAGTACTCTTCAAGAACAGGAAGATCAATTATTTTGATATTATTTATTGTTACAAAGTATGTGTACCCTTTAACAAAAATAAGAGCGCCTAACATACCATCAATTTTTTCAATAAAATAAGAATCAGGAACTTTCTGAAATTTAGAGATAAATTCATTGTATTCTAGTTGCTTAAAGTTTACGTATTTTTTCCACTCTGCTGCAAAATTCATCATTAACTGTCTCCAAATAATTTATTGTACATTATCTTGGAATAAATCTAACGTTCTAGCAGTAATAGCTTTACACCTATCTCCTTCTTTTCCATCCTTGTCTACACTTGAAATAGAATAAGAATATACAGAACCAGGTTTAACATTAGTATCTGTAGTTATAATATGAGGAGTAGATTGTAAAAACTTACCATCTTTATATATTTTATATTCTTTTGCTCCATCTACAAAATCCCACCTAAGGTCAACTTGATTAGGAGTTACTGCAACAACTATTAATCCAGAAGGTGAAAGAATAACGTTTTGTGATCCCTTATCAAAATAGTTTTTTGTCTTCACTATTTGCTCCTTTTTAACTGTATAAGTTACTTTATATTTTGTTCTAACTAAACCAAGTAAACTACATATATTAATACATGAGGAGGAGGTGAATTCAAATGATACTTTTAAAAGTGTTACTAGGAATATTGTTAGGAATATGTGGCCTTATATGCTTAGCTATATTTTTCGTATTCACATTCGCAACTCTACCATCACTTTGGGTGAATACAATCATATATGGGGCACTTACTCTCTGTGGCATGCTCATCTATTTCCTACCATCAGTAGTAGCTATCGCTAGATACAAAAAGAACACTCTAGCTATTTTCGCAGCGAACCTTTTAGTCGGATGGACATTCATAGGTTGGGTCATTTGCTTCATATGGGCACTTACAAAGGACTGAGGGAGGTATTATGCTAAAACGCGTTTGGAACTATTTAAAGTGGATCTGGAACGGGAAACCTACTATAAGATATTCTGGATACCATTGCGGGTGTTGTGGAGAATACTGGGACATCACCTTTCAAATTCCCACTTACAAAAGTGCAGGCGAATGGTGGGATACTTGGGATTTATGTCCAGAAGGAAAAGGATGCAATAAACAACAAAAAAAAGGAGAGTAAATATGAAAAAACTAATTTTGATAGCTATGTTGTTAGGATTAGGGTTGTTGTCTTGTACACATTCACCCAGTCGTCGTCCTGTCTTTACTGGCTTCACTGCAGATGTAAATGAGCAGGAGATTAGGGAAGAGTGTAAGAAGTCTGATAATTATGAACAATGCATGAAATCCAAAGGAATACCGACTCGATAGATAAGCTTAGAGGGTTTATGTCCAGAAGGAAAAAGGATGCAATAAACAACAAAAAGAAAGGGAGGGTATATGAAAAGAGGTACTTTAACCATAATTCTTATTCTGATAGTATTAGCAGTATCCTACACTATAACAAGGTGTAGTGAAGCACAAACTCAACTAATTCTCCAATACGGGAGAAGCAAAGTAGAAGTTCAAATTCCAACCGAATTGTTTGAATCTACAATTAATCAAATGCGAGTTGGAGATATTGGATACTGCGGAGCAAGTTCAATGATTGTTGACGTTGAGGGTAGAGCTTATCTTTGGGGATTTACAGACCTAGAAAAGGGTATGAGCCTAAACGATGGTTGGTTAAGAATAGAGAGAAAAACTGATGGTTATTATGTCTCTCTTAAACTAGGTAAACAAAAATGGGCCAATGGTAAAACTTACTATTGGAAACCCTATACAGTCAAAGTAAATTCTCAACCAGAAGAAATAGTCGATTTAAAAAAGATGGTTAAATCAGGGTCTATATTCCCAATCAAAAAGGTTTTACTGTATCGAGATAGATTGTTTTATGGATGGTTTAGGAAAGATCAAGTTGATGAATATGAAGAAAAACTTCCAAAGGAGGTACTACAAAAATGAAAGAACACGATGACCTAGATTGTGCAATTGGCATCAAAAACGGTTTGTTGCTAGTCTTAACTTTGGCAGTAGGGATATTCTTGTTTGTGGCGTTTGTAACTAACTAAAACAAAATAAGATAAGGGATAAAGTA
>Ga0315281_10000025_pt1 | contig 182767 bp, 174 predicted proteins | sample YL17G07_0_MG_FD_204540 | JGI IMG/M metagenome (GOLD analysis project Ga0315281, IMG submission 204540) | Sediment microbial communities from Yellowstone Lake, YNP, Wyoming, USA - YL17G07_0 | ecosystem: Environmental > Aquatic > Freshwater > Lake > Sediment | place: USA: Wyoming | collected...
AAACAATAAATGTTCAAGTTTCGCAACGAAAAACCAAAACAAAGAAAGTGAATTAGATGACATATAGGCGAAGTAATAGAAATTCCCGAAAGATCCATCGAAGACACTCTAAAAAGAGGGAAAAAAATAGTTGACAAAAGAAGTAGGAAAATGCGGCTTCAAGATTTGTGGGATTGTCTGCGGCTCTGAGTCTATGGACTTTTTTTATAATTCGTATGATTGGCACAGTTGTTTTGGTTGTATTAATAACCATATAGAAGAACCTTCTATCAGTCCTTTTAAGCCAGTTTTGAGTCTAAGCAATAACTAACTCAATCTGCATCCAGCCTCAATCTTCCACTTCTAATTTCAGATTCAAGCAGTCTTTCAACAATCTTGCTGGCTTCATAAGGAGATTTAGCTGGGCACTCATATGATTTCCCACAACGGTCACATTTCCAATAGTATTTCTTGATTAGTCCTTTCTTCTCTGCTTCCATCTCATAATCGCAGTCGGGACAAAGGGGGTCAACTTCACAAAAAACATAAGGGTCTGAACTCAAGCTGAACCGTCCATAGAGAACGTTCCATTTCACGCCGAAATGATTTGAGACAAATCTCTGAATGATGCTTGTTGGTCGCCTTCGAACGAGTTCAACAGTCATGCCACGTTTCTGTCTTGCTCGAACAAACATGATTGCTGTTGGAGTCACTATCAGAACTACACCAATGACCAGCCAGAGCGGAAGTTCCATTGTCAATAGACTGAATGGAGAACTAATGTTGAGTAACTCAAGGCAAATGATATCAGAAACCACAATGCGTCAGCAAGAATTCCAACGATTACTCCTATGGCTATGTCCTTAGTGGTTCCCAATCTGTTGACCTAATAGAAGTATCTTCTACTCCTCTTTAAGTTAGTTTGACTCATCCATTCTTTTGAGATATCTATGTCAATCGGGAATACGGGAGATATCTCCACTTGGTGCGCGGTGCATCGCTAAACCGCCGGTTCGAAAGATTACCTGACTTGGGTTCTATGGTAGCCCGGGAGAGATTCGAACTCTCGTCAGCGGGTCCAAAGCCCGCTATGCTTGTCCACTACAATCGGCGGAAACACGAGTTTCCTCCACCGGGCTTCCCGGGCCAATGAAATGAACGTCTTACCATATTAATAAATCTCGCATGAATCTCTCATGAATATTGCCAATCATAGCAAGCCCACTCGAGGCACAGGAACACAAGCGCAACCATGCGACCGCCATTTCATCCGAGGCGCATCATCTGCTCCCAAACGGTCGTAGGCATCTCACGGACTCTTTGGGTAGTTGCATCCTGTGGTTCCATTCTTGCGCCATCCTATATCTCTTGTCAGTATTCAGGATTTGTGAGCAGGATACTCTGGAAGAAACCGTAAAGCTTATATATTAAGATACCGCATCTGGTAAGCTACACTGAAGCGTGCAAGCTTCTTTCTGAAACGCGATGAAGAACAACAACGGCTCTCAACAGAAACCCACAAAGGCAGAGAAAGCATGAGCAAAAACGAAAGCCAAGTTCGGCAACGTCTCGTAGACAAGTGCCCAGAATGCGGAAGCTCAAACCTCATCCACGACTACGACACGGGAGAAACCGTCTGCGGCGACTGCGGCCTAGTCGTCTACGAACAGATGATGGACAAGGGCCCAGAATGGAGAGCCTTCACACAGGAAGAAAAAGCATCCAGAAGCCGCGTCGGAGTGCCCACATCATACTCCGTGCACGACAAAGGCCTCTCAACGGCCATCAGCCAAGTGGACCGAGACGCCTTTGGCCGAAAGCTTCCACTCTCGACCCGCCTGCAAATGTGGCGGCTGAGAAAGTGGCAGATAAGATCAAGAGTCCACTCGTCAGTTGACAGAAACCTCGCCCAGGCAATGGCCGAGCTTGACCGCCTATCAGACAAGGTCTACATTCCCCCGCCAATAAAGGAAAAGGCAGCCGTCATGTACCGCAAAGCTCTGGACAAAGGATTGGTGCGTGGAAGATCAATCGCGGCCATAGCCGCTGCCTCCCTGTACGCGGCCTGCCGTGGAAGCGGAACCCCGAGAACACTCCGAGAAATCGCGGAGGCAAGCCTAGTCGACAAGAAAGACGTCGCAAGATGCTACAGGCTTCTGCTACGTGAACTTGACGTGCACATGCCAATTGCAGACCCGCTGACATACGTGTCCAAAATCGCGGAGAGAACAGGCATTTCAGGCAAAACGCAGGGAATTGCCATACAGATCCTCAGAGAGGCCCGAGTGAAACGCGCGGCTGCCGGAAAAGACCCTATGGGGTTGGCGGCGGCTGCACTTTACATTGCGTGCCTGCAAAACAACGAGAAGAAGACACAGAAGGACATTGCCGAGGCTGCAGGCGTCACAGAAGTCACAGTTAGAAACCGCTACAAGACACTGAAGAAACAGCTCGCTCTAGAGTTGCCCGACTGAGACGCTTGACCGTCTCCGTCAGCCTTCGTCCTTTTCAAGCTCCATGACAACTGGACCATTGTATCCGCATTCTGTGCACTCGTATTTTCTGGGAAAAAGCCAGTAATCGGGGTTTCTGCCACCATGCAACGCATCACCAGCCCTTCTTGACAGCCCAATTTTGCCGCTGCCACACCTCGGGCAATAAATCTTCGAAGATCTACCGTGCCTCAGAGCCCTCAGCACTTCGTGTAGGTTGCGGAACAGATTCGTTTTGTTTGCACCTTCGTTGAATGCTACTGGAGCTCTATGTTCTCGCCCGGATATCCGAGCTTCAGCAGAAACTGGCGAACTTTCTCCCTGTGGTCGCCTTGTAGCATTATCTGACCGTTTTTGGCCGTTCCACCGCACGCACAAACCCCCTTCAGCTTCTGAGCAATAGTTGCCAGGTTGGAGTTTTTGTCGTCCATTCCGTCAACTATGGTGGTGGGTTTACCAAATTTCCGGGTTTCAAGCCGTATGCGAATCCGTTGTTGTTCTTTCTCTATTTCGCCGCAAGCACACAAGTCTTTCGGAAGACCGCATGTTGGACAAATCTCAGCCATGACGCTCAACTGTAAAATTGTCCTTGGAGTATATAAGACTTTCAAATCCACGATTCATAAAGCATGTGTCCCTCTGAAGCATCAGCCGAAGAAGACCCCCAAGAACTCTAATCATCGCAGGAAACTCTTTTTAACGCAGTGGGCAGAATGTGACTCCATGCGAGTGTTAGTTCTAGGGTGCGGCAACATCGGTTCTGTTGCAGCAGCGGACCTTGCCAAGAGCATGCCAACCGTAGATGTTGTTGTGGCCGATAGGGATTTGAACATGGCAAAGGCAACCGTAAAAAGAATCGACGAAAAAAACGTTTCTGCTGCTCAGGTCGACGCGTCAGACCGAAGGCAGTTGGCAAAGGCTCTAGACGACTGCGACCTCGCGTTGGGCTTCTTGCCGGGAAATCTCGGATACAAGCTCATTGAAACATGCATCAGTGAAAGAAAGGATCTTGTGGACGTCTCGTACATGGCCGAAAACCCGCTGACGTTACACGCCAACGCGGTCAAGGCCGACGTAACCGTAGTTCCTGACTGCGGACTGGCTCCCGGAATCACGAACATACTAGCCGGGAACGCATCAACAAAGCTTGACGCTGTCAAATCCATCCACGTAGTCGTAGGCGGTCTGCCTGAGAGACCTGTGCCGCCACTGGGCTACATGATCACTTGGTCTGCCGAGAGCCTGATCGATGAATACACAAGAAAGGCTTTGATCGTGAAGAATGGGAAAAGAGTCACAGTCAAGGCCTTGACGGGTCTGGAGGAAATCGAGTTTCCGTCGCTCGGACGGCTTGAAGCTTTCTACACTGACGGTCTAAGGACGCTTGTTGACACGATGAAAGGCGTTGAAGAGATGTGGGAGAAGACACTGCGCTATCCAGGCCACGCCGAGAAGATCAGACTGATCGAGGCGATGGGGTTCTTCGATAGGAAAACAGTCAAGATCAACAGCGTAGACGTGTCGCCCAGAGCCTTCACCGCGAAATTGTTCATTCGAAAACTGGCTCGACCGAAAGTCAGGGACATCGTGGCTCTTCAGGTCGAAGTGGAAGGCCTCATAGGGCATGAGCACGCGTCGCACGTTTATCGGCTGCTGGACCGCTATGACAAGGTGCACGAGACAACCGCCATGGCACGGACGACCGCCTATCCAGCATCGATCGTTGCTCAGTTGCTGCTCGACAAGCATGTCAAACAGAAAGGCATTGTTCCGCCCGAGCGGATTGGCGCCAATGACGAACTTTTCAAGCGTTTCCTAAATGAACTGAACAAGCGGGGAGTAAGGATCAGTGAAGAGAAAACAGCCGTCCAGCGACAATAAGACGAGCTTCTGAGCGCCACCTTCACAACCGACTCGATTTGTTCGCTCGACCCAACTGCCTGAAGAATTCGCCCATGCCCCCATGCAAAACTGCTTCATGCTTCCTGCATCACAATCTGCGAAGCCGCAAAGGGTCACTGTTTGAAGACAAGTGCAGCTTACGTGCTTGCCTGTGCTGCAGGTGTGAGCGCGTTTTCGTGCATGAAAATGGCAAACACTTAAAAGTGGTTGACGGAAGGGATATTTGCTAGTCGTTGAAAAAGGTGCGCGAAATGCCAAATCGTCCCGCCATAGTGGGCGTTGGAAGAACAAGGTTCGGAGAACACTACGAGAAAGAACCTGAAAAGCTGATTGAAGAAGCATGGCTGAAGGCCTCAATGGAGGCGAACCTTGAACGCAAAGGCTTGGAAGCATGTTACCTCTCTGACTACTTCCTTCCGATCACCAACAAACTCGGGCTGGAAGAAGGCTTTCTTTCGGAACTCACTGAGCTGCATGTGCCCATGGAGGTGACGCGTTCTTTCAGTTCAGCACTGTCATACGCCTGCAACGCAATACAGGCTGGAAGACACGACGTGGTCCTCGTGGGCGGGATAGAGAAAATGACCGACCGGTGGGACAAGATACGGGACGACCTCATGCTTCTGGAGGACCCGTGGAGCTATTATGCAGGATGCACTCCCGAAGCCAATCACGAGCTCATGCTGAGAGCCTATATCAAGAAATACGGCTTGAAGGGGGAGTCGCTGGAGAAGCTTAACCTGGCATTGGCGCACATTTCGGTCAAGAACCACCTGCACGGATCCAAGAATGAGTATGCACAGTTCCAGAGAAGAATCACGGTTGAACAAGTCTTGAACGCTAGGAAAGAAATGCACAAACCGCTCGGCCTATACGACTATGCGCCAATCTCAGACGGTGCCGCTGTCCTCATATTGACGAGTGAACAAACTGCCAAGAAGTTCACCGACAAGCCCATTTACATCCTTGGTTCATCCTCCGCCACCGATTTTCTGACGTTTCCCTCCAGAGAGAATTTCACTGCCTTCCTCGTGAGCGAGACAGCAATGAGAAACGCGCTCAGAATGGCGAAAATAGGGCTGCGAGACATCCAGATTGCCGAGTTCTACGACCAATCAACAGTGATGGAAATGATCTCGCTGGAGGACCTGGGATTCTGCCAACGAGGGACCGCGTGGAGAACCGTGTACGATTGCTGCCAAGACTACAAAGGCTACTACGAGGCAGACGGGAAAAAGATCTACGTAAACATGGACGGCGGACTCAAAGCCAATGGCAACCCGCTGGGAGCCACAGGAGGCGCACAGGTCTTTGAAGTTGTCAAGCAGTTGCAGGGTGAGGCTGGCCCCAGACAGGTCAAGAGCGACGAAGAACTCAGGCATGGATGCGTTCTGGAGCTTGAAGGCTTCGGAACCAAAGGGTACGTTCACATTTTGGGGAGTGAATAGGAAATGAGCAGCGAGCCCATAGAAAGAAGAGTCTCCTATCTTGGCGACAGGTTGAGGGGAAACCGTTGTCAGCTCTGCGGAAAAGAATACTTCGAGATAAGAGACTACTGCGGGCACTGCGGCCGGAAAAGCTTCGGAAAAATGACTGAAACCGACCTATTCTACGATAAGGGCAAGCTCGAAGTGTGCACACTCGTTAGTGATCCCACAAACAAGTTCACCAAACTGGGAAGATACGTCTACGGAATAGTCTCTTTTCACGAGGGCAAGATACGTGTTCCAGGCAGAATCACAGACAGAATGGTGACCGACGAGGAGGAAATTGACTTTTCAAGTCTAGAGGAAAGGGAGGTTGTCCCGCGATTCAGAAGACGCTATTCAGTCGGCAAGACGGATGTGATACCGACGATTTCTTTGGCGTTCACGTTTGCGGACGAGTACTACCCACATCAAGAATATCGTATTGCCAAGCCGAAGAAGGAATACGAATTGCCGGGCATAGTGGGCTACGGAATGTATACGTCACGATTCAGGATAAAAGAGGCAAATCTTGAACGCTCAGTGCCCTTCGTAGACGAAGATGCCATAACCGCGGCCGTTGAGGCTGGCAAGATCGCCCTCATCCACTGTGGAGTTGACAGTTCACAAGTTGGCAAGATCTACGTTGGCTCGGAGTCGAATCCCTACGCGGTCAAGCCCATCGCTTCAAAAGTGGCGCAAGTGTTGAAGTTAGGAGAGGAAGACGAGGACGTGCAGGGCGTCGATGCTGTCGACACCGAGTTCGCATGTAAAGCCGCAACAAGCATGTTCAAGGACGCGTCTTCGCTTGTCAGCTACCCAAGGTCGAACGTAAGGTATGCGATGGTCATCGGCACAGACAATTCGCAGGCCGCGCCCAGAGACTGCCCAGGAGGGGAGCTAGACTTGTTCGTGGGGTATGGAGCAGCGGCCTTTGTTTTCGGCAAACACGACGTGATTGCCGAGGTCGAAGGATGGTACTCATGCACATCTGACACGCCCGATTTCTGGCGACGAGACGGTGAACCACACCCAATGCATGGTGGAAGATTCACAGGTGATCCTGCGTATTTCAAGCACATAAGAAAGGCGGCCAAGAAACTCATGGATCGGCTCAGCCTGGAGCCCACGGACATCAGCTACTTTGTGGCGCACCAGCCTAACCCGCAGTTTCCGGTGCGAATCGCAAAAGACCTCGGTTTCAAGGAAGAGCAGTACACTCCAATGCTTCAGATTGCCAAGTTTGGCAACACGTATTCGGGGGCCTCACCAATCGGCTTGGCCGCAGTTTTGGACATTGCAAAACCCAATGACAGAGTTCTCGTTGCGAGCTACGGCTCAGGAGCGGGCAGCGACGCATACGCTTTGACCGTCACAAACCAGATATTGGAGAAACGACGAAACCAGAAAATGACGGTCAAGTACCAAGCTGAGAACCCTCACCTGCAGTATGTGGACTACGCTGCATACAGAAGACTGAAACTTGGAATGTAGAAAGCGATTAATATGTCATCAACTACCTATTCGCGGAGAAAAAGCCGTTGTTTGCGACTGACATATTGAAAGTTCTCTATTCCCCACAGAAAGTGCTCAAACAGATCTTCCAAAACCCGAAGTTTTTCGGACCATTGCTCGTAGCGATCCTTTTTATTGCGGCCAATCTTGGATCCACCTACGTCATAATATCCAGAAGTCACGTGGAAAAAACGCTTCCTGATGGGGCAGCGTCTCTTGATCTTTGGACCGAGAACCGCACCTTCTGGGCATCTGATGGCAACATAACTGAAAGCAGTGACCACATAGATGGAATATACTACGGAAATGCCAGCATGGAATTCTCTGCCACCAACACTAGCAGCATCTACGCTCTGTTGAAGGACATCGGTTTCGTCAACTGTTCCGGCACTGAGGGCTACACGAAGTTGTCGTTCAGAATCAAAATGCTTTCTCCAGAAATGATGCCCGAAAAGGCCACCGTGCTAATGCTTTCGGCCAGTCCTGCTGACTACTTCAGCCGTGACATAACAGAGACCCTTGCAAACTCATCTTTGAATGTCTGGAACAATATCACTTTGACTCTCGCGTCTCAGGAATGGCAAAACAATAGCGCTCTCGTCAGCTGGGAGAACATTGTCGGAATGCGGCTTGAGCTGGTATGGCCTAGCAATGTGACTGTCAATGTTCTTGTGGACGGGTTGTTCTTCCACGGCTTCTTCAGATCGCTATTGGAAGACGTCGGAACCGCGTATCTCACCAATTACTCATTTAGGTCTGTGATGCAGTTCGCGTTTACGTTGGTCTTTGTCAGCGCACTGATCTATCTGTTGACAAAGAACTTTGGCGCAAGCGTCACGTGGAAGCCTTGGCTCATCGTTGTCGGCTTCATTCTCATCACACTGGTCGTCCAAGCCATGATCAACGCCTTGACCCTCTCAACCCTTCCAAACGTCTACTATCCATTCGAGTACATCGGCGGCGTCGCGGGAGAAGGTGAAAGCGCCTACCAGACAATACTGAGCCAGATAGACATTGTTTCCCAAGTGGGCATGTACGTGCAGGTGGCAATATACGCGTGGACGGTTGCACTGTGCACTGTGGCGATCCACCTGATTACCGAGTTTAAATGGATAAAGAGTTTCCTCATCGGCACAACGAGCTATCTTGCCGGAGTTTTTGCCACAGCATTGCTGCTGGCAATATTGTAGCACGATCTCTCGACAGAATGCCCTCACAGGAAAAGTCAATGCTTAGACTCCTCATACGTCAGCCTCGCCGTCAAACATAGAGTCTGTCATCATTTTGGTCCTTCCGGAAGTGAAGAGTCTGTCATTTTCCATCTGGCGGAGAGTCGGGCTGGACTGATGAAGGACTATGTTGAGAAGATCACACCAAACGTAAGCGACACATGGAGAGCCGACGAGCTATATGTCAAGATAAAAGGTGACATGAAGTATCTGTTTGCATCAATGGATGATGAAACGAGGTTTTGGATAGCTCAGGAAGTTGCAGAATCCAAATACAAACATGACGCTAGAGAACTATTCCAGCTAGGAGTGAAGGCTGCAGGAAAGAAACCCATGACCCTAATCACTGATGGACTTCCAGCTTATCATGATGCTTTCAATAAGGAGTTTTGGACTATGAAGAAGCCGAGGGCTGAGCATGTCAATGCAATCAAGCTTTCAGGAAATATGAACAACAATAAGATGGAGAGGTTCAATGGAGAAATTCGAGATAGAGAAAAGACAATGAGAGGCTTAAAGACGAAAGAAACACCAATACTCACAGGTTACCAAATCTTCCACAACTACATAAGACCACATGAAGGATCAGAAGGAAAGACACCAGCAGAGGCTTGCGGAATCAAGGTAGAGGGGAAGAACAAATGGCTAACTCTGATTCAGAATGCGAGCAAGGATATGTCCAAATCTACATAAGCCCTTTCTCTTTCGCTAACTGAAACAACTCTCTCACATCACTTATCGGAGCAAACAAAGCTGATTGCCCCCACCACCATTTGCCTTTTTCATGTGTTTGAGTCCAGTAGCCAAACCTTAGTTCTTTTTTATTATTATTTCTCCACTGTATTTCTTCTATCAATATGATTATGTCACTGACCTCTGAGTGCCTTTTCCAGACGACTTTGTTTATATCGAAATGTCGTTTCTTTTTTGGCTTCCCTTTTGTTCCAGCCGAACCCTTGCGTTTAAGGTAGAGTGTTTTGCCAGTACGATCCTTTATTGGAATTTCCCGACTTTTGTCGTTTTTAAGGAAAAACCCTTTGTTGCCTTCCATATTTTGTAGAGGGTTATTTTCGCTATTAATGTTTTGCTCAATGGATGGATTCGTATGGGCTCGTTTCTGGTCGCCAAACGAAAGTTTACAGGGAGATCAACCAAACAAAGAGTTTACAGAACCGCAGCTAGCAAAACTTATATCGTTGCAGAACTTCTCTGCGTGTAACTGGCTCGAACCATGATTGAAGATGATGCTTCAGACAGGAGGCAGAAGTGGTGCGGGCTGTCGGGAAAAAGTCTGCCCTAGCAGAAAGAAAGTCGTAACGCAAGGCGATGCAATTGCAAATAAGAGAATTGCGAGATGGAATGAAACGCGTCTCAATCGAGGCAAAGATAACTGAGAAGTCTGATCCTCGCGAAGTCACTTCTCGCTTCAAGAATGAAACCTATTTGGTGGCAACTGCCACGATCGCCGACGAAACTGGCACGGTGAAGTTGACCCTTTGGAACGATCAAATAGACAAAGTGAACGTCAACGACGTGGTCAAGATCGACAACGGTTATGTGACGAGTTTCAGAGGCGAAATCCAGCTTAATGTCGGGAAGTACGGCGCATTAGCCGTCCAATAGTCTGTCAAATCTGAACAAGAACCCTTTTTCGGGCGCAACACATGCGAGAACCCTCATTTCTTCTTGAAAAGCAGCCAGTTCTTCTTGTCTTTTAGCCTGACCAAAACATACGAGCCCTTGAGCCTTGACCCATTGACGTGCACTACTATCTTGTCCTCCTTCCTGTCCACAAGATCGTACGTTCCCTTGTCCCATATTTCCACGGTTCCAGCACCGTATTCTCCCTCGGGAATAGTGCCTTCAAAACTGGCGTATGCGACAGGATGATCTTCCACCTGCACGGCAAGTCGTCTCACGCCCACTTGAGCTGGTGGCTCTTTAGGAATCGCCCAGCTCTTCAGCACTCCATCCATCTCTAGCCGAAGATCGTAATGAAGATGCGTGGCCGCATGCTTCTGTATCACATACGTGTTTCCCTTTTCCGTCCTTCCTCACTTCTAGGCTCGTTAGTCTTGGTGAACCGTCTCCTTTCCCAGTATTCTTTCAGACTCGTTCCCACTCTCAGTCTTCATGTGCCTGTTGTCTGCGTCTTTTTTTTGCATGTCTACTCTTGCACCTGTCAACAGAAAAATAGAATTGACGAAGCTGCACATTAAGCATTTCCATCCCCAACTCCATGCATTCTGTTCATGCCGCACAGCAACGGATCATAGTAGGCAAGCAATCCTCTAGACAAGGATTTAAATTCGATTATAGTAATGCAATGTGGAGATGCCTGCATCTTGCTCGACGTCACTCTTCTCGCGGCCTCTACAGTTCTCGTAGCAGTCAGCCTCATCTGTTTTGCTCTCGCAATCCACATCTCCCGCAAAATCAGCAAAATGAGGGCGTTTCCAAGAAACCTCGCGGCAACCGTCTTCGCCAAGACCTTCAATGTCTTTGACCCTTACGTGGAACACAGGAGCACATTGGAGAATCACGTTGGCCTAGTTGCCTGCATCATCATCATCGGCTCCTTTTTGTTCTCCCTCGTAGCGATACCGAAACTCTTTGAGATGAAACTCGTGCTTGCCTTCATAACGTTGATCATGTGTCTGGGACTGCTCATGGTCGACGAAGTCATGGAGCTAAACAAGAACGCCGACATGTTCATAGCCGCCGTCACGAGAAGAAAGGCTTTCGGCGAAGGCGACATGAAAGCGCTCAGGCTCCTAGGCAAAACGTTGCCCAAACTGCGCAACTACTATCTCGTGCTGTCGCTGTTCCTCTGCGCCTCAGCCCTGACAATCCAGCACATAACGAACGGTGTCCTGACGATACTGAATGAGTTTACACGCGCGATCTTTCTCATAAGCGCTGGCACCCAAGCAGTGCCGCTGCTCGCACTGACAGTTGGCGCCTTCATGTTAGCCGTGGCCACTGTCGGAATCTACTTCGTGTCAGGCATGTTGAAGTGCAAGATTTTCGGATTTCCAGCACCAGTCACAACCGCCAGCATGGAAGAACAGTTTCACCGCATGAAGACCTTCGTCCGAGTCATGCGTCATCACCCACTGCTCAGGCAACCTGAACCCCAGAAACCCAACAAGGCCGAAGTAAGAGACGGTTGAGGACTACTCCTGCAAAGGCAGACCGGAGTCGGCACCCGCAAAACTGGAAAATAGACGTGTCCAATGAATATGCAGCTCTTAGGAGCGGAATTAGCACTCATCTGTGCCCATCTCCGAGCACGTTGGTTTCTGGACGTTACAAGATAGCGTTATAAGCACATGAGACCAGTCAATTGACCATGCCGGACAAAGTACATTGCGCCCACATACTTGTCAAAACAGAACAGGAAGCCAAGACCGTGCTGAACAGGCTCAGCAAAGGAGACAAATTTCCAAACATCGCCAAAGAAGTCTCACTATGCCCCTCAGGAAAGCGGGGAGGCGACTTGGGAACTTTTGGACGAGGAAAAATGGTAAAGGAATTCGAGACAGCCGCCTTCACCCTTCAGAAGGGACAAGTCTCACAGATAGTCAAGACAAAGTTCGGCCACCACATAATCAGAAGACTCGAATAGCTGACAGTCAATCATCTGGCAAAACTTTTAGATCCCAAGGCATGCGAGCATCCTAGTACGCAATGCGGTCATGCTGCTGGCGCTGTTCTCTGGAAAAACTATAAAGGTCTCACGCCGTGATTAGGGTATTCCCTCCTGAACGGTGAAAAGAATGGAAAAGTCCAGTCATGACGTATTAATCGTGGGAGCAGGTCTCGCCGGCCTCAGAGCCGCAGTGGCTGCCGCGGAAGCCAACAGCAAACTAGACATTGCAGTCATATCCAAGCACCACCCCCTCCGCTCACATTCCGTATGCGCACAAGGCGGAACTGGAGCGGCCATGCGGGAGAAAGACTCGTTTGACCTTCACGCTTATGACACGGTCAAGGGCGCCGACTTCCTCGCAGACCAAGATGTCGCGGAGTTCTTTGTCCGAAGGGCGCCGAGCGAAATTGTGCTGACTGAGCACTGGGGATGCCCTTGGAGCCGCACCTCCGAAGGCAAAATCAACCAACGTGCGTTCGGCGGACACAGTTTTCCAAGAGCATGCTTCGCGGCGGACATGACAGGCTTCCACGAAATGCACGCCATACACGGAAAAGCAACGTCATACAGCAACATAAGGTTCTACGAGGAGTGGTTCGCGACCTCCCTGATAGTTGAAAACAACGTCGCGGTTGGCCTGACAGCCATCGAGATGAAAACGGGCCAAATGCACGGTCTCCGCGCAAAAGCAACCATCATGGCGAGCGGCGGACACGAACGCATATACGAGTTTACCACGTTCTCACACACCACCACAGGCGACGGAATGGCAATGGCCTACCGCGCCGGCGCACCCCTCGAAGACATGGAGTTTGTTCAGTTCCACCCGACCGGCCTAGTCCCGTCAGGCGTCCTCATAACAGAGGGCGCACGAGGCGAGGGTGGCTACCTGATCAACGCCAACGGCGAACGATTCATGAAGAAGTACGCTCCCGAGAAGATGGAGCTGGCGCCGAGAGACGTTGTCTCACGGGCAGAGCAGACTGAAATTCTCGAAGGAAGAGGACTTCAAGGACCGTACGGACCCTACATCGCACTGGATCTCACGCATCTGGGGGAGGAGAAGATAAACGAGAGGCTCCCCCTCATACGCGATGTCGCAATAAAACTGGGCGGAGTAGACCCTGTGAAGGAGTTTATACCAGTCCGTCCCGCGGCGCACTACTCGATGGGGGGAATAAGAGCTAACATCAACACTGAAACTCCCATTTCTGGACTCTACGCTGCAGGAGAATGTTCGTGCCTGAGTCTGCATGGGGCAAACAGGCTTGGAACCAACTCAACGGCTGAATGCCTCGTCTTCGGAGCAGTCGCCGGCGAGCAGGCCGCAAAGCACGCTGCGGCCGCCGGAACACATGAACTCCCGCAGGAGAAGCTCCAGGCCGAGGAGAAACGCGTCTTCAATGGAGTCCTCGGAAGTGAAGGACCCGAGAGAGTCTCGCTGATAAGGGACGAGATGCGGCGCGTGATGAACGAGAAGGTCTGGATATTCAGAAGCGGCGACCAGCTTGAGAAAGGCTTGAAAGACATAAAACAGCTTAGACACAGATTCGGAAGCATCAGAGTGGAGGACAAAGGCAGATCGTTCAACACGGGCATGCTGAACGCATTGCAGCTTGACTTCATGCTCGAACTGGCAGAAGTGACAATAGCCAGCGCCATTCCGAGGACAGAATCCCGCGGAGCGCACACGCGCAGAGACTATCCGAAGCGGGACGACCAGAACTGGCTGAAGCACACGCTCGCATACTGCGCGAAAGATGGGCCGAGACTCGAGTATTGCCCAGTCACGATAACGCGTTGGCAACCTGTTGCCAGAACCTATTAGGAGGAGCCGTGACTTATGACAGCCGATGTTGAAAAGCTTGTTGAACTGAAGATAAAGCGGTATGACCCGGAGCAAAAGAGACACTATGCCTCAACCTTCAAAGTGCCCGTGCACAAGGGAACTACCATCTTGGATGCGCTATTCTACGTCAAAGACAACTTGGACGAATCGTTGACGTTCAGACACTCTTGCAGAATGGGCATTTGCGGAAGCTGTGGAGTAAACATTAACGGAAAACCCATGTTAGCATGCTACACGCAAGTGCTGGATCTCGGAAAGGACTTACTGACGATTGAGCCACTATCCAACTTCACGATCATAAAAGACTTGGTCGTTGACCTCGAACCCTTCTTCGCCACGTACAAGAGAATCAAAGCCTACCTTGCCAAGCCCGAAGAAGCTCTCAAAAAACCTGAGGAGTTCGTTCAAACGCCTGAGGAACTCAAAAGATACTGGGACCTAACGCTGTGCATAAAGTGCTCGATCTGCAACTCAGCTTGCCCAGCTGCCATAGACGAGAAGTTCCTCGGACCCTCAAGTCTTACAGCAAACTACCGGTTCATCAGCGACTCGCGGGACGAAGGCGTTGACGGAAGACTGAAGCCTATGGCGGATAACGTTTGGCTTTGCACCCAGTGCAATTCGTGCACAATGTTCTGCCCGAAGAAGCTTGACTGCGCAAAAGCCGTGCTTGAAGACCACGGCTTGCTTGTCGAGACCGGCAACATACCCAGAACGGTGAAGGACGTGCTCGAAAGCGTGTACAAGTACCATAATCCGATGGGAACGCACCAGAGCAAGAGGATGGAGTGGGCAAAGGATCTGAACGTCAAGAACCTTCCTGCAGACGCAAAGACAGATGTTCTCCTTTTTGTCTGCTGCTCCAACGCTTATGATCTGAGGAACCAAGAGTCTGCCAGAATCATGGCCTCAATACTGGGCAGCTTGAACGTCAACTTCGCGACGCTTGGCACTGAAGAATGGTGCTGCGGAGACCACATGCTTAGACTCGGCGAGAAGGGACTGTTCGAAGAACTCGCACGACACAACGTTTCCACGTTCAAACAGTCGAACGCGGAAACAATTGTGACCCTGTCACCCCACTGCTACAATACCTTCAAGAACGACAGCCCCTACAAGGACGCTGGAATCAAAGTGCAGCATTACACGCAGTTCCTCGCAGAAGCAATTGCCGACGGAAAACTGAAACTGTCGAAACCGCTCAATAGGAAGGTCGCGTACCATGACCCTTGCTTCCTAGGCAAACGGAACGACGTCTATGAGGCACCAAGACAAATCCTGAAGGCGATCAAAGGCGTGGAACTCGTCGAGATGGAGAGAACCAGAGAAAGCAGCTTCTGCTGCGGCGGCGGAGCAGGCCGGGTGTGGACCGAAGAGGCTGAGCCTGAAAAGCGACCTTGCGTCAGCAGACTCAGAGAAGCACTTGACCTTGGCGCCGACACAGTGGCAGTTGCCTGCCCGTACTGCGTCACGACGTTGGAGGACGCTGTGAAAGTGTTGGATGTGGAAGGGAAAATCGTCGTCAAGGACATACTTGAGCTTGTCAACGAAGCCCTCTAGAATCACACAATTCCGTCCCTTCGCCGTCTGCTGCCTTTCCGGACGTGGATGGCGACTTGCGCCGATCGTGAATCAACGTCATACAAACGTCTCATTTTCCGTAGATAAATTAATATTGAGCAAGCAGTATTTCGCTCTCGATTGTCAGGTTCGGAGGAAATTGATTTGCTGGGTTATGCTGGCAGGATACTTCACGTAGACTTGACCTCTGGAAAGACCCAAGTTGAGCCGCTGAATGGAGAGATGGCTCGAACGTACGTAGGCGGGATAGGCCTTGGCATACGCCTGTGGCTGGACAACTCGCAAGCCGGCGTGGACCCGTTCAGTCCGGACAACCCGCTTGTGCTAACAAACGGCCCAATAGCGGGCACAATGTGGCCCACTGGAGGAAACGGGCACGCATTCGTCTCCAAGTCGCCGCAGAGCTTCGGAGTCGGCGAAGCGAAAGCGCACGGCACGTTCGGCACCGAACTCAAGAGGGCAGGATACGATGCCGTCATCGTCAAAGGCAAGGCCGAACGGCCCGTCTACGTCTGGATCGACGACGACGCGGTGCAGATTCTTGACGCTTCACAGTTGGCCGGCCTCTCGCCTGCTGAAACTGAAGACGCCATAAGAGAAGAACTTGGCGACTACTACATCCGCGTGGCCGCGATAGGCGTTGCCGGCGAGAAACTCGTGCGGATTGCATGCATAATGAATGATAAGACCCGGGCCGCGGGAAGAACCGGCCTCGGGGCAGTGATGGGCTCCAAGAATCTGAAGGCGATCGCCGTCAGAGGAACACGCGACATCACCGTCGCCAAGCCGGACGAGTTCATGGAGTACGTGAAGGAATTCCATGAAAGAATGAAGGGACCCGCAGCCCAGAAATACCGAACACTAGGCACACCAGAAAACGTGCTTGTTCACAACTCGCTGTCCTGCATGCCCACGAGAAACTATAACAACTCGCGGTTTGAAGGCGCCGAAAAAGTGAGCGGCGAAGTTCTGAACGAGAAGTACGTTGCAAAGATCATAGGCTGTAGCTCCTGCGCCATGCGTTGCGAGCACATGTGTGTCGTGGCCGAAGGCCCGTACAAGAACACCATGACGAGAATGGAGTACGAGACCCTCTGGGCTCTCGGGCCATACTGCGGCGTCGACAGGCTTGATGCGATAATAAAAGGCATGCAGCTTTCCAACTACTACGGGATAGATGCCATCAGCGCTGGCGTAATTGTCGGCTTTGCGATGGACTGTTTTGAAAACGGCATTCTGACTCAGAAAGACCTCGACGGCATGGATGCGCATTTTGGCAACGCCGAAACCGTCGTTCAAATGGTTGAGAAGATCGGCAAACGTGAAGGCATAGGTGACTTGCTGGCGGAAGGCGTGAAGATCGCTTCTGAGAAGATCGGCAAGGAATCGGGAAAACTTGCGCAGCACATCAAAGGCGTCGAAGTCACCGGCTACGATCTGAGGTCGCTCAAGACGGCTGCGTTGGGCTTCGCCGTTTCCTTCCGTGGCGCCGATCACAACAGGCATGGCGCATATGCTTTTGACGTCAAAGGCAAAGTCAATCGGCTGATCGCCGAAAAGGGCAGGGGCAAGATGGTCAAGGACATGGAGGACACCTATAACCTGATCGACTCGCTGATCGTGTGCAAGTTCTCGAGGGGCACATACTACAAGGAACTCGACGACATGGCTAAACTCTACACACTCGTCACGGGCTTCGATATGACGGCTGACGAACTGAAAAAGGCTGGTGAAAGAATACAGAACGCCGCCAAACTCTTCAACATCCGAGAAGGACTGGGAAGAAAGGACGACACGCTCCCGTACAAGGTCATGCACTGTCCGGTTCCAGACGAAGGCCCGGCAAAAGGCGCCTACGTGTCGAAGGAAGAACTGGATCTGCTGCTTGATGACTACTATGAAGCACGAGGATGGACACAGATGGGTGTTCCGACTCGTGAGAAGCTCAAGGAGCTCGGCATGGAAGACCTCATGTGTATTGCTGAGCCGAAGGAGGCGTAGGCGATGAAGATTCATGAGAGAAAGTTTGTCACCGCCGACCCTGACAAGTGTGTCGGATGCCAAGTCTGTGAGTATGTGTGCTCGATGACGAAGGAAAAGGCGTTCAACCCGTTGAAGTCGCGGATTCGCGTCGTCAGAATCAACCAGCTTGCCAACTTGGCCGTGACATGTCGACTCTGCGAAGACCCTCCGTGCGTGGCTGCCTGTCCGAGAGATGCTCTCACCCAGTCCGAAACAGGCGTGATAATCGTTGACAAGGACAAATGCAACGGCTGCGGCTGGTGCATAGAAGCGTGCGACTACGGCGCGATCATGCTGCATCCGGAGAACAAGATCGTCTACGTGTGTGACCTGTGCAAGGAAAAGGGAGAACCGCAATGCGTCAAATGGTGCCCTGAAGAAGCACTGGAAGTCACAACGAGCGACGTGCTGGCGCAGAAGGCCCGCATAACCGCGGTCAAGAAGCTGTTTCATGAGGCAATGAAGGAAAGCAAGTAGAGCTCGTGACCGTATAGCACCCGCTTTTGCACAGGGCGTTCTGTTTCTGTCTGAACTTGTGCGAAAAAGGTAAAAGAATGCGTTGCTAACATGTCCTACTTGAGCGAAATTGGTAGGAGAACGTAAGGAGCCACTGGTCTGCCCATTCTGCGGTGCCCCTCAAACGGAGATTGTGCCAGCGGGGGCTGTGCAGCTGAAATGTCAATACTGCGGCGGAATAATAGTGGTTCCACCAGCACTGGGCGACAACGCATACCGATGCCCCAACCACCCACAAAAGCTCGCAACTACCAGATGCAACGACTGCAGTGGAGCCTTCTGCGACAGCTGCATAAATTCTTACGAACTCCGCTACCGAGAAGGAGGCGCCAACCTCTTTCTCTGCCGAGACTGCCTCCACAAGAGGGAAACAGAGAAGGCGCGGGGGGGTATCCTCGTAGGAGCATTTGTCATGGCCTTGGGAAGTGCCCTCACCTTGCTGGTCATCCAGCCGGTGGGAATCTTCGGCATATTGGCAGGTGCCGGCTTTCTGGCATATGGGTTTTGGTTAAGGAGCGAAGTTGGGAAAGTGTCACCTGAAGGCCTGTTGGCGAGTGCAGAGGGACCAGGGAAAAAGCCTGAAGTGGAAGACAGTTTTGACGTTGACAAGGCATACGATAAGCTTCTATCGTACTATGTGAATCATTGGGGAGCGCAGTCCGGAATAGCGCTTCTCGAAGGCGAAATCAGGTCCTATTTGCTGCATGGAGAAAGATTCCCAGAGGCAGTCAGGAAAATCTACACACGACAAGAAAGACGACATCGCAAGAAACTGAACTGGGGATAGTGTGCATCTCTTCCCACCAAAAATTGCGAAGCATGCCTGTTCTACGGCGGCACATCCATCCTTCTGACGCTCAGTCTGTCCATGGCGGTCACGAATTTCTCCATTGATTTGGGTCGGAAGACTACGGTCTGCCCCGCTATTCTGGCTCCCAGCGCGAGTGCTTCAAACCATTTCGGAGGCGATTCAAACGTTGAAAGAGTGACGACATCCTCCATCTTGTTAAGAGATCTGGGTAGTTCGCGGAGCAGAAACCAGCGTTGTCTCGGTTCTCTTGTGACTTTGAAGCCGTTGAGTTGGCTGATCTTATAGTGTTTTGCGAAATTCAGAAATGGAGCCTCTATGAAGATGCCCCTCGCTGAGACAAAGAGCTTGATGTAGGCAAGGGCGACGCTAGAGAACACGGCGAACACGGTAACAACAATCAACGCAGCGTACAACCATGGATAGCTGGGAATCCAGTACGGGGCGCCTGCTACTATCGCGAGAATCGGCAACCAAACGCCGAAGGCCCATCGGCCACCAATGTTCTGCTCAAACAAAACGTTGCCAAAATAGGATTGCAGTCTTCTTCTGCTTCCTGAATACAGAAGAAGCAGGAAGCCCAGCAGAACCATTACTGCAGCATATGCCAAAGCGGATGGGCCGTCAGCGGCGCCGTAGTGTAGACTTCACCGAAGATGATGCATGACGGCGAGGAAACAGACACTTTCCACAAGCCGCACTCAGACAACGCGTAGTCTTCATCGACGGTTTGGTTGCGCCACGTTTTCAGGGTTGTGCCATTTGGATGAACGAGCTCCACGTCCACCGGATGTGACGCCGTCGCGCGAATGTGAAGAGTGTTGGGGACTGTTGGAACCAAGACTTCGGAATATTCCGGGCAGACTCCGTTCACAATCGTGCCATTAGAAAGAAAGGTGGTACCTGCGCCGGCGTAGTATACTGGTATTGTCTGTGCCAAGCAAATCAAGGCCAGACCTGCCACCAGCAGCAGCGATCCGATCGCCGCAAAGACCATCCAGCGCATGTGAATCGGCTAACTAGTTGTCTTTCACAGCCTAAAGAATTTTTCCTTCACACGTTCTTGGCCATTCAGTGGAGAAGCCGGACTAGCACTTCTGCTAAAGCTTTTGACGACGAACTGACTTCGCGAGAGAGCCCCTCCCCGAACTCCGTCTCTGCGGGCTCGACAAGCAGGAGAGCCAGTTTTGCCTTGACAGTCGTCGCAATATATTCACAGAAGACTCTAAGTGGCAACATATGCGTAGAGAAGGCCGAGAACCCGCCGAGTTGTTCTGGACTCACTAGTTTGCATTGCCCGGGCTTGGATCCAAGGACTGCCGCATCTATCAAGAGCACGTGCGTCGGGCGGAATTCGACTATTTCCTGCGTGAAACTCTCAGGGACGGTTTCGCACTCGATCAGCATCACCCTGTCGGAAACTCTGCCCCTCAAGTCTTGGACTATCTTCACGCCGACGTAATCGTCCATGCGAATGGGATTGCCGATGCCCGCTATCACGATTTTGTGCGCGCCGGACAGCCAATTCTCAAGAGCCTCTTTCAAACCGCACGTGCCATCAACCAATGAAGATCACCAACCATCGAGACGGAAAGATCAGAGGAAAACAGGAGAAAGAACTCATCGCTCAATCTGTCGAAGCAGTTGCCTGTTGCTGTCGTAGATTTGCACTGTCAGCGGCATCTGACCAACCGCGAAGTGCGTAGCGCACCCGAAGCACGGATCATATGCCCGGAAAGCCATCTCCACCATGTTCAACAGTCCCTGATCAACCTTGCCGCCGTGTATCAGTCCCTTGGCCGCGTCACGGATTGACATGCAGATTGCTGGATAGTTGTTCGTCGTCGCGACTATCAGGTTAACGTCCTTGACCAGCGCATCCTTGTCCAGCACGTAGTGATGAATCAGCGTGCCTCTCGCGGCCTCGACGATGCCGACGCCTTCGCCCGGTTCGCCCGGTTTGGCACGAACGTCCTTGCCTGTTATCTCTGGGTCCTTGCTCAACTCCAGCGCCCATTCAGCAGCGCAGAGTAGCTCGACAAGCCTCGCCCAATGAAAGGCAAGCGTGCTGTGCACTGGCTTGCCGCCCAGCGTCTCGTACATTATTTCATACTCGGCCTGAGCCAGCGGAGTTGCCATTCCATCCGAAGCGTTGAGCCTTGCCAGTGGCCCTACGCGGTATATGCCACTTTCGGGTCCATCAACCAGACCCTTCCAGCCCACCTTCTTCAGGTACGGCATCTTCGAATACGTCCAGCCCTCAACGTGCTCTGCAACGTGATCGAGATACTCGCTTGGCGCGAACTTCGCGAATTCCTTGCCACTTTGGTCGACAACGCGGACTTTGCCGTCGTAGAAGTTGACCCTGTTGTGCTCGTCAACCAAGCCCATGTAGTATGTCCTGTGAAGATAGGCAGGGCTCTTGATGAGGTCAACGTACCGGCTGTTGCCCAACACAAGATCGTGAAACAGCTTCAGCGTGAACTTGGCGAACTCAACCGAAGAAGCCGCCATCTTTTCTATCTCGGCCCGCCCTTCCTCGCTCAGCGCCTTGGACACTCCGCCGGGCAAGCCGCAAACTGGATGAGTGGCTTTGCCGCCGATGATCTCCGTCATCTTCTGCCCGTAGGCTCTGTGCTTGATGACTTCTTTGCCAACGACCAAGCCGGCCTTCTCGATCACGCCGAGGATGTTCCGCTTTTCGGGCGGCGCGTCCGGCCCGACGACGAAGTCTGGTCCGCCGAGATAGTAGAAGTGCAGTGTGTGATCGTAGATGTAGTAGGCAGCGTACATGAGTTCACGGAGCTTCTTCGCGGCAGACGGCGGCTCAACGTTGAACGCTGCGTCCAAGGCTTTTGCCGCGGCAAAGTGATGCGCTACCGGGCAGACGCCACATATCCTCGTAGTCAACAACGGCATGAGTTCCGCTCTTCTGCCAACGCAGAACTGCTCAAATCCTCTGAGCTCCGGAACCTTCAGATAAGCGTTTTCAACCTCTCCAGCGTCGTTAAGGAACAACGATATGTTTCCGTGACCTTCAAGCCTCGTAATAGGGTCTACCCGTATTTCCTTCATCACTTCATCACCTTCCGTCTGAGAAACGAGGAGGGAAGAGAATACATGTAGAAAGTTCCAACAGGATCCTTGATCTGGCCCATGAGCTTCTCAACGTCTTCTTCGCTGTACTTGTCTTTCTCCTCTTCCAAGCCCAGAATAGAAGCCAAGGCACTGATCATCGCCGCGCCCTGTTCGGGCGAGTTTGGACAGGGACCGCCACAGCCCGTGCAGGGCATGTCAACAGTCAGACATTGTGCTCCGCAGCCGCTTCGAGTGGCCGGGCCCATGCAGATAATGCCCTGCTCAAGCAGGCACTTCTCAGGCTCGGGGATTTTTTCGTGAACACGATAAATCTTCGTAATCCTTTTGTTCTCCTTCTTTCGAGGACACTCGTCACAAACGCTCTTCACGGGCGCAAGAACTGAACCCTTCGACGGCAACTCGCCTTTGGCGATGGCGTCAACCGCGTTCGTAATCAGCTTCACAGGTGGGGGACAACCGGGCAGGTAGTAATCAACTTCAACCGTTTGGTCTAAAGTCTTCACTGTGTCGAAGAATTTGGGAATCTCCAGCGTGCCCTCCTTCACTCTAGTCTCCGTCTTAGGGATGATTCCCTGCGGATTGTCAACCGACTTGCTTTGCAGGTAAACCTTCGTCAGAATCTCCTTTGCATTGTGCAGGTTTGCCAATCCCGGAATGCAGCCTTCCTGAGCGCATGAACCAAAAGCCACAAGCGTCTTGGCCTTCTGCCTAAGCAGTTTCGCCATGTGCTCCTGCTCCGAATTTCGCACCGACCCATTGAAGAAGCAGACGTCGATGTACTTGTCAGGCATGGCTTCAACGTCCTTGTACTTGACATCCATTGCTACTGGCCAGAAAACGATGTCAGCCAACTGCACAACGTCAAGTATTTTCTCGTTCATGTCCAAGACTGCAATCTCGCATCCGCCGCAACTGCCAGCCCAGTAGAAAGCTATCTTCAGTCTTTCCTTTGCCATCTCACTTTTTGCCCTCACACACTAGATTCAGTACTTTTGAAACGTCAACTCTGAGATCGTTAAACGCAAGTTCCTCAGCGGGAATGCCCATGGCCAAACCGAGCAGTTGCGGATAATGCAAGACCGGAATGCCATATGCCTCGTTGAACATTTTCTCAATGCGCAACTCGTTTGTGTCATACATTATGTGGCAGAACGGGCAGATCGTTATCATCGCCTGCGCACCAACCGTTTTGACGTGGTTCAGTTTGTCGCGTGCAAGCTGCAGGGCAATCTTGTCATTCACGCCAACACTCGGCGCACCACAGCATTCGGTCTCATCCATGTAATCCAAGCACGTGGCACCTGCCGCCTCAATGAGTGCCTTCAACGTTTTGGGATCTTCGGGGTCGTCGAAGCCGATGAATTCTCTGGGTCTCAGGATGTGGCAGCCATTGTGCTCTGCCACCTTCAGCATGCTGAGGGGTTTGACGACTGCCCCCTTTATCCGTTCCAACCCCACGTCCTCAACCAGCGCCTGCATCAGATGCTTCGTCTCTATGGTTCCCTTGAACTCCAATCCGGCCTCTTTCAAGTGACTGTTGATCTCGTCCCGCAAAGCCTTGTCTTCTTTTAGGGTTTTGCTGACTTTTTTAAGGGTGCCCGCGCAGCCTGGACACAGAGTTATGATGTTTAAGCCCTTCTGCTCAGCCAGAGCCAAGTTCCTCGCTGCCAAGACAAGCATCATCTCGTGGCTCACGGGATCCATCGGCAGTCCGCAACAATTGAATTCAGGCATCTCAACAAGCTCAACGCCCAGTTTCTGCAGAACCTTTCGCGCCGATATCTCGTAGGCCGACACACGGTACGGGATTGCGCAACCGAGAAACATCAAATACGTATTCTGCGCCATGCTCATTCACCCTTCCCTTGAACATGCTTGAGAAAGCCCACCTTCCGCAAAGACTTGCTGATGCTGGCCGGGTTCCCCTTTGGCAAAGGCGGCAACCCCAGACTTTCCCTTTTCTTGATTCTCAGTTCAGGTATCTTGTACGCGTAGCCTGACTCGAGTATGCTGGATGCCTGTTCCTTGAAGACTTGAGGCACATGGCCTTGTTCCACAGCCAAGTTTCTCAAGACCCGAATGACGCTGGCAACCTCAACATCTTGCGGGCAACGATCCGTGCAGGTGAAGCATGACGCGCACAGCCACAGCGTGTCGCTATTCAACACTCTGTCTTTCAGCCCAAGCTGCGTCATGCGAATTATCTGTCTCGGCCGGTATGTGTCACTGAACCTGGCGACGGGGCAGTCAGAAGTGCACGTGCCACATTGGAAGCAGCGCATTAGCTTCTCCCCGCCGTGCATCTTTGCAATGTCATATTTGAACTTCGGATCAATCTCCGAGGCCTTTATCGGCTTGTGCATCTCCTCACCCATTAGGCTCTAACCTCCAGATTCTTCAGAGGACTTGGTCCAAGTCTTTTTATCTCTGTCACCATTTCCTTCACTACCGCAGCAAACCGGTCACCTTCACTTGCCGAAATCCACTCTAGCCGCACACGTTCAGGCTCGATTCCAAACTCTTTCAAAACATTCTTCAGCAGAGTCACGCGCCTCAAAGCCTTAAAGTTCCCGCTGATGTAATGGCAGTCTGAGGGCAAGTGGCAACCAGCAATCAGCACTCCGTCGGCGCCGTCCTTGAACGCTTCAAGAATGAAAGTTGGGTCTATTCGGCCGCTGCACATCACGCGTATGATCCGTATGTTTGGCGGGTACTGGATTCGGCTGACGCCCGCCAAGTCCGCGCCCGCATAGCTGCACCAGTTGCATAAGAAACCGATTATTTTCGGCTCAAATCCGTCATTGTCAGTCATGATCTTACCTCTACCAAAGTGGCTTTGACCTGAGCAAGAATCTCTTCAGTGGTGAAGTGTCCCATAGTGATGGCTTTCGTCGGGCATGCAGTGCCGCACACGCCGCAACCTTTGCACAATGCGTCAATCACGTGTGCAATAGGCTTGCCGTCCTTATCCTTCATTTCCACTGCACCATATGGGCATAGATATTCACAGATTCTACAACCACTACATAAATCTTCGTTCACGTTCGCGACAATTCCTTCCATCTCAAGCTTATCTTTTGAAAGTATCGTCGTCGCCCTAGCAGCAGCGGCGCAGGCTTGAGCAATGCTTTCCTCAATGTACTTGGGTGAATGAGCCATTCCGCACAGAAAAACGCCGTCCGTCGCGAAGTCCACGGGTCTAAGCTTCATGTGAGCTTCCAGGAAAAAGCCATCCTTTGTCAATGGAACTTTGAGCAGCTCCGCCAACTGCTTGTTGTCAGCATTCGGCACCGTGGCAGCACTCAACACGACAACGTCCGGCTCGATTTCAACTTCTTCGCCTATGACCGGTTCCCAGAATGCAACTTGGAGCCTGCCAGCCTCACTCGTGACCATGGGTTTTCTTTCATCCTCATAGTTGACAAAGAGGACGCCCTTCATCGCGGCCTCGCGGTAGTAGTCCTCCTTGAATCCGTACGCTCGCATGTCCTTGTACAATATGTAGACTTCCGTCTCCGGATTCGCTTCTTTGATTTTCAGTGCGTTCTTTATGGCCTGACCGCAACATATTCTCGCGCAGTTGGGATTTTCCGCGTTTCTGGCGCCGACACATTGAATCATCACAACGTTCTTTGCCTTGAATTCTCCCTTCGCGATTTTCTCTTCCAGTTCATGCTGCGTCAAAACTCTTGGGTCCTGACCGTATAGATACTCCTTAGGCTTGTATTCGACCGCGCCTGTGGCAACCACCACCACGCCATGATCAATTTCTTTCTCTCCGCCGTTGTTTCGTCTTATTTTCGACTTGAAGTTGCCGACAAAACCAGTGACGTCAACGACCTCTGCTTCTGTGTACACGTGTATTTTCTCATTTTCCACAACGGCCTTGACAAGAGCGCCAAGTTTCTCTCTAGGATCGCCGTCTTCGCCGAGTAAATAGTGGATCTTTCGCAGGTGACCACCCAGCTCTTTTTCTCTTTCGACGAGGTGCACTTCAAACCCTTGATTTGCGAGTTCGAGAGCAGCGGTCATGCCTGAGACCCCTCCGCCGATGATCAAGCCTATGGGTGTGACGTTTATCAGCGGCTTCTTCAACGGCTTGAGAAGCTGGGCCTTTGCAACTATTGATCGCACGAGGTCTCTGGCCTTTTCAGTTGCCTGTTTGGGCTCGTGCATGTGTACCCAACTGCATTGGTCCCGAATGTTGGTCATTTCGAACAGGTACGGGTTCAACCCTGCTTCTTGGACTGTCTCCTTGAACAGTGGCTCATGAGTTCGCGGAGTGCATGAGGCCACGATCACTCGGTTAAGATTGTTCTGCCTGATTTTCTCCACTATGAGCTTCTGAGTGTCCTGCGAACAAGTGTAAACGTTTGCTTCTGCGTAAACTACGTTGGGCAACGTTTTGGCGTATTCAACGACTTCTGGAACGTTGACGACTCCGCCTATGTTGATGCCGCAGTGGCAGACGAAGACGCCGATGCGGGGTTCTTCTTGGCTCACGTCGCGTTCAGGTGGAAACTCTCTCTTTGCGACTTGTGTTCCTCTTTCGGACGCGATTATTCCCATGGCTTTAGCCGCTGCGCCGCTTGCTTGCGCGACACTCTCAGGTATGTCCTTCGGGGCCGCGAATGCTCCGCACACAAACACTCCAGACTTAGACGTTTGCATGGGTGAGAAAGTTTCCGTCTCGCAGAACTTGTACTTGTTGAGTTGTATGCCTAGGTTCTTAGCCAGCTGCTCAATCTTCTTCGGCGGCTGCATCCCAATCGACAAGACAACCATGTCGAATTCCTCTGTCTTGGGTGTTTCACCCTCGACGTAGCGTACATACAGGTTGTTCGTCAACGGGTCTTCAGTCACGCCCGCCACTCTTGACCTGACGAATTGTATGCCCCACTCGCCTTGAGCGCGTTCGTAGTACATGTCAAACTCTTTTCCGTAGGCACGCATGTCCATGAAGAAGATCTTACAGTCTAACTTCGAAGGCGTGTGCTCTTTGGCTATCACCGCTTCTTTCATGCCATACATGCAACATGCGGCGGAGCAATAGTTGTTTCCAAGCTGGAAATCCCTCGAACCCACGCACTGAATGAAGGCTATTCTTCTGGGAATCTCGCCGTCCGACGACCTCAGAACCAAGCCGCCATACGGCCCTGAAGCACTTAGGATGCGTTCGAACTCGATGCTTGTCACAACGTTTGGATAGCGACCATAACCATACTCGCTCTTCAACGTGGCGTCGAAAACTTCGAAACCCGGCGCGAGTATTATGGAGCCTACTCTCAGCGATGCTTCGCTGTCTTCTTGATCATATTGAATTGCTTTTGCCTTGCAGATTTCTTCGCATGTTCCGCAACCAATACATTTTTCGCGGTCTATCATGTATTTCAACGGAACCGCTTGCGGATATTTCACGTAGATGGCGCTTCGGTTGCCTAGCCCCTCGTTGAATATGTCCACCACTTCGATTGGGCACTTTTGCGCGCAGATGCCGCAGCCGTTGCATTTGTCCTCGATTATGTAGCGACTCTTCCTTCGAAGCGAAACTTCGAAGTTTCCAGCCTTGCCCTTCAAGCCTGTCACTTCGGCGTTCGTCAAAATGGTTATGTTCGGATGTCTTCCGGTTGCCACAAGTTTGGGTGATAGAATGCACATTGAACAGTCGTTTGTTGGGAATGTCTTGTCAAGCTGGGCCATTACTCCACCGATGCTCGGTCCTTGGTCAACCAAGTAAACTCTGAATCCCGAATCTGCCAGGTCCAGCGATGCCTGTATGCCGGCGACTCCTCCGCCCACCACGAGTACGGCTCCAACTTTCTTCATTGCCATTTCAGCTAACCTCCAATGCTTTGTAAAGAGGCGTCGTCCCCTTGATGTCAGACACGGCTATCATGTTTCTTCGACGCATGTCCACAATCTGTTTCAAGACAGAAGAGGGTTTCAACCCGGTTGCTTCTGCCAGAGCTTTGACAGAAAGTGGCTGATACCGCGTCAGAAGGTGAATCTTCTGTCGCGTGAATTCGTCTTTGACAACTTCTTCAAGCAATAGGTCAAACTGCTCTTGCGGAATCTTTTCCGCGTAAACATTGCATTTCTCAGTCAGCTCACGTTCTCTCCCAACCAAAACTCTCAGCCTGAAGCCTGAAGCAGCATTCTTTGCGGCCTCAAGGTTTTCAAGAATCTTCTGGCTCGGGTTTTCGGTTGAGATTGGTGTTGGTCCCAACTTCTTTATCTGATCTGTAAATTCAGTAACCACGTTGGCAAATCTTTGGCCTTCCGACGCTGAAACCCATTCCAGTCGCAGACGTTCCGGTTCCAGACCCGTCAGGGTCAGCAGTCTCTTCAGCATTTTGATTTTGCGTTCTTCGTATAGGTTTCCTTCAGCGTAGTGGCAGTCGCCCGGGTGGCATCCTAGGATCAGGACACCGTCTGCGCCGTTGATGAGAACTTCCAGCGGGATCACTGGGTCTATTCGGCCACTACACATCACGCGGACAACTCGTATGTTTGGCGGGTACTGGATTCGGCTGATACCCGCCAAGTCCGCGCCCGCATAGCTGCACCAGTTGCACAGAAAACCGATTATTTTGGGTTCGAACTCAGTCACTTCCGTCTCCCTCCCAAGGACGCTGTTGCCTCAGCCAACACTTGAGCATCGCTGAAGTGCCTCATGCCAATGGCTTTCTCAGGGCAGCTTGCCGCACAAACGCCGCATCCTTTGCACAGAACATCATTGACTCTGGCAATTCCATGCTCATCCTTCTGTATAGCACTGTAAGGGCAGAGTTTGACGCATGTTCCGCATCCACTGCATTTGTTTTCGTCGACGAATGATGTTATGGCTTCAGTTCTGACTTTCTTCACAGCCATGGGGATGCTTGCCCTAGAAGCTGCAGCGTAAGCTTGAGCTATGCTTTCAGGGATCGTCTTAGGGCTGTGAGCAGTGCCACAAACATAAATCCCGTCCGTTGCGAAATCCACGGGTCTGAGCTTAACGTGTGCTTCAAAGAAGAAACCGTCCGCACCCAATGGGACTTTCAGGATTTTGGAAAGTTCCTTGGCTTCTTCAGTCTGGACGAGCGGAGTAGACAAGACTACAAGGTCTGGTTCTAACTCGAGAGTCTCATTGATCAAGATGTCATGAACTCTGACGATGCATTTTGCGTCAGGAGAGGCGGTTACTTGAGGCGGATTCTTGGCGTCGTAACGTATGAATTGAACAGATTTCTCTCTTGCTCTGCTGTACTGTTCCTCGAAATCTTTGCCGTACGTCTGCATGTCCCGGTAGAGGACGGAGACTTCAGCGTTAGGAAACATTTCTTTGATTTCCAGAGCATTCTTTACTGCAACGGCGCAGCATATTCTGGAGCAGTAGTTTCTTCCGCCTTCCTTTCCCTCTCTTGCTCCCACACATTGAATCATGACGACGTTCGTCGGATTTTCCAGTTTCTTCTCTCTCATTAGCCGTTCCAGTTCGAGCTGAGTGATAATGTTGTCACGTTCGCCGTAGCAGTACATTCCCTTGGGTTCGAGGACTTCCGCTCCGGTGGCCACGATTATCGTGCCCACATCAAGGGTTTCTTCCTTGCCCTCTTGGTTTACTGTGACTTTGAAGTTTCCTATGAAGCCGTCCGCGTGTTTGACCTTTGACGAAGTGTAAACGACTATCTTGGGGTTTGAACGTACAGCTTGCACATACTCCTCAAGAACTTCTGAGGAAAGGGTATCGTTCGGATAGAGTTTGTAAAGGTCTTTCAGCCTTCCGCCCAACGTGTCCTGTATTTCAATCAGGTGAACGTCAAAATTCTGGTTTGCCAAGCTGAGGGCGGTGGTCATTCCTGAAACACCTCCGCCGATGACTAGGGCTGAAGGCTGAACTTCGATTTCAGGCTCAGTCTGCGGTTCAAGCAACGCTGCTTTGGCCACTGCCATCTTTACTATTTCCTTGGCTTTCTCCGTGGCTCTGCCGGGTTCTTTCGGGTGGACCCAGCTGCAGTGTTCGCGAATGTTTGCCATGTGGAACAGGTACTTGTTGAGACCGACTTCTTCGCATGCTCCTCTGAAAAGTGGCTCATGAGTTCTGGGCGTGCAAGAAGCTACGACCACTCTGTTCAGTTCATGTTTTCTGATTGCCTCTCCTAGTTTGCTCAGTCCTTCAGATGAGCATGTGTAAAGGTTCTCTTCGGCGTAGGCAACGTTGGGCAAGGTCATTGCGTACTCCACTACTTCCGGAACGTTGACAACTCCGCCGATGTTTACGCCGCAATGGCAGACAAAAACCCCTATCCGGGGCTGTTTGCTTTCGCTCATGATGTTGCCTCCTTGGCTACGCACGCTATCGTCTCCGCTGCTCGGGCAGCTGCTCCGCTTGCCTGTGCTACGCTCTCGGGTATGTCCTTGGGACTTTGGCAGTATCCGCAAATGTATATTCCTGGAACGTTCGTGTCGACTGGCAATGTGAGTGCATTTTTGGATTTGAAGAATCCGAACTCGTCAAGTTCCAACCCAATCATCTCTGCTAGTTTCTTGTTGTCTTCTTTCGGGACTAAGGCGGGGCACAGGACGACCATGTCAGTCTCAAGCTTTTTCATGTTGCCAGTCAAAATGTCCTCGTAATAGATCTGCAGACTCTTGGTGACAGGGTCCTCGGCGATGCCGCCGGGATGTGCCTTGATGTATTGCACGTCATACGTTTTTTGGGCTTTGTCAACGAATTCTTGGAAGCCTTTTCCGACCGCTCGCAGGTCTATGTACATGACGTACACTTTTGTTTCTGGTGCATGTTCTTTTATCAGGATTGATTCTTTTGTTGCGTAAACGCAGCAGACACTTGAGCAGAATGGAAATTCGCCATGTTGGCTTCTTGAACCTACGCATTGGATGAAAGCTACGGTTTTTGGCTCTTTCCCATCTGAGGGTCGAATGAGGTGCCCGGCGGTCGGTCCGGACGCGCTTATTATTCTTTCAAGCTCCATCGATAGGATTACGTTCTTGAATTTGCCATAGCCGTATTCGGTCATGGTTCGAGGATTGAATGAATCAAAACCCGTAGCGATTATTATGGACGAAACATTCAGGACAGTTTCTTCTGGCTCCTGTTCATAGTCAATGGCGCTTGAAGGACAGACTTTCTGGCATACTTTGCAAATGCCTTTCGTGAAGTACAGGCAGTTCCTGGAATCAATGGCCGCGACGAGGGGAACGGCCTGCTTGAACGGCATGTAAACAGCCTTTCTGTCTCCCATTCCCATGTCGAACTCGTTGGGGACTTTGATTGGACATTTCTCCATGCAGGTGCCGCAACCCGTGCATTTCTCAGCAATCACGTATCGGGGCTTTCTGAGGATTTTCACGGTGAAGTTGCCTGCCTCTCCCTTTATTTCTTTGACTTCCGAGTACGTTAGAAGACTGATGTTCGGGTGTCTGAAGCATTCGATCATTTTGGGAGCAAGAATGCAGATTGAGCAATCCAGCGTCGGGAATGTTTTGTCAAGCTGAGCCATTCGTCCACCTATGCTTGGCGTCTTCTCGACCATGTAGACCTTCGTCCCACGGTTGGCGAGGTCCAGAGAAGCTTGTATCCCTGCTATGCCGCCTCCGACGACTAGAACTGAGTTGGACATGGGTTCTTCCTTCTTCTTTCTTGGGAAAGTGAGTGACTCGGTAAATAATCTTTACGTTTGCAAAAGCCCGTTTCGATGATTAGCCCAAGGCGCATTTTGGGCATGTTGTGTGCGACCTCCCCGAGTTATGACGTACGTCATACCAGTTTGGAGGAGACCCCTATTAAATGTTATCGCACCAAACGTAAGAAAAGACGGACAGTACGCTATTCTCGGACAGCTTCAGCCTTCCTCGATTCGTGCTCTGCTTGTACAGTTGCCATCTCAGCTTGAACTTCTGGCTTCTCGATGCTTTTCGGCTCCGGGCAAACGCGTCCCTCCTCCTCTTTGAGATCCAGCGTGCCTTTGACGTTTCCATCCTCCATGTACGTGATGTTGAAGCCCATTTTCCTCATGAGACCTACGGCTCTTATGTTGTCTGACAGCATTATCGCGTATAACCGTTCGATTTTCATGTCCTTGCATATCTCAATGGCGTGATCGACCATTTTCGTGCCTAAGCCTAAGCCTTGCCAAGGGTCAGCCACGATGAAGGCAATTTCCCCAGACTTGCCATCAGGCTCGATGCCTACACGGACGACGCCTAGTATTTTCTTACGTCCATTTTCGGTCAGTTCAGGAACTATGGCTATTTCCCTGTCGTAGTCTATGTTGCAGTAACGCACTCTGGTCTCATGCGGCGTGTCCTTCAGGACCTGGAAAAACCTGTAGCGAATCGACTCTTCGGAGAAGTTTTGGAACATCTCCAGCCACAAAGGCTCGTCCTCTGGCTTGATCGGCCTCAGAACAACCGACCTGCCATCACGGGTCCTCCACATAGTCTCATACTTTTTCGGATACGGACTGATGACAAGATGCTGATGCGGCTCCAGCCTCTTAAACACAAGATCCTTGTTGATAACGATGCGAGCATCAAAAGCGAACGCTTCACGCTCGTTTATGAAAAGGGGGTTGATATCCACTTCTTTAAGCTGAGGAAAGTCCACAAGCATCTGGCTGAAGCGCACAATTGTCTCTTCAAGCAGCTTGACGTTAGCCGGCGGAACGTTCCTGTATCCCTTGAGCAGTTGATAAACCTTCGTCTCCTCCATCATTCTCCTCACCAAGGTCTGATTAAGCGGGGGAATGCCAACTGCAAAGTCCTTGAAAAGCTCCACACCCACACCGCCCATGCCAAACAGTATCACCGGGCCAAAAAGCGGGTCAGCCTTGGCCCCGATGATGACCTCGTGGCCCTGCTGCTTCACCATCGGCTGCACTGTGACGCCAAGAATCTCTGCATCAGGATTGTACTCTTTGGCCTTCCGAATGATCTGTTGGAAGGCTTCTCGAATTTTGGTTTCACTTGCCAAGTCAAGAGCCACGCCGCCAGCATCGGTCTTGTGAACAATCTGTGGAGACAGAATCTTCAGCACAACGGGATATCCCATCTGTGCGGCTAGTCCCGCCGCCTCGTCTTCGGTGCGGGCAACTTTCGTCCTGACAACCGGAAAGTTGTAGTATGCTAGGAACTCCTTTGACTCAGCCTCGTTCAGCATCTCACGGCCTTCAGATGCGACGTTTCGCATCATGACCATGAGCGGCCGCTTTGGCGGCGCGATGTCGACGGAAAGTTCCTCAGGAGTCTCGTACAGCAACTCCAAGTTGCGTTTGTACTGATACATGTAAAGATAGGTCCGTACTGCTTGTTCAGGAGTGGAGTACGTTGGTATGTTGTTCTCGCTGAAGATGCGGTTGGCCTCTTCAACCTCATTGTATCCCATGAATGACGTGAGAATGGTCTTGTTCTGGTAGCTCCTGCTCCTGCACAGTTCCACGATGCTTCTTGCGACTTCCACGGGCTCGGCCACGGCCTGCGCGGTGTAGATGATGAGCAGACCATCAATGCCCTCGTCATCAAGGCAAGCCTCAACGACAGCCCTGTATCTGTCAGCTTTCGCGTCCCCCAATAGGTCTATCGGGTCACCATGACTCCAGTAGTTGGGGAGAACGCTGTTGAGCTTCTCCATAGTCTTCTCGCCGAGCCTGGCAATTTTGCCTCCTTGAGTTATCAGAGCATCCGTAGCCATGACGCCCGGCCCGCCTGCATTCGTGATTATCGCCAAATTCGGGCCTCTCGGAAGAGGCTGCGTGCCCAGCACCTCCGCACAGTTGAAGAGATCCGCTATCTCCTCGACTCGCACTATTCCCGCACGCTTGAAGGCCTTGTCGTAGACCATGTCCTCGCCGGTCAGCGAGCCAGTGTGTGAAGCAGCAGCCTTTGCACTCTCACTGAATTTTCCTGCCTTGACAACGATTATTGGCTTGGTCCTAGCGAAGTGCCTCGCTGCACTCATGAACTTCCTCGCGTCAGTCAACCCTTCAACGTACATGAGGATGCTGCGGGTTTTGGGGTCGGTTCCGAAGTAATCGATCAGGTCGCCGAAATCCACGTCCAGCATTGACCCCAACGACACGAAATTGCTGAACCCCACGTTCTCGTGAATTGCCCAGTCCAAAATCGCTGACCCCAGCGCACCGCTCTGAGAAATGAACGCAATGTGGCCCGGCTTTGGCATCTTGCTGACAAAAGTGGAATTAAGCCGAATGCTGGGACGGATCACGCCCAGACAGTTTGGCCCCACGATGCGCATGTCGAACCTACGTTTGACTTCGGCTATTTTGTCCTCAAGAGCCTTGCCCTCCGCCCCTATCTCCTTGAAACCGGCTGAAATAATGATAACACCCTTTATTCCAGCTTTTCCACACTGCTCAACAATGTCCGGGACAGTTCGGGCCGGAGTGGCTATCACGGCAAGGTCAACCGTCTCAGGAATCTGATCCACTGTCGCGTACGCTTTGATGCCAAAGACTTCGTTCTTCCGAATGTTGATGGGATAAATCTTGCCTTCAAAGCCCAATTCTAAAAGATTTCTCATCAAGGCGCGGCCGACGGAACCTTCATCATCACTTGCGCCTATGACCGCAATGCTGCGAGGGTTGAAAATCTTGTCAAGATGCAACGTGACCAAAACTGTCACCTTTGCCGTGAGCTTGTTGAATTGACAAGAAAAATTAAAACCTTGCGTCTCAAGACTCTTCCTCTGTTGGCAATCCTGAGAAAAGACTTTTGGCCGACCTATGTCTTCTGCAGGGCCTGTTTCAAGTCGTCGATTATGTCTTCTGCAGCCTCGATCCCTACGGAAAGCCTCACGAGGCTGTCGGTGATGCCTGCCTTCAGACGTTCCTGCTTCGGCACTACGGCATGCGTCATCGAAGCTGGATGCTCGATCAGAGTCTCAACGGCTCCCAAGCTAACCGCGAGAGTGCACAACTTGACAGAGTTCATGAGCCTCCTTCCTGCTTCCAGACCCCCCTTGACTTCGAAACACACGATTCCGCCGAACCCGCTCATCTGGCGCTTGGCCAGTTCATGTTGAGGGTGCGACATGAGTCCCGGATAGCAGATCTTCTCGATTTTCGGATGTGACTGGAGAAAATCCGCTATCTCCAGTGCATTCTCACTGTGCCTTTCCATTCTCAACGCGAGCGTTTTTATGCCCCGAAGGGTGAGCCAAGCGTCGAATGGCCCCAGTATTCCTCCAGTGTTCTTCAGAACCGGATCGAGTCGCCTGATGAAAGAAGAAGGCCCAACTATGATTCCGCCAACGACGTCACTGTGGCCGCCGAGGTACTTCGTCAGGCTGTGCACGACAATGTCGGCTCCAAGTCCCAAGGGGCGCTGGAAGTATGGAGACATGAACGTGTTGTCTACGAGCGTCATTGCACCGTGTTCCTTCGCGATTCTGGATGCCGCTGAGATGTCGGTCAATTTCAGGGTCGGGTTCGCCGGCGTCTCCAGGTAGAGCAGTTTCGTGTTTTCTTGCATCGCTCTCTCGATGTTGCTGGCTTCAGACGTGTCGACGAGTGTGAACCCCACACCGAATCGAGACAGAATGTCGAGGAAAAGTTTGACAGTTCCGCCGTACAGGCAGTCGGTTGCGACGACGTGGTCGCCTTTCCCGACGAGGGACATGACAGCAGCAGTTATCGCAGCCATGCCTGACGAACAAGCCCGAGCGTCTTCACCTTCTTCGAGCTCAGCAAGATTCTTTTCCAAGGCTCTGACGGTAGGATTGCCCAGACGAGTGTAGATGTAGCCTTCCTCCTTGCCGGCGAACCGTGCGGCTCCTTGCTCGGCGCTTTTGAATACGAAAGTGGAAGTTTCATAGATTGGAACAGTGACAGAGCCCGTTGACGCGTCAGGACTCTGCCCAGCATGAACAACTTTTGTTTCGAACTTCAATGCTCACACAACCGTCCTGATCGATCTTCACCGTAAAAATAACGGGTCGGATATTTTAGGTTTCTATCACCCGTGCCAACACATGTTTGCGGCAGAACAATTGACATCGACAAAACTGTAGTTGGCTGTTTTTGGGCAAACTCTTGGAAGAAGAATCAGAAATGAGACAGCAGCATGTGTCCTACCTGAACAGTGAAATGACTAGCGGAACCATCCCCAATGCTATAGGGAAAGGCAACCCCGGAAACATGCCCTTTTTCTCAAGCATCTTCAGAGCCAGAAACACGCCAACCATGACGCCGACGGTTGATGCCAAGCATGAGTAGGCTCCGAGGTTTGCGAAAACGCAGCCTGTCAACATCGAGTAGAAAGTCAAATCGCCTAGACCCATCTGGATGCCACGAAATGAAAAGCTCAAGCCGCGAAGATGTTCAATGCCACTGCGGGCGATCTTGCCAACGGGTCCACGATACACGGCAAAAACGTCATAGACTGCCAGAAAGCCGAGAATCAACATTGCGCTCAAAGCAGGGATTGAGACTCCCAGAAAGGCTCCGAGTGCGCCGCCGACAAAGAGAACCACAATGTTCGATGCTCTAGGTGACCTGAAGATTGTCAGGTCAGCCGCCGCTGTGATGAGCAAGGACAGCAAGAGTGTCAGCAAGTGCACGTTGGGGATCGTGAAGGCGGAAAGTGCAGAGTACAGGTATACCATGGACAGCAGGAACACCGCTGCTGACAACGCGAAGCCGGTTATGATTGTGATGATTCTGAGCTTGTTTCGCCTGAGCAATACATACAAGAGTGATGCTCCGAGGGAGGTGAGAACCACAAAGTATACTGCATTCAACACCGAAAATGCTCCCTCGGGGAAGGGTGCGACAATAAAGGATTCTGACATGGAACTGAGAACTAGCCACGTGCAGAAAACCCCAAAGGAGAGGCTTACCAGCACCGGCGCAAGCAAGAAGAGACTGCCCCCGAAAGTGTTCTTCACTGGACTTCGCCCCGGTTCTCCAGTTGCCCTTCAACTTTCATGTGACACTTGCTGCACAATAAGCTTTGCTTTCTGTCAGTTTCGAAAATGGAATTGGAAAAATACATAACACAGAACGGGTTGAGACAGTGTCCAAGCCCAAAAGTGTGTCCAAGTTCATGCACAGCCTCCTTGGTACCCCTCTCAACGAGGACTTCCATGCTCGGAGGCCGCTTGTAGAACTCCGGCTTGAGTCTCCACAACGAGACCACCGCCGCTTTCCCGGGGCATTCTGCCTCCCCAAACACAAAATTCATCCGAGGAACAAAAATGTCAACGTCGACGATCCCCAAGAAACGGTCGAAACTCTCAGACGTAACCGCCTTTCGACGAATCAGCTCCAGCAGCATGTCAGAACGATACTGGTGTCGCGTTTTGCTGAACGCTTCACTCGGCAGTGGCAAGGGCGCATCAGCCAACGCCACATGCATTTCCTGAAAGACTGATTGAATGTTCTCTTGAATCCTTTCCGCAATTTCTCTCTGGACTTCGCCCAGCACCACAAGCCTTGTCCTTATCAAGATCCTCACGTCAGATGGCGGAGGAGTCGCCCGGTCTGGGTGCATTCGCCTCCAGCCCAAGTTCGGTTCTGGCCCACTTGGCCAACAACTCGCAGTTTCCCTCCGCGCCGTGAACCACGTAAACCTCTGGCTTTCCACCTAACCTCCTGAGAGCCTCTCTGAGATCACCTGCGCCACAGTGCGAAGAGAAATCGAAATGCTCAACCCGAGCCTTCACTTTCCGCATCTTGCCATCAATCACGCACACGCCCTTCTCGAGAAGCTCTTTTCCCGGAGTGCCGGGAATCTGGTAACTCACCAGAAAGACCGCGTTGCTTGCCTTCTTGCCGATCTTGGAGATGTAGAACATCGCCGGTCCTCCTTTCAACATTCCCGCAGGCGAAATTATCACGCCTGGCATCCTTGCGGCTTTTCTTCTGTCTCTCCATCCTTCGACCCATGTTGTCGAGTGAAGGGCTTCATTGAATGCCTTGGGGTCTTTGAGAAACTGTGGGTAGCTCATCATCACCCTACTGACGTCGCGTGCCATGCCGTCGATTGCTATTGGATACTCAAAATGATGAGCCGCCAAAACGCACACGAGTTCTTGTGACCTGCCGACTCCGAAGGCGGGCACTAGGACAGTTCCGCCCTTTTCCACGACTTCAGTGACTGCATTCACGAAACGCTTCTCGAGCTCGCGCCTCTCAGTGTGTTCTTCGTTGGCATAGGTGCTTTCAATTATCACCGCGTCCAAGTCATCATACTTCATCTTCGCGCCTTCCAGCAACTGCGTGTCCACAATGTTGAAGTCTCCCGTGTAGAGAACGCGCTTGCCCTCCGCTTCGACAAGCGTCTGGCAGCTGCCAGGAATGTGCCCCGCATTCGCGAATTGGATGTTCATGTCGCCGACCTTGTGTTCCTCGTCGAATTCGAGATTCTTGACGCAGTGAAGCATCGATTTGAGCTCGAGATACTCAAATGGCAGGTAGTAGCCGGACAGATGTATGAAGTCTGAAATCAGAAGTTGGCTCAGCTCCGCGGTGAGCCTGTTTGTGTAGAGCGGCTTCTGACCTTGAAGGTAGAATATTGGGAGGGCACCTGAATGGTCAAGGTGACTGTGAGAAAGGATCAGGGCATCAACGTCCTTCGGCGGAACGTGCATTGGAAAGCCAGGCTCATGGTTGAGCATGGTGCCATAGTCAAGCAGAACCTGCGTCTTCTCCGTCTTCACGGCGATGGCTATTCTGCCCACTTCTCTAGTTCCGCCCAAAAATCGAATTTGCAGTTTTCCCATTTCTTTTCATCCGCTGATTTAGTTAACATTCTGTACGCTATTTTAAAAACGTATTGACCTACTAAGCGACGAAACACTCACAAGCCCCTTCCGCAAAGCATCTAACACCCTCTCAGTAGAAGGTGGAGCTTCGATCTCCGTGCACACGGTCCACAACTCATCAACGTTGTGAGCGTCACTGCCCGCCACTCCGGGCAGGTTCATCTCTCTGGCCAAGCCTTCGGCAAGCCTGTTCACATTTGCTGGTGCACAGCCATTCAAGACCTCGATTGCATCTACTGAATAGTTCCTTGCCAAGTATCCCATCCCGTATTCTCTGAAAGGATGTGCCACGACTGTGACGCCGCCGTTCGCCTTCGCGAACTCCAAAACATTCTCGACGCTCCATGGCCTAGGAGGCAAAGCTTCTACGCCCAGCACAATCAAGTCACCCAACGGCGTGGTAATCTCTACGCCGGGAATAATCAGGATGTCAGAATATGCAGCCGCAAGCTCTCGAGTCCGCCGGCAGCCGTCTACAGTGTTGTGGTCGGTCACCGCGACGGCTTTTATAGACGGGTGCGCTGACAAGAGTTCGACCAACGTTTTAGGGCTTATTGACGAGTCTTGTGAGAACCTTGTGTGAACGTGAAGGTCCGCCTTCAGCAAGTTATTCCACCAAACTCGCCAAAACTCTCGCGAAGTTGTGCAACGCCCGTCTGGTCTTGTCTTCTTCCCAGCTGATGCACCTGAACTCAATTGCTTTTGTCCTACATGCTCTTCTGCAGGCTTTTAGCACCGTATCTTGCCAGTTGCAAGAATCATTGAAGAGGACAATCGCCCTGTAATCTGTCCGACCAATAAAGTCCAGAAGTTGCTGGGCGACGTAGTCAGCCGTGTCCCGATCAGGCGGCATGGAGACCTCGTTCTGCGATAGAGGATACACCTCGTCGAGCTCGAGTGGGACAACACCGAACGGAGCTGCATAAGAGCATATGTGCACCATCTTTGCGGCATCTTTCATAACGTCTTGAACGTGATTTGCTGTCCGCTTGAACTCTCTTGATTTGTGAAAGGGCTTCGTTCGAGTCTGGGGCACAAGCACGAGAATCTTTGCTGCCGCAGGCTGGGCGTAGTTCTCGGCGAGTTTCCTTCTGTACCTGGCCATCTCTGGCCGCGCCAGTCCTAGCGAATCGAAGAAAAACAGACCCCCACTTTTCACGGATGGATCATGTCTTTCGATGAACTCGGTATATGAGCGGAGCCTTCTGACGGCCTGGAGGAGTGAAGGGTGCCCATGCGCTCTCAGTTCCATGTGTTCCCAGAGGCGGTTCTCCTTAATGGCTTGCTTCACACGTTTAAGCTCGGCCAGGCACACGTGAAGGTTGTGTTCAACCAGAAAACTCTGCATCTCCTTGTTAGGCAATGCATTCACTTGCTGGGGGGTCGTCTTGGCGCACTTCGGACAGGCGCATGGGAAGTATTCAAGTTCGCTCAGTCTGGAGGTGCCGGTCTCGGTCATGTATCGGCCTTCCTTGGCGAAGAGAGCGTATGCCGCGGAGTCGAAGAGGTCGCAGCCAAGACCAACTGCAAGCGCGAACATGAACGGGTGCCCTGCGCCGAACAAATGCAGTGGTCTCTCTAGGGGGAGGTTCATCTTCGCGGTCACTATCATGTCGACTAGGACGTCGAAGCGATAGCGCTCCATCACCTCTGTGGGGCTGCCGAGCGCATGTATTTGGAAGGGCAATTTTCCCATTTGACGGGCGGAGTGGGCCACAAGATCCAAGTGTCTGCCGCCCTGCACCGGGCCTACCCACAGAATGTCATCACGCGTCTTCACCCGAGAGAATTCCTTTGCACGTCTGAGCGTTTCCTGAACTGTCCTTGACGCCTCATCTTGGGAGACATTCCAGCCGGTGGGTATGTCCAGAATCGTAGCAATGTCTGAGCCTATGTGCTCTTGAAAGTGAACAATCTCGCTTGGCTCAACGTCTACGTCGCCGTACACGAGGATTTGGTACGCGCCAGAATCAGTCATCACCACACCGTCAAATCCCAGAAACTCGTGCAGACAATTCTCAACAAGCTTGTCTTCGAAACGCTTCTTGAGTATGTACGCGTTCGTTATCACTGCCTCGAAACCGAACTCCTTTCGTAGCCTTTGAGGGGACACCGCCTGCACGACAGGATTCACAACCGGAAAAAACAGAGGCGTCTCCAGAGTTCCGCTCTTGGTCTTCAGTCTGCCGATTCTGCCAAGCAAGTCCTTGTCTTTCACTTCAAAAGACATCAACAGACCCAAAACTAGACACCTAGGCATACTTATAAAAAGTGCTCACTAAATAGAGTGCACAACAAACCTCGGAAGGTCGAGTCATGAACCTCGAAAAACTCGTCAAGGAAGAGATTTCAGGAAACACTGCCAAAAGCTATGTGGCAAACGTCTCAAACTTCCACCGCATCCAAGCCTCCACCATGTTCCACGAAGCGGCAGAATACGTCAAAAACGAACTTGTCAAGCTTGGATTGAAAGACGCAACAATCGAACAATTCCCCGCAGACGGGAAGGAGAAATACTGGACCTACACGTCGCCGATGGGGTGGACAGTCAGAAGCGCCGAGCTTCGCCTCAAAGAGCCCTCCGAAGAGTTAATGGCAAACTATGAGGACGAGCCTCAGTGTCTGCACACCTACAGCCGATCTACGCCTGCAGAGGGCGTCGCGGGCGAACTTGTTGACGTGGGAACCGGCACCAAGCCAGAGGACTACGAGGGAAAAGACGTCCGCGGCAAGTTTGTGCTCGCCGCCGGAAGAGGCAGAGCCGTCCACGAGCAGGCAGTGTTCAAGTTCGGCGCATCAGCAGTCATTACGGACGCATTATCCCTCGAAATTCCGAATGCGCGTGAGAGCATTGACGTGCCCGATGCGCACGCCTATCAGTCCATATGGCCAACGGCAGAAGAGATGGAGAAGGTCACGTTTGGCTTCTCGCTGAGCAAACGCCAAGGAAATCACCTGCGAGAACTGATCCGCCGCGGCAAGAAAGTGAAACTGTGGGCCAGAGTAGATGGGGATCTTTTTCCGGGAAAATTGGACGTGGTAACCGCAACCATACCCGGCAACGCAAAGGCTACGGAAGAAGTATTTCTGATCGCGCACCTGTGCCACCCGAAGCAAAGCGCAAATGACAACGCCTCCGGCAGCGGGCTATTGCTGGAAGTCGCAAGAACCATCAAAAGGCTTGTTGATTCTGGCAAGATTGGGCCACCAGCAAGAACTATTCGTTTTCTCTGGGTGCCGGAAACCTTGGGGTCGGTGGCCTTTCTGCAGAGACACGAAGAACTTCACTCGAGAATGATCGCCGGGATAGATCTTGACATGGTCGGCGAGAACCAGGAACTGTGCAAGTCCACGCTCAACCTTGACCGGACGCCAGATTCGTTGCCTTCCTACTTGAACGACCACGTCTATGGTCTCCTCGAAAAAGTGGAGAAAGAATTCGACGCGCAATCGCCCTATGGCTCAACATCCACGTTCCGTTTTGCCTCTCAAACCTACAGCGGCGGAAGCGACCACGCCGAATTCAACAACTCAACGGTGCACGTTCCATGTGTGATGCTGCTGCAGTGGCCAGACCTGTACTATCACACGAGCCTGGACACGATTGACAAGGTCAGCGAAGACACCCTCAGAAGAGTCGGGTGGGTGGTGACCAACGCAATATTGACGCTTGCAGACGCAGGAGAAGAAGAGGCATTGTTGTTTGCTGGGCAGACGGCACTGAGAGGAATGGCGAGACTGGGAGAGGTCGAACGAGAAGCAGTTGAGGAACTGCTCAAGAAGAAGCAGCAAGAAAACCTAGGCGAAAACTCGGAAGCGCTGGCAATGGAGATCTTGAAGACCGCGGCGCATCACAGGAACAGAGTTGAGCATGCCATGTGGCGGGAGCAACAAGCAGTCAAATCAGTGGGAAGACTGGCACAAACTGAGGGGTCAGGTGAGCTACTCGAAGACTACTGCAGACACGTTGCAGAGTTCGGCGACAGGACGCTTGCGAGACTTGAAGCCCTCACAAGATTTGTCACGAATAAGCTTGGGCTCACCGCTCCGACTCGGCCTGAGAAGACACAGGCAGAAATGGAAGCGGAGAAGCTCGTTCCACGGCGATTGTTCAAGGGCACACTGTCTCTTGAGACATTCAAGAAGATTCTGGGCGAGAAGGAATTTGAATGGTACCGACAGGTCGAGGAAAAGGACGTCGCGTTCATGAAGAAGGTTGCTGAGATCGTGAATTTTGCGGACGGCAGGCGAAACGTCTGTGAAATCGTGAAGGCAGTTTCTGCCGAATACGACAGGACTGAAACAGAACATGTGCTGAAATTCTTCCGGGATCTGGAGAAAGTGAAGCTTGCAGTCTTTCAGTGAAGATGCATCTGCTTACGACCGAGAATGCCGATGTGCCCGCCAGAATGTGTTGATTCGTGCCAGCGGACAGGGTCGTTGCCTGAATAGGCTTATATCATCAGCTTTCTTCTAACTCCTTTGCTCGGAGAGGTGGGTCAATGGTCTGCATTGTGGAAGCCTATGAAAAACCAAAACTTGACAGCCCCGTGCTGATTGAGGGACTGCCGGGCATAGGACTCATAGCCAACATCGCGGCCCTACACCTGATCCACGAACTGAAGGCCACCAAGTTTGCCAGAATCTACTCCTCCGCGTTCCAAGACTTGGCCATAACCACACAAGAAGGTGGAACACGCTCTCCAACCAACGAACTCTACTATCACAAAAGCCCAGACGGCGGACACGACCTGATAGTGTGGTACGGCAACACTCAGGCCCTGACAGCCGTGGGGCAGTACGAGCTTTGCGGACGGGTCATAGACATAGCAAGTGATCTCGGGTGCAGCCGCGTCATTACGCTTGGTGGGTTCAGGCAGATGGAGGTGAAGAGTCCTCCCCAGATTTTCTGTGCCGCATCTGACCATGCAACTCTGCAAGAAGCGTTGGGCCTCGGCGCAAAAATAATGGTTGGACAGATATTCGGCATAGCGGGGCTCATGGTTGGGCTTTGTAGGCTCAGGAAGGTGAAAAGCTTCTCGCTTCTTGTGGAGACTCTTGGGACACAACCAGATGTTAATGCCACGCGTATGGCGCTCTCTGCTCTGGACAAGCTGCTGAAGATGGGCATTGACGTTTCAAGAGTCGACGCCGCTGCCGAAGAGATCAGAGCGACACTTGAGGCGTTTGGGCTGATCAGGAGAGCCGCTGGAGAAAAGAAGAAGGAAGAACACCAGTTCCGCTGGTTTATCTAGCTTTGCCCTTGATCTCGCCACTGAACTGTTCATAGACCTTCTGCACCCGCTCTGCGGCGGGGCCTGATCCTTCGACCACGCCCTTCTCCGTGACTTTAACCTTGTCCATGACCCAGATGAAGCCTTTGTCTTCGTACAGCCTGACCATCGTCGGAAAAACCTTCTCCAAGCGGTCAGCCAAGGCCTTCAGGTCAAATGGTTTTTCAACTCCGAGTATCTGCGCTACAACACTGCCGTTGAGGAAAACCCGGTGGAGAGTCTTTCCCTCCTCGTCCTTCGCGTCTGAAAGGCACAGCCCAAAGTTGTCTGGGTTTATGCCGAGCAACGTGCCACTGAACTTCTTGCCAGTCGTGGTCATGACAACGACATTTCTGTCTGCCAGTGCCGCGATCTCAGTAAAGAACTTTCTCTGCGCTATCGACACAGTATAGCCTCCATGCTACCCTTACGAAATGCGTTCCACCTATTTAGATTTTAACAGCAAGTGCCCTCTGCCAACCAGAACAATTCTCTAGTCAGTGTACTCTCGTCTCTGGTCGCCAATCGGCCACGTGACGCTCTCAGGCGACACTCGTCCGGAAGGGAAGAGCTCCGTCACATGGTTCTCTTCTCACATGTCTGCTTCAGCAACATGACACTTCTCGGGGGAACATCCCTTTCAACGACAAAGTTCGGTCCTATCCAGCTGTCGTTTCCAATCTTCACGCCGGGCATGAAGAGGGAGTTTATGCCTGTCTTCACGTTGTCCCCGAAAATGGCCCCGAGCTTCTTTCTTCCCGTGTCCACAACCCTGTCCCTAACCATCATTTTGACTGGGCCAGCGTCAAACCTGTAGTTGGCGATGATCGTTCCCGCGCCAAAATTGCATTTCTCCCCGACGACGCTGTCACCCACGTATGAGAGATGGCCAATGTGCGCGCCGTCCATCACAATGCTGTTCTTGACTTCGCACGCGTTGCCTATTCTGACCCCTGCGCCTATGCTCGTGAAGGGACGCACGTAGCAGTTGGGACCCACGTCGCTTTCCGCATCCACGAATGAAGGCCCTTCAATATACGCTCCGGAGCGTATTCGCGCGGTTTCGCCAACGGTCACGGGGCCTACGAGATGTGCGCCGTCCTCAACAAACCCGAAAACCTTGTGCTCGGCCCTTGAAAGTATCCAGCGTGCCGCTTCCAAAAGATCCCATGGCTTGCCATATTCAAGCCAGTCTGCACTCGGAATTTCTGCGGCCAGCACAGGCTTCTTCTCGCTGATACACAGCGAAAGCGCGTCGGGAAGCTCCACTTCTCCTCTGGCCGAGGCGGATGTCCGTCGTATCTTGTCGAATATTTCGGTTGAGAAAACGTAGATGCCTGCGTTCGCCAAGTTGGTCGGCGCCTTTCCACGGTTGGGTTTCTCGATGATGTGCTTGACGTGTCTGTTTTCGTCGAGCTGGATGACGCCATAGTTCTCGGGTCTTTCAACAGGCACTGCCGCCATGCTGGCTGCGGGTTTCTGCTCTTGGTGCAGGTTCAGGACGGCTTTGACTGCTTCAGGCGTGAAAAGTATGTCGCCGTTTACCAAGAGGAAATCGTCTTTCATGTACGGTTCGACGATGCTGACCGCGTTTCCCGTTCCCAGCACAGCTTCTTGTTCAACATAGTCTAGTTTGAGCCCGACGTTTTTGCCGTCGCCGAATTGTTTCTTGATTGTGTCCTTCATGTAGTGGACGACGATTGTGACCTCGGATATTCCCACGGACTTCAGAGTCTGCAATGAATACTCGAGAAGGGGCTTTCCGCCTATTCTGATCAGATGTTTTGATCTTGTCGCTGTGATGGGACTGAGCCTCACTCCTTCGCCCGCGGCCAACACGACTGCCTTCACGCATCACGCCCTCCTTACAAGTTGCTTGACAACCGCAACTGCCGTATCTGCTATTTCCCGAGCCTCTTTTAACGATTCACCTTCAGCCGTTATTCTGACGGCAGGCTCAGTTCCTGAAGCTCTAACCAGAACCCACCCGCCTTCCAGTCGCAGACGGAGACCATCGATCGTGGATAGTTCTCTGTATTCGGGAAAGGCCTGCTTCAGGCCTTCCTCGGATTTCTGCACAAGCTCTTGTTTCTCCTCATTGGCGCACTCGACCTTCTCACGTACAGTCGGGTATTGAGGAGCCTCGGAAACGAAGTCGCTCAACCGCTTTTCCGTTTCTTCCAGCGCTTTGAGGAGAAGAGCTGACGAGAGAACACCGTCCGGGCAAAGATGGAACTGTGGATGTATCCACGCGCCGCAGGGCTCGCCTCCGAAAACCGCGTCGTGCTGCTTCACTGCTCGGGAGATGTGGATGTCGCCAACCTTCACGCGGACGACGCTGCCGCCATGTGCCTCAACCATCTTCTCAACGCTCATCGAAGCCTCAACATTGGTCACCACGACTCCGCCGCCACTCCTTTTCACAACGTGTGCCGCATAGGCTGAAAAAGCGCGATCAAAATCCACGAAACTGCCTCCCTCGTCAATGAAGGCCACTCTGTCGCCGTCACCGTCATAGGCAAAGCCAGCATCCACACCAAACGCTTTCGCAACCTCTGCCACCCCGGCTACTGATTGAGCGTTGGGCTCAGGTATTCTGGCTGGAAAATGGCCGTCTGGCTGCGCGTTCAGAGCCTTCACCGTGCATCCAACCCGTGTCAGCAACGCCGGTGCAACGTGATATGTCGCGCCGCAGCCCGGGTCAACCATAACGTACCATCTTCTGCGCAGTTTCACTTCTCCGGCCACCTTCGCCATGTACAGGTGAGTCTGATCTGAGAACGACGATCTGCCGATGTCTCTCCAGCTTGCCCGCTTGAAGCGGCGCCGCTCCACGACGTCTTCAACTCGGTTTTGGCTTTCTTCATCGTAGGCCATGCCTTCGCCGTTGAAAAGTTTGATGCCGTTATACTGTGAGGGGTTGTGCGACGCCGTTATCATGACTCCGGCGTCCGCATGCGTCTCACGCGTGAGATAGGCCAGAACCGGCGTGGGCAACACTCCACATTGCTCCACATCTGCGCCAGCAGAAAGAATACCGGAGATCAGCGCGTTTTCGAGCATCAATCCTGAAACTCGCGTGTCTCTTGCCACGAGAACTCGGCGCGCACCAGAAGACGTGGCTAGGGCTGTCCCAACCATGCAAGCCAGACTGGGAGTCAGCTCCGAATTGACTAGACCACGCACGCCGGAGCTACCGAACAGTCTCGCCAAGTTTTCTGCCACCGCAACCCATGGTTAACACCGTGGAAGCGTTTAAAAAGCTTGGGCAACACCGCAGCGCCGTCTCCTGGCGAGCTTCCCGATGAAAGCCTCAAGGCGTTTCGGGGTGGGATGTTCGCCTTCAGGGCTTGAAATATAGTAGGCCGCAACTGCATTTGCCAGCGCAAGTCGGCACTCGTCCGTGAGACCACACGCGTCTCCCACTATGTTGCCTGCGTTCCAAGCGTCGCCGGCCCCGGTTGCCCTCGAGACTGGAACGTCGAACGTGGGCACCAGCGTTTCGCCGTTCTTTGTGAACGTTGCGGCGAAGCTTGTTGTGTGCAAGTCGACTCTTGTATGCAGACGTGTTGACAGAGCTCGTGCGGACTCCTCTGCCGACCGATCCAGAGGAAGCTTGGCGGATTCTTTGGCTTTCCTGCGGACCAGTGAGGCGTAGCAGTGGGCTTCGTTCTCGTTGACGCTGAGAATGTCTAAAGAATCGCCCAAAAGCACTTCTTTCACCATCTCGGGCACCTCGTTCCAGTTCGGGGTGGGGTCGGCAGTGTCATAGTAGGTCTTTCCCTTCCCCCTCAGCTTCACGCGGCTGAAGATGGCTTTCGCTAGTGCGGTTCCACGCTTTCTGGTTCCAGCCCAGTTGAAGACGCATGTGTAGTCGGCCTGCTCAATTGCCTCGAAGTCCCGGTCCGCCAGACTCTGCTCTCCGAAGTCGGCAAGCGACCCCAAGTCCCTCAGCATCACATTCACTTTTCCGGCTTTGGACGCAAACTCCAACGCAGTCGTCACGGAAGGCTTCTTGAGAGTTTTCACGTGCGAAAGATTCACGTTCGGGCGACGAAGGCATTGCCTGAGCACACGGCATCCGATCTCGTCCGTGCATACTATGGGAGTGACGTTTGCGCCAAGTGCGGCCAAGGCACTAGCCGTGTTCACCGCATTCCCACCTCGCAGGTCAGTCTGCAGCATGTTGTCAATGCTCCCGCCTTTTCTCTGCGCGACTTCCCCGAGCTTTCTGCAAAAACTGTCTAGGCTCAAGGCTGGCGTAACTATGCGATCAATGAAGAAGTCTGGCATCACCACCACGTTTGGCTCCTTGTGCAGGGCTTTCAGAAAATCCTGCAGTGTCTCTAGAGCGTCCCTGAGCAATGCATGTTACCCGGGCTGAGGTATCTGCCAGAGACAAGATAACCTTTTTCCACGAAACATTCTGGACGCTGGAGCAGGCAACGTGTCAGCGATGTCAAGCGTTAGCCGAGGAGCATGTGCAGGCATATCCAGACGATGTCGCCGAGGAACAGCGCGGTCACCAGCCCTGCGGTGACGAATATCAGGAACGGTAGGCCGGGTGTTGCCCACACGGCGTCTCGGATTGTCCCTTTTCTGACGGCGTCCTCCAGCCTCTGGACTGTGGCGTCTCTGCCTTCGTCCTTTGGAAGCAGAGTGAGTCTTCTCCGGACACCGTCTGCGTGTCCTTCGTCCAAGTCTTCCAGCGGGTACACGTGCCACTTCTGTTTCAACGTGCTCACTGAGACTTTGCGACCAGTCACCAACAACAGGAGCTTCTTGCCGGGTGAGGCGTTGACATATTGTCCCGCAAACAGTCCGTCGCTGTTCTTTAGTCGCCAGAAAATGTTGTAGAACAACATGACAAAAGCCATGAGAGCCGCCAGCAGAACCGAGTTGCTGAAGACTGACAGGGGGAAGAACATTCTCGAAATTGGGGAGACGTCAAGAAACGACGATTCCAGCAAGCTTGTGGGAAAGAATGGTAGGGCCAACGCCAAGCACATCATGGCTTTCGCGTCCGCTCCGCCGAAGCCTCCAGAATAGAATATCAGAAAGGAAAAGAAGGCCGTGAGTCCGAAGCTGATGCCGTACATTTGCAGTTGCGAAATGTCGTAGGTGCAGATTTCTGTAAAGGTCAATATGAAAGCCACAGGGGCAAAAATGACCCAGACCTTGTTTGAGACTTCGCGGAGTTTGTAGTCGCTCCACGAAGCATACAGCATGAAGATCAAAGCCACGGACGTTCTGGCCAGCTCAAGCATAGTCTGCACGACGCAACAGCTCCAGAATGGAATGTGTTGTCTTCATGCGATATTTAATGATTAGGATTCTATTCGAGGTTTTGTCGGTCTGTTGGCGAAAAGACAGAAGCACTGGAAAATGAGCCTTAGGAGGCTGGTGCCTGTTCTGGCCATTCTGGCAGTGTCTGACCGGTCGTGGATATTACTTTGAAGTAGTATGCTTCCCCAGGTGACCAGTTGTAGTCTATTGTGGCTCTTGCGATTGAGCCTCCGGAAAGTGCTATTGGCACAGTCTGAGTTGGAGTTTGCTCCGTCAAATTGCCTTTTTCCGGCCCGCAGTACACTCTGAGGATTGCCGTGTCTGAAGTGCCCGAGTTTCCGATGTCAATGTCAATCTTTTCTGTTCCGCCCTGAGAGTAGAAGTTGACGTTTGCCTTGTAAAGCATGACTCCTGCCTGTTGACCTGCGTTGCCCATGTAGGTCATTATCCAAGCATACGTTACAACGATTGCTGCGACTGCTATGACTATTAGAAGGAGCGTGGCGAGTATGGGCGATATGGCTCTCTTGGACCTGAACATTCTTCTAGCCAAAGTCTTCACCTTATTGCTGTAGAGGAAATCCTCGGATTGCTTATTTAACATGTATGAACTCGGAATATACATTCAAAATCACCCCTGACAGCAACTGCACCCTGCTAGCCCTCCACGTTGACCGCAATCGTAGGTGGATATTCGACCAGCAGCCAGAGGCCTGACGGGTTTCCTCCTCCCGCAGTGTAGATCGGTGTTGTGGCGTCAAAGTTTGCGACAGCACCATGCCACGTGATGTCCAAGGCTTTTGTGAAGTTGGCAGGTGTCGTGGCGACTGGAGAAAACTCGATTGTGCCTGCAGATGCAGTTGTGTTCAATGCGCCGGTCTTGCCTCCTGCAATTCCGTCAAAGGCGTACAGCCTCTCGTTCGAACCGGTGCAGAACATTATGCCAGCTCCCTTGCCGTCCGAGATGAGTTGGGCCCAGTGGTGTGCCCAAGCTGTCTCTGAGGGGCTGGATGTGGCTGAGTAGTTGTAGAACACGCCCTCTGTGGCGACAACCGGTGTTCCGCTTGACGTGCCGTTCTCGGTTTGGGCTTGACCGGGTGAAGTGATGATTCGTATCGGGCACATGTCAGTTATGTTTCTGGCTCGCTGCGATTCCACAAACATGAGACGCAGTTGATACGTGTAGTACGTGGATTTTGCGGGAAGCGTGATTATCAGCTGTGAGTAGACGTTAGGGCAGCCTGCTATGCCCTGGGACCATTCAGCCTCTTGGTGTATTACGTCTCTGACTACTCCGTGGTGGATGACGTAGGCGAGGTTTGACCCGTACGTCGGGGCTTTTCTGTTGATGCGCATGAAATCCGCATGAGAGCTTGACCCCTGCATTGCTGAGGTCAGCCAGAGATCAACTGACAACCTGCACCTGCGGATACTGACGGTTGACGCGCTTGAACCGTACTGCCAGTAGATCGTCGTGATTTTGGCGTCGTTGATCTGAGCTGAAGTGTTGATGATGCTTGACAAGTCGTAAGAAATCCAGCCCCAGTTTCCCCCCATGCCTGTGATGTTGAAAGGCCCGTAGGCTGTTGCGCCGTCGTTTATGAGGAAACCAAAATAGTCATCTGCGCTGCGCTTGCATTCAAACTCAATTCTGACCGCGTCATAGACCTTTGCCGACCCCAGTGCCTGCGTGACATTCGAGGCTAGGTCTCTGAACGTGAACCAGCCCATTGCCTCGCGGTTGCTGTTGTGGCTGATGTAGGAGCCATCATCGTCGTGAAGGTAAGGAGAAGCGCCAGAATGGCTCCATGAATGGTTCGTGGAGTCGTAACCATCAACGTAAAGGACGCTGTCTTGAAGAAGCAGTGACATGTTGCCGTTGGTCAGGACTCCGTTTGCTGGGTCGTCTCCCCTGAAATATCGGTTGACGAAGGCATACTGCGTCTGGTTTGCCGTGTCGTGTCCGTCCCACCAGAGAGTGATCTTCGAAACATTGCGATTCGCCAAGAAGACTATCATTTGCCGATTGCCGAACACCGTGGCATTGTTCGTCAGCCCAGCCGGGACTTGGTAGTTGTAGTTCCAGTCCTCGACTTGAAAAGGAACCTCCTGGTTGACGTTGTCTATCGTCTGGTTGAGATGCATTGCCTTAACTGCGACGGGCGGAACAGGCTTGGCGGCCGTTGTGAAATTCAGGTTTTGGCCGAGCCAGCGCATCGTGCCGTTCTGCATCAACTCGACGACCAGCGAGTCGCTGGACATTGACGAATACGCTGTAGAGTTCCAGCCCACAGTGAACGTGTACTGGCTGAAGGAGGAACCCACGACAACTATGCCGCGCGGGTCTTCCACTTGAAGAATGTATGAAGTTGGATCCACGCCCGAAGGAAAATCAACTTGGTAGGTTCCGTTGGCATAGGCGACAGGTTCAGTGCTTGGGCGGACTTGAACCCACGTGGCATTCTCGTAACGGAGAAACCTGAAATTCTGTTTCCCCAGGTTTATCACGGGCTCGTCTTCATCTCTAATGACGTTCAACCATGCTTGGTTGTCGACTGCTCCCATTATCTGCACTTTCAACATGCATGATGACTCGTACGTGATGCCGAAGATGCCCAGACCAGTCAGGTTGTACATGACCGCGAGGTTCCCACTGCTGTAGCTGGTGTTCGTGAACCAGAAGGCTGAAAGCTCAGAAGTACTGACGTCGAAGGAGGGCCCCCATTCGGGGTGCATTTCAGCCACATTCACGAGTCCAGTGCGCAGGTAGTTGATTGCTAGTGTTCTGGCATAGGATCTGTTGCCGGTCACTTGAAGCACGGAGCCGTAGTAGCCCACCGTGAAACCTAGAACCTGTTTTATGGCGAAGTTGGTCTCGTCTATGGCACTTTGAACGAGGGGCTGATCACGCACCAGAGTGTCTCGAATGTTCGAGTACGTCACGATCACCGTGGCTATCAGAATCACAGCTACAAAAAGAGCCGCAATAATGGAGAACTGCCCCCTACTATTCAAGATACTAGACACCTCCTACCTGTCCGAGTTGCAAGACGACCAGTCTTGAGGTGCCGGTGGCCGAATATTCGGAACGGTAGAGTCTCGGCTTGTAGTCACAAAGTAGGCCGAGCGCCGTCAGCCTTATGTCGGGTGTCCTCGCCAGGCCCAAAGCCAACAGGGCGCCTGAGACGCTGTGTCTGTAGACTGCGCCAGCCAGCCAACCGTCAGGCGTGGGGTCGAAAATGAGCGTTGTGGGTCTCAGGTGATATTGATACATCGTCGAGTTTGGCAAGGCTCGCGTTGAAGTCTGATAAGGAGAAGGGTACACGCCGTAGTAGTTGCAGTAGTACTGAGCACTGGAAGAAAGGTACACAAGCCCGGGGCTTCCGGTGATCCAGCCCGGAGAGTATGAGTACTGTTGGTTGTCAATGCCCTTGAGGAAGGCATTGAACCCTGCGTCTCCAACCTGCCTCATGCCATAGATGCCCCATCCATTATGGTTGTCAGGGAACAGCGCCGTATTGCACACGTAGTACAGTGGGTATCCGACGATGCTTACCCAAGTCCAGTTGTACGTCCTCACTCTCTGTCCCAGAATCCAGCAATACTTGGCGTAGGAATCTGGAGATCCTTGAGTGTCATAGGAGCCTGAAGGAATTGGGACGGCTTCTCCAAGAGTGTTTATGACAACCGCGTTTCGCAGAGACTCGTTCCTCAGCGCGTTGCCGTCAAGTATCTGGGCCAGTTGCGTCGTGTTCTGAACTGCTACCGTGTTCTGGAAGTAGGGCGAAAGCAGGTCGTAAAGGTCGCTAGCGAGCTTTTGCGCGGTGTACCCAGTGATCCACCATCCGTTGGCGTCACTGCAGTTTAAGATGTAAAGGGTTCCGCCGTTTCCGCCCACACCGATCTTTTCGGGCACTACGTCAAAGGTGACGTTGGACGACGCGACGAGGTATGATGCGGAGTCCGAGTCTACTCCCAAGCTTGCAGCGTTGGAAATTGACACAACCGGGCTGTAAAGTTGCCCTCCGCTTCCGAGGACATCGTAGACTGTCAGGTTGAAGACGATGTTCGGAGGCAAACACGCTGAAAGAGCGACTTGCAGTTGGCTCCACGCCGGGTCGCCTGAAGGCTTGAAGACTGTCTTGCTGAGGTCGTAGTCAACATCCAACGTCTGCAGCGACGTCAGCGCCAGCCTTCGAAGATTGAGCGGGGACACTTGCCGGGGAGAAGGCAACACTGCAAAGAAAGAAGCGATAAGAAAGGCACCTGTGATTATGACGATCACGAGAAAAACCTCTATCGTGCGCATCATGTCAGCCCACCACCCGGTAGCCCTCCACGCTCCACAGGGCAAGCTTCACTTGGTACGCGATCTTGTTGACCAACACTGTGCGCGTGTCGGTTGCTACCCATTCCTTGAAGTTCCCCAAGGGATTGTCGCCGAAGACGATGGAGAAAGCCATCGAGCTTATTCCCCATGGCATCAGCACAACTCCGCATTCCTGTGCGCTCTTTCTGTACGTGATCACGAGAATGCCAGGATTGTACGTTGGAACATTGATGGTGTAGTAGGGCTTGCCCCAGCCGGAGTTGATCTTGTTGACTTTACCCGTTGAATTTTCGAGTGGCATCTCGCGCAGAGTAAAGTCCTCGGTCAGCAGCACGAACGTTGCATTGTAAGCTATTTCTGCAGAATCGCCTTTGCCGTGCACGTCGTAGCTGTGGGCAATCACTATCTCCCTCTTCTCGAAGTCAGAAATGAAAGGTATGACGTAGGACGCGTCCTGTGTCACGTGCTCGTGATAACCTACACCAACAAGTCCGCTCAAGTGTGCGTACGCGATGAGCACGTACGAGTTCTTTGTGCCATCGAAGGCGGGGAAGTCCAGCAACGCCGATCCTTGAGCGTCCGTGTAGGAGGTCCCATAGTCTATGGTGTATGCGGGGAAAGATTGTTCACCGCCCGTAGGATCAATGGTTATGAAGCAGTAGCTCACGTTGGCATTCGCGAGGGGGAAACCGGCGCCCATCACGTTGACAGCTAACTTCAAAGGCTTAGCCTGCACTTCGGTCACCGAGACCGTTACGATCGGAGAAACGGTCAACTGGAAGCCGAAACTGCCATTCGTTCCAAGCAGTCTGGCGGCAGTCGAGTAGCTAATGATTTCTGTGTAAGGCACTAACAGAAACTTGCCGAATCCGACGGTTATGTTGCTGTACCACAATCCCGTCTTAGGATAGTACACCGGCGTTCCTATGGAGGAATTGAGCCGCATCAAGGAGAACGGGCTGAGCCTGTACTGCGTGAACTCTGGGTCCTGCAGGCCAAAGCTCGTCGGGGTGCAATTGCGCTTTCCCCATTCAAGAGGGTATCCCGGGTTGAGGAGAACGTTGTCGAGCAGGTCACTACATTTGGTGGCGATGTACCTGTGCCGCTGGTAGAGTATTGCCGTCTGAATCGTCTGGTTGAAGAGACTTATGAACAGCAGTATGGCCGCTATGAAAACGGTAACCGAAATCAGATGGTCAATTGTTGAACCCGCCATTTTCGATCTTCCCCCACTACTCTCCGAATCCCATGCGTATGGTTCCGTTTGTGAATTTCATCGCACTCACGCATGCATGCGTGGAATTGCTGAAGAAGGTGGACTGCTGCCAATCGACATTCGGGCCCAGAACGACGGACGTTGTGACTTTGTTCTGAGTGTTCGCCATGCTCACCGTGAGGTCTAGAATCTTGCTTGAATTGAGTAGAGGATCGAGTACAGTCCGCAACGTTGCGTTTGCAGTGTAATGGTGGGTGTCGATGAACGGCGGAAGCCCCGGCGAGTAAGTCGCAGTGCCAGTTGCCATTGATGCATGATTCAGCGAGAAAAACAGCTGCTGCACGGTGCTGCCAAGATGACCAGCAATGTCCTGAAGGGCAAGCGTCCTCCGGGAGTCTACCCAGACGTTCATGAGCGAATTGGCTGCCACCGGAAAGAGGAATATCTGCAGTATTAGGATAGGAAGCATGATGACGTACTCGATAGTTATGTGCGGCAATCAATCCACCTCGTTCGTCTAGACGTACAGTCCAAGAGAAACCGTCACCTTCCCAGTGTAAAACTCTACGATTGAGCCAGCCGGAACGTCGACAGTCTCGTCCACGCTCTCGAACCCGAAGAAGTTACTGTCGAAACCAAGCCCGGCCTTGAGGAAGTCGACGTGGATCTTGACTCTGTTCACACTGTCTTGCGTCTTCACCGACACGTATTCGCCGACAAGCGTGACAGACTGCGAGTTGCGTGGGTTGACTCCTGAGGAAAGCAGTGGCAAGTAGAACTTGTAGTAGTTCTTGTTTACCCCTCCCGTGGATATTGTCGAATTCAACATTCGTATCGAAGGTGTGACAACCACCCGTATGTAGTTGCCATCGTTCATAGGCACCTTTTCAATCACGAACACATGAGCGATCGGTGCTGAGGTGCCATTCTGCAGGAAAGAACTGTCTGAAGAGGGATAGACATGTTCATAGTAGCTATTTGCCACGTGGTACTTGCTTATGGGCATGTTGAACAGCAAGGTGCCAGTGCTGTAGTTTGCAAGAACGACTACGTCGTTCACGTAGACCGTATAGTTCAAGGCCATAGATTCAAACATCACCTGGCCAAACTTGCTCGCATACCGCATGGTTTGAGTGCGCCCAATAGTCCAAGCAACATCGTCCGTCTGAAGCCCGATCGTCTGCATGAACTGTTTCACGGCTTCAAACTCGTTTTCCGCCATTCGCGCGTTCAGGAAACTGTTTGCGAAAACTATTGTGACTAGGAGCAACACGACAACCGCGTTTGTGAGGATGACTGTGGAAATCGCTGGGCTCACCGCTCTCTCATCGTCTCTGAACTTGTGAACCTGAGCTTGTTTTGTCGTTGTTCAACATCTCCTAGCCGAAGCTGATCAGCGTGGGAACAAGCTTCGCTGCCAAGACTGCGACAACCACCAATATGGAGGCGTGTTTGAAGCCTGCCGCCACCGATTCCTCGCTTATCTTGCCGGCAACTATGCCGATCAGGTAGCTGTGGAAAATGCACGAGGTGATGAAGATCATCTGCATGGATCCGAGGTCCTTCTTGGTTCCTTCTCCGCTTACGCCCAGAGTGCCTGTTGTGAAGCTCAGCATCATTATCGTTGTCGCCACAAGCAGAATAGCCGCAAAATAGGGCATCATCACGTAGGGGCGCACAGACATCTTCTTTTCCTTCTCAACGTCTTGCGTAAGATTGTTGAAACGCGCGAGAGTCTCAATCATGGCGATGGTGCCGCCTCCAACGTCGATAGTCTCCACCAGCAGGAACATGATAATCTGAGTCATCCAGCTTCTGGTTCTCCTCACGAAGTCCATGATGACCTTTTTCACGGGAACTCCCCATGAAATCTCTGAGCTTATCTTGCGGAGTTCCTTGCTGAACTCGCCATAGTCGCGCTTGGAGAGGCTTTCAATGCATTTCTCAGGTGACAGACCGGTCTTCCTGACTTCGGTGAGGTCTCGCAGAAAGCTGTTTATGCCCTGCTCGGTGCTCTGCTTCTTGGCGGACAGTCTGCTGTTCACGACGGCTGCGGGCGCGGTAGCTATGAAAAGCGCGATCGTGATCGCCACTGGAAGGTCAATTATTCCTTGGAACGCTCCAAAGAATGGAATCTGAATCATGCCGACGAAATTCGTCAGCAACAGGAACAGTACTATGGCTACTATGCTGCAGGTGCCAAACACTTTGTATGGCCGCATTTCAACCACGGGAGTCTTGGGCTGCATGCTGTGGGCGAGATAGATGAACATGAGCGAGAGTAGCGGCGTGAAAACGTAAGTGTACAGTATCAGGCCTGAGCCCATTGACAAGCCGCTGCTGTAGATAGATTCAACGCTGAACAAGATGTAGAAGCACAGCGACATCAGAACCATTACGATGATGAAAGTCTCAAGAAGCATGCCCAAACGCTCAGCGGCGGCCTTAACGCGCAACGCTCTGGTCTTGAAGATGTCCTCTGCCTTCCTCTCGAGGAAGTGACCGATGTCACCTCCGATGATGACTGTGGAAGCGTATCCCGCCAAAAAGTCCTTGAAAACATCGAGAGGATTCTTCTTCGCGGCCTGCTCGATGGCGCTCAGAGGGTCAATGCCAAAAATCTCTACGTCTTTTATGATTTCCCGCGCCTCAGCATTCATGGACGGCATCAACTCCACTTCAGCGAGCCGCTTGAAACTTGAGTACGGCGCAATGCCGCCCGAAGCCATGACGCTGATGTAAGCGGCTGCAAATGGCATCTCTCTTTCAAGGTTGCTTGCTCTTTCGCCGGCTCTGGAGATGGGAATCAGCAGAAAACCTATCATGACAAAGAACGGAAGTGGCAACAGGAAGATGATCGGGATAAAGCCGTACAGCAACACGATGACGGCGGCGACCACCGACACTGGCAGAGTCAGAGCGGCTGTGAAGAACATGAGCGAGACGTAGGTTTCTGGGTATATCTTGATCTTGGCCCGTTCAAGATAGTCTTTGAACTGGAAAACATGCCTCAAAAATGAGGGTGCCACTCTACCGAAGATGCGGAAGGACCAAGCCTCAAGAGTTTCGAGAAGCGGCAACAGCCTTAACCTCCTCGCCGGCAAGAACCTTCTCGTATATCTGCTTCGGCCTAGCACAGTACTCCGCAATTATCGCCGCGACGTCTTTGTAGCTTCTTATGTTTCGCTCGCGCATCCAGTGCAGCACGCTCTTGCGCCGTCCAATTTCGTCAATAAGCTCATCTCTGCCCTGTCCGATGCGCTCCGAGATGGCCGACAGCATTACACTCTTGTCGAAAGAGGCCAAGTGTTCATCCTTACCCGGATGCCACTTGAAGATGTTCCGATAGTCTTCATAATCAGCGATTTCGCTGGTGTCCATGACGCGCCTATGCGCTTTTCTCTCGCTGCCCTTGATGAGGTGAACCCTCTGGATGGACAGGACGATGTTCATCAGCGGAATGTAGGCAGACGCAATGTCCATTGGCCTCTGCGTCAGACGCTTTATTGCCGAGTCCAGATTCTCAGCGTGCATGGTGCACATGCCACCGTGACCCGTGGCCAACGCCTGAAAGAGCACGTATGCTTCCTGACCTCTCACCTCACCCACGATGAGGATGTCTGGACGATGCCTCATGGACGTCTTAACCAAGTCGAAAAGGGCCACCTCTCCGACATTGCTGCCTCCAAGACCGTAACTCTGGCGAGCGATGAGGGACACCCAGTTGTCGTGAGGCAAGTTGAGCTCAGCAGTCTCCTCTATCGTAATTATCTTGCTTCCAGGCTTGATCAGACAGGCCAACGCGTTCAGGGCAGTTGTTTTCCCTGCTGCCGTTCCACCCAGAACCATTATTGAGGCCCTGTTCTCCAGACAGAGCCAGAGGTATGCGGCCATTTCCTCTGAGAAAGTGCCTATGTTTATGAGGTCAACCATCGAGTAGGGGTCTTCCCTGAACTTTCTGATCGTGAAGGCCGTTCCGAACGGAGTAATCTCGCGCCTGTAACAGACTGCGAGTCGGTGTTTTCCGGGCAGCGACGCGTCCACTATTGGAAATGCCGAACTCACGTGTTTTCCTGCCATGTGGACCAGTTTGACAACCATGTTGTCGAGTTCTTCGTCACTTTGGAACTGAATGTTCGTCTCGATGCTTTCGTAGTTCCTGTGCCAAATGTAGACCGGTCGCTCCACACCGTCGCATGAAATGTCTTCGATGTTCGGGTCCCGCATCAGCGCGTCAATCTGACCGAAGCCGACCAAGTCTCTTTCGGCGTGGTAAAGGATCTTGTACCACGATACGTCGGGCAACCAGCCTAAGCTTATGCGGTACTTGTCAACGATTTTCTTTGCTTCCTCGGCGAAGAACTTTCTTGGGTCAAGAATCTCTTCCTTCGGAGACTCTATTTCGGCCAAGAGAATTTCGAGAATGCGGGTGTAGACGCCTCTTTCCAGTGGGTCGAGCTGAAGCTCGTCTAGAACGTACTTGAATTCTCCCGTTTTGGGGCTCTGGGCAATGGCAACGTGGGCGAATGGCTCGTAGAGCGGGTATTTCTCAATTATCTTGAAGCCTCGTGGTATAGGCTTGGGTGGAGGTGGTGGGACAGTTCCTTTTTCCTTTGATTTCATGTTGAGTCTGATTTGGACCCGCTTGAGTTTCGCGAGCGTTGCTTTGAGACGCAACTGTTTCATTGTCGTTCTCCTGTGCAGTTACTTATGATATATGTCCGGTCTATTAAATATTACGTCTCAATATATGCTACTGGCGCCTAAGTCTCCTCCTTCAACGATACGCTAATGAACTTCAGCTTGATCAGCACAACCGCGACGACAGCAATCACCACAGGCAACACAATCAACAGCAAGAGAACCAGCGGAAAACCGCCTTCAGACGCCGCCTCAACCTCCGGCGCAACGATGATCACAGTCTGGTTGCCGCCATCCAAATACCCGGCCTTCGTGACGTTCGCAACAGCCACAATGGGCACCTGTGCCGTCGTCCTAGGGGCGTTGAACACGAAACTGCAGCGACCGCTTGCATCAGTGAAGCCAGTCGTGCCGGAAAAGTTGCCGCTGCCACACGAAACCGTCACGAGCGCATCCGAAACGTAGACGCCATCACGTGTGACCGTCACAACGACTATCGTGCTTTCTCTGGAGACAATCGTGGTGGGCTCGGCTTTGACGTCAATCTCGAACACGGCCGGGCTGACCACCAGACTGAGAAAGCATGAACCGTTGGCGTAGCCCGACTTCTGGGCTTGCGCCGTCAAGGTAACGTTGATGGGCGCGGTCACTTGGGGGGCATTGAAGATGAAAACCGCAATTCCCTCGCCGTCAGTCGACGCTGACGAAAGTGAAAAGTTTCCGCCATTGTGCGACGCAATCGTGACGTTTGCGTCTCGAACTGGCGCGCCATCGTAGGTGGCTACCACGCTTATGTTCACTTGTGCTTCTGAGACAGTTGAAGACGATGAAGGATTCAGTTCCACCACAAGCACCTTGGGCATCACGGCTATCACGGTCTGACCGGCCGCGCTCACATATCCGTTCTTGGCAGCAACCATTGCTATCGAGACGCTGAGTTCGGCGGAAACCTGAGGAGCCATGAAAGTGAAGGACGCCACGCCGTTTTGGTTGGTGATTCCAGTCGAAGCCGCGAAACTGCCCACGTCTCCGGACGAGGCAGTAACGACTACATCTGAGACTGGCCCAGAGTCGCTCGTGACACGTGCGGTCACAGTGGACGTGGCTTCTGAGAGAATCTCAGTCGGGCTTGAAGTCAACTCCAGTTCGAGAATCTTGGGCTCAACAAGCACTGTTCCTTCACCGCGTCCCTCTGCAAATCCGGATTTCGTCGCCACGCAAGCTATTGTCACGCTGAAGCTGCTGAGCGTGTGGGGAGCAGTGAACCCAAACGTCATAGTGCCATTGATATTCGTGACGCCAGCATAAGTGGAGAGGCTTCCATTGCTGCATGACAGTTCCAGATAGACGTCTCCGACAAGCTGCTCGAAGCCGTCAGTAACAGTCACCGTGACAGTCGTGTTCTGTTCGGATTTGACTGTCGCAGGCAAAGAAGTGACCTGCACTGCGAGAGGTGGAAATATGGTCAGGTACTTGTAGCTGCAACCGTCGGCGTAACCCGTAACGTTGGCCCGTGCGACTATTCTGGCGTTGGAGAGCGTAGTTACGTTGGGAGCCGTGAACGTGACCGTGACGTAGCCTGCTTCATCAGTGAGTCCGGAGGGCGACCCGAACATGCCCCCTTCGGTGGAGAAGAACGCGACCGTAGCGTTTGGCACGCCTGCAGCCCCATCTGAAACGTAGACTGTGACAGTTATCTGCTCGTTGTAGTCGACCACGTACTCGCTCAAGTTCATGTCAACGCTCAGCGGCGCAAGATTGTCAACGCAGATCTTCGCGGTTGCGTTGGAACTCGAAACACCGAAGTCATCGATCACCTTCAGCTTCGCAGTGTAATTCCCAACTGAAGCATAGCTGTGCATGAAAATCGACAGGGAAGTCCAGCCGCTGTTTTGTCCGTCTCCAAAGTCAAACAGGTACTGGTCAATGCGACCGTCGTCGCTGGACTGCGTTCCCATGAAAGTGACGTTTTCCCCAGGCGGGGCCGTCACGTGATCCGTCCACAACTTCGCGACTGGATTGGCGTTGACGTAGTCGATTGGGGCAGAAAGGTAGAAGATGAAGTCCAAGTTCACGCCGTCTCCGCCTACGGGATTTCCTCTGCCTCTTGGATTCAATGACTCATGATGGGGCCCGCTTCGGTGTCCCCAATAGTTCCGGGTCACGTTGGCGGTTGACCATCCGGACACTGACGCTCCAAAAGTGTTGTTGTAGATGTCGTTGAAGTGAGCTTCATGACCTGTTCCTTCGGCGAAAAACATTCCGAATTCATTGTTGAAGACGTATTCGCGGCTGATCTGCACCGGTTGAACACTTGAGACGTAGATCCCATAGTAGTTCTGGAAGACGTTGTTGACGAGAATGACCGTGCTGCTGTAGCTCGTGGCGTTGAGACGGAGCCCGCTTTGCTCATTGAAGCATATGTCATTATGTTCTACGGTGGCTGCGGCTGCCGTGTTGCCTGCTAGGATTATGCCGTCTCCGTTTGCTCGAAGGACATTGTAACGTATTGTTGCAGAGGAATTGCCGGCCAAGTGGACGCCGCCGACAAGGTTGTTGCATATCTCGCTGTTTTCGATGGCGCAACTTCCGCCTGTGGCCGTGATTCCAAATTCAGAGTTGAATTGGACTGAACTGTTTCTCATGTTCAGCACGCCTGACTCGACCGTGGACCCATTCACGCCGTATTCGATGATGCAGTATTCAAGAGACGAAATCGTCGATGGTGACGCTGCCGCAAAATCTATTGTCTTCCAGTCCCCGGGTGCCGGTTCAGCCTTGTTTGACGTGAATCTGATCGTGTGACCTTCGCTTCCCTCGGCGACCATTCTCCCAGCAACCGTAAGCGAAAAGTCTTCGGCAAATCTCACCTCGACATCTGGATCTATGGTTAACGTGGCGTTTGAGAGGACGAGGAGATTTCCTGACAGGACGTATGGACTGTCCACAAGAGTCCATTCAGTGTCTTGTGTGATGACGCCTTCGACGTAGGTTGCCTTCGCAGAAGGCAATACGGTAACTGCTGCGACGCCCAATGCCTGGAGAATAAGAGTCGCCAGCGCGAGAACTAGTTCCAGTTGTTTTCTCATTTTCACTCACTTGCGTCTCAGCAAAGTCACGTCTATTGCTCTGCTCCATGCTAGCTTAAACATTATGAATCCAGAATTAAACTTCAAAATCTGCACCAACAAGTCAACGGCTTCGTGACCAGAATAGGTAAGACATTTAACGAAGCGCAGCAACAACCTAAAATGCGCATGGAGGAGAAACATTGAAAAGCTTCACGGCGACCGCTCTTGAACATTTCCCTCTGGTAAAAGGAGGCGACGACGTTGCCAAGGCAATCGTCGACGCATGCAGGAAAGAATGCTTCGAACTCGAAGACGGGGATGTGATAGCAATTGCACAAAAAATATTCTCAAAAGCCGAAAATCGCATCGTGAGGCTCAGAGATGTGAAGCCGTCGCCTGAGGCCCAAGACCTTGCGAGGGTCGTCAAGAAAAGCCCAAGATTTGTTCAGATGATCCTCGGGGAGACAAGCGAGATACTCAAGGCAAAACCAGACGTCCTACTCGTGGAGGACAAGCGCGGCCTCGTTTGCATAAACGCTGGAATCGACAAGTCGAACGTGGAGGGGAAAGGCAACTTCGCACTTCTGCCGGTTGACCCGGACGAGTCGGCTAGAAAATGCCGCAGCGAAATCAAGAGACTCTTAGGCAGGGACGTTGCGGTTGTGGTGTGTGACACGTACAGCCGGCCGTTTAGACGCGGGCAGGTGAACTATGCCATCGGCTTCGCAGGAATAAGACCGTTCAGAGACTACAGAGGAAAGAAGGACATGTTCGGGCAGATCTTGAAGGTGAAGAACGTCGCCATCATAGACGAAGTCGCCGCTGCGGCGGAACTGCTGATGGGTCAAGCTCAAGAGGCAATGCCCGTCGTGATATTCAAAGGCACGAAGAACCTGTTCGAGACGTGCGAAAACTGCGGCTTAAAGGACCTGGGCATTTCCCGCAACGAAGATCTCTTCAAGGGCGCATTATAGAAAGGGATTGTGGCTTTTTTCGGCGCCGATCGTTGTTGCAGGACCATGTCCGGGATAAACGATTAGAGGGTCTGGGAGAGCTTTCAGTTTCCTAAGCGAAGCACGCATCTCTTCTGCGGAGCTTCCTGGATAGTCTGTTCGACCGATTGAGCCTGCGAAAAGCGTGTCGCCTGTGAAGACCTCCTTCTCTCCCAGAAGCAGTATGCCTCCGCGGCTGTGACCCGGAGCGTGAATCACTCGCAGCGCGGTTTTGCCAAACGTTACCAGTTGGCCGTCGTGGAGCACCGCGTCTGGCGGCGGACAGTGCACGATGCGGCCGAGTATTTCCTTGGTGAGTTTCTCTCCCTTTTTGCCGAGTAGATGGGCGTCGAGCTCGTGGATCATTATTGGAACATGCGTCTTTTCCTTGACTATGCCATTTCCGCATGTGTGGTCAGGGTGGCCATGAGTGTTGATGGCTATCTTCAGGCGGGAATTGCTTTCTTGTATGAAGCTGAAAATGCTTTCGGCCTCATCTGGGCTGGCGAAGGCAGGGTCGATTATTATTGAATCTTTGGTCTGCTCGCAGACAACAACGTAGCAGTTGGTCAAGAGGCTGCCAACCGTGAACATCTCAACTATCATGACGGTCTGCTGTTTGAGCTTGTTCGAGACTTATAAACAATGTTTGCCAACACCGACAATGCGGTCGAAGAAACCGCAAGCGATAAATCTCGAACGGCCGAAACGTTATTTGGAGAGGGGGAGGAAGGTTGAATCTTCAGGAAATTGAGGCGGCGTTTGGTCGCTTTAGATTCTGTCCAAAATGTCGTTCTCGAGAAGGTTTCTGGCTGGGCGTAAGAAGTGACCGAGCCTATGCGCAGTGTAAGGGATGTGGTGGAAGGTTCGAACTGTTTGAGCTTGTTCCCATAAGCGCAGAGAGTGGAAAGTTGAGGGTATCCAGTTTGTTGCGAAAATAGCCGGCTGTTCTTGTTCCGAGACCGAATGATATTCGATTTTTGAAAGAAGACAAATAAACGGAGTTTCAGGCACCCACTAGTGAGAGGGTTCATTGAAAGCCGGCTTCAGACCGCTTGTCTCCATCATAATCCCGACCTACAACTCACACAGAAGGCTCCAGCAGTGTCTGACGTCGATAAGCCGGCAGACCTACCAGAGAATAGAGACGTTGGTGGTAGACAGATACAGCACCGATGGAACCGCAAGAGAGGCACGCAAGGCCGGCGCTAGGGTTCTGTTTCTTGATGCGGAACGAAGCGAGGCAAGAAACTACGGAGCAGAGAATGCCGCTGGCGACTTTGTTCTGTTCATTGATTCAGACATGCTGCTCACTCCAACGCTGGTTGAGGAATGTGTGCAAGAGCTCTGTCTTCGAGGACTCGATGCGGTCGTCATTCCCGAACAGCCCGTGGGAAAAGGCAGAATTGCCGAATGGCGGACGCTAGAAAAGCGGTCTCTGTCCAATTCCGGTCTCGGCGAGATTCCGCGCTTCTTCAGAAAGACGGCATTCCTTGACATCGGCGGCTACGACGTGAAACTGGTCTGTGGGGAAGACTTCGACTTCCATGAGAGATTCGAGAGACGCGGACGCAAGACGGGCAAAATACGGAGCACAATCTTTCATGTCGAAGGCGATCTTTCACCGTTCCGTCTTCTTTCCAAGGCATACTACTATGGCAAGACCTTTCCTGCTCTACTGAAGAAGAACCCTCGCAAAACGCTTAGAAGATACACGTGCATGCGCCTTGCCTCTGTCAGGAATGCTGGAAAGACCCAGGGAGACACGGCGTCTCTCCTAGGTCTTCATACGCTGAAGTTTTTGGAATCAGCGGCGTACGTGGGTGGAATTCTCTCCCACATGGTGCAGGGACTTTCACAGAAAATGGCGACAAGAAGACTGGCGGAGGCGCTGAGAAAGAACAAGTTCACACTGGCAAATATGACGCTGATAGTGCTGATAGCCACCGTGATCTTCAGGAATTTCCTCTTCACGACGGAATGGCCCGGAGGCGGCGACGTTCTCGGCTTCGTTTCCCGCGCGTACTTGTACGGAAAGGACTTCAGGTGGCTCTATGTGTGGCGGCAGTATTCCTTCGGCTTCGTTGAAGGAATAAACTTCATGGACTTCTTCCTCATGCTCCTATACTCCATCTTCAAGGACGCCGCGTGCACCGTCAAAGCATTCATGTTCGGCTCCTACGTGATTGCTGGGCTTTCAGCCTACCTATTCGCCCACAGGTTCACACACTCAGAAGTCGGCTCCATGGCGGCGTCGCTCGTCTACATTCTGAACCAGTGGCTCTTCTCACAGTTGACCGAAGCCCACGTGGACATACTCTTCAGCTACGCCCTAGCTCCGCTCATCTTTCTTCTACTGGACAAGGCCTTGCGCTCTGGCAAGCTGAGAGACATCTTGCTCCTAGGAACAGGCTTCAGCCTTTTTGTCACAAGCTTCCACCCGGAAAGCATCGTGATCTACGGCGTCTTCTTGGTGATGTTTGCAGCGCTCTTCGCGGTGTTCCCAAGCACGACCGTCAATATCAAGGCGCGGTTGGCAAGGCTTCTGAAGGTCGCCGCGACCTCGGTCGCAATTGTGTCTCTGTTTTCCGCTTTCGTTCTGCTACCGTTCCTCATGAACGTCAAGTCGCCCTACGTGCAGCCCTCGTACGAGTATCCGCTTGAGGACTCTTTCTCTTCAAGCTACCAGAATCTGACTGACGCTTTCACCCTGCGTGCGGTGGAAAGGTGGGGCTACATCAACGTGATTGACGTGTATTCTGGGCAAGCGCTGCCCGACTTCCCTATCTACACCGTCCTACTCTGGACGTTTGCCTTGGCATTCTGCGTTCTGCTGTTTCGAAGGGATCTCTATACAGTCTTCTTCGCTGCTGCAATGCTGGTCTCTGTCTTCGTCGCCAAAGGCCCGTATCCACCGTTTGGGCAGGTGTTTGTGTGGGCGTGGTTCAACATTCCCTATTTTGCCGTCTTCAGGGCCGCGAACCGATGGGTGATGATGGCAGTGCTGGCTGACGCGTTCTTCGTAGCAATTCTGGTCAGTTCCCTCTTCAGATACGTGAAAAGCAAGGAATACGCACGCGGGGACAGATTCCTCAGGATAAGGTTTGAAGGAAACAAACTCTCAAAGATCAGAGGCTTCGGAGTCTCAGTTGATGCTTTCAACGCCGTTTCCAAGACGTTCCACAGAGTCCTCCGCGCATTGAGCATTCTCCTTCTGGCACTGATTTTCCTGAGCGGCTTCATCGCGTGCTTCTTCTTTCTACAGAACGGCCTACAGGTCTACACTCCTCCCCAGCAGATCCTGACGCCTCACGAGTGGCTCGCAAACATCCAAAACGACTGCAAAATCGTGTCAGTAAGCAGGGGGCCGGGCGAATGGTTCGGAGGCAACGCCTACACGTCCGACTTTGCCTTCAGCGCCATGCAGACCACGCTGGGATGGGGCCATGACATCGGCTTCGACGGCTCCTTCATCCACGACAAGCCAGTGATGCAAGACGGCGGATGGGACTTCAAGACCCGACAGTTCGTTGACTACTTGAGATTCAAGCTCGCAAGAGAACAACTCACGAACAATCTTCTCAATATTGTTGGACCGTTTGCGTACGAGTACGTGGTGATCCCAGCCTACTCTTCCAGAGACTCCCGCGAATTCTTCCTTGCACAGACCGGAGGACACCCAGTCTACAATGACACAGCAATCATCCTCAAAAACGAGTACGCCGCACCCAGACTTTTCGCGGCCAACAATTCAGCGTTCGTCCTAGGCGGACTGGAGGCTTTCGATGGCCTGTGTAAAATCGACGACTTTGACCTGAGTAAGACACTCCTGTACTTCGCGCCCTCCAGCCTCGACAAGAACATTGCGCAACTTGAAACCTTCAATAGGTCAAACCTCTTCTGCTTCGCCAACTCCGACGTACTGGACCTTGCAATGATGTCGCTTCACGGCGAAGGTGAAGTCATCTATGCAGGGGGCTACGGCGTCCCGAGTTTGAACACGACCGCATACTGGGTCCGCATGCCGTCTTGGCGAAGGACAGGCGCCTTCGTACTCGGCACTGACACTCTGACAACGTCGGGGAAGAACCGAATAAGCATACCGTTCGACGCAAGATCCGACGGAGAGCATGACGTCTGGCTCAGAGTGGGCTTCGCACCTTTCCGCGGAGAACTTACGGTCTCCGTTGACGAGGAACCCGCCGTGAAAGTCCATCCTGAAGCTCCAGCATGGTCAAAGCTTGACTGGGTAAACGTGACCAGACTCAACCTGACCAAGGGAAAACACTCGATCACCCTTAAGAACGACGGAACCGGCTACAACGACGTGGACGCCATATCAGTCACCAAGCCGCAGAGAATCGAATCAAAGATCAACGAAGCAATGACGCTGCTGCAAAGCTATGGCGGTAAGCTCCTGTATCTTCTCGAAGCGGAAAACGCGTTCCTCGACTCCACAAGCAATTCGTGGTCAGCAGTAGCAGAGCCTCTCGTAGGCTACGTGATCAAATCCGAAACCCTAGGAATCAACGTCGCATCTTCCGCACAGGCATCTACCAGCTCAGTTGATGATTCCCTTGAGGCGAGATACGCTGTGGACGGCGACGTGCAAACGCGATGGGCTTCAGAGAAATCGGTTCTTCCACAGTGGCTGGAACTCGCGTGGGACAGACCTCAAGAATTGCAGGGAGTCAAAATACGTTTTGAGGACGCCTATGCAGTTGACTATGCGGTGCAGACACTGAACGGCTCAGCGTGGGTCAACCAGACAGTGGCTCGCGGAAACAGCGAACTCGAGCTGACGCATTGCTTCACGGAACCAGTCAAGACCGTGGCGCTGAGAATTCTCGTCACTGCAACGTCGATCTACGACAGGGTCAGCATTTACGAAGTTGACGCGTATTCGGCGCAAAATGCGTCGTCCACGGCGAAGATAACGGTTCCTCGTCGGGGAAACTACACGATAGCTGCAGGAGTGGGAGTGGGCCCAGAGTTTGGCACGATGTTCTTCGGGGTCAATGATGCAATCCAGCGCGTAGAGTGCAACGCATCTGCGCGTCAATTTGAGTGGCGCGAAATCGGAACCTTCTGCTTCGAAGTTGGCGAGCAGACTCTCAGCGTCGGCGGCGCAGGCCTCGCAGAGTTGGACGAGCTTCTCGTCTACTCCCAAGATGAAGGAGTTTCTCATGGCCTGAACTCGCTGTTCGAGTCTGCCGACCCGCCTGTTTCCTTGGAGTACGAAAGGAAGGACCCGTGCACCTACGACGTCCGAGTGACGGCTGATGAGCCTTTTGTGCTCGTGTTCTCTGAAACCTACGACCCATTTTGGAGGGCTTTCGTCGGCCAAGAGGAGATAGCTTCGAATCGGGCGTACTCCATGGTCAACAGTTTCCACGTGGACAGAACCGGCAGCTTCACCGTGACAATCACCTTCGCGGGGCAACGCTACGCGGATGCGGGAATAGGCGTGTCTATTGCCAGTTTCTTTTCAATCTGGACTGCGGTCTTGACAAGTGGGGCAGTTTCCCGCTGGTATCGGCTGCAGAAAAAGAGGTTGACGGTGGCGCAGTGAATTGGTGCAGAACGAATGTGAAAGATACTGGGACGATGTTGCCTTAGAGGCCACGGACTCCGGAAAAGCGCAACGGCTTGAAAAGTGGAGAAGCGCCGCGAGAAACTGGCTTGCGGACTACGCGGATAGGAGAGCGGAAGACTTTGTCGTTGACGTGGTTGGCCGATTCGTCACGCCGAAAAATCCCTTCGAGGTGCTGGACGTCGGATGTGGCCCCGGGAAGTGGGCAATGCTTTACGCGAAAGAAGGCGCTCACGTGACGGCTGTCGACATAAGCCCACACATGATAGAGCTTGCCAAGCAGAATGCCCGCAGAGAAGAAATCGGCGGCGCCGTTGCTTTTCATGTTATGCCAGTCTCGAAGTTGGACATTCCCACGGGTACCTTCGACCTGGTCAACTGCGTGACCGTCCTGCAGCATGTGCTGGATGAGGAAGAATGGAGAAAGGCAGTCTGCGAGATGTCGAGAGTCACAAAGAAAGGCGGCTACATACTGCTGTTTGAGACTGCCCCAAACTTTGCGGTCAAGAAGCACACCGCACACATGCGTATCCGTACGATGCGACGGCACACCGACGAATTCAAAAAAGCCGGAGCCAGTCTGGTCTACTGGAGAGCGGTGGACCTCTCATTGCCCATCACAATTCTCGGACTCAGGCACTACGCTGCATCATTCAACAAGAAGGTTCACTATTTTCTCTCCAAGCGGCGTCTGCCATTGCCGGCCGTTCTGTCGCTCCTGTCTTGGGCAGCCGCTCTAGTTGCGAAGCAAATAGACTACAGGTTGGGGAAGACGCCTTTGAGCTTTCTTGCGACCGGCAGAATCCTCCTGTTCAGAAAAGTGCGAGCCTGAACCTGTTCGACTTCAGAAACTGAAGACTCCTTAAACCTCTTTTCTCCCCCGCCAGAGATTCTCGTCGCTGATCTCGCAAAGGGAAAACCAGATGAGATGTTTCGTAGTCCTACCGTGCTTCAACGAGGAGAAAAACATCAAACCGCTCGTCTACTCGATAGATGAAGCCCTGAGATCCGCGATCAGCTACAAAATCATCGCTGTAAACGACGGCAGCCGCGATCGAACAGCGGAAATGCTTAAGGATCTTTCCGCTGATTACCCGGTCGAGGTTCTTGAGCATTCGGTCAATCTCGGGCTCGGCGCCGCGCTGAAGACCGGCCTAGAAGAGGTTGCCGAAGAGTCTCTTGATGAGGACTTCGTCGTAGTGATGGATTCGGACAACACGCATGATCCGAGGGTTGTTTTGGACATGTTGTCGGCCGCTGAGAAGGCAGACGTGGTCGTGGGCTCCCGATACGTGAGGGGAGGGTCACAACTGAATGTGCCCTTGCATCGAGTCATACTCAGCCGTGCAATCAATCTTGTACTGGCGCAGTTTTTCCGGCTCTCAGTCAAGGATGCAACGAGCGGCTTCCGTTGCTTCAGAGCAAGGCTGGTGCGGCGGCTGTGCCGGAGTTTCAGAGGCGGCCTCATCGAGTCGGAAGGGTTTGTGGCCTCGCTGGAGCTGCTGCTGAAGGCTGTCCGTTCTGGAGGAGTCGTTTCAGAGGTTCCGATTTCTCTTGATTACGGGAGAAAAAAGGGCGCCAGCAAGATGCATCTTCCCTCAACGATTGTCAGCTACGTGCTCCTGATATTGAAAATGTGTGTCTGAATTGTTCGAAACGTTGCAGCCTGGTTTGGGTTTTGTTTTTGAGCAGTTCTTTGGCGACTATTCTAATTCTGAATCAGAACCACTAAAAAATTTTTAATAAATGGCTGATGTTCTCATACATAGTCCAAAAAGAGGAATAGAAATGGAAAGAAGAAATAAGATAATAGCAACCATAATAGCAACCATAATAACGACCGCAATTTTTGCACCAATACTCCTGATAAGACCAGTAACAGCAGCAGACCCAGACAACTGGTATACAAACGTCACAGGCGTGCTCGACAGCGACTACTACTCGCTATACCCGTTCAACGCGAAGAACCTCAAAATCGGCTTCTCCAAGTTCGGCGAACTCATCGACAGCAGATCAACACAGAACGTCGGCCTCGAATACGATGACAGAGACCCATTCGCGCCACCAGCAAACGCGTCAATACCAGATCAGATACCGAAACACAAGTGGAGCACAGGCTGGCTGATCAACATCACGTACTACCACGTGCCCACGGGCCAGAACAGGTGCGTATGGGCATGCGCGCTCCACGCCGACTTGACTTCTTCAGGAAACGACTGGATAAGAGTTGACAATGACTGGTACGGAGGAATCTCCGGCGGACCCGTCTACGAACAAGACGAGGACCCAAGAGACCCCGGCCGACTCATCAGCGACCCGAATTCTGACGTTCACACAGGCGGAAGAAAAACCAACGGAACAGTCACGACTGATCTCATACGTGTGCTCTACAACGGACCGAGAATGTACGTGGCCAGGACAGTCAACCACCTCAAGGACTGGATACAGACCAGCAACACGACCGGAACCGACGAGCCACTTGTCGATTTGGTCTTCACCTTCATCTTCGACAAGGTCAAGAAAGAAGTGATCGTCCTCAAGGACGTGAAGATCACAACAACCAAGTTTGTCGTCGGCCCCACGTATGTCCCAGGACTCAGATCCCAAGAACAGCAAGTCCAAGAATCAGGTCTCATCATCCAGTTCAGCAACAGAGGCGAATGGGACCTCGGACCGAGCGAAGGCACAAACGCGTTTCAGAGTTTCGTACATCTCTACCGCGGAGACTATGCTCTGAGCACAGTCTACAACAACTACTACCACCTAAACCCGACCCTCAACGCCACCTACGACAGCTACTCGGCATACGGCGGCCAACCAGGCGCATCTGGCACATATGACTTGGCACAGATAATCTCCGCAGACGCCGCATATGCCGGCTGGGCAGCATTCTGGCCGGCGGTCTCAGACTGGAGCGTTGACGGAGGCAGACAAGACCAATGGTGGAAGTCTTTGATGGCTTACGACACACACAGCATAGACGGCGTGGGAGGAGAACCATTCCGTTCGCCTTACGTGATCGGCGAGTGGGACTTCTTCTTGACTGAGACGAGAAGCTCCGTGGGAGGACGCTACTTCGACAAGCAATTCAGAGGAGTAACCGTCTACGGAGTGACCGATCTGTGGGACGGAGACGATGCCTTACTAGGCGGATACAACCTCATTGACACCGAAGTCCAGTACCAAGTAGACGAATTCTTTAACCCATGGGACCTCTACAGCGCCGTGAACAAGGACACGAGAAGATGGGTACAGTACCACAACGTGACGACCGCAGAGAAGGCTGCAGCAGAAGCAGGGACGAATCTTAACATAACGCTGGTGAACAGACCTGTCAAATACGCGGCTAAATATGAGCAGTACTGCACGTTCAGCGAACGCGTCTTGTGGGGAGGACAGCTCAAGCACCCTGCAAGAGCAGCATGGTACCTGGGTAGTAGTCTCTCTTCCTACGAGCCGTACGAGCTGTACGTAAACTCGACGGGGCACGGAACAGTCACTGTTCTGTCATCCTGTGTTCCGGCAGCCGGCGCGGTGATAGAGATACTCTACTCAACTGACTGCACAGCCACCTACGACCAAGGCAGCATCGCACAATACTTCGGCGGCAACCTGACGCTGGGAAACGATGTTTTGACCGTCACGAACGACACCAAAGGAGTCGTTGTTCCCACCCTTTCGACGAACAAGACATCATGGACTGACGTGTTCGACATCGTCCAGAACGTGTCAGTGCTCTACGACGAGTTCAAGTACTCCCTGTACGGCACTGCACCGACTAGCGCAACGCAGCTACTGACCGGAACAGACGACATCAACATGTCCATCGACGTCAAGATACCGCCCGAAGGAGGAAACATCACCGTCTACAACTCGACATACTGCGCCAACAACCTCAACGTTGCCGGAAACAACAACGCATCCTACATTGGAAACATGACAGTTGCGTACAACGTCAACCCGCCAAACTCGCTGTCAGCATACGCGCACGAATACACCCACGTGAAAGGCTCCATACTTCTCCGAGCAAACCACACGCTGTACTACAACGGAAGCTCTACGTATCTGTGCATTGCCAACTACACAATCGCCGCCGCCTCGCTGACAAACGAGATCATGGGACGCTACGAGTGGACCGTCGTGGGCAACCACAGTCGCACGATCGACTCGATAGGCGCCGCGATGGTCTCAGAAGCCCTGAAGGAGGAACAGGTCATAGCCGACCACGGTGGACTGGACATGCAGGACTCGTGGGGACCGAACGTGCCTTACCTTCTGTCAGACTTGGGCAACGCTACGTGGCGTGCGGGCGGACCTAGGTGGACCGACATCTACGACAGCAATGGCAGACTCGCCTACACGGACAACTGGTGCACACGCTACCCCGTCTCCTCGTCAAACATACTCAGCGTCGCAGGACCATCGGCAAACCTGTTCAGCGAATACTTCAACGAGTTCTCACAGGCAATACAGATCTACGGAATAACCAGCGGCAGTCTAATAGACGTCATCTTCTCGCCGACATGCTGGAACACAACGTCCGGAAGCAGCTACCTAGGCCAGTACTACTACAGCAACGGCCAATTCAGCCAAGGATCAACCAACAGCGGAGTCGGCGTGATAACGACGTACAAGGACCTCAACGGAACCGTCGGCTTCATGATCTACGGATGGAGTGGCGACGACACGTACTACACGTGCAAGTGGTTCCAAGAATACGGTGCATACTATCTGCAGACAGAGAATCGCGGAGTGACCACGCTCGTGGTCAGACTTGAGTACCAAAACTCAGGCGCATGCGCTACCAACCCGAGACCACCATACTACACCTACGACTCGCACAACCCGAAGATAACCATCCTCGAACGCTTAGGAACAATCAGCGAAAGAGTCCAGCATGACCCATAAACGGGACCAGCTGGTCAAAACCCCTCTCCTTTTTTCGTGCGACACGAAGTTTTCAAAGAGCAACTCAGACGATGCCAAGCATGGCCTTTAGCATGGTCAAGTCTTTCTGCGCCACGTCTTCCCACACGAAGCGCTGGGAATAGGCAACTGAACAGCGCCGCAGGCGTTGCAGCTGCTCCTCATCCAAGCCGAGGACATCCAGAACCGCGGCGGTCAGGGCGGCGAGATTCTTGACCGGAACCGTGAAGACGCTCTCACAGGCTCCGAACACTTCACGCAGTGCCGGTATTTCGTAGGCCACCACGGGCAGGCCGCATGCCAACGCCTCCGCAACTGCCATGCCCCAGCCCTCGAAGAGGCTTGGAAAGACGAACAGCCTGCTTGACTTGAGCAGACGGCAAAGAGTCGCCTTGTCGCAGCGACCGCGGAGGAAGACTCTGCCTTCCAAGCCCATGCCGGCGATTCTTGCACTTGCCAGCTTGAGTTCTAGGCCGCTGCCCACTACTAGTAGTCTTGCGTCCTTTTTGGCCTTGAGCACCTCCTTCCAGACGTCAAGCAGGTCGAAGATTCCCTTCTCTCTTGAGATCCGCCCCACGAAGACAGCATCATATCGCTCTCCTCCGGGAACGACTGGTTCTTGTCCTGCCGCGTCGAGTCTGACTGCGTTGCCGCTCACGAGCAATTCGGGTTTGGAGACGCCACTTGCTCTGAGGACGTGTGCGGTGAAGTTTGACACGGTTATTATGGCTCGCGCTCGGTTCAGCAGGGGAAAAGTCGCGTACGAGGACACAGTCTTAATCAGCGAGACGGCTCTGCCGTACTCTGCCCTTCGATACGCGTGGTAGATGGAACCATCTTGCTTAGCGTCCTGTGAGGGGCAGTGGTCGACGTGGTGGACGACGACGCACGTTGGACGGTTGGAAACGGCTCCGGCGACGAGGCCTGTGACGAGGTTCGGCAAGGTATTGTTGGGAACAAGAACTAGGTCTGGCTTTGAGCGGCGTGCGAGCGGAACAGTCTTGAAGATCGACCTGACCATCCACGCTGCCCACCCGAGGTAGGTTGGCAGCCAGCCGCCGCTCCGAAGATGCGCGGGCACGGTCACCACGTTCACCTTCAGTCTCGAAGGGATCAGGACGCTTGGGGAGGACTCCAGCACGGTGAACTCCAGTCCTCTTGCCTTGAAGAGTCGCAGAGTTTCAAGGAACCTTCGTTCAGCGCCGCCCACAGCAGTCACGCGCGTGCTCGGATGAAAGAAAACCGCAAAGACTCTTGGAGCTCTCTTTTTGGCGCCGAATGTGCGCGTTTCCTCTGCACGGTGTCTTTGGAGGACAGTGTCCAAGCGCTACGCCAGTCTTCGGACTGCTTGTTCCAGAATTTCAAAGTGCTTCTCGGACGAAAAGCGTGATTCGACGAAAGTGCGAGTTCTCGCAGAAATCTCTGACTTGTCGAATTCTATCGCCTTTGAAGTTTTCTCGGCGAAGTCTTCCATGTCGTAGGGCCGCGCTCTGAAGCCGGTCTCGCCGTCGATGACTGTTTCGCACGGGCCGCCGCCGTCGTCCCACACGATTGACGGAGTTCCACATGCCATGGCTTCTACGGGGCCGAGCCCGAAGTCTTCGTGAGGAACAGAGTAGGCATAGACGTCCGCGGCGTTGTAGAGTTTCACAAGCTCTGTTTGGGACTGGAATCCGAGGAACTTTACGTTTCTTTCTATTCCCAGCTTTCTGGACATTTTCTGAAGCCTTCCTACGTACTTTGCGTTTTCTCCGGTGATTTCGCCGGTTATTGCGAGGACTGCTGAGCGAAAGTCTCTGACCACGTGGCTCATTATGTCCAGCAGCCATTCCCAACGTTTCACCGCCACGATTCTTCCGGTTGAGAGTATGATGGGCCAGCCAAGGCTTGCGCGAAAGTCTTTGACGCATTTTTGAGGGAGAACCGTGAAGCTTTGCGTGTCCACGGGGGGATAGCAGATCTGCGGAGTTATGCCGTAGACTGTCCGGATTCTTTTTGCGGTAAACTGGCTGTTTGCGAGCACGGAGTCGGAGTTCACGACGCTCAGGTAGTCGATCTCTTTCAGCATGGGTCCGGCGAATTTGCCTATCTTGAATATCATCCTGCGGAAGTCGTTGAACTTCCACAAGTCTCGTTGCTGGCTGTCCAAGTAAAGGAAACGTGGAGGAGAATGTATGTAGCTGATGTAGCCGGCACCGTTGGTCTTCTTGTTGAGGTAGCCTATCCACGGAGCCGGCCCGTAACCGTGGCAGATAAGCGCGTTCGCGGACTTGAACGTGGACAGTGCTGAAAGAGCCAACGGAATGGATGACAGTATGCGGATTGCGGGCTGGTTTGGAATGATGGGGGTGATGAAGCTGCTTGTGCGACAGCGTAGGCTGCCGAGGTTTCTCTGAAGGTTCTTGTCTACGTACGCAAACAGGCATTCGACATCGTGGTGTTTGTGGTGGAACAATTCAGCCTGTTTGAGGATTACTCTTTCGGCTCCTCCGAGTTCCTTTAGGTGGCTGTAGAGTATGGCGATTTTCATTGCTTGGTCGTCCTTCGACACAACAGGTTGAGAGTGGCTTCTGTGAGCTCCGTGTGTTTTTGCCGTTTTTGTGTCGGTTTCGGTATGTCAGGTTGGGTTATCTTTAAACGATTATTAAAAAGTTCTCGGAAGTTCGGAGTCTGAAGGCGAACTGTCCAACAGGCTTTTCTACTCGACCACGTTTTACTTCTGCAGAACTTAAGTGAGGAGCACATGACTGAACCGCCCGAACAACCGGCCGACAGCTCCGGTTCTCAGCAGGCCGAGTTCGAGAAAATTTCCGGTCTGGTGAAGAATCAGTTTGAAGTCGAAGAAGCGCTTGTGGAACATGACGTGCCCACATACTATCTGAAGCAGCCGCAGGAGACGAAGCAGCCTTTCTTGAACCTTCTGAAAAGCTTGGAGCCCATGGAGTTGATAGCGGTCTTGAGGAGAGTGGATGAGAGAATTGTGCTCAGGGTCGTTAAGAAACCTCAGGCGAGGCCGAGCAACGTCAAGATCAACTGGATACTGTTCTTCGCCACCATCGTCACGACCTTCCTCACGGGTTACATGCTTTCCGATGGACTGGTTGCGAATGGAACAATGCCCAGCCCGCTGGTTGGAGGCGCAACCTTCTCGGCGGCCATAATGATCGTGCTGGGCATGCATGAAATGGGACATAAACTCACCGCAAACCGAAGAAACATGGATGCCACTCCACCATACTTCATTCCGGGTCCCCCACCGATAGGCGGATCGCTGGGGATAGGGACTTTCGGCGCAGTGATCATGCAGAAGTCGCTTCCGCCGAACAGGGACGCACTGTTTGACATAGGCGCCAATGGCCCGATTGTAGGGTTCGTGCTCGCATCCATAGTTGCCATAATAGGACTGGCAATTTCGCCTGTGGCCGTGCCCACGGGAAACGAGAACTTTCTGGCGACGCCTTTGATCTTTGAGGTCTTCCTTACCTTCATCATAAGGCCTCCTGCGGGCTCTGTCATCATGCTGCATCCGGTTGCCTTCGCCGGCTGGGTCGGAATGTTCGTCACGATGCTGAACCTTTTGCCAGCAGCAATGCTTGATGGCGGACACGTTACGAAGTCGCTGTTCGGCGAAAAGACCAGAATGGTGCTGACAGCCTTGTCGATCTTGTATCTTATAGCCATAAACTCTTACGTGATGGCGATCTTCGTTCTGTTCTTGTCCATGTTCAGGCACCCGGGGCCGCTGGATGACGTGTCAGGGTTGTCTGGCAGCAGAAAGCTGGCAGCGCTTGGGTTGGCCGCAATCTTTGTGCTTTGTTCCTTTCCACTGTTTGGCTTCTGATCTGCCACGTTTGCCGGGGAACTCCGTGTGCTTCCGATGTTCGTATTTGTGTTGTACGGGTCTGCAGCAACGTTTATTAAATCTCGCTATACTAGACAATCTTGGATCTGGAAAGGATAGACGATGAAGGGAACAATCATTCTGGGAACCTTCTTTCTAACCTTCACCTTAGCTTCGCTGCTCGTCCCGTATCCAATGTTTCCCGGCAACTTTATCTGCGCTCTAATGGGAGACTCAGTAAGTCAAGTCGAGAGATACCTGGGTGCCGTCCTCAACGGCGTCTTCTACGGCGCAATCCTCTGGCTGGTCTTCATCGGTATAAGTCGGAGACTCGAGCAGGAAAAGTAGGGCCAAGACAAACGACGTGGCGTTATATCTCGGGCTGCGCCATGAAACCGACCAGTTTGATGGTAGATCTGCATTTTCCGCATTCGAGAACCAGTTCGGTTAGTTCGTCGTTCTTGATCTTCGTCTCAATGATGTGGTAGATCTCTTCCGACTCGTCGTCAGGAGAAATCATGGTTCCACATTTGGGGCATGGAAAAGCCCCGTCTCCGTCGATCTTCGTCAGATCAATCGTGTATGTCACAGCCCTTTTGACTGCGGCTTTTTTCATCATTCTGAAGTCACACCTTCATTGTTGTTCGGTTTTTACCTTGTTCTCCATGGTTAGCCAAGAATATAATTAACAATTATGAATCTCAAATACATATTGCCAATCAGCACAAAAGAGCCGCCGAAGAAGACCCCGAGCAGAGCCACACAAACCACTGCCGTTCGCCGTGAGAGAAGCGGTTCAGTAAAGGTTATGAGTCATGAGGAACTTAACTGCGAAACTGTCGAGAGTGTTCAGACATTGGAGAAGTTCGACGTAGTAGTCGTGGGGGCGGGCACCGCAGGATGCCTCGCCGCGAAGACCACCGCTGAGGCAGGCTTGGCGGTCTGCCTGCTTGAGAGAAAGAAAAAGGAAGATGTTGGAGAAAAAGTCTGTGGAGACGCCCTCGGCGAGCATCACCTGAAAAATCTGGGGTTGGAGAAGCCGCAGACTGGCGAGCTGGAAAGAAGAATCGAGGGCATAAGGATATACTCGCCAGACCTTGAAACCGTCTTCACCGTCAAACACGAAGACTTTGTTGGGCATCTGCTGAACCGGCGCCGGTTTGGACAGTGGCTACTACGGAAGGCTGAAGACGCAGGTGCAGAGTTGCGGGAGTCCACCCAGTGTCTGGAGCCGTTGGTCGAGAAAGGATTCGTTGCGGGAGTGCGTGCCAGAGACTTCAGGACCGACGGGAACGTGGACTTCAGGAGTCGAGTGGTGCTGGATGCGAGCGGGTTCTTTGGTGCAGTCAGGAAGAGACTTCCACCTGAAGCGGGCATCGAGAACGAAGTTGCAAACGAGGACGTTGAGGCTTGCTACCGTGAGATTCGGCAGCTGAAACAGGAAGCCAGAGACGCAAACTACTGCGAGATCTACCTAAACCAAGCCGTCACGCCCGGAGGATACACGTGGGTCTTCCCGAAGAACGGAGCAAGAGTCAACGTCGGCCTGGGCGTTTGCATGCGCGGCAAGTTTCCAAACCCGAAAGGCCAGTTGTACAAGCACGTCTTGACTGGGCCGGCTTTTGAGGGGTCACTGTTGCTCACGGGCGGAGCATGGTATGACCCGACCCGCAGGCCGTTGGACAACATGGTCGGCGACGGCGTGGCAATCCTCGGCGACGCCGCGTGCCTCGTCAACCCTATCCACGGCGGCGGAATAGGACCGTCAATGCTGAGCGGGCACTTGGCGGGCAAAGCGGTCATAGAAGCCCTAGAGAAAGGCGAGGCCAGCCAAGAAAACCTGTGGCCGTACAACTGCAGGTACATGGAGACCTACGGGACGAAGCAGGCTGGCCTCGACGTTTTCCGTAGACTGCTCATCGGAAGCAAAGACAGCGACTTGAGCTACGGCATGAAGTATGAACTGTTGAAAGAAGAAGACGTTCTCAAGGCCGGAGTTGGCGAAGAATTCCATTTGAACATCAGTGATGTCGCCACGCGCGTGTTCCGGGGGCTGAAGAGAATACGCTTCCTGAACAAGCTCAGACTCACGGTGAACATGATGAACCAAGTGAGGGCCCACTACAAGGAATACCCAGACACGCCGAAGGAGTTTCGACAGTGGAGACTGCGGACGGAACTTCTGTTCAAGGAAGCCGAGGCGAAGCTTGAAGACTAGGCGGACCATCCGGTCGAACTCTCAGCAGAATTGATGATGTGGAAGCCATGCGCGTCGCGGTTCTGGCCACTGGAGGAAAGGATTCGGCTCTGTCACTTTACCACACGATTAGGGCTGGTCACGAGGTGGCTTTTCTCGTGAGCATGATTCCCCTTTCCGAAGACAGTTGGATGTTCCATTATCCCAATATCTGGCTGGTTGACTTGTTCGCGAAAGCATGCGGACTCTGCTTGGTGAAGTTCGAAACGGCCGGCGAGAAGGAGACGGAAGTCAAAGACCTCGAACACGTCGTTGAGGGACTAGACGTTGAAGGACTGGTCTCCGGCGCAATCGCGTCCCAATACCAGAAGACCAGAATAGAGAAAGTCTGCAGCAGACTCAAAATCAAATGCATCACACCTCTCTGGCACATGAACCCCGCAGACGTGCTCCAGCAGCTCTTGGACCTGAAATTCGACGTCATCATAACGGCAGTCAGCGCCCACGGCTTCACGCCAGAATGGCTCGCGCGAAGAATCGACGAAAACTGCGTTGAAGACTTGCTCGAGCTGAACCGACGGTACGGCGTGTCGCCCGTGGGCGAAGGCGGAGAGTACGAAAGCCTAGTCTTGGACGCGCCGTTCTTCTCGAAGAGAATAGAAATTGTGGAAGCAGAGAAAACATGGAGAAACGAGCGCGGCTACTTTCTTGTCAGCAAGGCTCGACTGAGAGAAAAATGAAGGATGGCTACCTGAAAACCTAGAGGGGGGTACTCCGTATTGACGCAGAAAAACAGTAAAACCCGAATTTGACAGAGCTCCTATCTGCCTCTGGCAGCAAGCGGCAAATCAGCCTCGCCACGTTCTGGCACCGGCGCTGTTCTGGGTTCCAGTTTTGCCGGAAAGGTTTATTTTGGCGCATGTTAGAGTGATTCAGAGCCAGTGGCGGACAACGTCCGCTGGGATGTGGCCGTCAAAAGGCTGAACCGTAAACAAGAGATAACGATGTGAACGGAAATGGCGTACAAATACATTGCAGAAGCATGGGCAAAGCCGGAGAAGTCCTACGTTGACGAACTGATGCGGCAACGGCTCATGGCGTGGCGCAGGCAACCAGTGATAGCCCGCGTCGAAAGGCCCACGCGCTTGGACAAGGCGAGAAGGCTAGGTTACAAGGCAAAACAGGGCTTTGTGGTCGTGCGCACGCGCGTCAGGAGAAGCGGAATGCGGAAGCAGCGCCCGAAATCCGGTCGCAGACCCAAACGGATGGGCGTCAAAAAGTTCAAACTGGCGAAGAGCATGAGGCTGATTGCCGAAGAAAGAACCGTGAGGAAGTTCCCGAACCTTGAGGTTTTGAATTCCTACTGGGTAGGCGAGGACGGCGCCTCAAAATGGTTCGAAGTTATACTTGTCGACCCAAAGCATCCCGTGATAGAGTCGGACAAGGACATAAACTGGATAGGCCAGAAGCAGCATCGCGGACGAGTGCACCGAACGCTGACAAGCGCTGGGAAGAAGGTTCGAAGCCTCCGCAGAAGAGGTCGCGGAGCCGAGAAGTTCAGGCCCAGCCGCGTAACCGGAACAGGAGAAAAGTAGCCATGACGGCCGCCAGACCAAAGGTGCTCTTGCGAAAAGGAAAGAAGCGTTCCGGCAGAGGATTTAGCCCTGAAGAGCTGAAGAAAGCTGGCTCAGACATGCGCGAAGCAGTCAGGCTTGGAATTCCAGTTGATCCCCGGAGAAAGACGGCACACGAGGAAAACGTTGAGGCAGCAAAGACTGTTCTGGAAACAAAGAAGGCAGCCAAGAAGCCGGGAAAGAAGAAGCGAAAATCTAAAAGTTGATTCTGCCCCCTAGTTAGAACTAGTGAAGAGGTTTTGTCTTCGAAGGCGCCAATAGGCTACGTGGACATACGGGCTTCCGTGCACGCGACTGAAGACGTGGACAAGGTGTTGCAGGCAGTATACAACGTGCTACCAAAGGGAACGGCGGAAAACGTCGTCTTCAGAAAGTCCAGCCTCACCGGCCACCATGGAAACCCGATAATCCTCTTGGAGACGAGAATCAAGGATAGAACGTTGACGCGTCGTCTCGTGGAAAAGCTGTCTGCGGGACTGAGTATGCTGGACAAGGAGCTTTTGAACCGCGAGATTGGACAACACGTTGAGAACGGCAACCTCTACGTCCGGCTTGACAAGCAGTTAGCCTACGCCAACGAACTGAAACTGGGTTCAAGTGATCCCATACATTTCAGGATACACTTCAAAAGACACGGGGACGAAGAAGTAATCGCGACGTGCAGGGAGCTTGGGTTGCTTCCATGAAAAGGAAATATGTTGATCTTCACCTCTGCCCGAACATTCAAGACGCAGAGGGAACTCGTTGCCTAGTTGACAAGGCGTCAGCGCTAGGATACGACGCGGTGGGCATAGCCCTCCCAGTTGGAGCCGGCGAGAAAGAGAGATGGCTCGTTCAGAGCATCTGCGACGCCGCCGATGTAGAAATGGTCTCACGCGTCGACCTAAGACCACGAACGCCCGATGAACTGCTTGCTCTATTGAGGAGAGTCAGGCGAAGATTCGAAGTTGTCGCCGTAATGTGTGAGTCGAAAACTGTTGCACGGCAAGCGGCAAAAGACCGTCGTGTGGACCTGCTGGGGTTTCCGCAGTTGGATTTCAGGAGGAGATTCTTTGACAGGGCTGAGGCGGAACTGGCGTCGGGATGCTCGGCTTCACTTGAAGTCGACGTCCAGCCGCTGCTCATGCTTGAGGGCACACCCCGGATCAGGCTCCTCTCGAATCTGCGGAGAGAAACGACCATTGCCACAGGCTTCCACGTGCCCATCGTGCTCTCGAGCGGAACGTGCAACGCAAACTTGCTGAGAAGACCGGCGGACATGGCGGCGTTGGGATCCCTTTTTCACCTTGTCTCGTCAGCCGGGCTTGAAGCAGTTTCGAAAGCGCCCTTGGGAATAGTTGAGAGGAACCGGCAGAAGCTCGGCGCAGGCTTTGTTGCCCCGGGAATATGGGTTGTGAGGAGGGGGAAAGATTGTTGAAGCGGATGAGAAGGCGGTATCTCGGGTTGGCGCTTGATTCGGAGCAGCCAGTCCCGAGAGAGAAGTTCATTGATGCTGCGTGGGCGGCGATTACTAGGCTTTACGGTGAATGTGGGGCAAGCAAGGCGGACTTGCGGCTGATAGACTATGACGAGGAAGAGGGTTTGGCTATTGTTCGCACTGGGCATACTGAGGTTGAGATGGTTCGGGCAGCGCTGGCGACCGTGACGAAGATAGCGGACAAGCCTGCCGCGGTTCACGTGCAGCGGGTCTCGGGGACTATACGGGCTCTTAAAGAGAAGACGGGCCGCAGGCGTTGACTTCTCTCGCTGGTGATGGAGGCTTCTGCATTCCAATGGCCCTCTTGCAAAGGTAGAAGGGAATTTGGACAGATGGAAAAGCGGTCGTGATTTTCTAGAGGATCTATCCACAAATCATATCTGAGGATTAAACCTTCTATTATTCTCGGAGAGGATTCAGAAAATGAAAACACGCTTCACGAAACTTCTGCTAGTAACGATTTTGCTTTCTGCCTCGCTAACAGGGGGTGCATGGTTCTACACGCATGCAACGTCACAGACACCCACACACGTGTTTCCACGAGATTTTCCGGCAGGACAGACACTTCGAGACGCAATATTTAATGAAACAGTCGAAGATGGAGACACTATCATTGTGGAATTTGGCACGTGGCCTGCGAACCTATTAGTGAACAAGTCAATAACCCTTCAAGGATTCAACAGATACACAACAGTGCTCGACGGAGGCTGGAAAGGCACGGCCATATACGTCAACGCAAGCAACGTGAACATATTTGACTTCACAATCCAGAACGCAAGCGGAACTGGAGTGCTCGTGCACTCTGTTGGCGATTGTAACATTAGCCGGAACGTTGTGAAAAACAATCGTTACGGCGTCGAATTATGGTTCGCAACCCACTGCACGCTCAGAAGCAACGATATCAGAAACAATGAGTACAACTTCGACGTCGAGGGAAACTGTACCGAGCACATGTTGCATGACGTGGACGAGTCCAACACAGTCGATTTGAAACCTGTCTACTACTGGGTGAACAGGACAGTTGGAACGATTCCGAGCGGCGCCGGATATGTGGCACTAGTAAACTGCACAAACATCTACGCAGCGAATCTCCACCTGAGGAACAGTCGCCAAGGCATTCTGATAATGTCATCAGCCAACTGCACGCTGCAGGAACTGGAGACAAGACACATGGACCGTGGCGTGCTGGTAATGTCCTCAACGAACGTCACCATCAAAAATCTTGACGCGGAAGACAGCGACACCGCGATTCGATTCCAATCCACAAATGAGTCGAGAGTGGAGAAGGCTACGATGCTGGGAGATTCAGTCGGTGTTGAACTGTGGAACTCCTCGAACAACACGCTGCGGAACAACACGATTGTCGGCGCAACTATCGGAGTCGATGTGTACTGGTTTTCATGCGGCAACAATGTCTGTGACAACGTGTTCAAAGACAATTACTGCGGCATACAGCTAGGGGATTGCACCGATAACACTTTTTGTCGCAACAATTTCTTCAACAACACTTCCTCAGCGTCTTCTGGCGAATCAGGCAACCGTTGGGATAATGGCTACGAGGGGAACTACTGGAGCGACTACAGCGGAGTGGGAGATCTGAACGGCGATGGGATAAACGAGGGACAGTACAATCGGAACATGCCGCTTGAACGTGACAGGTATCCGCTCAACAAGCCGTGGAGTCCGTGCAGTACGATCGACGTCACATGGTATGCAGACACCATACGCAAGTACAACATCACTATAATGAGCGACCACGTCGTTGCCAACTGCAGTCTCAGGCCAGACACGGAGAAACTCGCAAACGGGTCACTGTTCTTCAACGTGACCGCTGGAAGCTCAGGCTACTTCAACGTCACGTTTCCCAGAGACAGACTCGACCAGCCATTTGAACTGTACATCAACAGTTCACTTGTTGACTCGGCGGACTATGAGGTGGACTTCACCAGAGACTTCGTTTCACTATGCTACAACTTCTCCGAAGGCAGACACAGAGTCAACATCATCTGCTGCCGACTCGGAACCGTATGCGGGGACTTGAATGGCGACGGCACTGTCAACATGAGAGACATAGGAATAGTATGCAACAACTTCGGAGCGAGGCTACCGCCCTTGTGCCAGTGTGGCTGATTAAAGTCAACCAGCCATATTCAGCATGCACCGACTTTGCAGAGAAACCGCAGACAAGGAACCCGTCGTCTTCCTTGACCTGCGTCGACCCTCCCTTCTTTTTCTTGATTCACTGCAAAGCGACAAAACCCTATTATTCGGGGATGAGTCCTTCAATTGGGGGATGATGTCGCCGTCCCAGTCTGATTGGGAAGATGAGGAACTTATGACGGACAGACCCCAAACGCTCATCTAAAGACCGTAGCGCCTTCTGAGAGCGTCTTTCCTTCTTAGCCCGAAAAGCACCGCAAGGACGACGCCGGTGATGAAGCCGCCTATGTGCGCGAAGTAGGCGACGCCGCTTGACGTTCCGGTCAGCACGTAAATCCACTGCAAGGCAAACCAGAAGCCCAAGAACAGCACCGCGGGCACGGGCAACACAAAATACGCGACCAAGCTGAGGATTCTGGAGCGGGGAAACAGTATCAAGTAGGCTCCGAGGACGCCGGATATCGCTCCTGAAGCACCGACCACGCCTACCACGAGGTCTGCCGGGTTGGTTATGCTGAGAATGTGCGTGAACGAGGCTGCGAGGCCACTGAAGAGATAGAAAGCCAAGTAGCCCACGTGGCCGAACACGTCTTCGATGTTGTCCCCGAAAATGTAGAGGTACAGCATGTTTCCCGCGAGGTGAAGCAGGTTCGCATGCATGAACATGGACGTCACCAGCGTGAACAGCCTCTGACCGTTCAGTATAAGGATGGGCACCATTACGAAGTTTGCCTCGAACGACGTGGCAACCCGCCGGCTGAGCAAGATGTCCTCGCTCGACAGAAAGTAAACTGCAAATGCGACGATGTTCAGCAGAATCAGCACGCGGTTTATGTGGGGTGCGGTCAGGGTTCTGTTCAGGTCTTTGAGCGGAAGCAAGTCCAAGCAGCCGCTAGCGACTTAGTCGAGGTCGCTATTTATGCCTTAGGTGAGCAGACACTCAACCATTCGACTGCACGTCAGGCAATCCTCAGGCACCGGCGTGTCCTTTCCACGCTTTTTCAGATAGCCAAAGAATCGCGTGCACTTCACCTCGGCATCGTGCTCAACCGTCCGCTTTTTCGGCTGCTCAGCAGGCGCTTGCTTAACCTCGGCTGGCGGAGTTTTCGGGGTCTTGACGTCCCGGACTTTGGTCATGCAGCGCGGGCACGCGTAGTATGTCTGCACGTTTCCGCTCGCCGACACCGTGGCCAGTAGAGGCTTGCGGAAGGCGTTGCCGCACTCGTTGCATCTGAAACTGTCGTCCTCGGACAGTGAGGCGGATGATTCTGATTCGGCCAGTTTCCATGAACCTAGGTCTCTCTGCATCGTTGTCAGGGCTCCTGCCTGTATATTAAATATTGATATTTAATAAACCTTTTTGGAGACACGTACAACAAACAGACACAAGTGGTGGGCCCGCCCGGATTCGGACCGGGGACCTTCGCCGCGTGAGGGCGACGTCCTAACCAACTAGACCACGGGCCCCTTCTCCAAAACCGCAATGCCCGCCCACGTTGTCGGCAGCGTGGATTTCTGTTGGAGTTGAAATACGTATCTCGGCTTCATAAAACCTTTCCTCACGAAAAGCAGAGCACTGCTCCGGTGAGCCTGCTTGGGCAGATTCAGCGCTAAGAAGGACTTTGAAGAGGAACAGAAGGTGGACGTTGTCGTGGCGGTGTTGTGCTTTTTGTTCTTCGCCGTCGCAGGCTACGCGTTGAGCCGGCTTCTTGCTCTCTAGGCGGCTATTCTTCTTCCACAGTTACGCCTACTACGTTCTTGACCCAGGGCATTCCTGTTGCGTCTTCTCGAAGCCATGTCAGGATGTCGTCTGCAATCTTTTTGTTGGGCTCCGCGGTGCTTTCGTCGACCAGTTCAATCACCACTAAGGCTTTCTTCTTTCCCATGTTGCGGTCACCCACAGTTATCTATCTACGCTTTTTGCCTCTTAAAGGATGCTCCCGGGCACGACGTATCACAGCAGCGGATTCCGAATCTGGACACTCTGAAACTATCTTCCGCAACACTTTTTACCTACAACGATGATTTAACTCGGGGTGCAAGAACAAACAGCACACTAGCAGCGTCCCTTCTCCCTTTTCAGCTTCCCCCTTCAAAACAGAAGCGGACACTTGCACCCCAAAACACGCACAGAGCATTCAGAAAACTTAAAAACACCCCCACACATTCTCTTGCATAACCCGTGCCGAGGTAGCTCAGCCTGGGAGAGCGCTCGGCTGAAGACCGAGTTGTCGCTGGTTCAAACCCGGCCCTCGGCACATTTAAGCCTCATTTTGGGCTCATTTCAGATGCGGCATAGATTTTGTTTATTTGCGCGTTTTTTGGATCTGACCTAAGTCAGGACGGCACATATTAAAAAATGATGAAATTCATTCCACACAGCAACTGAGTTTGCTTACATCTTTTCGGAATGATTGAGCAACCAGCTTGATTGCCTCGGAGATCGTTGGGAAGACATGGACTGTATCGATTATATCATCGATGGTTAATCCAAATTGTACGGCGACTGTTGCTTCATGGATTATTTCGGCAGCCAACGGAGAAACTACGTGAACCCCAACTATCTTCAGGGTTTTGGGATCAATCACCATTTTTATGACGCCTCTTATGTCGTTTATAACTTGAGCTTTGGCGACAAGCGACATGGGAATTGTTCTGCAAGCGCACGCATGAGTCTTCGCGGAATATTCTTCTTCAGTGTAGCCAACCTTGCCAACTTGTGGGTTTGTAAACACGACACTCGGAACTTCCTCATAATTTATAGTCAGATTTGCATTTTCAAAAGCATTCCTAACCGCAATATTACCCATCTTTGCCGCCAGCGTTTCAAGCATCACTGGCGTGGCACAATCACCCGCGGCATAAACATTAGGATTTGTTGTCTGCAAATATCCGCTGATCTTAACAAAACCCTTCTCCATTCCGACGCCTGCCGCATCCAAGCCTATTCCCGCCGTATTCGGGTTCCTTCCTGCCGCCATGAGAATTTGCTCAGCTTCAAACTCTTTATCATTGCCGTCCACAGTGCCCTTGACAACCTTGAGCCCGTTTCTTTCGGCAACTTCTCTTATCTGTACGCCTGTGTGAATTTCGATACCTTCCGCCCTCATACACTTGGTTAATTCATCAGAGACTTCAGGCTCGTCCTCCGGAAGTATCCGTGAGCTTCTCTGCAAAACCGTGACTTTGGAGCCGAAATGAGCGTACATCTGGGCGAATTCAAGAGCTAAAGCCCGTCCGCCTATGATTATCATGGATTCCGGAAGCTTTTTGAGACTTAATGCTTCGACACTAGTGAGAAAATCGACCTTGTCAGCCCCGTCGAACTTGAGAATGTTTGGAGAAGACCCTGTGGCTATCAGGAACTTTTCAGCCTTCAGAACTTGAGAGCCGACTTTAGCCTCGTTCTTGGAAACGAAAACACCCGTCCCTCGAAGAAAAACAGTGTTTGAAAGACTATTGAGGACATCAACATACTTGGTCTGCCTCATTTTCTTAACCAAATCATCTGTATCTTGGATGACCTCAGCAAAATTTAAGGAGATTTCTTTTGTTTCAATTCCCTTGAAGCGACTGCTTCGTGAGTAATAGTATTCGTCGCCAACGTGCAGGAGACGCTTTGAGGGGACGCAACCCACATTCACGCAAGTTCCCCCAATTGTTCCCCGCTCGATTATAGCCGTCTTTTTGCCCAATTCCGAAGATTTTATCGCAGCCGCAAATCCAGCGGAACCAGCGCCCAAGATTACAAGATCGTAATTTTCCATTGCTATCTCCAAATTATTATGCGAGTTTCAAAATTTATAAGCATTCAACTAATGACATTGAATCAACAAGAAAATGTAAAATGCTAGCGACGGTTTAAACGCTCCTGTGAAGCTAGCCCTCGACACCATCTAAAATTCCTAAAATGCACTTGTTTTGAGCTCTTTCTCGCTATTGAGACGATACAATTACTGCTCTGTTTCTGCTGCTTTTTGTGATTTCAATTCTCGGTTTAGACCGTCGCGTTTATACGAATGTACGGGGGTATGTATTAAGGGAGTGAAAATTGTCTCTGGAAGGGACAACTTTTCAGGCTTTTTCGATTGCTTTCTTGGATTTGCCACAATGAGGGCATTTATCCACGGGAAGTTCGTATTTCTCCACACTTCGGATGTAATATGTGCTCCTGCCAGCTCTGCAACGAGTTCTTTGTGCACTAAAAGTTTCTTCCTGATGCATCACTTTAATTGCCTCTTCTTTGCAAAAAGGGCATTCTTCAATTATCATCTCGCATTTTCAATCATTTTCTGGTGCATCATACTTGCATCATACAAGTTTCAGTGTCTTATTGAATTCATCGACAAAAACAGACTTCGTTCTCTCATTGTAAAATGGCATTCCAATTATCCTGAAGCTTTCATTTTCCATAAATGTCTCTGTCTTACAATTAGTCTCTAATTCTTTCAGTAAATCCTCTTTCCATTTATCTTGAGTTAATAATCCGTCACCTTTGGATTCAATAAACAATTGGTACAGGATGATTTGCTTTGTGCCCCTTTCCTTAAGAAACAAGACAAAATCCGGCTCGGTTGGTTTAGCATCAGAAAAGCGGTATATCTTGAAAAGTCTTTCATTGCGCAACAGATATACATCTGAGTATTTTTCCTCCAACTTCTTCATCATGTTTCTTATGAAACATATCAAATACTTTTCTTCGGAAGTGCCGTAGTTCTCGTCATAAACATACCAACCAAGACTGCCTAAGTCCACTCGCAGGTCATTATTTCTTGCTTCCTTCATTGGAATCCCTCTCTCTTGGTCAGAAGTGAGGTTTTCATTGACAACAACGTTGATTGTTGCATCTTTCACAAGTTCATTGATTTTTATTGCCTTGAATATCTCCGTGCCTTTGTATTCCGTGTAAGTTCTTTCGATTTCATTTTTCAATTTGTCCAGCACAAAAATTGCGATTTCCAATTTGTCGTCTGCATCTAGATTCTGTAGCTTGTCCTCCGAACTGGATATCTCGACTCGTAGACTTGATGTGGACAGTATGAATTCGCTGAAAGAACTCATAGCCGGAAAATACCTTTTCAGATTATTGAATTTGAAGAAATCCAGTCTATCCCCAGCTTTACGCAGTGTTCTCGTGCCAAACTGATCAAGTCTCAACGTCTTTGACGCCTTGTTTTCGACTCTCTTTTCGTTGCCATCAAAAACAGCTATACTTTTGACAGAACCTGTTACCATGCTGTATTTGTAAATTCTGTTGACATCTATGTCTGATAAGCCCTTCACTCGGGACATGTCGTTTTGCTTCTTCTCGTTCAAGAAAATGAAACCGTTCTTCCAGAAATCGGTTTTCTTGAAGCTATCTTTGACTCGAATGTCCATCCTCTTCGGTTCAGAAGGAGGCATTATTCCAGTTTCTCTCAGCGCAACCGTCAACTCTTGAATGTATCTCGGATTGTGTGCGCTGTGATAGTATAATTCTTCAAGCACTCGAAGATCGTTGTCTGTATCATTATCATACTTCCTTTTGTATTTATCTTGATCTTCGCCGACTTTAAAAGGAAAATATCTCGCTCCTCGACCGATAAGCTGCGCTTCAGCAATGGTCGTTTTGCCAGGTCTGTTTGCTTCTGCATCTCTCGTATTGTATAATCTGACTATGTCGAATAAATTTAAGACATCCCAGCCTTCGTTTAGCATATTGACCGCGAAAATGACTCTTGTTTCATTATTTCTATCTTCTAGAGAATTCACTCTAAGCTGATATTCTTCACTAATGTTGTTTGAATCAAGGAGTAGACATTTGTCTTCACTGAACTCTTCTTTAATTTCCGAAGCCAAGTTGGTCATAGATATTTTTTCTTTTTCAAAGAAATCGAAGGACTTCTTAAGCACGTTTTTTTCCTTAATGTTGCTTTTTATCCTATTCAGGTCATCTGCCTTTAGTCCTCTGATTTTCTCGATGAAATCTTTCTTGAATCCTCCGGACTCTGCTATAGTCTTGGATTTTATCAAGATGACTGGTTTTATTCGTCTCTTGATACTGTCTGCAATCTTTCTTCTGTATTGACTTATGATAACCGCCTGCAATGCTCTGTCAAGAGGCTTTAGATCTGCTTGTAACACCTTGACTTCTTTTGAAAATCCATCCAATCTAAAATCTTTCAAAGTGTACTCATAGAGTATTTTATCTGAATACTTGTCTCTGATGGAGGGTTCATTCAAGTCAACCGTAGCCGTGTATTCCAACATTATGTTATCTCTGTTTGACCTGAAAAGATTGGTCACGGTGTGCTCCCATGTGTTGAAAGCTTCGTTTTCGGCTTTGGAAAGGCCGCTTCGTGTCCATGCGCTTATGTGGTGCGCTTCATCGGAGATAATCACTATTCTCTTGTCTGCAAAATCCTCGTAAGTCAGTACATTTTCCCTATGAGCGCTTATCAAGCTATGTAAGCCTTGAATCGTTGTGAAGAAAATGTTGATTCCGTCCGGGTCGACCACTTCGAAGTTGGGCACTTCTTTGATTTGAACCTCTTTTCCATCGAATGAAATCTTTTCGTTGAACAGATATTTAGAAGACTGTTCGTTGAGAAAGTTATCCCTCGTTTTCTCGATGGTATTCGTGCTGTTGACGAAAAACAAGAAATTCCTATAACCTTGCTTATACAAGTAAAGGATATGAGTTGCCATCAGAAGCGTTTTTCCACTTCCAGTCGCCATGTGAAAAAGCAATTGCAATGGAAATCGTCGTTGGGAGGCGTTGAAATAATGAATAAACCTTGCTATTGCTTCCTTTTGATATTCTCTAAGCTCAAAAGAAAGGTTCAAGTTATCTCTAATAAATTCCGGAACTTGTCTGGCAATGTATCCCATTCTTGATAGGGCATCATAATCTTGACGGAGAGTCGACATCCCATTAACCTCCGTAGAATTTCTTGTTCAGGTCCTTATCTTCCCTAGAGACGCTGTAGTCTTCATCGTCGATTTCGCTTAAGTTGACGTAAAGATGATTCTTGTCCAAGCATTCAATCAAAAACCTCTTTTTATTTTCCATGCCTAATTGCTCGAATTTTTTGGCATTCTTGTCAAATGCCTCGATGTCGACTTTATAGCTCAAAAATGCCTTCTCTTTCATTTTATTCCAAATGTCTATGAGTCTTTCTGAAGTCTTGGCCTTTCTTATTTCATCCATGTACTTTTCATTCCATTTCATCAACTCACAATAGACAAATTCTCCTCCCCCCTGCCAGTTCACCGCCTTTGAGATGCCGGATTGGTCGCCATTGATTACATTCTTCAGTCTTACGATAGAATCATTTTCTTCGTAATCAAGTTGCTCAACACCGATATACTGCCTGTTCATTTTGTGAGCAACAGCGCACGTAGTGCCAGATCCTAAGTGATAATCTAGAACTCTGTCTTTTTCTTCTGTTGAAATCTCTATTATCCGCTGAAGCAGTTTTTCAGGTTTTTTCCCGTTCTTTAGCTTAACTCCGCCTTCCTTTGCTATTCCGTCCCAGCTTATATCAGTCCACAAGTCTGTCAGCAATTCGGTAGCTGTTCTCTTACCGTCAATTACTCTGACCTTGTTAGAATAGAAAGAAAGTGCACCACCATTAATTACGTAGATTTTCTCATTTTCGTCTTTCTTATCGTAAACGAAAATCTTGTTCCTTTCTTGTTTTGATTTGTCCAAGAGTTCTCTAAGTTTTCCAGTGGGCTTATGAGGATCTCTTATGCTAACGACATTTTCGCAGTTTTCAAGAGCATATTGAGCAAGCAAGTTATACCTGATTTCCTTCCAGTAAGGACCCCACTTTTCTTCGGCATTCTTGTTGGATTGTCGGATTGTCTTTCCGATACGTATGCCGTTTTTCTCATAAATTACCTCAACTATGGATCTCAGTTTCCATTTTCTTGGTTCATCCTTGATGTTCTCTATCACAATATCATAGTTTTCATCGTAGACAATAGGAACGTATCCTTTCTTGAATCTAAATTCCTTCTTGTTCTTGGTGTAGAATAGAATGTACTCGGTAACGTCTACTGGTCCAGGATTAATGGTTTTGAAACCGGCTGGTGAGGCAGTTTTGACGGAAATTAGCTGTACCCTATTTTCCCTTCCAAAAATCTCATCCATCAAAACATTGAGATAACCTATTTCATGCAAGTCAATTTGAACGAATATCGCACCGTCTTTGCTTAACAAATCTCTTGCAACTTCCAATCTATTCCTCATGAAAGTAAGCCAAGTGGAATGATTGAATCTGTCGTTGTAGCGAAAACTGTCGCCTCCGGTATTATACGGTACATCGATGTAAATCATTTTGATTTGTCCAAGAAACTTCTTTTTTAGGGAGTACAATGCAAGAAGATTATTTCCTCTGATGAGAATGTTGTCGCTTGGCTCTATTTCAGTGACCCTATGCTCTCCATTTTTGTCCACTCTCTTGAAATTGGCAAAAACTTTCGGCTCCTTTAACCGATCAATTTCATCAGGGGCCAGAATTTCATTGAAAAATATCTCGTCTCTTTTCTCATTCTCTTTCTCCATTTCGCCTTCCAAAATGCAATCCTTGTAAGGCCATGACAAAACAACTTCTTTGTTTTCTTCCAAGTATCTATCTTTGACCGTGAGGCCCACTTTGTTTTTGAAAATAGTATAAGAATCAGGCAAGAATTCCTTGTTGTCAACAAATTTTATGAATTTGCTTTGGTCGAAAACTGTTACGCTGTCGACTTCTGTGAAAAAATGTTTTTTCAGCTCTTCTTCTTTCAACAACATGCTTATTAGATCTTTATCTAACTTGAATGCAAGTTCGATAATTTTGCTTTTCAAAAGCTCGCCGTCTTCTGACGTGATACGTTTGTCTTTTTGTAGCGTCTCTCTCACTTTCGCTAATAGATCCATACTTAATCCACCATGTCTAGGGCATTTCCCTCTTTTACACCCTTGTTAGGTTCCCAGTGAAGTAATTTGCCTTATAAGAATATATGAAAATCAAGATTTAAGGATGTTTCAGATGTTATCTCTCAATTCCCCTGACTTTTACGAGACCAACGTTACGAGTATGTGATCGTCAAGATTGCCTTTGCTGAATGCAAGAACTTGCGAGGCTTTCCTGAACTAGTTGCTTCGCTTGAAGGGATGATATACGAACTTCAGAGAGCCCGATTATAACCAGACAGCCTAGCAAATTACCCAATTCCTTCCTCTCTTCTCTTGTCCCAATCAGGGCGTTCTATTTTGTCAATGAATAGACATTACACGAATAGGAACGTTAGCATACGGATTTTCGATTTTCTCCAGCCAGGAAACCAAAACATTCAGAATTTCATTCAGTCTTGGTTCTGGTGCATACTCAAGGAAAGCAAGGTGCAAAACTCAAATTCAACAAAACATGTAAAAAGTGAACGACGCTGTAAACGCTCTGTGAAGCTAGCCCTCGGCACCACCGTAACTTCTTTCTGAAAAGAGACAATCTCTGTCTATTTATCTTCGCCGATCATAATGGGTTTGCACTATTCTCTTATAGAAATCAGATTCCATAATCCTAACGCATAGTCTTCTGAAGGTGTGGAAGAGCAATGCTGAAACAAGCACCCGAAAACCGTAGAAGACTAGCACGTCTTTGATCCCCGCCCCGCCCAAAGTCATATAGACAATTCTTTGATCATTTGACAAGAACCATCGCAAGTACATTGCCAATTCGGCCAAGAACGGTGATATCCACATCACACTTGCAGCAAGGAAAATTGAATCACGTTCGGCCCTTCCGCCGTGGTAAGAAACAATTGGTCGCCTAGTGAAGAATGGCAATAGAGCAAGAAAATAGACCGCAATAGCGAGGCCACCCATTACTCGTCCATCATATTCAACTGTTTCAGTCGTCTCGACCGCAATAGAGCGGATTATGACAGCGAGAATGGCAATAGTCATCGTCGTCACGAAAAGTGTGGTTCTAGAATCTTTGAATGTTGGGCGCAGTTTCCAGAGCATTACCAAGCTGGCAAACAATGTTACTAAAACAAGAAGGTGGATGTTTCCCAAAGAAACAGAAAAGTCCATGCTTCCGGCAAATGTGACAGCATCGTATCCCAGAAAAGAGGACATAAGAAACAACAGAATATTAGAGATCGTTTCAAGCGTTCTCTCAATGTGAAGCTGCAATTCGTTTCTTTTTTGATCTTGCGGTAACATGGATATATACATTTTCATCCTCTGGCTCCCTCGACCTTCCCTCCTGTTCCTCCCTCATATTCTCTTTCACAGAATACTTCAGGCAATTGATTTTTGACTCTGAAGTCACCATATCCACACCCTTGAACGTACAATACGGTCTTCGTCTCATTGAGCAATATCACTGGTCACTGCCATCCGAGACAATTGAGGCCACTTGAAGCGCCGACTGCCATGTCCGCAACCGCGAGCCACCGGGACACACTCAAGGACTTGAAGAAGAGCGAGATTCTGGCTGACGACAAACCGTTCTACAGGAACGGCAAGTTCCTGTTATAGATGCCCTTGAGAGCCGGCTTGGCCGCCGGGAGAAGGGTCTCACAGTACATGAACCTAGTCCACAACACTTCTCTTTCTTTCAACGCGGCGAAACAAAAGACACTCCAAGGCAGAAATGAAGTAAAATGGGACATCGTGCGTCAGTCAACTGCCTGGAGAGGCGGAACATCCACGTTTCGTGCACCATAGGACGGTTCCCCCAGAGCCAAGATGCCGGCCACGATTGTCATGAAAGAACCTAGCATGGCTACGTAGGCGCCGATGCCAACGCTGAAATTTGGCCAAAAGTCCTGAGATGCTCCAATTCCGGACAAAGAGGCAAACAAGAGATAGTATTCATGAATAACATCTTTGGCAACTATTGCAGTAGAGACTGCATATAGGCAGGTCATCAACATGATGAATCCACCTGCCATGATGAACAATCCCCGTGCGGCGCATCTTCGTTCGTCATAAGTGAACAAAGCAACCGCCAACACTACTATGAAGAAACTGGAGAAGGTTGGGTATATTATCGTTTCAAAACTCGACACGGGTATATTGAGCGTAGGAGGCACAACATTTTGAAGGCCAAAAGATGGGAAACCCGTTGGGAGTTGCATTGACTTAAACTCGATGGTTGCCCAAGGAAGAACCGGAGATATTGTCGCTATGATCACACCCAACAGCGCCAATATACTACTTTTGTGAAGTTTGACATTTGAGTTCAATTTTCTTTTCGCCTCTGCAGTTTTATGATCGAAATTGCTTAAAACATTTTCGCAATGGTGCAGATCGGTGCGCTGGCAAGTTTCTAGAACCAGTCAGCCATTCTTCGCCTGAAAAAAAAGAAATAAGAGCAAGCGAAGCACACATTTGCTCCGACTTCTCTGATGTCAATCGAAGACTGAGAAGAACCCTTGTTCCGGACAGGGGAATACCCTTTGAACATGGAACACGACAACGATCCTTCCATCCTCGTATCAAGAATGCTTTCAGAATTCCCGTATCTACCCAGCCCCCAACACGTCATAGACATAGCCCTAGACTTGGCCAAGCCACGTGCCAACGACATCTTCGCCGACCTAGGATGCGGAGACGGAGCTGTGCTGATAAGAGCCGCCGAAAGATTCTCTGTCTTCAGCGTAGGTTTCGAAATTGATGGCGGACTGGCATCTGCGGCCCGAGAAAACGCGAAGACTGCTGGCGTCGGGCGACTGGTCGACGTGGTCCGCGCAGACCTGTTCACCGTGGACGTCTCAAAGTTCGACGTAGTCTACGTTTATCCCTTCCCGCTTGTCATCAGAAGGCTTTCCGAAAAAATAGCCGAAGAATGCAGAAAGGGAAGCAGAATCCTGACTCACGACATCCCGCTGGAGCATCTCAGACCAACAAAAGCACTACACGTGCCAGACGGAGCCCTTCACACTCACACGGTCTACCTCTACAAAACATGACACGCATCGGACAACAACGTTGCTCAACGCCGTGCACGGAGTCTACTTTCTCTCGATCAGCTCGATGAGCACGCCGTCTGGGTCCTCGATGAACGCTATCACGGGTCCGCCGGGGCCAAGCTTGAACGGCTCGTCCGAAATTGTGACGTTCTCCTTCCTCAGCAGTGACATGGTCTTCTCCATGTCTGTGGTCTCGAAGGCAACGTGGTCAAACACGCGATCCTCGTACTCGGCCTGAACAAACCTTTTCTGGTTCTTGTAGAAGGTCAACTCCAGCGTAGAGCCCTTGTCCACTGGATCTCGGAGGAAAGCGATCTCGGCGTTGTTCTGTGGAATTTGGCGTCTGCTGAGAAGCTTCAGGCCCATCAGCCGCGTGTAGAAGTCAAGCGATCGTTCCATGTTGCTCGTCCTGATGCTTGTGTGAACAACGATCACGGCCAACACCCGCATACTTCATTCCAGAGCCCCGCATATAGGACTAGTGGTTCTCACGCCAAAACAGGGAAGAACAATCAAGAATGCGTCTTCTTCGCGGCGTTTATCCGCCCCACTGCTCAATGTGAAGCGTCGCTATGTCGTCAAGCGGGAACCTTCCCTTGTGCATCTTCACGTGCGAGCTAGCTACCGCGTAACCGTGAGACAGAAGGATGTCCAGCGTGCGTTCGTTCTTCGTGTAGAACCGCGCTCCGACGCCGGTCAGGCCAAGTTTGAGGGCCCATGATTCCCAAGAATCGACGAAGGCGTCCACGTAAGGACTTCTGCAGTATTCCGGCAGCATCGCCGAAAACTTCACTCTGAACATGCCTACCTTTTGCGTGGGAGTCCGGAAAGTGTAGCAGATGGCAAAGCCGACGCACTGCTCATGAAAGTTTATGAGAAGGACCATTCCAAGATCAAACTTGCGCACGTAGTAGGCTTCTTTGCTGTAGTCCATCCCGTGCAACGCCTGCTTGCAGACGTCTCCGATCCTAGAGATGGCGTCTTCAGAATCGGCTTTCACGATCTCGATGCCTTCGGAACCTACCCCTGTTGGAAGAAGCACCTTTGAAGGAGGCTTCTTTTCCATGGAGAAACTCAGCCCATCCGTCTTGAACCCCAACTTGGCGTATAGGCCCAAGTTCTTCGGCGCATGAGGCATTGTCTCCAACCCGATGGTCTCCACGCCAGCCCTCGCAAGATAGTCCGTACAGGCTTCAGTCAACCTTTTCCCAAAACCCTTCCCCTGAGACGCCGGATCGACAGCCACTGGCCCAACGTAGCCAAGTGTCCCGAACCTTCTGGCAAACCCGTAGCCTGCGACTTTCCCGTTGTCCAATGCCACAACGGAACCATCCGGATCGCTGTCCAAGTACATTCTGAGCAGAGAAACCGGTCGGGGAACCAGCTTCTCCCTCTTTCCGCTTGACTCTAGCCGCCACTTTGACCAAGCATCGCTGTCAACCTTCATCACCTCGGGAAGGTCACGCTCAACCATCTTCCTTATGCTCACGAGCCAAGTCCTCCTCCCTCAGTTGTCTGCGCCGAAGAGCACATATTTGATTTTGCCTGCAAAAATCGCATTTCAACATCTGTGGCACAGCCCGCCCAGCGAAACGTCATGCTACCACTTCCCAGATTATGCTTCAACCTCTCATATCACTCATGGCCTCCATGCATAGGCGTTTATGACTTTTCCACCCGGCAACAACACAAAAGCAGTCATCAACCCACGCAACAAGCCTGCCAACACGTTTGGAAACGGCGAGAATGATGAAACAGGGTTTCACTGCGACTGGTGCGCTATCCTAGTTTGCGGGCTAGCAGCCGTTCAACTTTTTCCACGGCCTCAGAAAGCCTGTCAAGCCGCGGGCCGCCACCCTGAGCAAAGTTCGCCTTCCCACCTCCGCCGCCTCCAAGCACCGCCGACGCCTCACGCACTATCTCGCTTGCGTCAACCCCCTTTTCAAGCGCCGCCGCCCCAGCCATCACCACCATCCTCGCGCTCCTCCCATCAGTGCCATAGAACACGGTTACGAGCTTGCCGTCTCGCCGTATCATCTCGTTCGCAGTCTGAACCATGCGGTCAACGTCAGCAGACTCGCGAAAGTCCCGAACCAGCACTTTTACTCCGCCGATCTCTTTCGCCTCAGACTCTCCGGCCTGTTCGTCCAGCTTGGCACCGTCCCGCACGGCGACTTCTTTGACCAGCTTGCGCCTCTCAGCATTTGCCTCCTTGAGTTCCCTCATAAGCTTCTCGGCGGTCTTGTCCAGCTTCTCCACGGGAGCAGTGAGAATCTCGGAGACTCTGAACAGCAACTGCTCGTTCCTCTGCACCGCTTTCACAGCCGGAATGCCGATGGAATAGACCAGACGCTCAACTCCGTCCTGAACCCTCTCAGAATGAACAATCTTTATGAAGCCAATCTCGCCCGTGCCGCCAAGATGAGTGCCGGCACACGCCTCAACATCCCAGTCCCCGATTCTGACGACGCGAATCTCCTTTCCCGGAACCGCGCCGCCCTGATATAGCCTGAAGCCGTAGCGGTCTTCCGCCTCATTCCTAGGCAGCCACGCAGTCTCAACTTTTATGTCGCTCAGCACTGCCTGATTCGCAAGAGTCTCAATCTTCTGTGTCTCCTCAAGCGTCAGCCTGCGATAATGCGAAATGTCAAGCCTCGAAGTCTCAACTCCCTTCTGCGTCCCGAACTGCCACACGTGCTGCCCGAGCACACGCCGCGCAGCGCCGCCTATCACGTGCGTCGCAGTATGGTTCTTCATCAGACTCAAACGAAAGTCCCAGTTGATCATTCCCTTCACGACGCTCTTCTCTGCCGGGACCGGTCCTTTGACCCTGTGAACGATTACTCGACCTGCCTTCTGAACGTCAACAACTTCACTTTTGCCGCCGTCGAACAGCAGGTAGCCAGTGTCAGCCGGCTGTCCCCCGCCCTCAGGGTAGAAACACGTCCTGTCAAGAATCACCCAGTCCCTCTTCAGCGTCCTGAGGACTTTCGCCTCAAATTCTTTCATGTACTGGTCCTGATAGTACAGCTGCTTCGTCTCTGGCAGACTCGAAACCGCGGCCGCATCGAACGCGGCGAACTTTGCTTCCTCCTCGGCAGGCTTTGACACTTGCATGTGGCGTTGCGCGACAAGAGCGTAGAAATCGTCAGGTATCTCGACCCTGAGGCCTTCTTCCTGTGCTGTCTGCTCCACGATTTCCGGAGGAAGACCATGAGAATCATATAGCTCCGTCAACGTCGAAACAGGAATGCCCCTTCTCCCCTTTGCTTTCAGCTCGTAACAAATGCGTTTGACCATTCCCTTGCCCCGCGTTATAGTCTCTTCGAACTTCTCCTCTTCGACCTTCAGCATCTCCATGATTTCACCGCGCATCTCGCCAAGATGCGGAAAATCCTTCGACCACATGTCAATCTGCATGCCCATGATGTCGTAAAGCTTGTCTGGAATGTTCAACATTCTGAGCAGCCTGTAGGTTCTGCGAAAGATCAAACGCGCCAAGTAGCCCTCCTGAATGTTCGAGGGGACGACGCCTTCGGAGAGAATGAAACTCAAGGTTTTCGTGTGATCCGCGACTGCAAAAGCATTCTCAACCGGGAGAAGAAGCCTGTCCAGTTCAGCCGTGTTCATGCCCACGATTTCCGCCACTCTGCTTCTCATGGCCGCGCGACTCGCCGTCTTGTCCAAGATGACCAGCCCCGAGACCTCTGCGACCCGCGCCAGCAGCTTGCTGTCCAAACGCGCCATTCCTGCCATCCGGAAAATCTCATCAAGCAGGTCGCCGTACACGGCGTGAAAGCCGCTCACTGTCCCCTGTGAAAGCCACGTGTAGCGGTCCATGCCGTAGCCCGTGTCCACCGTCCTAATAGGCAGCTGGACGAACTTGTCGTTGACAACCTTGTACATCATGAAGACCAGAGTCGCCACTTCCAGCCCCCGAATTATGCATTCCACGTCGGGGCCGGCGTTTCCGCCTCCGACCCAGACGCCTTCCTTGTACACGACCTCGTCAGACCTGACGCCGAGGGCTTCGGTGACGAACGCATGGTGATAGCGGACCGTCTGGTCCTTCCAGTAGATCTCTTTGTCTGGGTAGTTGAAGGCATGTGCGCCGCCCATCTCGAAGATTGTCAGGTGTCTGCCGAAGGTCGGGCCGGTGTTGGCTATGTCCACCATCCGAATGCATGGCTGGGAGATGACGAGCGGGTTTGCTGGTGGCGGCGCGATTCCGTCAGTGACGTAGGGCTGAAAGTCGATTATGCTGGCATGTGTGAGGTAGATGTCGTCGCGCCATCTCGCAACGACGGGATAGGGCTTGATTCGTGTGTGTCCGTTCTTCTCGAAGAATGAGAGGAACGCCTCTCTCATCTGGGGAAGTGTGTAGCTTCTGCTTGTCGGCGGATCATTTATGAAGGTGTAGAACGCGCATCCCTGAGAGGTTGCTTCTTGGCACGTCTGCTGGTCGGAGTTCTGCGTCCAGAAATGTTCGCCGCATTTGGGACACTGCTTCCTCACGTAGCCAGCTTCTTTGAAGAATGGTAGAGTATACTCCTTCTTTGGAAAACTCTGCAACTGTCAGACGCTCCAGTGAGTCGGCAGTTTTGAGATTTAACGAGAAAGATGCATTTAAACTATTTCGCCTCAACTGCCGAGGTCGCTTTCCCAGTAAGACGCCACGTTCACTGCGACGTAGCCGTCGATCAGAGAGTAGAGGATGAGCATCGCTAGTCGTACTGCGAGGCTTGGGAACAGATTGTTGAGGATCAACGCGGGAATTGACACGATCAGCAAGATGAGGAAGAGCGTGATGCCGTGTACGAATAATCCGCCGAACCCGTCTCGTACCGAAAGGTCCCAAAGGCTGCCCGTCAAAACAATGTTGATTGCCGCCATGAGGAAGAAAAGGAGCACGACGCCTACGACTAAGCCTGCTATGCCTGTCAAAGAAGCGAAGGCCGCGGTGATGAGCGACCAGCCGACTGCTGGGCCGAGATTCAGAAGGGAAAAGAGCATGCCTTGGACGAAATATCTGGGTAAGAGCGACGTCAACGGTACCTTTTCCATATTAGGTCAGACCAATCGTGGTTGGTTGTCATATAAATAGCTTGCTGAAGCATGTCGTGCAGTCTGAAACGCGCCGACGTCGACCGTGCATATGGCCACTACGACGTTTCCACGGGTTCTTCCTCGTACTCTAGGTCTTCGAACATGCCCGCAACGTTGCGAGCCAAAAACCCGTCGACAAACGGGTAGACCACAAGGGTTATGGCATAGAAGAAAATGGCAGGAAGAAAAGATACTAACAGGAACGCAGGAAGAGCAGCTATCGTCAAGACTATGGACAGGACTATTCCGTGTCCCAAGAGGCCTTTCAAGTCGAATCTAACCGGAAAGGACCAGATGAGACCTGTTACGAAGGCGTTGACGAAGCCTATTATCAGGAGTAGTATGATGAAGCCAACGATGAGACCCAGAAGAAGACCGAAGCTTACTAGCAACACTGCTGCAAAGATCCATGCGAAACTCCCCAGAAACATGAGCAGGGAAAAGGCTACTCCGTGAGCGAAGTATCTTGCGATTGTGGAGCCGAGCGAATATTCCTCAGTTTCTTCAGTCTCCTCCATTTTGCATCAAACAACCCTATGTGGCATCTGCTATTAATGATTTGTGCGAACTCCAGCAATCACCTTGGCTGCAAACCCAGTGACAACCGACCTTCTGAAAAGACCACTGTACCGCGACATCGCTCCAACACGACGCAAAACGGGGCTCGACTTAAATTCGCCGACAGACAAAATACAGAAGACATCCCGAAATTGGAGGTGACCTGACACGGATCTCCTAGACATCTACCTGCTAAACCTCTGCCTAACCATCGGCATGTTCGTGGTCCTGACCTTCCGCGCTTGGCTAGAACTGAAGAACTATCGCCTGATGTGGACAGAGCTGGAGTGGCAGCAGACATACCAGGCAGTGGGACGCATACTGAAGGCCGAGAAGGACCTGTTCGCCAAGGTGGAAGGCGGCGACGAGCTATACCGGCTTCTCTGCGACATCTTCAAGGTCGACGAGAAATAGAAACTAGGGAAAATGCCACTCAGCAACCAAGCAAACCCCTGAGACGCCTGACTTCTCTAGGCCGTAACGCCGCAGGGGCTTGGTCAAATGTCGCTGGGAACGCGCAGAAGCCGCGTACAGCCCGGGGTTTATTCCGCGATTCAGTTCAGCTCTGACCTTTTGAGCCGTGGCAGCGCGGAATCCACATTTTTCGCATCTGAAGCCCTTGCCCGTCCCCATAGACTTCAGCCGCTTTCCACATTTGGGGCAACGCGGATTGCGATAAGCGATTGCAGATGCGAGTTTCAACAGGCGAATCTTCTCAAGATTCACGGTAATCGGACCCGCACGCGAACACGGGCGAACGCTTCCGCAGACCTCGACAAGGTCGCCGGGAATGAGCAGCTTTGCTGCTTCTCGAAGCGCGCCCGCAGGCTCGTAGGCTGCACAGTCGACCTCCGCTGTCTTGTCATCCACTGAGAAGATGACGTGACTGCCCCTGACCATCTTGGGGCTAGTGCTCACGGTTCCCTCGGCGACGAGCGGATGATGCGGACTTGCATTGTCCAGTTTCTGGACATGGCTGAGGTGCGCGTCGGTTCCCTGATTTGTCCGGAAAATCACCCACCGTTCGACCGGCTCAAGAGGCTTGACAGCCGCAAACGCTGCTTTGACGGCTTCCGGCGTTTCGCCCCTTATTCCAAAGAGGATCGGGTCCGGCCCGCGCGGCGTAATGATCACCCTGCGCTTCTCGGCGTCGACATTGTTGAAAGTGTAAGGGCCAGTGAGCTTCTCCATCAGGAAAATTGATGTCTCGTCGACGCGGCGTTTGAGGCCACAGTTCTCCGGGGTCCTGTAGGCGATGATCTCGTATGTGTGGTCGCCCTCGAGTGTCTCGCCGATCGCCGCCAGTCCGCCTATGATTCCTCTGCCGTTCTTGAAGCCGACTGCCTCAACGCCGAATTTCTTGGCCAGTTTTGTTGCTTCTTTTAGGGTGACGACTCCTGTGATTGTGTTGCCGGCGAAGGCTTTCAACTCAGCCGGGATTCTTTCAGCCTCGAAAAAGACTATGCCGGGCTCGGTGCCTTTTGCTTCGAGGTCAGCATGCTCCTCAACGGTGTCGATCACTGTTTCCTTCACCGCGTTTGCAGTGTCCGGGTCAAGCTGGGTTCTCAGGCAGAGTGCGCCGTTTCCTCGGGTCTTCCACGGGACGTTCGGGTTTAGCCTGATGAGGTTTGGGTAGTCGATGAAGCCGGCGCCTAGTCTGCCCAGTTTGTGAACCAGAAGCGCGGCGATGTAGGTTGTGCATCCTCCTTTTACGGAGTCGGTGTCGTCGAAGCCAATGTGCATGATCCTCTGAGCCATTTGCGGTGACCCGTTGAGCGGTGGACTAAGAAGGGCTGCTCCGGAGCTATAAAGTAGTTGGCGCGGCTTCCGATAAAAAGGTGGAGGGTTTTTGCCTACTTTGCTTCCTCAACAACTATCATCGTGAGCGTTGAGCGAACCTTGTCGAGTCTTCTGACCTTCCACGTCACGATCTCCTTGAGCTTGTCCATTGTGTCCGCTGAGACGCGTGCAATGATGTCGTAGACACCGTAGACGGCGTGAGCCTCCTGTATGCCTTCAACCTTCTTGAGGTCCCTCAGCACGTCTGCTTCTGAGCCAATTTCGGTATTTATCAACACGAATGCTGTTGGCATTTGAATCCCACGTCTAATGTTTGTTTTAGTGCATTAAAGTATTTTGCTAGATTCGGAAACAAAGCGCGAACCCAACCATGGAACAGACTGCGCCGCCTGTGGCTTGCGCCGTGGATACGCTTATTTGGGCTTTCGGACATAAGGCTAGCCGATGGGGGGCTATCGGTTTGGCTTCAGAACACATCACGAGCCGCGAAATGCGTGCGCTCGAAACCAACGCTGAGTATTTTGGAGTTTCAAGGCTCCTGCTGATGGAAAATGCCGGCCGAGGCTTGACTTTAGAGCTGACATCGCGCTTCAAGCCTGACAAGACAGTTGCCGTGTTCTGCGGGTTAGGCGGGAACGGCGGCGACGGATTTGTCGCGGCAAGAAACCTGCTCACCATGGGGTTCAAAGTAACCGTTGTTCTCGCGGGCAGAGCGAAGGACATCAGTGACAAAGCGGCACTGGAAAACTGGACTGCACTGCAGTTTCTCCGCGACAGCATCGCGATTCACGAGGTGACCGACAGCTCGATGATTCCAGATCTCTCGGCGGACGTCGTAGTTGACGCGTTGCTGGGCACGGGGACAAAGGGTCCGCCTAGGCCGCCGGTGCTGCAACTCGTGGAGCTGATCAACAGGATTAACGCCTTCAAGGTTGCCGTTGACGTTCCGACCGGTGTTGACGCCGACACGGGTGAGGTCTTGGGGAACGCGGTTAGGGCAAATCTGACGGTGACTTTTCACAGGACAAAGCCGGGGCTGACGCGAGCAACCGAGCACGTTGGTGAACTGGTGGTCAGGGACATCGGCCTGCCAAGACAGTTTGAAAGGCTCGCCGGGCCAGGAGACGCCCTGCTGACTACCAAGTCCCGTCCCAGTGAGTCGCACAAGGGCGACTTCGGGCGCCTGCTAGTTGTTGGCGGAAGTGAGACTTTTTCGGGTGCCCCGACGTTTGTGGCGCAGGCCGCGCTGCGCACTGGCGTGGATCTGGCGTACGTGGGGGCGCCTGAGCGCACTGCCTACGCGATTTCCGGGTTGTCGCCTGATTTGATCACTGTGAAGCTTGAAGGCTCGCATGTTGGTCCCGACAACGTGGCGGCCTTGAAGAGCTTGACGGAGTCGTGCAACGCTGTCGTGATTGGTCCCGGCTTGGGGCTGCATTCGGACACCGTTCAGGCGGTGAGACTGATGGTTGACGTGGTTGAAGCGGCTGGGAAGCCGCTGCTTCTGGACGCGGATGGGCTGAAGGCTTTTGCCGGGTTCAAGCGGAAGCTGAAGGTGCCGCTGGTGTTGACGCCGCACGCCGGCGAGTTCGCCGTTCTGACTGGAAGGCCGACGCCTGCCGGGCTGGAAGAGAAGATTGCTGAGGTTGGCAGGACGGCGTCAGAGCTCAGCGCCGTGGTGCTGCTGAAGGGCGCGGTTGACATAGTTTCAGATGGGGAGCGGGCCAAGCTGAATTTCTCCGGGAACCCGGGGATGACTGTGGGGGGGACGGGCGACGTGCTCTCGGGTATTGTTGGGGCGTTTCTGGCGCAGGGAACAGACCCGTTTGAGGCTGCTGCCGCAGGGGCTTTCGTGAATGGGGCATGTGGGGATTTCGTGTTTGCGGAGAAGGGAGCGCACATGGTCGCGTCGGACCTGCTCGATTGGATTCCGCGGGTCTTGCTTGATCCGATGAGTCACTTGAAGGTGCGAAGGGCTGGTGCAGGAACGGGTTAGGATTGTTGTTTACAACGCGCGGCAGTGTGACCCGAAGAAGTGCACGGCGCTGAAGCTGCGACGCCACGGGCTGGTCAGGCAGGTTTCGCAGATCAGGTTTCTTCCGAAGCGGGCAGTTGTGCTTAACCCGTTTGCTGAGACAGCCTTCTCGCCTGCGGATCGAGAGCGCATGAGAGACTTCGGACTGGCGGGCTTAGACTGCAGTTGGGAGCATGCGGAGAAGGTTCTGGCGAAGCATGTAAGAGGGACGTCACGGTGTTTGCCGGTGCTGCTTGCAGGGAACCCCGTCAACTTCGGAAAGGCAACCAAGCTCAGCACGGCTGAGGCTCTGGCTGGGGCGCTGTGCATAGCAGGGTTTAGGGAGCAGGCGGAGCAGGTGCTGTCAATGTTCAAGTGGGGGCACACGTTCTTTGAGATCAACAGTGAGAGGCTTGAGAGCTACGCTGAAGCAAAAGACAGCACAGAAGTAGTCCGGAAACAAGAGGAACTATTGCAGAAACATGCGGCTCAAAGGACACTTCGGCATGAGGAGCAGACTGAAGAGGCAGGCTAGCTGAGCCGTGGCTCAACGTTCATGTCCGTGCTCACATGTGAGCATCCCATCATGAGCGGACTACGCGCCGTCGGCAAAACGATATTTGTTCGAGAATAGACTAAAGCGGTGACAGAGGGGTAGCATGCACATCAGCATCGAGTCTCGTGAGCAGACGGAACAGAGATTGTTAAGGGTCATTGCCAACGCACGGCTGAAGGTCTTTGATGGATCATTTGCGTTCGAAGAGTTCAAAGCGGGCGAGTTCAGGCAGAGAGCGAGGCTTGATGCTCTTGCCCTCGTGCGCGACAATGACGCTTGGAGCCAACTCGCACCCTCGGACGACCAGTCCAAGGAGCTGTACAGACTGTTTAGCTTCCATTTTAAGGAAGACCTTGATAACAGTGGGTTCGTGGGCTGGTTGGCTTCTCGTCTGAAGCAGAAACTGGGTACAGGTGTCTTTGTCATATGTGGACAAAACAGCGCCGACGGAGGGATATACGATTACTGGGGATGCCCGTACGAGATCGGCGACGAGGTCATAAAAGAAGTCAGATCACTGATGAAAAAGGGAGCAGGCGAGGTTTCACATGAAACGTCTTGAAAGGAACAATGCACTTCTGCTTCGTAGGGATGCACGGTCGTTCCTCTCTTCCCAGCGTTCTGGAAACCAGTCGCTATCCATTCTCAATGTTGCGTTGGCTTCGTTCATGGCACACTTGCGCTCTATAACGCAGATGTTGCTGTCGGAGACGGCGATCGCGGTCAATCCGACGTGTTAGTCATGGCTCTATCTCGAATGCAGAGGTCTCCCGAAAAGTCTTCTCTCAGCCCGGGTTTCTAGCTTTCTCGAAGAATCTGGGGTCAAGCGGATATTTAAGAACTGATGGAGAATACTATCAGTGAAGGAAAATGAGCAACGCCAAACCATTAAGATGTCGGAAGTGCGGAAAACCTTTGGGCTACGTGAGCGTGCTTGGGAAGGGAGCGACATCCTTGCCGCAACTGCTTCAAGACGTGAAGTTGGTTGCGGTTTGCATGGAATGTTTCCAGAAGGAAAAATAGCCAGCGAGTCAGACTGGCTCAGAGAGACTGAAAGAAGAATGCTAGTGCTGTTGTTCTCTTTTCCGCATTTCGTTGTAGAGGTAGTCGAACGGTTCCCTTTCGAGCGTTAGAGGCTTTATTTTCTCCCAAACCATCTTGACCGCATCGCCGAATAATGCATTGACCAGATCAGTATCTACAAGTTTTCTCTGTGAAAGAACGCTCGAGTTACGCAGATGTCCTAGCCACAGCGTATCAGGAACTATTTCTTTCCTATGGGTTAACAATCTCAAAGCTTTCTATTTCAACATGCAGTCTCCAGTTTATTTCTCGGTTTTCGTTTTTTTAGTAAGATTGTTTAGTAATCCATCTATACATTTTAGATCCGGTTATCGTATGCATCAATATGCGACGACTCTTTTCAAATATCCATCTCTTTCTTGCAAGTAAATACGCTAAATATCCTGCATGTTTACCAAATCTAAATTGCATTACAGTTCTTTCATATAAATCAAACCCTTGTTTTAAGGCTCTAATCCTGTCTTCAGCAGGAAATTCATTCGTTTCAAACACAGGAGTAATATCTCTATACGGCAGTTTGTTAAGATATACTTCAACTGGATAAAGGAATCGGGCATTTCCACTTTTTTCGATCCATTTAAATAAGTCGGTTTTGGGATATGGTATGAGATTATAGAAGTTTACGAAATTACACTCTAGCTCTTTAGCTAGTTTAATACTCTCCATCGCTTTCTCATAGGTTTCTGTTGGATGTCCTATTATAAAATTGACTGCGTGTTTGATGCCTACTTCTTTAGTCATATTTACTGCATTTATGACATCTTCTACTCGCAGTCCCTTTTTTATGACACGCAACACAGTTTTACTGCCCGACTCACAACCATATGCAAGAAATCTACAACCTGCTTCCTTCATTAATTTTAATAAATCCTCATCTACCTTATTGGCTCTAATACCATTGTATAAGTAAAACCGTATACCTAACTTACGTTCTTTTAGTAGTTCACAGATCCTTGCTGCTCTGCCTATATCTAAAGTGAATGTGTCGTCATTAAAATCAAACTTATTCCACCCTTTCTTGTACCAATATTCAATTTCATCAACCATATTCTCAGGACTTCTAGCTCTGAAACAATTCCCCATTGAAAGTCGAACACTACAATAATTGCATTGATACGGACAGCCCCTAGAAGTTATGATTGGTAACCGTCTGTCGTCATGGCAAATGTACCTTTCTATTTCAAAGTCATCATAGGCTGGAAACGGAAGCTTGTCCAGCTCTTGTATATATGGTCTTTCTTTGTTTTCTATTATCTGTGAATTCTGGTTCCAAATCAATCCTTTTATATTTTCAAAACAAGGATTAGGCCCTCTTAATTCGTTGATAAGTTCAATGATAGCGTGTTCGCCCTCTCCTACAACAGCAAAATCTGCTCTAGTTTCTTCAAGAATTTTACTATGGATTGCAGAAGAATGGGGACCTCCTATTACGATAGGTAAATTGGAGGAAAAGCGTGCGTTTCTGATTTTTTCTATTAGCGTATATGCTTTGTCATGACCATAGCTAAAACATGTAATGCAAATTAAGTTTGGTTTGTATTGCTCTATGAATTCAAGGACTTGAAGATATGTGTAACCCAGACACATATCGATGATTTCACAACGAATATTATTCTGTCTAGACATAGCAACTAAGTATGCGACACCAACATGTGGGTGTTCAGGAACACCTGCTCCTTCTTCTCCAAAAACAGTTCTTAAAGGAGGTATAATAAAAAGTGTTTTGAATTCGTCGCTCACTAGCAGTCTCCGCATCCTACTCATTCGATTGGGCTATAACTTTTCCGCATTTCATGTTGGTGTTCGCCAGTTGGCTGAAGCAAAATCTTGTGCGTGCAAAAACAGTTTTAGGCGGAAAGCAATGGCGAGAATGGGCCGATCTGCAACTTTCACAAGAGTTATTAGCTTAGGAGGCACAGAGCTTGTCTTTGGTGACTCTTTTTGTCCGAAGCCTCAGAACAACATGTGGACACGCCGAAAAAGATCAGAACTGATTTCCTTTCGCCCGCTGTGGCCGTCAGCCTCGCCTGGGGATTGACTCACTCCTCGTCTTCAGATGAGAATTCGCGAACAATAGACGCTCAAAAAGTAAGGGACAGTATTAGGAACATCAAGGAAAAGGCTGACGGAGCTGGTGATCCTGAACGCCGGTATGTGATGGGGGTGGAAGCGCTGATCGAGGCATGGTTTCGCAACTTGGTAATGATAATCAATGACAGGAACAAGAATTTTGATCAAGTTGCAGAAATGCGTGAGACGCAGGTCAAGAATATTCAGTACTATTCTAAGTTCAGTTCTGACCTGCAGAGCCTCATTCCACGATTGAGCAGTATGACGATTGGGGGAGTGACCGTTGCGGTTCTGTTCGGCGATCTCCTCGGGAACATGTTTCCAGTGCTCGGTGCGTATGCTCTTCCTCTGCTTCTGGCGGGGGGTTCAGCGGTGGGCTACTTCGTCAACGGCTTCGTTGTCACTCCCATAGTTAATGGCAGCTTGCATAAGCAGATCATAAAGAAGGATTTTCAAAGAAACCGATACTACAATCAGTTCGTCGCAAGGTCCAGAAAGGTGTTGGTGTCGCTTTACGGGTGCGGTGGACGATTGGCACAGAGAGGTTTTCGGAAAGAGCTATGATCTGAACGTCGTGCCGAGCGAGATTGTGGAAAAACTGTTTGAAGGCAACGTGTCAACGATGTGCAAGTACGTTGATGATCATATGGAAAAGATCGTAGACCGTGAGCTGTGGGTGCTGTGCGAGACCGACCAAGGAAAGGAGAGGTCATGCGAAGGCAAAACAAAATGCCCCCACTGGAAAGAAAAATAGACGAAAAACACGCATGGAAACAAGAGACCAACATTTCCTTCCTTTCTCTGCTTTGATCCGATTGTCTGAAGCTCGAAGGACTAGGCTTCTCGCAAGCAGAGATTGTGAAGGGAATTGGTGAAAGGAAAGACATCTAAGTGCCGATGTATCTAGACGTAACATTTTCACATTTCCCGACTTCAAATGCGAAGATCTGAGCATCCTTTCCAATCTGACCCCACCAAGAAGCGTACATGGAACTTTGATTCCATTCTTGATCGGTTGGATCGACATGAATCCAAGAGTTGTTTAACTTGACTTCAGCAAAATTGTGCAGTTCTGAATAGTCAGGTCTGACTGCAGCCAGAAGTCTTGCTTCATAACCCAGGGAAAGACATGCGGAAACATAAAGAATGCTAAACTCTCCGCAACGACCTTTGCCGTTGGTGAGTATTTCCACTGGATCTGAACTTCGAGGGAATGTTTGGTTCATGGGAACCCATTTGACGTACGAATGTTCCCAGATAAACAGCCCAGTGAAGTTGTAAGAGGAAGTCAAGTTTCCTCGTATTATTGCCTTTCTATCCGGACTGTTCAAATTGTTCATTATTTCCAAATATTTGGACTTGAAAAAATACTCACGAATTGGGATCTGGAATACGTAAAACAATGTCAGTAAAGACAGCAAAACTATTAGAAAAATGCAAACGACTAGTTGTCTTTTGGAGAATTTGAGGCTAACACCTGATGATTTGGGATTGACCATTTTCTTTCAGCCTGATCTACAGTTGTTTCACACGCTTTGATGGTGGTGTTCTATCTAGGTCTATTTTTAGCAGACGATTAGCGTTGATAACTGATCTTCCCCAGCCTCATTAAAAGATAAGGATAAAAAATGAGAACTACGGCGAGCATCATAAAACTAGCAATGAGTAGAGGCAGCCAGTAGATCATCATGAGAAGAGGCTGGTTGAAGAAGATGAGAAAGTAGACTACACTCCAAATAGAAACCCAAACACCCATAAACATCCCTATCTTGCTCGTGAACATTATAGGCTGAAGAAACCTTTTGCCGTCCTCCGTAATTTTGTATGGCGGGTCAACAGAATTTTGAGCGCAACTTTCAATCAAGTTCTTGTCCATAAGGTCATTAATCTGCAAATCTAGGTTGCCAGTGCCATAATCGATTTTTCTTGCCAATTTGCTCCGCCAGTTGCTTTCATCTTTTATGCCATGTAAATAGACCCATAATAGGAGTCTGACCTTGGGTTCAATCAGTGTCTTTCTCTTTTCGCGTTCTCGCATATGCATCTCCAATTATGATGTACTGATTAATTTGTTAAAAATCTTAAGTCCAAAGCTCCTGAGAATTGTTCAAACAAGAATCAATTCCTAACGAAATCTGCCTTATAAATTCTTGGATAACCAATCGCCCCGGTAGGAAGGCCTTTTTTTAACATGTACAAGTTTGCATGCCAACTACTGGAGATAGGTTTCGAATACGTAACCGACATGGATGGGACTAAGCTCTTTAGAAAACGCAAGTGAAAAACTGGCGTGTTAGTCCAAAAGGCTGGTGTGTTGGTTGTAACCCGCCTTTTGTTTATCTTTGCGGCATTCGACTAGTCGGGCCACCCGCGCCTCGTGCAGGACCTCACAGGCGTCTGTTCGCCCTTTCCACTTGCAGGACAGCCGTTTCAACGCTTCCGCACCCGGCAAGCCTCAACACCCAAATGCATCACAGGCACCAGCCGAGCGGACGTGTCGTTTCTGCTCTGTAGCCGAGGCTCTCGCCCCGCGCCCTTGCGGACGCTGCAACCCTGCGTGTGGGCGGAGTTTCCTCAAGCCTCTCCCATGTTCTGGAGGCTCGAAAGCCACACACCAACTCGCCAGCCCAAGAACGATACGCTCATGCGTCTTGGATAAGGGTTTTGGAAACCTTAAACCACTCCACGCACAACTATGCCGTGGCGGAGCAGCGATGCAACATTGACCAAACGCGTCATACTCGTAACCGGCACGCCATGCGTCGGCAAAACCTCCACGGCAAAAGCCCTCGCCGAGAAGCTGAAAGCAGCCTATGTCAACCTGACTGAGCTTGCACAGCGGAAGAACCTCACTGTCGGGACTGATGAGGAACGCGGGTCACTGGTTGTCGACGAGAAACGCATGAAACGTGAAATCCGAAAACTCGTCGACGCAACGGACACGGACATCGTCATAGACGGACACTACGCCGCCAGCGTCGTCCCGAAAACACAATGCACACATGTCTTCGTCCTCAGACGCGATCCGGCCGAACTGCGCGAACTCATGCGGAAAAGCGGCTTCCCAGACAAGAAGATGTACGAGAACCTCGCCTCAGAAATCCTCGACGTCTGCCTCGTCGAAGCCATATCAGCTCAGGGAAAAGAACGAACGTGCGAGCTGAACGTGACAGGCGAAACCGTGAACCAGATCGTGGGCAGAATAGTTGATGTTCTCAGTGGACGCGAAGAATGCCGCGTGGGCATCGTGGACTGGCTTGGAAAACTCGAGCGCGAAGGCCTGCTCGACGAGTACCTCCGCATATAGCACGCGTGTCTACCTGAGGCTTACCGTTACTTGCCGTCGGGTCAGCAACGTGATCCTGCGCCTGTTCGCGTACGATTTTGCGTGGTCGCTGAACTTCTCACCCACAATAATCGGGCCAGTCAACCCCACGTCCTCAGAAGCCTTGTCGATGTTGATCACGACGTTCACGCCTATAGTTCGGTTCCAATCTCTCACCCACACGCCCTGAGACACGCGACCCTTCTGGACGATGAGATCAAACTTTTGCGAGATGCCGGTGAAACCCTCAAACGCCGTCTCCTCGCGCTCAATCTTGTAGCCTTCCTTCTTGAAATGCTGCACGACCGCCTCTAGAAGACTGGACTGGTGCTTCTGACTGCCCTTGTCGTTGGCGCCCACACGCGAACCTCAGCACTAGTGTTAATTACGTCAAAGAGGAAAAGGCTTTCGATAAAGGCGAAAAGCAACATGCAAGTACTGATAGTCACGTGCGCACGGTGCGGCGGCCTACTCCTTGCAAAGGCAGAACAGAAGACGCGAGGCTGCCCCTACTGCGGCGCAAAAGTCGACACTCGCAAGGCGAGAAAAGTGGCCTCTGCACCAACCGCCAGAGAAGCCTCGGTCATCCTGCGCAAACTCAAGGACGAAGCAGCCACAAACCGACACCATGTCAGACTGCAATGAAACTGGCGAAAAACGCCATCAAACCTAGCCCAAACAGAAGCGAAACAAGCTGAACCACCGACTCGCCGGCTTTCGACTTCTTGTGCAGCTCAGGCATCAAGTCAGTCGCCGCAATGTAGATGAAGCCGCCGGCCGCAAACGGGATCAGCATGAGCTGAAGGCCCTCAAAAAACCTCAGAGTGTAAACGGCGACTGCTCCAATCACGGCCGTCAGCCCAGAGAGGAAGTTGAAGATAAGCGCCTTCCTCTTGCCCAAGCCCCCGTAGACGAGTATCCCGAAATCTCCGATCTCCTGCGGAATCTCGTGCAGAACAACCGCCAACGTCGTCACCCAGCCAAGCTCAAACCCGACCATGAAAGTGGCGGCGATGATCATGCCGTCGATCAAGTTGTGAACGCCGTCGCCCACCAAGCTCATGTAGGCAAACGTGTGCACTGGGCATTCCTCTTCGTGGCAGTGACGCCAATGCAGAAACTTTTCCAAGACGAAAAACGAGATTATGCCCACGATGACGGTGTACAGAACCGTGTTCACGTTGCCGCTGCCATTCAAAGCTTCAGGCAGCAAATGGAAGAAGGCCCCGCCCAACAGCGTGCCTGACGCCAGCCCCACGAAAACCATGATCAGCCGTCTTAGCACTTTTTCCTTCAGTCCCACAAACACTACGCCAACGAACGACACGAGGCTGACGGCAACAACCGAAACCAGTATCGCCGCCAAATCATACATGCACTTCACTCTAAAAACATGACCTTATTAGAATATCGGTAACGCTACCCAAGCTGGCGACGCATCTCGCACGTGCGACACACGCGGCCAGTCGTCGGCTCACCACATTCAGCGCATTCTCCAAGCCCTTCAGCCCTTGCCAGCCCCTCCAAAGCCGGGCGGACACGCTCAATCGACCGGAAAATCGTGAACTTGATGCCCGGATGTTTCCTCTCAAGAGCGTTCAACATCGCCCTCGCGTCGTTCCTCAACGCGTCTCCAGCGTACGGACAAGACTTGCTCTGGAGACGCACGCCTTTCACGTACGCGTACAATGCCGTTTCCCTCTCCGGAACCTGGCAGAACGGCTTTATCCGCCGAACAAGCTTGGGATGAACCTCGTCCGTGACAGGCTTCTCCTTGGCAATCCGCAGCACGTCCCCGTGAAAAATGTTCAGCAACAGCGTTTGAACCTCGTCGTCAAGCGTGTGCGCCGTCGCCACCTTGACTGCACCGATTTTCCTCGCCGCGACGTTCAACGCTTTTCTCCGCAGAACACCGCAGTACGCGCAGATGGTCGGCTCAGTTATCGACTTCTCCTTCAAGCTCGTCACAATCTCGTCAAGCGTCTGTCCGAAAAGCTCCTTGAACGAGAACACGTGATGCGGCACGCCGAGCTCTTTGCAGTTTTCAGCAGCTATGTCCAGCGCCTCGTCACGGTATCCCATTATGCCCTCGTCAACGGTCACGGCCGCAAGCTCCGTCCGCGGATAGCCGCGTTCAATCCGAGCCAAAACGTGCAACAGACCGACGCTGTCCTTCCCACCTGAAACCGCGACCGCCACCCGGTCGTCAAACCTGAACATCTTGTACTCCGAAATCGTCGCCCGAACCTTCTTCTCCACGGACTCAGCAAAGCATCTCATGCAAAGCTTCATGCCAGAATACGGCCTGAAAAAGAAAGCCTCTCTGCGACTGCACATGTTGCACAAGGCGCTTGCAGCGTCCAAGCTTGCCGACCTCGCGTGTCTCCTGCAACACCTAAAAACAAGCCCAGTACAATAGTCTTTTGAGCGGAGACGAGGAATTGGCGAAAAAACCGCAGAGAAGTGAAGAATACAGAGAAATCACCTACGTCCAAGCAAGATGGGACCTGCTCCAGAGACTCCGAGGAAAAGCCATCGGAATAATGGAGGCCCTTGACAAAGCCAGCTTGCCATCAACGGTCCACGGTAGCATAGCTCGCGGAGACGTCACAGAAAAAAGCGACATAGACATATTCATCCACGCGCAGCCGTCCTCATTCGCCGTCGAAACCGCGCTCGAAAGAGCAGGCCTGCCCGTCAACCGCCGCCTAGTGATGCAGGCAACCCCCGCCTACGCCATGAAGGCACACGTCGAAATCGACCCCAGCACGACGGTCACGTTCCCTTTGATGAAAATGCGAAGAGTAGAAAGAGAATTCTACAGGTTCGGCGGCGAAGCCGCGCTCAACGGTCTCCGCAAGGGCGAAAGGATCGCTGGTGTGGACAAGCGCCTGATGTTGATCGAGCCCACCCCAGATGGCCACCATGAAAGCACCGTGGTTGGACGCGAGGAACACGTCGCAAAGCTTCTCGGCATATCAGCTGAAACAGTCCTCGATCGCGTCCACACGCTGCTGAAGAGGGACAACGTTGGAAGAACAGGTGTCTTCGTAAAGGAGGAGTTGACGCCGGAAGAAACATTCGAGATCATGCTCAGACGCCTTGCAGGCAAGAACCCTGCAGTGCGCCGAAGACTGCGGAGCATTCATTGATTTGTCGTCTGGTCGTAGTATATGAGGCCTTTCTCTTCAAGCAACTTCTGAAGCTTGTCAACTGCCTCGTAGACTTGCTGCTCTTTCTTGGCGCCCACGCAGACCAGCTTACCGGCAGAAAAGATCAGAAACACGACTTTGGGCTCGTCCATCCTGTAAACCGCGCCTGGAAACTGCTCAGGCTCGTACATGACCTTCTTGAGCTTGTAAACCACATTTTCAAGGTCAATCTCCCCGTTGAGCTCAGCCGAAGCCACGATGTTCTGGATGGTGATCGTGGGCTTGTTCATGATCGCAATGCCGTGGCTCCTCAGCTCTCTCGTGACTTTGTTCACGGCTTGAATGGCCTCCTTTTCGGACTTGGCCCCGGTGCAAACCATCTTCCCAGTCTCGAAAATCAAGGTGGCAGTCTTCGGCTTTTTCAACCTGAAAACAAGCCCCGGGAAAACGCGCGGACTGTACTCGGTGTGAGGAAACTTTTCAACGATGGCCCTGAGGTCAATTCTCTGATTGAGCGCCGCAGACGCAACTATGTTCTGTATGCGTATCGACGGTTTGATCTTCGCCATCCTTCCAATCCCAGCCTACATCAGAGCATATGTTACGACTTTATATATAAGACCGTTTTGATTTCCACACGCACAAACCATGTCTATCAGCCATACAAAAGAAGCTTACGCGCTACAGCGATCAGCCAACTGGAAACCGCAGAAGCGCCACCACGCCCCCAAGCGCCAGAAGCTGTTTGCCCGACTCGTGCTCGCCGCTCACAATCATCACCGACCCGCCCTTGTCCTCAACCTGCGCCATCATCTGCTCTGCAGCCAGCCTCGCCTCATCACTGGCCTCGCGGAGAAAGCTTTCCCCAAGAATGATCTTGTCCACGGCGCCCGCCTCCGCTGCCTTTCGAACATCGTCAACCCCGTAGGCAACGTTAGGCTCTCCCTTCCCCAGCCTCCTGAGAACTTCATTCATGACCTCAGCCTCCTCTGCGACTCGCAACTGCCTCAACGTCTTCACCAGCACGCCTGAACGCAACGCCTCGTTGATGCCTGCGACGCCGCCGTTGTTGACGCCTTTCACCTCCACCACCGACTTCGCAATGTCGGCCGCCTCGTTCTGCACGAACTGGGCAAAGTCGTTCTTGACAAAGCCAACTCCGATGATCGCGATCGGACCCCGCGGCTCAGCCCAAGCTTGCCTTAGACTGTCAACGGCCTTTCTGAAGTACTGGTTCATGGCGGTTCCTCTCTTTTCAGCCTCAAGCTTGCCCGGAAGCTTCACCCTCTGCTCAACGATCACTTCGACGCCGTACTGGGCGGTTCTACCTACGGCGTAGCCTTCGTCGTCTATCGAGAATATTGTAACGGGCTTTTCGGAGGTTCTGCTGGCTTTCCGAAGCCTTTCAAGGACCTGCCTGCTCCACTCTTTCTTGACAATGGTCATGGGCGTGTTCAAGGTTACGTTGAGCGTGTGATGTGCGCCGAACGGAACCGCATCAGTTGCCTCGCACACAGTGCCATGCACCCTCAGCCTCCCAAGCAGCTTATCCCAGTAAACGTCTTCTACCTTGACGCCGAGGAACATCGGAACTCTTTCTCCACGGCGAGGCCTCCCGTACTTCTCGTCAACTTTGACCTCACGGGTGGTGTGCGCGTAGACTTCATCATCCCGGTAGATCACATTGTACAGGTGCCAAAAATCGTCGAAGGTCTCCGGGACAACTTTGACGAAACGCTTTTTCGCGTTCACTTCTAGAATTTTCAGGGGCTTTCAACTCTGCTCGGATTTCAACATGCACTACGCAGAGGAGCCATTTAAGAACTGTGAAGCTCGGACTCTGCAGACAAGCGCCCCACTATCGACGCACTTGCCCATCCGAAGCGGGAAGAATGATGAAGGCTTTCTCGGAGGACGTCAATATGATCTGACGAAAAGCCTATTTGAGTGTTCAGACAAGCATCTGCCTCAACACAGCATGGAGTCTGCCGTTCATGACGATCGCCGAGTTCACGTACACTCTCGGAAAGGTTGAAAAAGGCTACAACAACCGGACGCTTTACGTAGACCTTTCAGACATGAAAGTCGCCAGCAGACCGGTCACGAAGGAGATGAAGGAGAAGTTCACGGGCGGACGCGGCTTCGACTTGTGGCTACTCTGGAACGCCCTGCCGAAGGATCGCGTCATCAAGTGGGACGACCCTCTCAACGAGGTGTGCATTGCATGTGGGCCTCTTGGCGGAACGCCGGTGTACCCGGGAAGCGGAAAGAGCATAGCCGCGTCGATATCGCCTCTGACGGGAACCGTTGTCGACTCGAACGTCGGCGGCTACTTTGGACCGTACCTCAAGTTTGCAGGGTGGGACGCGCTGGAAGTACAGGGAAAAGCCAAATCCGACGTGGTCATTTTCGTCGATGGCGACGAGGGACAGGTCCAGATTGAGGACGCTGCGGCGTTTCCTTCCGAAACCCCGGCGCTCGTTGAGCTTCTAGCCGAAAAGTATGGAGGTGGCAGTGACCAAAGCATCTCGGTGGTCTCGTCCGGACCGGGAGCGGAACACGCGCTGCTCGGCTGCCTCAACTTTTCATGGTACGATGTTGGGCGCAGGATCCACAGGTACAAGCAGGCGGGAAGAGGCGGAATCGGAACAGTAATGCGTAACAAGAAACTCAAGGGCATCGTGGTCAAACATTCGGGCAGGATAGCGGTTGAAACGAACGGCCCGGCAGATGCTGAGCTTGTCAGACGGCTCGGCGCCGCCCACGCTCAGGAAATCAGGAGACTCGATCCGAAACAGAACGAAATGGCCGCGGTGGGAACCACTCACCTCGTGCCGATCATGAACGAGTTCGACCTGTTGCCCACGCACAACTTCAAGTTCGGCAGCAGTCCAGAGGCCGATAGGCTGGGGTGGGAAGTCTACAGGAAGATGTTCCACAAGGGCTTTGATGGCTGCTGGATGGGGTGCGCTCTGTCATGCGCCCACGGTGTCAAAGACTTTGAGCCAAAGACCGGACCGCACAAGGGCCGAAAAGTCTTCGTTAATGGACCAGAATACGAGACGATCGCCGGCGTCGGCAGCAACTGCGGAGTCTTCGACGCTGATCACGTTGTTGAAGTGAACTACTACTGCGACGTCTATGGTTTGGACACGATTTCCGTCGGCACCGCAACCGCCTTTGCGATGGAGTGCTATGAGAGAGGAATAATCGATAGCCGAATTACTGGCGGCCTCGACCTGCGGTTTGGCAACGCGGAAGCAGCGTTGACGCTTGTGCACCAGATGGCCGAGGGCGAGGGATTCGGCGTCATAGTCGGGCTGGGAATCAGGAGGATGAAGAAGGTTTTCGCGGAGAAGTACGGCGCTGACCCGGCGGTCTTGCAGGACATCGGCATGGAAGCTAAGGGTCTCGAGTTTTCGGAGTACGTGAGCAAGGAGTCTCTGGCTCAGCAAGGCGGCTACGGGCTTGCGCTCAAGGGTCCACAGCATGATGAGGCTTGGCTGATCTTCCTCGACATGGTGCACAACCTTATGCCGACTTTTGAGCAGAAGGCTGAGAACCTGCACTGGTTCCCGATGTTCCGCACGTGGTTCGGCCTCAACGGCTTGTGCAAGCTTCCATGGAATGACGTGGTGCCCGAAGACAACAAGGGCACTGATGAGCCGGCCAAAGTCATGGCCCACGTGGAGAGCTATGCGAAGCTCTATTCTGCTGTGACGGGCAGGAAGACCTCGCCGGACGACATTGTCTTGATGAGCGAGCGAGTGTACAATTTTCAGCGTATCTTCAACCTGCGAATGGGCTTCGGCAGGCGTGAGCATGATGCCATACCTTACCGTGCCGTTGGGCCTGTGACGAGAGAGGAGTATGAAAGTCGTGCTGATCGATATGATAAGCAGCTTAGTGAGAAGGCAGGTTTCGATCCTGTTGGGAGATCGACTGAGGAAAAGTTGGCTGCGCTACGGAAATATCGTGAGGCGGAATATGAGAGGCTGAAGGACGCCGTGTACAAGAGGCGGGGATGGAGTCGAGATGGTGTGCCGACTCTCGAGAAGGCGAAGGCGCTGGGGATAGATTTTCCCGACGTGATTCAGCTTCTGCACAAGCACGCGTGAGCAGACGCCCTAACGCCTTGTTTGCTTCCGTGTGATTCTTCAACCAGCAGGATTTATGAAGCGTTAAAAAGCGGATCTGCACTCAATACTCAATTGTGGAAGGAAGACCCCTATGAGACTTGTCTTCTGGCTTTTGGACCTGAACTCAGAGACGAAGGAGGACACTTCTGAAATCTGGATGTGGGGCATCGACAAGTCCGGCAAGAGAGTGCTCATCATTCACAGGAACTTTCCTGCTTACTTCTACGCCGTGATTCATGAAGACTCTGACCCGGCGAAGGTGATGGAAGAGATAGGCAGGGAACAAGACATTTCTATCGTGAAGCTGGAGGCTGTGAACCGCAGATTGTTCGGTAAACCCGTGAAGGCCGTAAGGGTGTTCTGCAGGAACGCCGACGCGGTTCCGCGTTGCTCCAAGGCTCTTCGAAAGCTCGAAGGAGTCGAAGAATGCCTCGAAGACGACATTCGCTACTCGATGCGGTACCTGATTGACAACGACGTTGTCCCATGTGCGTGGCACGAGGTCGAAGCAGTTGAGGAGCCAAACAGACTCAGCGTGCAGGTTGACAAGGTGTACAGGGCAACGTCTCCTCCGGTCGCTGTAGACGAGCAGATGGCTCCGAAGCTCAGGGTTCTCGGCTTCTCCACAATATACTACAGCAGGGAAGGCTCACCGAAGCCTGAGAGAAACCCAGCAGTCATCATCTCCACGGCGACCAACAACGGCGAAGAGAAGCAGTTCCTAGCAGAATCAAGCCGAGACGACAAGCCACTGCTCGAAGAGTTCATGAAACACGTTAAGGACTTCGACCCTGACATAGTCGTGGGCTTCGACGTGAACTCGACAGAATGGCCCTATCTGACAGAAAGAAGCAAGAGACTTGGACTTCGCCTCCGCGTGGACAGAGCCGGAACAGAGCCGCACACCAGCGTCTACAGCCACGTGTCGCTGACTGGGAGGGAAAACGTGGATCTTGCCGACTTTGTCGACGAATTCCCCGAGGTCAAGGTCAAGACGCTGGAGAACCTCGCCGACCAGTTGGGAGTGATGAAGATCAAAGACCGAACAATCGTCGAAAACGTTGATTTCGCAGCTTACTGGGACGACAAAAGCCGGCGTGAAACGCTGAAACGGTTCTCCATGGACAACACGCGCTGCATTATGGGCGTCGCCAACGCTGTCTTGGACTTTGCGGTGCAGTTGTCCAGCCTCGTGGGACTTCCCCTAGACCACGTTGAGACGGCCGCGGCCGGCTTCCGCGTGGAATGGTTCATCATAAAGCACACCCACAAGATCGGCGAACTTGTGCCGAAAAGAGTCGAGCAGCCATATCGGCCCTACGCGGGCGGCATGGTGCTCAAGCCGAAGCCGGGCCTGCACGAGAACATTGTGGTGCTGGACTTCAAGAGCATGTACCCAAGCCTCATGATCGCCTACAACCTTTCGCCGGACACCTACATTCAGCCAAAAGACCCGGTTCCGCCGGGCGGCGTGTACACGGCGCCGGAGGTCGGTCACCGTTTTCGGAAGGAGCCGCCGGGCTTCTACAAGGAAAACCTCTCGTACCTGATCAGAATCCGCGAGGAAGTCCGTGCCAGGATGAAGCAGCTTAGGCCGGACAGCCTGGAGTACCGTGTTTTAAACGCCCGGCAGAAGGCGGTCAAACTGATCACCAACGCTTCCTACGGGTATGCTGGCTGGACCGGGGCAAGGTGGTACATGAAGCCGGTTGCCGAGGCGGCTGCGGCGTGGGGCAGAGACACCATACAGAAAGCAGTAAAGATGGCTGAGGATGCCGGGTTGAGCGTTGCCTACGGCGACACGGACAGCATCTTTCTCGAAAACAAGCCGGAGAGGATCGGGCAGCTGCAGGAGAGAATCCGCGAAGAGATGGGGCTGGAGATTGCGCCGGACAAGATCTACGTGCGTGTGTTCTTCACTGAGGCAAAGAAGCGGTACGCGGGGCTTCTCGAGGATGGGCGGCTGGACATTGTGGGGATGGAGGTTGTCCGGGGCGACTGGGCTGGCATCGCAAAAAGCGTGCAGGAGAAAGTGCTTGAGATCATCCTGAAGGAAAAGTCGCCGAGCAAAGCCGCTGACTTCGTTCGGCTGTTGATTGGTGATCTTCGACAGAAGAAGGTGTCGTACCGCGATCTGATTGTCTGGAAGACGTTGACGAAGCCGCCTGAAGAATACGCCGTGAAAGCCTCGCACGTTGAGGCAGCTAGAATTTTGAGAGAGAAGGGCTGGGATTTGGCTGTGGGTGACAAGGTGGGCTACGTTGTGGTTGCCGGCAGTGGCAGGCTGTACGAGAGGAGCAAGCCCTACGTGTTCGCCTCGTATGATGAGGTTGACTTGGAGTATTACGTGTCGAAGCAGGTTGTGCCGGCTGCGGCGCGCATTCTTGAAAGCTTCGGGGTGACTGAGGAGCAGCTACTGCAGTCGGGCAGAAAGAAAGGTGAAACTAGGACGCTCTCAGACTTCTTCAAAGGTTAAGCTCAGGCGATTTCTGAGAAGATCGACAGCTGAACGGTCAGAGACGGTTTGACGGCGTCGGAGACGCGGGACGCGACGAGCCTTTTGATGCCTTTTTCGCCTGCGAGGTCAACTATTCTCTGGGTTATGATTCCGTCGAACACCACGGTGTCGACGCCTTCGGCGGTCTGCAGTCTTTCGGCAAGCTGGCTCACGGGCAAACGTTCCATCTGCTCGAACTTCTCGTCGAACAGCACGGCTTCCAATGTGCCTTCCAACGTCTTTACCAGGTCCATTATCTGCTTGGGAGTCTCGAGCTTCGGGCGTTCTCTTCTCGGCTGTCTCGGAGCTTCCTGCCTGAAGGACTCTTGGAGAGGCACTTTGGCTTCCAAAGCATCGAATATTTCTTTGCAGTTGAGCTCCTCAACTTCCTTTCCTCTCGGAGCCCGAGCCACGTGTTTCACGTCCGTAACCTGCTGCAGCTCCTTGAGTATGAGGTCGCCGCCTCTGTCTCCATCAAGAAGGGCAGTTGCTTCCTTTTCTCGGCACAGGTGCTTGATGGCTTCGGGGACCTTGGCGCCTTCCAAGGCGACCGTGTTGAGGATTCCGCAGCGCATCAGGTTTATTATGTCTGCTCTGCCTTCGACGATGACTATTTCCTTCGATTTTTCAAGCTCGGGTCCTGCTGGCAACTCTTCTGAACTGTACTTTTCCACTTTGCCGATCTTGAGGGTGTCTGACACTTCTTTGAAGACCTCGTCCACGGACGGCATTGACTCTATTGTCCACTTGTGCAGAATGTCTTTGGCTCTGTCGATTATGATTTTTCTGCGGGCTTCTCTGACGTCTTCGACTCTTTCAAGCGTGACTTTCGCGGCGCATGGGCCCACTCTGTTTATGCTTTCGATGCTTGCGGCGATGAGTGCGGTGGAGACGCGGTCGAGGCTGGTTGGGATTGTTATGGTTCCTGTTGTCCTGTCGTTTTTGGAGTGCAGGTCAATCTCTATTCGGCCTATTCTGCCAGACTTTTGGAGCTCTCTGAGGTCGAGTTCCGGCCCGAAAAGTCCCTCTGTCTGTCCGAACACTGCTCCTATGACGTCCGGTTTTTCAACTACTCCTTCTATTTCGAATCTTGCGTGTATCACATACTTTATAGTAAATGCCTGTGATGAACCCGTGATCGTACACCTCCAGTGATTTATTAATGGGTTAATCTTCATCGCGAGTCAAGAGAATGCTGCTCTTGAATCACGAGACTGTATCTTAACACCTACTATATATCAGTTTTATGAATTGAGGATTCTCCTCTTAAACCTTCTTGTCACCAAACGCAGCAGTTGATGGTGACGCGGCTCTGTAACGCCGGCTGTGGTTCGTGTGCGTGTTTTACGTTTTTCCCGCGCCAATACGGAATACCCCCCTCTAGATTTTTTCGGTTCTGGAAGGCTCGGCGGCGTTGAAAGACTTAAACGTGGGAGGGAACATTCCTATGCGAAGGGTTCGTGGATGCTTGAAGGCAAAACCGTCAGGCTGAGAAGCATCGAGCTTGCAGATGTTGACGAGCTTCTCAAGGGTTGGAACGACCTTGAACTGAGGAACCTTGTTGGCGCCGCAGCGCAGGGGCCGATGTCACGTTGGGAAGAGGAGGAGTGGATTCGCAGTATTTGGAGGGAAAAGCAGGCGAAGACCCGGTTTACGTTCGCGATTGAAAGAATCGAGGACAGGATGCTTCTGGGAACGACCGGCCTGTTTAACATCAACTGGGTCGACAAGTCAGCCGTGTGCGGGATAGACGTTGCTGGTCGCGGCAACTGGGGCAAGGGCTACGGGTCTGAGGCGATGAGGCTGCTGCTTGACTTCGCCTTCAAGAGCCTCAATCTTCACAGGGTCGAATTGAATGTCATGGACTTCAACGAGAGAGCGCAGCGTTGCTACCGGAAAGTGGGCTTCAAAGAAGTCGGAAGGAAGAGGCAGGCGAGATTCATTGACGGCAAATACCACGACGCCGTACTGATGGACGTCCTGAGGGACGAGTGGAGCTAGGGCTGGCCTGCTTTCTGCTCAAGCGTCCGCACGTATGCGGCTAGGCCTTCGATGTCCTTCAGTTCCCGGCCCGCAAGCGCAAGCAGCGTCGTCCAGAAGCTCATGTTCGGGTTGACGTGGATTCTTTCGAGGCACTGTTTCAGAGCCTCGGTCCATTCTCTTCCTCGCCGGTCGAAGTCGAGCAGAAGGATGACTTCTCCGGCGTTGAGCTTCTCGACTTCGGCGACTACGCCTAGACGGTTTTTTCCGCCGGCTTTTGCTTCTATCACGTTGCCCGGCACGCCCAAGGCTCTGAGGGCCTCTAGATCGTGTTTTCCTTCAACGATTATGGGCGTGCCTTTGGCTGACTCCTCGATTAGGCACTGTAGGAGATGCTGGATTCGTTCTTGTTTTTTCTGAAGGCGGGTTGACAATGGGCCTTTACCTTGACACTCTCGCTTGTTTGACGGTTTCGAGGCACCTTGCTGCTTCTTTGTTGTTGGCGAAGTATCTTCTCACTGGCTCTAGGGTGACTGCGAGTTCTTCTGCGACGGCGCCTTTGAGGTCTTGCGGGTGGAGTTTGCCCTGAGCGTAGGCCGCGGACAGTTCTGAAAAGCTTTGGAATTCGACTTTGCCGCCGAACTTGGCTGGGCGGTCGATGGTGAAGGTCTTTCGTTCTCTGAAGATTATGTAGCGGCAGATTTCGAGGATTGGGTTGTACTCGACGATCTTTTCCGGGCAGAAGGCGCCCGTGATCTTTTTCTTTATTTCTTCCGGCTGGTCGTAGATGAAGACACATGTTTCAGGCTTGCTTTTGGACATTTTGGCCGAGGAAAGCGCCTCTCTCTCCTGTCCTTCGGGGATCGGCCACACCCTTGGCTTCTCAAGTCCCTGAAGCAGGTGGTGGTGGACGCACGCGGGTTTCCAGTAGCCGAGTTTTTCGCCGAGCTCACGGGCCACGACGTTGGCCTTGCGCTGGTCGATGCCGAGCTGGCAGATTTTGACCTGAAGCTGGAAGATGTCGGCGACCTGCATGGGCGTGTAGAGGAAGTCGGAAACGTATCTTGCGTCGGTTTCGTTCCTGCCGGCGATTTCGAGGGTTCGGCGTGTGCGTGCGATGGTCAGGTTCTTGGCGACGGTGACTGTTTTTGCCCAGTAGTCGAGGTCGCGGTACAGCTCGTCTGAGTAGACGAACTCAACCTTGTCCGCGGGGACGCCGAGGGCTATCCACGAGTGCTTGAACAGGTCGGCGGCCTTGCGGATGAGGGCGAGGTCTCCGCCGAGCTTGTTGTTGAGCCACGCGTGCCACGTGGAAAGGTAAGCCTTGAACCGTACGCCGGCTTCGACGAAGTCTTTCATTTTGTATGCGCAGATGACTCCTGTGCCGAGGTGGACGAGGCCTGACGGTTCCCAGCCGTTGTAGGCTATGGGGTGCTGCTCTGTTTCGAGTAGCCGCCGCAGGTCTTGGGGGGTGAGGACTTCTTCGGTTGGCGGTCTGCAGATCAGCTCGATTTTCTTGTCTATGTCCAAAGGGTTTGCCCTGCCGGTTTTGCGGGTGTTTCGGTGTCTTATGTGGATGGTGCGGCTTAAAAATTGTTTCGCGGAGCCTCGTTGTCCACTTAGCCAACCATCTGGCTTCATGATCTTTGGGCAGAAAAGACTCAAGACACATCAGCAAGAGTCTCAGCGTGATGGAGCAATGGAAGCTTGGGTTTAGCATGCTTCGATTTTTCGACTGTCCAACAGTGAAGGTAGTGGGTGGTTTCCACTATGCTGGTTTGCGTTTGAAAGTGGTGAGTAGGCGGGGCGTCGCGATTATGGCTGCGCCGACGACTATGAGAATGATTGACGTTTGGACTATGTCGGATTCGAGGTTGTAGAGGGTGTAGTCGACGAGCAAAACGGACAGTCTGGTTTCGGTTGGATTGTGGATGTTCACGTGGTACGTTCCCCGTTTCGTCAGTTGGATTCGGCAGTCGGTGCTGGAGCTTGCATCTGTGACTGACAGAATCGTGGAGTTTGAGGGGTCGGTTATGGTCATGTCCAGTCCTACGGGCGAATTCACTCTGAGCCAAAGGCTTGTCGGAGGCCAGAAATCGCTGAACTCTACGGTTTCACCGGCTCCGAGGGTCATGCCTCTGGTGTAGCTCGACGTGTTTCCGCCTCTTATCACTGCAATCAGCGCAAAAGAGAGACCCAAAGCTACGAGCAGTTTTCCGAGTCGCGTGATTCCCAAGTTTCATTCACCTCAGTCAAGTTGCATTATCCATTTGAAGTAGATGAACGAAGCCACGATGAGCAAGATTGAAGTCACAAGGGGATAGGCCAGTGCGATGGAGAACTGCCCGAAGGCCACTTCTCTGGGGAAGCTAGGATGAAGTGACTTCCATGTCCAGGCCCAGAGAACGTCTCCCCCTTTGGTCAATGCGAAGTAACGGTATGGCTCTTGTGAAGTGGTTAAGGTGAACTCGAGTCCCAGCAGAGTGAGTACGAGGAAGAAGGCGGACATTGCCTCGTTTTTTATGGCGAGTGAGATGAATATTGCGGTGGAAACGAGAAAAGCCGTGTGCAGAGCAACAACTCCGAGCACGGTGTAGATTTCATCAGAAAAGAGACTAATGGCTGACAGCGGGACGTACAGCAGGAACGCGAACACGAGAGCGCCGAAGAAAACCAGAAAGGCTGTGACGGTCTTGGAGGCCAGGATTTCCCACCTTTTCACGGGGTATGACAGGAGAACGTTCATTTCGCGTCTGGAGAAGCTTCCGGCGAAGCTTCGGGGAATAAGCACGCTGATTACAAGTATTTGCACCATTGGTCCGACGCTCATGAAGTAGTTGCCTGGAGATGATGGGTACCTGTTGAGCACGGAGAAAAGTGCTGCAAACAGGACTAGCTCAAAGGCTGGAAAGTTCCAGTACTGCTCGAACTCGATGAGGATCAGTCTGCACATTCTTGAGCCAAGCTTCATCCTTTCTCTCTTCCTGAAACGACTTTGAATATTTCTTCTAGCGTGCTGTGGAGTGGCTGGAAGCTGTCGATGCCGACGTTGAGGTCGGAGGCCAGCTTGGGCAACTGGCTTGAGAATTTCTTTGTGTTGGATACTTTGCAGAGCACCATGTTGTTCTGGACCCATGCGTCGTCCACCGATTCCAGTTTCTTGATGTGAGAGGCCAAGAGTTGTGGGTTTGGTGTTTCAATTTTGTAGATGGTGGCTGAGTATTTTTCGCTGAGGAATTTGACTGTTCCCTGATCTACTGTTCGGCCTTCGTCCACTATTGAGACGTATTCGCATATTTTTTCGAGTTCCGGAAGTATGTGGGTTGAGATGAAGAAGCTCACGCCTTTCTCCTCGTGGAGGGTCTTGATTTTTTCGAGGAACTCGATTCTTCCCATTGGGTCGAGGTTTGCGGTTGGCTCGTCAAGTATTGCCAGTTCAGGGTCTCCGATGAGCGCTTGTGCGAGTCCGAGTCTCTGGGTCATGCCGGCAGAGTAGGTTTTGATCGGTCTGTCTTTTGCTTTGGTCATGTCTACTTCTTTGAGCAGTTCCTGCACTCGCTGGTTAGGCTGGTTGACGCTGTACAGTCTTGCGACGTGTTCTAGGTATCGTTGGCCTGTGAAGTTGCCGGGGTAGGCGGGTTTTTCGTGGAGAATGCCTAGGCGTCGCCTTATCTTGTATGAGTCGTGCCAGCAGTCCATTCCGAACACTTGTGCCTGTCCCGCGTCGGGTTTCAGGAGGCCGAGGAGTATGTTTATGGTGGTTGTTTTTCCGGCTCCGTTTGCTCCTATGAAGCCGGATATGCCTTCGGGGACTTCGAGGGACAGCGATTTTAGGGCGGGGATTGATCCGAAGAATTTTGCGACGCCGTTGGCGTATATCAGGGTGTTGTTCATGTCAGGTGTTTTCCACGTGTAGTGATAATGGGCAATTTTATATATAACTTTGCCTATAGGGTACAACGTCACATGTAAGTGTGGAGGTTTGGAATTCTTGAACAAGAAGCATTACTTTCTCAATACAATTGCGATATCATTGGCGCTCTTTGCTGAACGTCGGAATAGTCATGGCGCCGCCCGATCCGAACCAAGGAGAAGAAACAGACGAAGAGATTGTTGGAGACTGGAACTGGAACGTGAAAGCGTTCTGTTGGGGGCATTGGAGATATCAGATGGGCACACCCGGCTACGCCGTCTTCGTTCAATGGTACGATGAAGGAAGCAGATCTGGAGGACTTGGAGTGTGGTACACTGGAACGCTCAACTTCACGTGGAGACATGACGGATTCAGCTCAATAGCCTATGTCGACGGCTCAGGCATGAAGACGGGGACTTACAGCGGCCAAACATTCCTCATAAACTGCACAGCAGCTTCGGGCTTCGCGAACTGGTGGGGACAAGGCTGGGAAGAGGACGCATCGGCGCAGCTGCTCATTTCATGAGGGAAACGACAATTGACTCAAAACCATCCATTTTTTTCTTTAGACAAGTATCATGACAGAAACCTTAAACAAATCCGGAGAAGAGCGCGACTTTTTCTGCCTTTGAATTGGTTCCCCGCTGCTGGACGGTGCTAGTTTGAGAGCCGAGCCGAGATCGGATTTCCGCACCATCATGACTCTTGCCATAATGTTCTTGATACTCCTCAGTTGCGATGTCGTGCATGTTGTCGCGGCGCGGCCGGCCTGGCTCAAGGAAGGAGTTTACATGAAATACGTGGCTGGCGACGACATTGGTAGCAGTGACTGGGACGCAAAAGACCCAGAGATAGTTTTCACTTGGAGATGCATCAGCATTGCCGGGGAAAATGCTGAACTGAACCTCACGTTCACGTGGAACATAACGGCTTATCAGACGAGAACCCTCAATGCCGTAGTGTTTGTGAATACGGAGAACAGAAGCATAGCACTTCAGAACGGCACGTACCTGGGGGAGACGTGGCTGTGGCTGCCCGCAAACCCGAAAAACGGCGAAACCATCAACCTAACCTCAAAGCAGACCGCGACGGCAGACGTTAGCGGCTGGGTAACTTCATGTCAAGGAGCACAGCGAACGTTCGTACCCAGAGCCGGAGTTGCAGATTGGGGGTTCTATGACTTGGACACGGGAATACCTACAGGGCCGGAGTTCGGAGGAGATCCAGTGTTCAGAGCGCTTGGAACCGAAGGCTGCCTAATGGCCTTGGCCGAGACGAACGTGGATTTGGGGCCGAGAGAGTGGCTGATGGAGCTGATACTTGCGTTGCCGATGCTGCTGCCGTTCATAGCACTCGGCGGAGTCTTAGTGTTCGTGTTCCATCGTAGATATAGGAAACGAAGAATAGAAAAGACGTTGAGAAAAGAGTCCGAACGCAAAACAAGCCCACAATCTAGGATCTGAAGAAGACGGCCCAAACCGACCATGATTCTCGTGCCTGTGCCCAAAGGGTTTGCCCTGCTGGTTCCGAGAGTATTACGGTGTCATGCGTGGATGGTGCGAGTCTAGAATTGTTTCGCGGGCGTTTGTTTCCCACGCAACCAATCACTTAACTTCATTGCAGAGCGTTGCGCTCCCCTAGGTTAAGCTCTCTCCGTCGAGGGATATTGTGCCCGCGCCCGCCGTGTCCCACGCTTGGGTAAACCCGCCATCACAAGGTTGACAAGCACAAGGCTTGTCTCTTCCGTTGGGTCCGTCTGCGTGGCGTTGCCAGCGGGATTCCATTGGGCTCGGCTTGTCATTGCCCAACAATGCTAGGGAACCTATCAAGTTAAGGATTGCTGAACCACAGCGAGCGAGAGGCCGCTCATTGCCCGCTTCCAGCGCCAACACAGAGCGCCCGCAGGTTTTCGGCAGCAGCGGCTAGATCAGGTAGTAGACGAGGACTGCGGCGGCGAACGAAGCCAGAAACGATGGGATGACGTACTTGTAGATTCTGCCAAGTGAGCATTTGAAGTAGTCCGCGGTGAACGTGAAGCACAGGTGCGTCGGCGCGACGGTGTAGCCGAGGTAGGCGCTAATGTAGATCAAGCCAGCGACCGCGGGCGAGAACGTGACGGAGCCCGCGAGGACTGAGACGGCTATTGCGACGCCGCCTGCGGGCGACCCTGTCAGAAGCCCGAGAGCCGCGGGCACCAGCGTCAACAGGATGACCGCGTCGAGGCTTCCGTTTGCGACGATCGGCCGAAATATGTCGGAGATTCCGGCGGCGACCATCACGTCTCTGAGGAGAAAGGCGCCGTAGGCCGCCAGCGTTATGCCGTAGATTCCCCAGCTTTTCAACGGCGAAGTCAGAACCTTCGTTGACGGGCGAGTCAAGGCCAAGAAAATGGCGAGTCCCACGACGATGGCGAGCACGATGTTGAAGGCCTTGGAGAACAGGCTTATGTTGGCCGCGTCAAGCGTCACGGTGACTATTATGGTGACGAGAATTGGGGCGAAGGTTGTTGCCAGCGTTTTCAGGTTTGACTTGCTGTCCGTGCGGCTGGGCGAAGTGTTTTTCGGGTTTTGGGTTTTCCAGAAGCCGATGACGAAGCCGACCGCAACCATCACGGCAACGACGGGGATTTGCCTCACGATAAGGGTTGAAACCGCGACGCCGGTCAACGAGGCGGTCACGATCACGGGCGGACTCAGAGCGTAAACGGGGAATATCGTGTGGCGGAACCAGAGGTTAACGTACGCTTTTCGGTCTGGTTTGAGTTTGAGCTTGTCGGCTTCGGCGTCAACCACCGGGGCCGACATGAGGGCGCCTCCCGCGACGGGCAGTAGGCCGATGACTGCGGGGACGACGCTGAGGACGGCTTTGGGGTTGTGGAGGATTTTGCCTATGCTGTTGCTCAGTTTTGTTATGAAGCCGGTTTCGCGGTAGAGCTGGCTGAGCAGCATGATTCCGAACGTGGCGAGAACCACGGGCAAGTATTCAGGGTTGACTGTGGCCGCGTAGACCATGCGGGGTATGTCGGACAGGTTTACGGCAAGCAGCGCCAGCAGCAGCGCCGTGGCGTTGAGGACGATTCCGAGGTTTACCCGCTTGTACAGCAGGGCTACGAGAAAGCCGAGCGAGATGATTATGGCGACCGCGGGGTCAACGAACGCCAAACACTGCACCTGCCGTTTGCGCGTGTCCCTTTTTGAGGATGAGCAGAGAGCAGCCTCACACACTTAATGCTTTCCTTCAGGTTCGAAAGAAAAACATTGAAACGGTGAAAAGCGGCGAATGCGACAGGCTCGGCGAGAACGGCCAGATTCGTGCTTGGGCGGAGACGTTCAGAAAAGGAAAATAAGCACTTCTGCGAGATGTGCATTGCCAGACAAGGCGACGTGCGGTCGTAGTCTAGCCTGGTCTAGGACATCAGCCTGCCACGCTGACGACCCGGGTTCAAATCTCGGCGACCGCACCACCCAAAAACTCAGCTACAAGAAGAGAATTGCAGAGAAATCGGCGTTGTTTTTCTCGTAAGGCCCAGACTCAGACGGTGCATGTCCTTAGTGTGACCGAAATCCGTCATTCATCTAGGATTGTGGAAGGTAATGCCCTTCGCTGCAGAAGATGAACGTTCTGGTGCTCCCGCTGGGTGGAGTTTGAAGGGCGAACAGCAGCCACATCTTTTCGCCGGGCACCAGTTCCGCATATTGACCGTCGTCCAGCAACACCTTGTTTCGAACCTGACCGCAAGTTGAATGGTAGGCGGACAGAAGAGATGCTTCTGTCACCGTGAAGGCTTCTTGAGGTGTCGTGTCAAGTCCTACGAAATCTATCCTGTGGTGATCCTTCCAGTGGAGCCGTACCTCAAGATCGTTTCCCTGTACGAGGTATGGAGAGAGGTTTACTGCCTCGGTGAACCAGAAGCTTCTGGGAATGACTACTTCTATGGTTTGCCACGTTCCAGTTGCGTCCTTCAACTGCACTTCGATGCATTCATCAGTCTTCTTCTGATCCGTACGCAGAATCAATTTCGCATTTTGAGAGCCCACCTGACCAAAGCTCATTGTAAGACAATCGCCTGGAAAGCCCTCATAAAAAGTTGCGGGATTAGCAACGTCACCATCTACTTGGCTTATTCTGTCCAGCCTGCTTTCGCCGTTGTTGTCAAAGCATGAATTTGGAGGAGAAGGAGTATTGTACGTCAAAATCTCACCTTCTTGAGTTACGGCAATATTCGTGCTCTTGTCGTGATCCACTGCAAAAAGCTTGATGCAATCGAAAAAGTCATGTTCCTGCTCTGCTTCGGAAATCATAAAAGAATGGAACTGTAGTCGAGAGTTTGCGTAGAATGGGAGAAGATCTTGTTCAACCCTGTAGTAATCCTGAACGTCCGCTCCATTGGACAATTCAGAAGCAGGCATCAAATTGTTGTCAACAGAATATCGCTCACCATCCCAGACATAAAGATATGGACAGCCAGCCCCACCGGGGGGCTTCCAACTGAAGGTAATATTGTACACTCCCCCTGAGTATCCGGCTGGCCAATCGACGTGTTTGACTTTGACATAGTAGGTTCCGGGACTAGGCGGAGAATATAATATTGACTCGGCAGCGCTTCCGCTATTCTCGGAGCTCGCAACTGGAGGAGTATTATCACCTGCGCCTATAGGATACAGGTATAGATCAAAGTTCGCACGGAAATAGGGATCATTAGGCGGTTGCATATCAAGACCTATTTTCCATCCTTCTTCCACGAAAACTGCAAAAATGTCCACTCTGTCAGAATAGTCTAAGCATCCCCTATGATCGCCTGTTGCCAAAGGCGAAGCGTGACCGAAATCATCACCAAAATCGGTAGTCATCGTAAGACTCACAGCTGTCGAAATCGTCTTCTCAACGGCATATTTGTATGAATAGTATTTCACGACAGCTTTCAATTGCATTGAATGTGACACGCTCCGGTCAAGGTCAAGAAAAATCCAATCAATATTATCGTCAAAAGCTGCGTCAACAGGCCAATCTACTCCCGACACTGATTCGGCAGAGGCTTTTATGTAAGCTTCAGATTGGGTCTCGCTGGCATCCTGCGCTTGGAGGAACCTACCAGGCCAGTGCTCGTTGCAGTAATTGTCAAGATTATCGTATGCGAGTAGTGCTACATCAAAGAGAACACCACAAAAAGGATTTAGGGTGAACAATCCATAAGACAGCAAAAGGGTACCGGCTCCCATAAGAGCATATGAATAAGTGTCCTCAGGGTCGGGTTCTTGGGTTTTCCAATCCATATTGTATCCCTTGAGATATTCTTCACGCCCCATCACTATCCTTGCGTAGCTGTCTGACTTTTGTGCAACAATATCAATTTCTCTGATTTCAGGTGTCTTCCGATTGCAACGAATGTAGACTTCGTCTTGGTTTCTGAGAGCGCCACCCTGCAATGGTCGGTAGCTTCTGCATCCCTCTTGATCCTCAAGTCCAACCTGGCCTTGGCCACTGACATCTTGATAGAGAAGTTTGATGTCAGTCTGACCTCTTGGGAAATATTGCATGGCGTCGGTAATGACCAGAGCGAAAGTTTCCCTTCTTCCATTGATCTTATTGCGAACATTTTGCCATACGACTTCGAAGAGATAGTCGGGGGGACTTCCTGAGGAAAAGTATCTGATAGAACCTCCAGAAGGGTCAAGATCGGTCCAATATGCAGCGATCACACAGTTTGGTTTGTTGGTACTACCCAAGAAGGGTGAGGCGCTGTTGAAAGCATCTTGGAAGCTGACGAAGCCATTGCTGCTGACCCAAACTCGACTGTAGCGTCCACTGGGATGTTGCGAAGTATATGATGCTGGGCCGCCCCAAAAGCAGACTTCGAAGGGTATGTCGAGCCATGTTCCCTGTTCATCCTCGGTTATACCCGTGGGCCACATCAATTGATAGTCGGGGAAGGGATCCCGAAGCTCACAATATTGTGTATGGTAATATTCGATACCCTTTCGTGTGTTTGAAGTTGTTGATACCTTGAGCAAGACTCCATCTTTGTAGTCCACTCTGGGATTCAACTCAAGGTAACTGGAGATTTCCACACCGATTCCCACCGAAGCTTCATCGTTAGTCGTAAGGTTGTCGACTCGATTGTGAAGATCGACGCCGGACAGTTCGGGTCTGTCGCAAATCCACTCACCACGCGTACTTGAGGCCTGCGCAACCGGCATTCCAAAGAACGAATATGTCACCGACAAAATCAAAAACGATATCAACAATATGGTTCTGTTTCTGTACAATGCACGTTCCCCCAATTGTCAACTAGTCTGCAAAGATACTTCATAAATCCCTGATGCGTGGTGCTCTGGCCAAAGAAACCGCTCGACAAGAACGTAGTACCTGCCGGAGTCCGTGGCCTCCAGCGTCAAGTGCTCCGCCATGTCCCCCCGAGAAGCAGAAGACCCTATCAGTTCCCTGCTCGGCGAATATAGGTAAAGGTCGTAGTCCGTGTCATTCGGCGGAACAATCGTTGCATCGAGTGTTTGTCCTTTCTCCAGCTGCACACTGTAGAAGTCTTCCAAGTCATACCAGCCCAAGCAGCCTAGGCCCTTATATCGTGAAACCTCTTTTGCAGAATCAAAGTCATTGCCCACATCAGGCTCCATCCTTAAGGAAAGCGGAAGCGTTATCTGAGTCAGTCCCGTGCCGTTCTTGCAATAGAAAATCGCATCCATGTCCAAGACCTGTGTCAGGTTAGTTGGTCCGTAAAGAAACCAATTCACCATAAACATCCACTGGCATGAAGACGCTGTGGGCTTCCCTGTGACATAGGGGTTGTTTCTGATTTTGCCGATGTATTCTGTGTAGTCCAGTGTGATGTTTGTGATATAGAGCCACATATTCTCCGGGTGGATCATGACACGGGATGTGTTGCCGGGAGTCTGGAAACTGATTTTGAAGGATTCCAACGTCTGCGGCGATGCGTCTGCATTCATTGATATCAGCAATTCAGCGTAGTCGCAAAAGAAATACGTATCCTGCCAGTAATAATTTTCAGCAGTGGCTTCTATCTCCAAGGTTGCCACATCAGACACATAAGCATTTTTGACGCTGTTATTTCCGTAAAACACGTCATCTATGGCGGGTCTGTCGCAGGACCATTGCACGCTGGCTACCTGAATCTCTTGAAGGATTGCCGGCGACTTCCTCATTACTCCTGTAAGCGACACGCCTGTCAGAAGGCATCCGCATGTGATGATCGACAGAACGAGAAGCGTCCTCATTTTCCTGTCATCAAAGGTTCCCATAACTTAGGCAGCCACCCACACCACAATCCAATCCTCTGTGCAACACACAATACACATCTCAGTTTTTAAGGCTTGTGGAACCAACGTATAGAAGACGAAAACACGAAAAAGTTCCACCATGGCAACAAAGGCCTAAGCCAAAAAACTGAAATTGAAACGCAGAACGGGCTGCACCCGTGCTCTCCGTCTGGACATGTCTCGTTGTTTCCTACCACTGATCAGAAAAGCCACCGCCCACAGGCTCTGCGGCTCATCCTCTTTCAGCCGAACAGAGTCTTCTAGTCTGCAGATTCTCGGTCCTCACCCTCGCTCTTCCCCGATCCGGACAACACTGCCAGAATGCCACCTATCACCTTCACAATCGGCTCAACAACGCTCAAAACTATCTCCAAGACGCCATCCAAAGTCCTCGCCGGAAAAAGCATCCCCAACACCACAACACCCCCAATTGCGCCGCCAATGTGCACCGCGTTCGCAACACTCGGCGTAAGGCCGAGCATCAGATAAACAAACTCGGCGAAAATCATAACGAGCACAATCATGAACGCCGGAACCCTAACCCTCCTACTCAGGAAGAGGGCGCGAGACTTCTTCTTGGAGTAGACAACCGCGTACGCACTCATCAACGCAAAAATGGCTCCGGACGCGCCGACGCACACCACAGTTGACCCCATGTTAAGAAGCGTATAAAACAGGGCGGCAAAAACCCCGCTCAAAAGATACACAAACAGAAATCGTGGAGTGCCAATCTTCTTCTCCACCGAGTAGCCAAAGCCGGCGAGAAAGCACATGTTAAAGTAGATGTGCGGAACGTCAACGTGGAAAAACATGTGAGTCACCAGCGTCTCAAGCCTAGCCCCCTGCACAATGAAGGCAGGTGTGAAGCCCCACTCAGTGAGGATGCTCTCGTAGCCCGAGAAGGTGATGAAGTTGGCGAAGACGAGAACGTTTGCCAGCACGAGAAGAATCGTTCCAACAGGCCTCTTGCCTGTTCTCCCCTCATCTATGTTCACTTGATCAGGCAGTGTTTCCCGACTGTCCGTGGCGCCAGCCTCCTCGCAAGCTCAGCCCGTCTCTCTCCAATTACTAACATTGCACTTCTTAAAACATAGCTTTTACTCCAGATGGAATCGGCAATGACAAATCCGCCGTGCGCACGGCATGCAGGCGGCTGAAGACGCGGCTTGCTCAGTCTTCTTCCCACTTCGTAATGAAAGAACCCACAATCAAAACAACAACTCCCAGCGCAACGATCAACGCCGTATCGTAAGCCGCGGACAACTGGTTCCCGTAGATCATCGCGTCCCTCAAGCCGTTGTTGACGTACGTGAGCGGAAGCACCGTGGCGATGCTGCGGATGAACGGCGGCATCATCTCCAACGGAAAGAAGCTGCCCGACAACACCATCATAGGAAACGTAACCGCGTTGGCAGCGGAATCCGCCGCGTCCGCGTCCCTCACGAACCGCGACAGAATCATGCCGATCCCCGAAAACAGCATCGAACAAGCCGCAACCATCAAAGCCGAAACGGGGTCAACCATCACCTTCACGCCGAAAACCAGAACGCCGACAATGATGATTATGCCCATGCTGAAGAACGACATCAAAATCCGAAAGATGGTCTTGGAAACTATCCACTCGATCCGCGTCAAAGGCGTAGTCGCAATCTTGTGCAAAATACCGTTCTCACGATACCGCGTGTTGATCTCGACAGCGCCAAAAATGCTCAGAGTCATGGCGCCTATGCCAACCACTCCCGGAACAAAGAAGTCGATGAAGCTGAACCGCCCAGGCGCAATCGTCTGAGGCTGCGTGACAATGTAGTGAGGCCTACTCGAAAACTGAAGGTCGAACTCGTTGACGACACCCCTCACGATGCTCAACGTCGTCAGACCCGTGGTCGAGGACTGGTCGTAAATCAGCGTAAGCTGAGAAGACACCACGCCATGAGTAAAGTTCGCGGCCAACGTCTCGTTCTGGAAGCCCTCTGGAATCACGAGCAACGCCGAGAGCTTGTTGTCAATAGCGTACTGCGTGGCGTTCACCGAAGCCTCAACAGGCTTTATGCTGAAGGCGCGGGTGACATTCAAAGCCTCAATCAGAAGCATGGACACCGGAGTGGCTTGACCGTTCTCGACGTCCATGTTCTGAACGTACAAGTCGTAGCTCGTCGTCGAGTAGCTGAAGATGGCCCCGAAAAGTATAATGAGTATGCAGGGAAAGGCAATCGACCAGAAAAGCGTCGTCCGGTTCCTAAAATACAGCCTCAGACTCGCCAACAAATCCACCAGAACCCGGTTCACTCTGCCTCAACCTCCACACTCAGCTTCTCGCCAGTCAAATTGAGAAACACGTCCTCAAGCGACGAATGCTTCAGCTCCAACTCCCCAAAACCAATGTTCTTGACGGCCAACGCCTGAAGAATCTCCGAAATCCCCGAATGCTGGTTAAGATGAACCTGAATCTCGCCCTTCACCTCGTCATAACCCACCTCCAACCCCATCCCCTCCACAACAGGCACAGAAGACCTGTCTATCTTCTTCAACACCAAAAAGTTCCTCTTGCCATACTTGTGAATCAGCTCCTCAGGCGTGCCCTCAGCGACAATCTTGCCTCTGTGGATTATGATGACGACGTCCGCGAGAACCTCAGCCTCCTCCATGTAATGCGTCGTCAAGAAGACGGTTTTGCCCTGCTGCTTCAACCCCCTAATGACGTTCCAGACCTCATGCCTAGCGTTCGGATCCAGCCCCGCCGTAGGCTCATCCAGAAACAGAACCTCAGGATCGTTGACCAAAGCCACGGCGACGCCCAAACGCTGCTTCAGCCCGCCCGACAGGTTCTTGAAGTACGCGTCCTTCTTGTCCATCAAGTCCACAAGCCGAACCAACCGGACAGCGTCAACCTTCGCCCCGAACATCGCCGCGTAGTACTCGATTGTCTCCTTCACGGTGAGCAAGTCGAAACTGTTGAAGTCCTGCGGCAAAACGCCTATTCTCTTCTTGATCTCTCTGCCATCTTTGCCCACGTCGAAACCGAGAACGTAAGCGTGGCCGCTCGTCGCCTTCCGCAGACACTCCAAAATCTCCACCGTCGTCGTCTTGCCGGCACCGTTCGGACCCAAAAAAGCGAAAATCTCGCCCTTCTGCACAGTAAACGAGATGTTGTCCACTGCCGCCAAGCTGCCATATCTTTTGACGAGTGACTCAACCCTTATCGCGGGCACATTCACGCCTTGTCACGTTCCTTTTCCAAAAGCCGAGCAAAAAAGGAACACACCGGTTCCATTTAGGCTTTATGCTTTCCACAGACCACGACGCCTATTCGACCCGCGGACTTGGCTTTCATCCACACAATCGAGTCGGCGACTACCGACGTAAAAAGATGGAAAAGAAGGGCGAAACGAAGAAGACTAGACTCGTTCGACCTTGAATATCACCGGCCGCAACCCGTCGATGCAGCTCGGAACAACTACGCTGCTTTCCTTGTACCCTGGAATCTCTGCTCCCCAGAGAAACGCCCTGACATACCAGTAGATAGACGATTGCCAAGCGCTGCTGCATGGGAAATCCGCGGGCATTCTTGCACTATCCACAATGAACTCCTGACCGTCCTTGAAAGCCTCACACGCTCCCAGATTGTCCACGGGCGTTACCGGCAACTTGTCCCCAAACACTTCCGAAGGACTGAACCGTCTTAAGACGGTGACCTTGACCTTCCGATTCTCAGCCATTTCTCTCACCCAAATCTGTTGCCTCACAGAAAGAATCGCATATCACTTAAGTGTTATGTCACCTTGCACGGCAAAAAACGTGGTTGCAGCCCATACTTTCCCGGATTCCCGCCGATCCACCAACGGGACGGTGCCCTTGGAAAAGTTGTAAGCCACGCGCCGATCTAACCATCTGGAGAGAGTAGCAGATGCGACGCAAAATCCTGTTTGTCGCAGCTGTTCTGCTGATCGGCGGTCTGGCTCTTCTGCTCGGGACGGCACTTGCATCCGCTATGGAGGTCTACGTTCTCGCGCAGAGGCTCCAGCCCGAGGCATTCGTGCCCCACTCAGACAACGCTGTCACTGCAGACGTCCTCAAAGACGGCGTCAGAACGGCGAACATCTACGTCCGCGTCGATCCTCCCCCACCCGAAACAACAGGCACAACGGTCCTAGTCGCAGTCTGGCATGCGGAAGAAACCGAGCTGGACTCGCTGTACGTGGAGCTTTCCTCCGAAGGCATAATGCAGTACTACCTCAAAATGCCCGAAGGAAGACCGTGGCCTATCATGCAGTTTCAGCAGACAAGCGACGCAAAGGGCACGTTCGTCAGAATCGACGATTTGGGCATACAGGGAAGCGGAACCGTCACGCTGGAATTCGTCCTGAAGCCGTTCCAAAACCAACACAGCTTCAACTTCGCGGTTCGCTTCACGATGCACACAGAAGCTCTGATACAACTGACCCAGCAAGAAGTGCAAGCCAACATCGACGTCCCGCTGCCCTCGTAGCCTGACGCTCGAAACAGCGCGGCCTGAACCGACACCGCCTCAGCGTTGACGCTGGCAGCCTAGGCTTTTGACTATGCTTGGAAACCTGTCGTGGAGCTCACGGACGCAGCTCACCACGAAGTCGGGCTTCCGTCCGCTCTCCTGCAGGTCCCTCATGGAACAGAACTGCGATGGAATGAAGACAGTCTTCATGCCGACCGCCGCCGCGCCCTCAACGTCTTCAAACGGGCTGTCACCCACGTAGATGGCTTCTTCAGCCGAAACGCCGAGACAGCGCAACGTGTGCGTGAAGATTCTCTCGCTGGGCTTGCGCCACCCAACAGCCTGCGAAACCGAGACTGCGTTGAAGAAGCAGCTTATGCCGAGCTTCCGCAGACCAGCATAGATGACCGGCGCGTAGGTGAAGTTCGAGATCAGCCCCAGCTTGTAGCGGCCAGAAAGCTCCTTCAGCAGTTGCTGTGTGCCAGCGTTGAGCTCAAGCGAACGTACGTAGTCCTCGAAGAACACGTTCACCGCAGCCTTCACGCGTCCGTCGTCCTGCTGCACGTTGAAGCCGAGGGTTTGAAGAGCCTCCGCGGTCCACACGGCGTTCGTCACCTCGACCAGTTGCTCGTAGCGTATGAGACGGTGTTTCTCGTGTGCGTGGCTGTACGCTTGCATGAAGCTGTCAACGTCAACCTTGAAGCCCATGCTCACGATCGCGTTGTACAGCTTCATTTTGGACGCTTCGAGGCTGTAGCCTCTCACGCTCGTGAGGGTGCCGATGAAGTCGAAGACCACTGCCTTGATGAGGGCCAAGCTTGTCCGCGTCCCGTGGCTGAACGTTTTGGTTTGCTCTTGCAGTGCCCACTGGCGCAATAATAAGGTTTAGCTGCTGAGAGAGGCCGGAGAAGCGGAGAGGTCTATTGCCAGCTTCGGCCACCAAGACGTGTCGTTAGATGGATATGGATAAGCTCCTTGAGGCCAGATGTCCGAGTCGCCCAGCTCGGAGTTGGCCGCAAAGCCTAGCTCAAACAGGAAGCCCATCACCCAACGTTCGCCCTGTTCGGATTCAGGTTTCGGCTCCATATTTTGAGTCTTGCTTGCTCCTAAGTACCTGAGGATAACAAGACTTACGTACCTATTCGCCGATTCGACATATAGAACCCCCATGTCCTTCAGAGAATACCTCCATGAGAAGGCAGAAGAATCCAGACACAACGAAACCCTAGCCTACTTCATGTTCCTCGCCGGCACCATCTTCTTCACAGGCGGAATCCTCGAAAACCTCAGCCTCGGCAAAGAACCAGAATGGTTCCTAATAATACCCTACTGCACGGAACCAGTCGCCGGCGCCTTCCTCGGCCTAACCCTCATGATAAGCGGCGTCGCCCTCATCGTCTTCGGCATAGCCGCAGGCATAAACTTTAGCAACAGCAGAGGATGGTACATGCAAGAACTCCAAAAAGCAAACTCAGGAGACGAACTTATGATGACCAACAAGAAACCAAACAAGACCAACCGCAGAAAGAAAAACGGCATCCCCTAGCACAAACCATTCTATCCGCCGGCAACCCCAAAACAAGAAAACAACCACTCGTTCTGACCGCCAAAACTTATTAGCCCATCACATGCATCTCTGAAAACGGACGCCGACCACGGACGGCCAAGCTTGAACTCCAAACAAACCTCAGCACTTGCACTCGCCACCCTAATTGCCTACGGAGCCGTCGCCGTAGCAACCGCACAGCTGGGCACGTCACAAGCCCACAAGTTCCTCCTCGCATTCTTCCCCCTGTTCGTGATACTGTCCGGCGTCGCGTTCCTTCACCAAAGCGGCCTCCGAATGGCACTCATCGGCCTCGCAACAACGATACTGCTAGCGGTCTTCCAGTTCAGCACCTCCCTGGAAGTCGCGCTTGGAGCCTCAGCCATCGGCTTCATAAAAAGCCTCGGCATCTCCGTCAGCGTCGCCGCAACCATGCTCATGATCTACCTCATGCAAGAAACCGGCACGCTCAAAACCGTCGCGAAAGTCATAAAACACCAAGTCGCCGGCGACGAAACCCGCGCACTGTACGTCGGGATAGGCTTCGGCTCATTCCTAAGCTCACTCGGCGTCGTCACCCCAGCCCTGTTCCCGCCGTTGCTCGTCGCAATGGGATTCAGCCCCACAGCATCAATCGCAATCGCCGTCCTCGGCTACGACCCAACCACAAGCTTCTCCCTCTTATCCATCCCGATAACCATACCAGCACAGATCGGCGGACTGAACCCCGTCGAAATGGCGTACAAGATCACGCTGTTCCTCCCACTAATCTCAATAGGCTTCGCCTTCGCCATCCTCTGGCTCACAGGCGGAAAACAAGCAATGCGACGAGGAGCAGCACCAGCCACAATCTCCGGCCTGACGCTGGCACTGGCGTGTCTGGGAACCGTCAGCCTAGACTACTTCACCGGCGTCGAATACATACCCCTCAGAATCGTCGGGGTCGTCGCCGGCATGTGCGCAATGGCGAGCGTCTTCGCCTACGAAAGGCTGAAACCACAACCAGCAAAACCCCCGAAAGACGAAGACTACCCGACGAGAAAACAGGTTCTACGAGCGTTCTCGCCGTGGATAATCCTCACGGCTTTCGCCGCAACAGTCAGCATACAGCAGGTAGACAGCTTCCTCCGCACGTTACCCGGCAACTCGGAAGTGATAACGGTGTTCACCAACCAGAAAATCGACCTCGACATCCTCTCGCAAATATACACGTGGATATTCGTCGCCATTCTCCTGTCACTCGCCACACTCAAACCGACACGCACGCAAGCCCGACGCGCCTTCACAACGTGGCTCAAAAGGTTCGCTGGGCCATTCCTAGCCTACAGCCTCTACTTCTGCATCGCCTTCGTCATGGCCTACTCGGCAATGGAACTCGTACAGGGCGCGGTCATGCCCTCACCGGCGTACAACACGTTCAACATGAACGTGGTCCTAGGCACAACACTGGCAACACTATTCGGCGCTGGCTACACGTTCGTCGCAGCCTCACTCGGCCTGTTCGGAGCCATAGTCGGCGGCTCAGAAACAAGCTCAAACGTGCTCTTCCTCAACATACAGCGCACAGCCACTGAAAAACTCGGACTGGACAGCACCGCGTTCATGACAGTCTACGGAAGCCACGCCGCCGCGGGCGGAATCGCAAGCGCCGTCACGCCCGCAAAGATCAACAACGCCGTCGTCACCATCGGCGAGACACACCGCACAGAATCTCTCATAATGCGAAAGCATTTAGCCGTCGCCGTGCTCCTCACCGCGGCAACTGGAATGCTGACTGGCGTGCTCGTGAGCCTCGGCATCTAAAACCGCAGGGCAAGCTCGCCTACTTTCCGCGCAAACACCGTGCGCATAAGCTTGTCCACGTCGCCAACAGACTCCTCAACATCCGGATCATAGGGAATCTCTCCGAGATACTTCAGCCCCAGCATGCGCACCTGATCCTGCACCCAACTGGACGGACGCATCTTCATGTTCTCAACGACGCCGACGACCGGACGGCCTAACTGCCTCAGCATGCCAGCCAGTTTCCGGACAGTCTCGAACGCCAACAGCGAAGGAGTCGTCACTATCAGAAACTCGAGGCTTGGCACAAGCCGCAGCAGATCCAGAGTGGCATCGCCTATTCCCGGAGGCATGTCCAGCACGAGCCAATCCAGCTTGCCCCACCGTGTGATGCACAAAAGCTCAATCAGAGCGTTGGAAACATCCACGCCACGCAACGGCGCCGCAAGATCCCCCGAATAGTACACCACCGACATATACCGCAAGCCATGCACGACAGGCGGAACCACGCCCTTCTCCTCAGTAGGCCGCTGACCGGCAGCCCCAAGTATCATGTGTGTCGACGGACTCGTGAAGTCCAAGTCGAAAAGACCAGCCACGCATCCCTTCTTGGCAAGCGTGAGCGCAAGCGTGGACGCAACCAGACTCTTTCCAACACCACCTTTCCCGCTGGAGACAGCAACCACCCGCCGGACTTCTTTCAGCCGATCGGCAATGACGCTCACTCTGGGGTCGGTCATGGCTATCTGGCTCCGGTGACGCTTTCAAGCCACACTCCGCGCCCCTCCACAAACTCAAAGTCGGGGCTGCCGCACCGTGGGCATCTGATGTAGCTGTGAGCAACCTCTGGAACAAAATGTATCGCCTCAGCAGCGTCAGCATCCAGCTTCTCCCGGCTGAAGCTCCACCTGCGGCCGCATGCTCTGCACCGCAGTCTAGCCTTGGCCGACCGTGTGACGAAGGCGGCGTGCTCAAGTCTGCCAGATTTGAGCTGTGACAGTGCAAACTCGAAAACTTCTGGCTCTATCTGCTGCAGTTCGCCGACGCGTATCATGACCTCGCTCACGCGCGTGAGTCCCTGTTCCTCAGCGACTTTCGAAGCAGCAGCGACGACTGCTTCAGCCAAAGCCCACTCGTGCATGTGCAGGCCTACCCACGCCGGACATTTAAGAGTTCCCGGCCTTAGGCTTCCATCTTCTCAGCAGCAGCGAGTTGCCAACAACCGTTATGTCGCTGACCACCATCGCAGCAGCCGCAAACTCGGGAGGCACAAATATCCCGAAAGAGGGATGAAGCACTCCGGCAGCAAGCGGAATCATCAGCAGATTGTAGAAGAACGCCCAAAACAGGTTCTGCTGTATCTTGCCCAACGTCCTCTTGCTCAGATCAATCGCAACCGCGACGTCACGCGGGTCGTTCCTGACCAGTACGATGTCGCCTGCCTCAACCGCAATGTCCGTGCCGCTTCCAACGGCTATTCCCACATCTGCCTGCTTGATGGCAGGAGCGTCGTTTATGCCGTCGCCGACCATGGCGACAAACCTGTCTTGGCCCTGAAGCCGCTTTATCTCTTCGACCTTCTGGGCGGGAACCACTTCGGCCAGCACGTCGTCAACGTCCAAATGCTTGCCAACGGCTTCGGCAGTCCTTTTCGTGTCGCCGGAAAGCATGATCACCCTCAAACCCTCGTTCTTGAGCGTCCGAACCGCCTGTTTGGAGTGTTCCTTGACAGTGTCAGAGACAGCCAGCAACCCCACGACCTTGCCTTCCACAGCCACGAGCAGCACGGTCTTGCCCTCCGCCTCCAACTTCTGCATGTCGCCTTCAACGTGGCCGATTGAGCTGTTGGAACTCCGCATCAGAACACGATTTCCAACAATGACGCACTTGCCCCGGTGCTTGGCAGAGACGCCGAAACCGGGCAACGCTTCAAACGAGCTTGGCTCAGCAACTCTGATTCCTTCCTTCTCCGCCCTCTTGAGGACGGCCTCCCCAATGGGATGTTCAGACCGCTTTTCGGCGACCGCCGCAAACTCTAAGACCTTCCTCGAATCCTCACCGACGACGTCTGTGACTTCAAGCTTGCCCTCCGTCAGCGTCCCAGTCTTGTCAAAGACTACCGTGTCAATGTTCTTCGCCACTTCGAGAACTGCGTTGTTCTTGATCAAGATGCCGCTTTCCGCGCCCTTGCTTACGCCTATCATTATGGCCGTGGGCGTGGCAATTCCGAGCGCACAGGGACATGCAATCGCAAGAACCGAGACAATCGAGACCAACGCGAGAGACGCGTTCCCGAACACAAAGTACCATACGAGGAAAGAGGCAACGCCGACCGCGATGACCGCGGGCACGAAGACGTTGACGACACGATCTGCCACGCGCTGGATCGGAGCCTTGCTTGCTTGAACTTCACGCACGAGCCGAACGATCTGCGCCAGCATAGTCTCGCGCCCGATCTTTTCCGCCTTGAACTTGAGTGTGCCTGTCCTGTTGATGGTGCCGCTGAAAACCTTCTGTCCAACGTTCTTCTCCACGGGCACAGACTCGCCAGTTATCATTGACTCGTCGATGAACGAGTGCCCCTCGACAACGTCTCCGTCAACCGGAATCCTCGAACCCGGCCGCACGATTATCACGTCGCTAACCTGAACCTCCTCAACCGGTATCTCCTTCTCTTCCGAATCGCGGATGACCGTGGCGGTCTTGGGTTGGAGGGCCATCAGTTTCTTGAGAGTCTCGCCTGTCCGCTCGACCGCCACCTCTTCAAGAAGCATGCCAAGCGTGATGGTCGTGATGACGACTGCTGAAGCCTCATAAAACGCCATGCCGTCCGCTGAGAAAAACGTGGAATAAAGCGAGTAGAAGTATGCCACCGAAGCGCTGAGAGCCACGAGCACGTTCATGTCGGCAAACCTGTTCCTCAGCGAGTTGTAGGCGCCAACGTAGAAGTGCCATCCCACGATGAACTGAACGGGAGTTGCCAGCGCAAGCAACACCAGATTCTTTTCTGCAAACGAAAAGAAGTACGTTATGACCACGATGGGAACTGAAAGCGCAAGACCGACGAAAAACAGCGAGAATTGTCTCCGCAGCTCTTGTCGGCGCCTCTCAGACGAGTCCGCCATGAACTCAACAGCCTCATAGCCGCCTCTCTTCACCGCAGCCCTGATCTTTTCCAGACTCACTTTGTCCGCGTCGAACTTCACTATGGCTTCCTTCAGGCTGAAGTTCACCTTTGCCTCCATGACGCCGTCTATCCTCTGGAGACCTGCCTCAATCCCCTCGGCGCACGCCGGACAGTGCATGCCGATTATTTGCAGAACAACTTCCTTCTGTTTCAACACGCATCAACCCAAAAAAGTGTGGCGTGATCACTCCTGCTCTACGCTATGGCGGCCAAAACGTGTTCCAGAAACAGATTCTCCGGAATCGCCCCGACAAACTCGACTTTGTCGTTGATGACCGTCTTCGGAACCCCCATGACGCCGTACTTCAAGGCCAGATAGTTGAACTCGCTCGCGTCCACAACGTCCACCCTGATCAGGCCGTTTTCAACCGCAAACTTGCACGCCGTGGCGGCGACCACAGAGCAGTAGGGGCAGGTCAACGTCACAAAAACCTGAATGTGCACCGACGCCTTAATGGCCTTCAGGTTTTCCTTCGTGTCTTCGCGAAGGTCCGTGGCACCTCTCGAAACGATTATCACAGCGTCAATCAACGTTCTAAGCTCGTAGCCGTACGGAAACCCGTAGAATCGCACCCCGTGGTCCTTCTCCCCGATTAAGGCTAACGCGGGAACCTTGTCGACGCCCAGTTCTCGCGCCTTGTCCGCGTCAGCAACAAAGTCATACACCTCCACGCTCAGCTTGTCGCTCAAAGCCGCAAGTTCGGTGGCGAGCTGGCGGGTTTCACCGCAGAACTGGCATTCTATCTGCTGGGTGAACATTACCATCTTGACCGGGTTTAGCAGCTTCTCCCCTAACTCGGCCTTGAGGTGCTCACGGTGCTCTTCAGGTATCAAGCTCATCCTATGCCTTGCCTTCGGGGCGCTAGCCCTTCAGTTTCTCCAATATCAGCGCCGGACAAATCCGTTTTGCTCCATTCATCCTCTCAAGCTTGTCGGATATGAACCTTGTGAGCTCTCTGCCGTCCTTCGTCCAGACTTCAGTGATAATCATGTGGTCGCCGCTTGAAGTCGCGACGCACTTCACTTCCTCGAACTCGCATAGACGTTGCGCTATCTCCAGCAGCTTCGTTGGCTCAGCGTCCACGCCCACGATCGCGACCGTGTTGATGCCCAGTCTGGATGGTTCGACCTTGACGGTGAACTTTCTTATCACGCCATTCCTCTGCAGAGCAGAAATGCGCTTTCTAACGGCTGACTCGCTCAAGCCAATAGTCTCCGCCATTTCAGTGCATGGCCTCCGGCCGTCCTCTTCGAGCATTTTGATGATTTTGAGGTCGGTCTTGTCTGGCTGCGACATGACTGTTCCTTCCGTTTTCCCTTGTTTCCGGTTCGATTTTCGTCCAGTTCTGGAAGAAAAATATATAAGAAAGTCTGAAATAAAAAATTTTTGTTCTGAAAAAAGGAAAATGTGGTGCGCAAAATGGAGAAGATCGAAGTCAAAAGCCCTTTGAGGTTGAACGAGGAGGTTCCCGATTTTGAGGCAACAACGACACAAGGCCCAATCAGACTTTCGGACTTCAAAGGAAAATGGGTCATCCTCTTCTCGCATCCGGCAGACTTCACCCCGGTGTGCACGACCGAATTCGCTGCTTTTGCAGAAATACACGAAGAACTCGTCAAGAGAAATGTTCAGCTAATCGGACTCAGCATAGACAGCGTCTACTCCCACATAGCATGGGTAAGAACCATAAAAGACAAGCTTGGAGTCGACATCCCATTTCCGGTGATCGCCGACCTTGACATGAAGGTCGCCACGCTCTTCGGCATGATACACCCCGCTGCAAGCACAACAGCGGCCGTACGCTGCGTCTTCTTCATAGACCCCGAAATGAAACTGAGAGCAATGGTGTACTACCCGCTGAACGTTGGAAGAAACATGAAGGAAATCCTGAGAGTCATTGACGCGCTGCAGACCGCCGACAAGTACAAGGTCGCCTTGCCCGCAAACTGGACGCCCGGCGAGAAGGTCATCGTGCCTCCGCCAGCCACGCAGGCAGACGCCGAGAAACGCGTCAGAGAAGGTTACGAGTGCGTAGACTGGTTCCTGTGCAAGAAGAAGCTCCCATGAACCCGGTGAGACAGCTTGACAAAATTGTACGCGAACGCGAAGCTTGTTGAGAACATGAGAATAGACGTGGACGACGGTCGGACTCATGCGCTATGCCTCGACCTTCCGTCAGGAACAGGAACAGATCGGGGGCCCTCTGCCCTTGAGCTCGCATTGATGAGCTACGCCGGATGCTACGCAACAATCTTCGCCATGACAGCCAAGAAGTCAAGAATTCCGCTCAAAGACCTGAAAGTGGCAGCGGAAGCCACAAAACCCGAAGCGGTTGGCACGATAACCGAAGTGAAGTTTGACGTCACAGTAAAGTCAGATGCGCCGACGGATCGCATCCAGAGAATCCACAAGCTCACGCTGCAAAGCTGCCCGGTCGGGAAAATCTTTGAGAAGGCAGGAGTGAAAGCGACCTACAACCTGAGAGCGGAAAAAGAATAGGCGAACCAGTGTTTTTCGCTTTCTTTCCTCTTTTTTGTTTCAGATTCATTTTTCTTTGTTCACGCCGGGAATGGACAGTTCAGCGTGGGACAGCCACCTGAATACTCTGGCGACGCGGAGACGAATTTGCCTTTTTCAGTTTTTATCTCGCCGATGTAGAGAACCTGTTCAGGCTTGCTTCCGTACCTGAAAACGGTCACGCCTTTACACTTCAGCTTCCAAGCAAGCGCATAGACTTTCCTCACGTCGTCGACAGTTGCCTCTGACGGAAAATTAACAGTCTTCGAAACTGCGTTGTCAGTGTGCCTCTGGAAAACAGCCTGCATGCGCACGTGCGCTTCAGGCGCAATGTCCAAGGCGGTTACAAACAGTCTCTTCACGCCGTCCGGGACGCGGTCCAAATGTTTGACGGAGCCGGTCCGTGCAATCTCCTCGAGAAGCTCGGCACTGTAGAAGCCTCTTTCCTTTGACATCAGCTCGAACAATGGGTTGGTTTCGAACAGTCTTGTGCCGCTGAGCACGTTTCGCATGAAGGACACCGCGAACAGCGGCTCAATCCCCGACGAGCAGCCTGCGATGATGCTGATCGTCCCCGTAGGCGCCACTGTTGTGACCGTCGAGTTTCTCATGGCGGAGTACTTGTCTTTCCAGATGCTTCCGTCAAAGTTCGGGAACGACCCGCGCTCCTCACCGAGCTCCACTGACTGCTTGTGCCCAACCTCGCGGATGAACTGCATGATCTTGTCCCCGATCTGCAGCGCCTCTTCAGAATCGTACTGAAGCCCCAGCTTGATGAGCATGTCCGCAAAGCCCATGACTCCCAAGCCGATTTTCCGGTTTGCCAAAGTTACCTCAGCCGTCTCCTTCAGAGGATACTTGTTCGCGTCGATGACGTTGTCCAAGAAGTGAACGGCATCGCGCACTGTCTGCTCCAGCTTTTCCCAGTCAACCTTCCCGTCCGACACCATTCTGGAAAGGTTCACCGAGCCCAGATTGCATGACTCGTACGGCAGGAGCGGCTGTTCCCCGCAGGGATTCGTCGACTCAATCCGCCCCACTTGCGGCGTCGGATTGTACCGGTTGACCTCGTCGATGAAGATGACTCCCGGGTCGCCGCTCATCCAAGCAGACTTCACAATATCCTCCCAGACACCCCGCGCTGATAGGCTGCGTGTTTTCTGCTTGTTTCGGGGATTCACAAGCGGATATTCCCCGTTCTCGTCGACAGCCTTCATGAACTCGTCCGTCGCCGCCACGGAAATGTTGAAGTTCGAGAGACGACCGGGCTCCTGCTTGGAACTTATGAACTCGAGAACATCCGGATGATCAACGCGCAGAACCGCCATCATCGCGCCCCGACGTTTCCCGCCGGCCTTTATGATTTCCGTCGCCGTGTCAAAAATCCTCATGAAACTGACCGGCCCCGACGCCACGCCCATCGTGGACTTGACGATGTCTCCTCTTGGTCTCAGCCGCGAAAAGTCGAATCCGACGCCGCCGCCGCTTTGCTCAATGAGGGCCATGTCCTTGGCCGACGTGAAGATGCCCTCAAGAGAATCTTCAACAGGCAGAACGAAGCACGCTGAAAGCTGACCAAGCTGGGTTCCAGCGTTGAACAGTGTGGGCGTGTTGGGAATAAACTCAAGTCGGGTCATCATCCCGTAGAATGTCTTCTCAAGCTCGTCGGGGTTCCCGCCGTACTTCTTGTCGGACGTTGCTATTGCCTTTGCGACGCGCGCGAACATCTGGGGGGGAGACTCGATTATCTGTTCACTTTCGTTCCGCAGAAGATATCTCTGCTTCAAGACTTCGAGCGCATTTACAGTCAGCTTCGGCTCCTCAATGTTCAGATTCGCCCTCAGCCTGCGTATTTCCAGCTTCTTCTCACGGTACGACTGATACGCGTCCCCAACTTTGGCATGGCCAGTCTGTCTCAGAACCTCTACGACGGCGTCCTGCGCGTCCTCAACCGACGGAATCTTCTCCGCGCCAAACCTCTCATCCAGAAGCTTGACCACCTCTTGCGTTACAGCTTCAGCCTTCTGGCCGTCTTCAAGCTCAACCGCGATGAAAGCCTTGTAGACCGCGTCTCGGATGTGTTTCGAGTCAAAATCGACGACTCTGCCGTCTCTCTTAGTTATCTTCCTAACAAGCATGTTCGGTCAACTAAGATGTGTTTGCGTAAAAAGATAAAGCTTGCTGGAAACCCGCAACGGTCATCCTCCCTCGGGCCGCAAGGCTGTCGAAGCCATTCCTAAAGCAGAGTTCAAGCTCATGAGAAGCTTGTCGTACCTTTGTGTCTTCTAGAAAAGACGTTGCCGTACTCAAGCAGATTCAAATACTACTTTGATCCACGACTTGCGAGTGAATCCCATTGCCAGAACTGCCCGAGATTGCAGTGATCGCCAGACAAATGGACCGGGAAACCCGAGGAAAATCGGTTTCTGAAGTTGAAGTTAGACAGCCGAAAAACCTCAACATCCCAGTTAAAGAGTTTACGGAGAGAATAAAAGGAAAACGAGTCAACAGCGTCTCAAGCCGCGGAAAGTGGCTCTTGACCAAGCTTGAACCGGACGAGTGGCTGCTGATAAACTTGGGAATGGGCGCTGAACTCGTCTACTTCGAGGACGGCCAGAAACTGCCGGAGAAGCACCATTTCAAGCTCGTTTTCTCGGACAAAACCGGTTTCACAGCCCATTTCTGGTGGTTTGGATACATACACTTGACGAGCGATGAGGAACTGCCCAAGCACAAGATGACGGCCAGTCTAGGCATGTCTCCGACCGACGAGGATTTTACACTGGAGAATTTCAGGAGAATGCTGCAGAACAAGAAGGTCGGCGTCAAAAGCTTCTTGCTCGACCAGAAGAACGTCGCGGGCATCGGCAACGTGTACGTTCAAGACATGCTCTTCAAGGCTAAGCTGCATCCTAACAAGAAGGTGTCAGCACTTTCAGACCAAGAAATCGGCAACCTGTACACTGCAATGAAGGAGAACTTGAACCGCAGCATCGAACTCGGCGGAACAGCCTACGAAGTCGACTTCTACGGAAAGAAGGGAAAGTACACGTCAGACAACTTTCTCGTCGCTTACAAGATGGGAAAACCGTGTCCTGTGTGTGGAGCGACGATTCAGAAGATAAAGACAGGAAGCACAGCGTCCTACATATGCCCTGAGTGCCAGAAACTGGCCTGAAGAAGCAGTTTCACGCGACTTAATGGCAGCGTCGCGCAAAGAAAAAGAGGAGAAAAGGAGATTTTTGCCTTCATCTTGCGGTGTGTGCTGATGCTCAGACCAGAGAGCGGAGTCTTTCCACGAGTTCCAGCCTCATCTTCTCGTCTGCTTGAATCTCTTTTCTGGCGGTTTTCCAGTCTGACGAACAGCGCCCGTAGCTGGCTTGCTCGCCTATGTACTTGTGGATTACTTCGTCGACCTTGTTCCGATTCTTGTCGTTCACTTCGACGCCGGCTTCCTTCAGAACGCTGTTGAACCATTTCCAGCAGGCCAACAAGACCACCCTCAAAAACTTGACACAGACAATAGACTGGTCCAGTGTTTATTTCTTTTTCTCCAGTCGTCGCACGTAGCGCTCAGCATATTTCTGGCAGCAGAAGACATATTCCCTGCCGCCTATCTGAGTCCTGTAGTCGGCGAAAACACACGGCTCAGACGGGATTTCGGCCTTGCAGTACTCGCATCTCACGAACTGCGTCCTCATTTCTTTGCTTCCTCCTTCGCTTTCTGTCTCTTGTGGTAGTCTTCTATGGCGGCATGCAGCGCGTCTGCCGCAAGGTTTGAACAGTGCATCTTGATCGGCGGTAGACCGCCCAGCGAGTCAGCCACGTTGGCCCGGGTGATCTTCATCGCTTCCTCAAGCGTCTTGCCCTTCGCCAGCTCAGTGATCATGCTGCTCGTGGCTATGGCGGAGCCGCAGCCGAAAGTCTTGAACTTGATGTCCTGTAAACGGCTGTCTTTGACTTTGATGTAGATGGTCATGAGGTCGCCGCACACCGGGTTCCCGACTGTTCCGACACCATCAGCGTCCGGAATTTCGCCCACGTTCCGTGGGTTCTTGAAGTGCTCCATGACCTTGTCGCTGTACACTTTCACCTCAGCTCCTCAGGCGTGAGAGGAGACATGGCTCTCAGCTTCTTGACAATTTCGGGCATTAGCCCCGCAACGTAGTCAACGTCCTCCTCGGTGTGTTCCTTTCCAAGCGTGAACATCAAAGATCCGTGCGCTTCCTCATGTTTCAGACCGATCGCCAGCAGCACATGCGAGGGCTCAAGCGTCTTCGCCGTGCATGCCGAGCCAGAGGACGCGGACACTCCCATCATGTCGAGGTTGAGCAGCATTGACTCGCCCTCTATGAAACTGTACCTCACAGACACGTTGTTGGGTAACCGCCGCGTGGGATGACCATTCAAGTACGAGTAGGGAATCGGCTCGAGCAGGCCTTTGATGAAGCGGTCTCTCAATCCCGTGAGACGTCCAGCTTCGGCTGACATTTCGTCATGGGCCAGTTCTGCAGCTTTGCCGAACCCCACGACTCCCGGCACATTCTCGGTTCCCGATCGAAGACCACGTTCCTGACCGCCACCATGAACCAGCGGCTCCAGACGAACACCGTCTTTAATGTAGAGCGCTGCGACGCCTTTCGGGCCGTACATGTCGTTCGAGGAAAGAGTGAGCAGGTCAATGTCCTCGTTTTGCACGTCGATGGGAATCTGGCCGCACGCGTCCGTCGCGTCGACATGCAAGTAAGCGTGTTTTTCATGGACAATTCTGCTGATTTCCGCTATTGGCTGTATCGTCCCGATCTCGCTGTTCGCGTAGACGATTGAAACAAGAACTGTCTTGCCCGTCATCTCGGCTCCGAGACGTTCAACATTGACGAGGCCGTGCTTGTCGACTGGCACGAAAGTGACGCCGAAGCCTCGGGTCTTCATGAACTTGCACGGGTTAAGCACGGACATGTGCTCGATGGTTGAAGTTGTGATGTGTGTCCCGCGGTCTTTGTTGCGTTGGGTGACGCCTTTGATGGCGAGATTGTTGCTTTCAGTTGCGCCTGAAGTAAAGATTATTGACTCCTTCTTCTCGGCGTTGATTAGGGCCGCGACTCGGGTTCTGGCTTCTTCCAATGCTTTTTTGGCTTCTTGACCGAAGACGTACAACGAGGACGGATTGCCGAAGGACTGTCTCATGTAGGGAAGCATCGTTTCCACCACGCGCGCATCCACTGGTCTGCCAGCCATGTGATCCATGTAAACGTGTCTGGCTGACGACATCATCGATCATCTCAGAAGCACAGAACGGCGTCCGCTTCGAGAGCCAAGTCGTTGAGCGTCGCGGCGCCGACGATTCTGGCTTCCTGCACGAATTCTCCACGTGGAATGCCCAGAAGGCTGCAGCTTTGTTCACACACGATCAGCTTGACTCCGGCTTTGACTGCTTGATCCATCACCTGCTGCAGCGACGGAAAATCGCCCATCTTTATTTTCTCAGCTGCTCCTTTCTTGACCAGTGTGACACCTTTTATGATGAAGTACACGGTCGCGTCAATGTTCATCATCGCCGCTGTCGTCGCAAGTATGAACGGCGCGTAGGAGCGCTCCGGAGCGTCGGCCCCGCTAGTCTGAACGTAGAGAATCTTCTTTTGTACACTCACATCCTTCACCTCTCACTTTTTCTTGTGCTACCTGACTTTCTTTATGCGAATGCGGATCACGGAGTCTTCTTTTTTCACGCTTAGTAGTTCCTGCTGCAAATGCTTGACGAGGCTGCGTATGTCTTCTTCAGCAGCTGGGTCGTCCGCGATGATCTCCAAAACCTCGCCGATCTTCATCTCGTCCAGTTCCGTTCGCGTCCTGAAAACCGGCTCAGGACAGTAGAGACCCAGACAGTCCAACGTCTTGTCAGGTTTGTCTGTCATAAAGTCTCCTCACTCTAATAATGCGGAAAGGGATAAATAAAAGACTTTTCCGCTGGGACGGGAAATACTCCTTGGACATGTCCAAATCGAAGCAGCTTGCGAGGTTCAGGAATCGATCTTGATTTTTCCGATGTCTTCGACGGCGATCCACGTGGTCATGTTGCCGAAACCCTTCTTGTCTATGTTGAAAGGCCGCACTGTCCGCGGGTTCCTGAGGAAAACTAGGATGCAGTACTTTCGATCCTTGAATCGATCGTAGAATTCGCCGATTCTTTCCTTCTCAATCCCGTCCTCGTCGCCATAACGCCGCAGAATCTCACGCACTCTCACCGGATTCAAGTCCGAAAACTGAATGACCTTCTCGACCTGTGCTCTCAGACTCACAGGTTCGCCGGAGTCCTTGAAGAAGACGGTTTCGCCTCGCCTAATCTTGTCCCATGGAGCCTGGCGACTTTTGTACCACCTAGACTCTATCGTCTTCTTCCCACCGAGGATCTTGCCAGTAAGACGCCAAGACTTCCGCATGATTGCCACGTGGTCCATGAACCCCAAGATTTATGGCTTGGACTTATAAAATGATGGGAAAGGAACAAGAAGCTACGGTGTGCTGGTGCCGGCGTCTTTGGCTAGGTGATCTTTATGGCCTGAACCGGGCATTGCGTCTCGCATGCAAGGCATTTTATGCAGTCTTGCTCTCTCGCAGGGTCAGACTTTTTGGTGGACGTTGGATGGCCGGGCGCTTCAGCCCAGTCGAACAGTGTCACCGGGCAGACTTCGATGCAGACGCCGTCGCCGCTGCAAGTGTCCCAGTCGACGGCCACGTTGGTTCCATGTATGCCAAGCTTCGCCGGAGGCTCAACCGGGCCCCAGACATTGTGACCTTGATGCTGTCCGACAACTTTTCGCTTCTTCTGAAAATCACTGTCTATCGGCAAAACACTTCTCACCGAATTAAAGACTTGAACTGCGACAGTATTAACCCTTACGATGCTGACCCGTGCAGACGGAGACTTGCCTGTCTCGGCGCCAAACAGCGAGACGACAACGGAACGAGGGGTACGTCCACGGATAGCAAGCGCATAAAGACCGGCCGGGCATTGTCGCATGCATGCCCTTTCAGATGAAACGGCAGCGGATGCGAAAAATTTAAGATCACCCAGCAACCACAATATAGTGCAAAGGAGAAACGGTTTATGGAGCAAACCAATTTTTACGCACTGCCAAGACTGCCCTACGACTATAAAGACCTTGAACCGTACATGTCCAAGGAGCAGCTGACCATACACCACGACAAGCATCATCAGGCATACATCAACGGCGCAAACGCGATACTCCAAAGGCTTGACAAAGCCAGAAAAGAAGCAGCCGAAATCGACGTCAAATCTGCACTGAAAGAACTCTCTTTCAACATTGGAGGCCACATCCTGCACTCCATGTTCTGGGAAAACATGGGACCGCCGCAGAAGAGCGGTGGAAAGCCGGCGGGTGTCCTGGGAGATGTTTTGCAGAAGGAGTTCGGAAGCTTCGAGAGATTCAAGAAGGAGTTTTCGCAGACTGCGGTGAGCGTCGAAGGCTCAGGCTGGGCAACATTGACTTTGTGCAAGCAGACCAAGAGACCGATAATAATGCAGGTTGAGAAGCACAACACGAACGTCTACCCAGCGTTCGCAATTCTGATGGTTCTGGACGTTTTCGAGCACGCATACTACATTGACTACAAGAATGACAGGGCAAAGTTTGTTGACAACTTCTGGAACATCGTCAACTGGAACGAGATAAACAGAAAACTGGAAGAACGGCTCAAATGATCGAACCACAAACCAGTCCGCCAAAGCCAGACAATTGCATGTCTGAGCCAGAATTCAGGTCAAACAGCAAAGCTGTCCAGACATCTGAAAGCCAAAAGCGCCACCCTCTTCTCCACTTTTTCTGTTAAAGAAAGAACGCAGCAAAGTCTCCGACCGCAACAGGACAAAACCATATACGACATTGTCAACCCATATTTCGAACGAGGTTCCTTTTTCATGGAAAAATTCGATGTTCTAGTCGTCGGTTCAGGCTCCGGCATGATCATAGTCGCAGACGCGGTTGCAGCCGGCCTCCGGACGGCCCTCGTCGAATCAGGGCCAATGGGCGGCACATGCCTCAACCGCGGATGCATACCTTCGAAAACGCTCATCTACCCAGCTGACGTCGCCGTCATGATAGGGGAGGCACATGCCTTAGGCATAGACGCCGAGATCCGTTCAGTCGACTTCGACAATATCATGGGCCGTATGCACGCGCTCGTGTCCGAGGACAGCCAGCGGCAAGCCAGATCCGTCGAGATGAACCCGAACGTCGCATGGTTCAAAGAGAACGGCGAGTTCGTCGCCGACTATACGCTCACGACAGGGGACCACACGGTCAAGGCTGACAGGGTGTTCATAGTTTCTGGCGCGAGGCCTTACATTCCGCCTCTGAAGGGAATAGAGGAAGTGAGCTACCTCACAAACGACACTGTTTTGAGTCTCGAAACGCCGCCCAAAAGCATGATAATCGTTGGAGGCGGATACATAGCCGTCGAGTACGGCCACTTCTTCTCCGCCATTGGAACTGACGTCTCAATACTGCAGCGTGGGCAGCGAGTTCTCCCAGAAGAAGAGCCTGAAATCTCGGAACTGCTTGAGCGGGAAATGGGGAAACGAATGCGCATTCTCACGAACTACGAGGCCGTTGAGGTCAAGCAAGACGGCGACACGAAGACCGTCACGGCCAGAAACCGTGTCAGCGGCGAGTTGAAGCAGTTCTCCGCAGAGAGCCTTCTGATCGCGGCTGGGCGAGTCCCAAATTCGGATATGCTAAAGCCGGAAAAGACAGGAGTAGAACTGGACAAGAGGGGCTACATAAAAGTCAACGAGTTCTTGGAAACGCGCAAGAATAATGTTTTTGCTCTCGGAGACGCGATTGGCAAGTACATGTTCAAGCATGTTGCAAACTATGAGGCTGAAGTCGCATGGCACAACGCGGTCCACGATCACAAGGTGAAAGTGGACTACTATGCTGCACCTCATGCTGTTTTCAGTCATCCTCAAGTCGCATCTGTCGGCCTCAAAGAACAGGAAGCACTGGAGCAGAACCAGAAGATTCTCGTGGGCAAAGCATACTACAAGGACACTGCACAGGGCGCCGCCATGGGCAGCGTTGAAGGCTTCGTCAAGGTCATCGTGAACAAGAATGATGGCAAGATTCTCGGCGCGCACATAATAGGGCCTTACGCTTCAATACTGATACAGGAAGTCATCAACGCGATGGCTGTCGGAGACCGAACTTTCCTCCCTATTGTGAGAGGCATGCACATCCACCCGTCAATCTCCGAGGTCGTCCAGAAGGCGTTCACCGAGTTGAGAGAACCACCTCATCGAGCCACTGAAACGGCGCGGCCCAAGACTGTCTAAATCGTTATATTAGGCGTTGGCAATAGGCTATTTGCGAAACGGCAGGTGATAACATGAAGATTGTCAAGATCGCCGGCGAAAGGAACAAGCACAAGGTTTTGTTGTACGCGATCAGCACATGTGCATGGTGCAAGATGACGAGGAAGTTTCTGGAAGACAACAAGGTCGAGTACGAATTCGTAGATGTGGATCTCTGCAGCGACAAGGACAAGGAGAAGATACACGAGAACATACGCGGCAAAGGAGGCGACTTGAGTTATCCGACGCTGATAGTTGACGACAAAATGCTCATCACGGGCTTCCACAAAGACAGAATCAAAGAGGCGCTTGAGATTTGACCACGCTCGAGCAAGTCCGTCGAAGGGCAGAGAGTGACGCCAGAACCTATGGCTACTATCTTCACCCTGACCCGAGCTTTCTCCAAGACCTTTTAGAAGGGCTCAAACAGAACGAAGAAAGATATGGCTACCCCTCTTGCCCGTGCAGACTGGCCTCGGGGACGTTTGAATACGACCGGGACATACTGTGTCCTTGCGATTACCGGGACCCCGATGTTGTGGAGTATGGGTGCTGCTACTGCGCACTTTTCGTGAGAAAAGACGTGTACGAGGGCAAAACCCTGATCTTCCCGATCCCGGAGCGCAGGCCAATAGAAAAACAGAACAGAGCCTACGGCGCCACCACGGAAATTGCTTCCGCAGAAAAGGCTCCTACGTCAGAAGTTGCGGCGGCGTCTGCCCAGACTTTGGTGAAAAAGAAGTTGTGGTACTGCAAACAGTGCGGCTACGTGGTGTTCCGCGAAGATCCGCCCTACATTTGTCCTATCTGCAAGGCGAAGAGGGAAATGTTCGCTGAAATTGTGATTGGCGTGGACCTGCAAGGGTAGCAGACAGAACTGGCTAACGCGTGATTTCTACCGCGATCTTCCTCCATTCTTTCTTTATTCCCCGCAGAGACGTCACAGCACCCACAACTGTGCCGCCCAAGATTTTGGCTACAAACTCGTTGAGGTCTACTTCTTCACCGTCAACGTTCAGCTTAACGTCCAATCATGGTCACCCCGTGACTACGATGCTGGCGTGCAGGTAAAAAGTCTTCTGCAAACCTTTTTTAGCCGAAGAAAACTCGTAGAAAGTGGCGAACACGAATGAGGAAAGAACCGTCTGAGGTTGGCTTTGACAGAAGGGCCCAAGCGTTGATGGTGATTGAGCTTTTGGAGAAAGAGTACCCCACGGCCAAGACGGCGCTGAAGCATGCAAACCCTCTTGAGCTTCTCGTTGCCACGATACTCTCGGCCCAGGTCACCGACGAGAGAGTAAACATCGTCACCAAATCGCTGTTCAAAAAGTACAGAAGCGCCAAGGACTATGCAAACGCCGACTTAAAGAGTCTCGAACAGGACATACGGTCAACGGGCTTCTACAGGAACAAGGCCAGAAACATCAAGAAGATGGCGCAGATGCTCGTCGACAGGTTTGACTCGCAGGTTCCCAACAAAATGGACGAAATTCTTGAGTTGCCCGGCGTCGCACGCAAGACAGCTAACATTGTTCTTTCAAACGCCTACGGCGTCGTCGAAGGAATAGCAGTGGACACGCACGTGCGAAGAGTCTCGAAGAGACTGGGTCTCACAGAAAACGAAGACCCGAACAAGATCGAGAAGGACCTGATGCAGGTAGTTCCCCGCGACGACTGGATGAGAATCACGGACCTGCTGATATCTCTGGGCAGAAACGTGTGCTTCGCGGGAAAGCCAAACTGCAAAGGCTGCGTGCTCAACAAGATATGCCCTTCAGCCTTCAAGTTCAGCTAAGGCCAGATGCTAACCCGCACAAACGCAAATCGCACCATGACACTGCCGAACGCAAGACGTGCGCAGACGCCCGCTTTGAGAAAAGCATAACTTAGTGCAGAACTGTACATTTAGGAGTGATCTTACTTGTGCGCACATTCTGATCGTGGCCCAAAGATCGCCATAATCGGCGCCGGATTCGTTGGAACCACTTTTGCATATTCTCTCCTGATTCATGGTCTGGCCTCGGAAATAGTGATAGTGGACATCGATAAGGAAAGGGCCGAAGGCGAAGTCATGGACCTGAACCACGGGATCCCATTTGCCCACCCGGCGAGAATATGGTCAGGCGACTATGCGGACTGCAAAGACGCTGACATCGTCGTAGTCTCGGCGGACAGAGGACAGAAGATACAGCAGTCGAGACTGGAACTGGCCGGAAGCAATCTTGAAATGTTCAGACAGATAATACCCAACATCACCAAGCACAGCAGAGACTGCATTCTCTTGGTCGTGACGAACCCGTTGGACGTGATGACCTACGCGGCTCTGAAGTTGTCCGGCTTCCCAAGAAACAGAGTCATAGGGTCAGGAACTGCCCTAGACACGGCGAGACTGCGCTATCTTCTCGGCGAGCATTTGCGGGTGGACCCAAGAAACGTCCACGCATACATCATCGGCGAACACGGCGACAGCGAGGTGCCCGTGTGGAGCCTCGCAAACGTCGCAGGAATGAGGCTGAAGGACTACTGCCCTCTGTGCAGAACCCCCTACCACCCAGAAGAGTTTAACGACCTGTTTCTGAAAGTGCGAAACGCCGGATACGAGATCATAAGACGCAAGGGAAGAACGTACTACGCGGTGGCATTGGCATTGACGAAGATTGTGGAATGCATACTCCGAGACGAGAACGCCGTCTTGACTGTCTCCTGTTTCCTCGAAAACTACCACGGCGTAAGCGACATATGTCTAAGTGTGCCCACAATCCTCAACCGAACCGGCGTGAGAGACATCATCCTTCTTCCACTCGACGAGAATGAAGTCAGCGAATTTCAGAAGTCAGCGTCAATAATCAAGAACGTCGCAAAATCGCTTGGACTCTAGGCACGTATGCCAAGGACAAACCGAGCAGTTGGAAGTCTGGGAAGGCGAGAAAACATTAAATACAGTCTGCCCAACTATTCTGATATCGAAAGATCGTTTTGAGGCAGATATTATGCCTGAAAAAGAATTCTTGAAGAACATTCTGGTGGCGGTGGACGACTCCGCCTCAAGCCTGATGGCATTGGAGACAGCCGCCGCGATAGCAAAATACACGGATGCAACAGTGAACGTTTTGCACGTCGTCCCCCATGCTCTGTACCAATGGGGAGAAAGACTCTACTCGATTACCGGCAACGTGAGCGAGGAGATCCTCGCGAAGATCGAACAAGACGGTGAAAGAATAGTGAACGGCGCCGTCGCTCTCTTCAATGAGGAAGGCGTGAAGGTGAACACCGACACGCTCAGAGGGGATGACCCGGCAGAGGGCATTCTGGAACACTCGCAAGGCAACTGCGACCTGATTGTGATGGGGGCGCATGGAGAAAACGAGAAAGACCCCCACGCGCTCGGAAGCACAACCAAGAAGGTGATGACACACACCCAATGTCCGGTGCTAATCGTCAAAGCAGTGACGCCGGCCAAGAGGCTTCTCATTTGCACTGACGGCTCAGACGAGTCAATCAGAGCAGCCAAGTACGGCGCCAGACTCGCTGAAAAAGCTCATTCAGGCGTAACCGTGCTCCACGTTCAGGATCAGCAACTATACAAGGCTTCGCCGGACATCTCACAGAAGCTGGGAAAGAGAATTCTTTCAGACACGCTCTCGTCCTTGAACTGGGAAGGGACGAAACTTGAGGAGAGACTTGAGGTTGGAGTTCCCTCCGACGTCATCGTTGACGTCGCCCGGAAAGAAGGACACGACTTGATTGTTCTTGGAAAAAGAGGGATGGGAAGGGTCAGACGATTCATCCTTGGAAGCGTTAGCGATGATGTGGGCAACAAGGCCAAATGCTCTGTACTGATTGTCCCTGCCCGAAGAGAGTTAGGCGAGCACACGGAAATTGTCTAGACATGGGTGGGTGAGTGGCGGAATCATGAACAAGCCAATGGTCGTCCTTGGCTTCGCAGGAAGCCTCCGCAAGAAATCCTATAATAAGGCACTCCTCGCAGTAGCGGCCGAGCTCGCGCCGAAAGACATGAAACTTGAAATCTTCGACCTCGACGGCGTTCCACCGTTTAACCAAGACCTCGAAAACCAGCCTCCGGCCAAAGTCAGGGAGTTGAAGGAGAAAATCAGGAGCGCAGACGCAATACTGATAGCGACACCAGAATACAACTACTCAGTGCCCGGTGTTCTCAAAAACGCGATTGACTGGGCCTCACGACCCTACGGAGACAACGCGTTCGATGGCAAACCAGTGGCAGTGATGGGAGCGTCAATTGGAATGTTGGGAACGGCGAGGGCCCAGTATCACCTGCGACAGAGTTTCATAACGCTCAACATGTATCCTCTCAACGACCCAGAAGTCATGGTGACATATGCACATAAGAAGATCGACGAAGACGGAAGACTGAAGGACGAGGAGACTCGGAAACTGATCGCCGAGCTGCTTCAAAACCTCGTCACATGGACTGAGAAACTGGGTGACAAGTAGACTTCACTTCCCTGTCGCAGTCTTCAGGCCGGCCTGGAAACATTCTCACACTATGTACGAGGGCCTAAGTTCAGTGCTCTGCCTCAAGCATTGCTTGTATCGGCCGAGCATGTCGTCAAAGGATTTGGCTAGGACTTCTTCAGGAAGAAGACCGACTATCTGGCCGACCGGTCTTCCACTGCAGGTGAACATCAGCGTCGGCGTACTCATTACGCCAAAGTTCTCGGCCGTTTCTCGGTTGAACTCGTCCACAAGGACGTTGAGTTTGACGAACTTTATCTTTCCCTCGTATTTTTCTGCAAGTTCTTCAATGATCGGGCTCAGTCTTAGACAGTAGGGGCACTGTTCGTGCCAGAAGTAGACAACCGTCAAGGTATCGGACTTGGAGACTTCCTGCTCCCAGTTGCCAGCATCAACTTCGGAAACGTAGCTCATGACTGTCACAAGCTACCTGCATGAAAGAAGCCTCATATTAGCTATTCGCCGACAGCCGACTGAACATCCTGAGTGCAGACTGCACTGGAGCTTAATGATGGCGCCGAGTTCTGAGGCGCTGGATAAAGTAGGACAGTATCGTGATGGCGCCGATTGACGTGAGAATGGTTGAAAATGCAAGCACTGCGACGTCGCTGGTCTCAATTACGAGCGCCATGGAGATTGCGACGAGGAAAACGCCGATGTAGAGACTCGCGTTTTTGCCGGTGAATTCGCCCAGCTCGGCACGTATGACGCGAGAGTAGTTCTTGAGCAGAATCCCGGCTGACGTCAGAGCCACGAAGGCTATGACTATTGTGTACGTGATCTCCGTCCAGTAGTCAGTCAATGTGAGCAAGAGCCCTGCTTCGTCTCCGATGATCCCGCCTCCTGCACCAAACAGAATCGCCGCCAGCCTCTCGATGCGTGGGTCATTGTAGCTTATGCCAAGCCAGCCGCCGATCGCGAGCATTGCTAGGCCATACCAGAAATGGTGGATGTGCACGTCTCCCGCCATCAAGATTACCTGCGGGTTGAAGATCGTGAAAGTGCGTGCGAAGATGAATGATGCGACGAACGAGATCAAAGCCAGAATTGAAAGGTTTGGCCTGTTCTGCAAAGCGCCCCCACTCGAAGACTCTTCAGCCATCCTTCTCCATCCTATCTTGCGCAAATGCGTAAGAAGGTGAAGGAAGAGCATTTATCGTTTGCCTTGACAGCCGAACGGCAGGATAAATTGTCCCTAGAAGGACTTGAACCTGTCTCTGCCTGCGCTGCATATCGGACACTTCGCGGGCGCATCACCCTCGACGGTGTAGCCGCAGACAGTGCACACCTGAACAGTGCCCAGCTCAAGGTCTTTTCCTTGGTCGACCACGTTTTTTGCTTTCCTGTAAAGCTCAGCATGCTTTTTCTCAGCTTCGAGCGCCCAAGTGAAACTGGTCTCAGCCGCTTTCTCTCCTTGAAACTGAGCAACAGTCTTGTATGCGGGGTACATTTCTTCAATCTCGAAAGTTTCGCCGTCGATTCCTGCCTTAAGATCCTCGGAAGTGGTTCTGGCCCCGAAGAGGGCGGCTGACACTGTCTCAGCTGCGCCCTTGGCAGTGATGTTGCGGTAATGGTTCCCTGCATGTACCCTCTCAGCGAAAGATATCGCGCCAAAAAGTCTGCCCACGTTTGGAAAACCTGTTTTCTCCGCTCGTTCAGAGAATATCTTGTATCGCACGTGCGCTTGGCTTTCGCCGGCAAACGCGCTGCGGAGGTTTGTCTGCGTCATTTCCCCGGTCATGTTACATCCTCAACTATAGAGATTGAAGCAGTCATATCTTCTTATCGGCATCTCTCTTTGGGCAGGTGTTGGTGGCCGGCATCGCAGATCCAAACGCTTCATGGCATGACGCTGAGAGTCGCCTCGAACGACTCCTCGAAACCTCTTCGGAACGCGACAATCTTCACGTGGTCGCCAACCTTCCTCTTGTGAATCTGGCCCAGCAGGTCCTCGATGCGCTTGATTGGCGCACTGTCCATTCTCAGGATTATGTCGCCCATTATCAGTCCGGCGCGTTGGGCGGGGCTTCCGTCGGCGACCTTCGTCACGAAGACTCCTTTGTCAACTGGCAACCCGTAGTAACGTGATATGTCTTCAGACAATGTCAGACCAACGATGCCCAGCCAAGGCCGGGTGGAGACTCCTTTTCCGATCACCTCGCTTGTGCATTCTTTCGCCGAGTTTATCGGGATGGCGAATCCTATTCCTTGGGCATAGGGTATTATTGCCGTGTTTATCGCTATCACGTTTCCTTCGAGGTCAACCAAGGGTCCGCCACTGTTCCCTGGGTTTATGGCGGCGTCGGTTTGTACAAGGTTCTCTACCAGGCCTCTTTGAGCTTCAATTGTCCTGTTGGTGGCGCTTATCACCCCGGAAGTCACGGTCGGCCCACCTGCAAGCCCAAACGGGTTTCCGATGGCATACACCCGCTGTCCCACTCTGAGCTTGTCCGAATCGCCGAACGAGGCTGCCGGCAACCCGGCTTTCTTGACTTTGACGACCGCCGTGTCGTGCACGGCGCAGGCGCCCGCGATTGTCCCTTCGAGAATTTCGCCGTTCCACAAGGTCACCGCGATCTTTTCGGCTCCGCCTACGACGTGGTTGTTGGTCAGTATGTATCCTTTGGAGTCGATTATGGTTCCTGAACCCATGCCCTCAATGGGGATGGCTTGGTAGAACATTCTGTGGACGAGTTTGATCGTGCTGATGTTAACGACGCTTTTGCTTACCTTTTCAAGTATGTCGAGAACGTCCTTTTCGTCAAATGAAGACATTGTTCTCCTCTCCGTTAAGGACGGAGTTGCGGATTGTTACAGAAGGAGCATTCTTCTATTTTGATCTTTGGGTCTGACCGCTGGCAGAGCTTGCACATGAGGCTTGATCGTCGCACGATCATGCATGTTTGGCAGAAGAACTGCATGAACTCGTCCCGCTGAAACTGTTGGCTCTGCAGGAGGTTGACCATGTTGAGGATTAGAGGGTGGATGGCTTCTATTTCGTCGATTCTTATTGCTTGTCCTCTGAGTCCATGTGTGTATCTGCTCACGGCGGACTGGGAGATGCCGAGGATTTCGGCTATTTCTTCCTGGCGGAGGTTGTGGTTTTGATGCAGCTCTTGTGCGAGCAGCGCCTTTATGGCTGGTACGACGGATTTTACTGCGACTTCGCATGGAACTATCAAGGAGGTTGTTCACCAGTCGAGTTAGTTGCTCGGGAAAGATATATAAGTATGTCGTATGTCATCTATTTTATGACGTATGTCATGAGCGGGTGCAAACTCCCAGATCGGTTTTGAGAAACTCCCTTTCTCCCCCTGCTCATGACATACATAAAGCGTGTCAAAGCAAATGCGGAAAACGAGTCGCGCCAACCCATCACGGGAGTCAGAAGAGCAAACGGAAATGGAAAAACTGGCGCATAGCCTTAGAAAGGCCTGTGGAGAATGCAACTCGATAACTCCCGTGACGTGTATCACCGACTGCAGAACATGGAAACTGAAAAACCAGCTGAGAAGACTCTACGAGAAAACCAGAAGCCAAAACTACATGATGGAGCTGCTGAACGCTTTGAAGAACGAGAGACGCATACAAATACTGAAGTCGCTCACCGGAGAAACAGCGTCCTCAGCACGTCTTCAAAAGAGACTGGCGGAACTGGGCTACCATCATGGCCAGCAGACGATACTTGAAGAATACCTGAATCCTCTGGTCAAAGTGGGACTGGTGGAAGAGGATCAAAACCATTTCCACGCCACAGTGTTCGGGCGAAGAATAGACAGGCTTGTGACCGCTCTTCCTGAAATGGCGAACATGTTTCCACCCCATTCCGAATGCCATGAAGAAACCACGCTAGTAACACTTGAAAGCGTCTCCAAGACCTACGCAGATCTGAGAAAAATGATCATGCCCAAAAGCCTCACACGTGCTCTCAAGCGACTACAGACGGAAGGCCTCGCCGAGAAGAGTAACGAAAAGGATCATGTTTTCTTCTTTAGGACAAGGAGAAACCCGGGCACGTCGTATCTTTCGCCTACGGAGAAGAGGACTTACGAGAACATCGCCGCTGAGGGAATCGCAGCGCGCAAACTCGCACAGAAAGCCGGAATTTCGCTTAGAAGAACATACGAGTATCTCAGGAAGCTGAAAGGGAAGAAACTGGTCTTCATTAGAAAAAAACCAGTCACATACGGTCTGACTGCGAAAGGGGTGCAGGTGGCGAGACTGCTGGCGAAAATTCGCGAGGCAGTAACGGAAGCTGTTGCCGCGACAGCCTTGATTCTCAGAGACAAAGACGAAACCGAACTGCGATCACTGGGCACTGCCGAGCACAAAAGAAGCAAGAAACAGAAGGAAGCCACGTCGTTCACGGCGATCGATTTCACAGAGAGAAGTCAGGTAGCCCCCGGCCACTGAACGAAAGGCAGGCCAAGAGAGCAAGAAGCCTCCAGTTCAGAGCAAATTCGAAAATTGCCGATGCTGAGAACAGAAAAACTTAAGGAAAACCAAGCCTAAGTACTCATCATCCAATTCCTTCTGGAACAATGAGAGTGAATGACATTGCGGGTCAGCATAGTCTCTCTGACGTGCTGTGCTGGATGCGTTTCTTCCCTTCTCAACGCCGGCGAACTCCTGTCAGAAAGTCTGTTCAAAGACTTCGACATAGTCTACTCGCCCACGTTCGTAGACCTCCAAGAAATTCCGAACGTGGACCTGTCAATAGTCGAAGGCGGAGTCCGCACGCGGGAAGACGAGAATCTCATCCGAGAAGTGCGGGCCAAGTCGCAAACGGTAGTCGCACTGGGCATCTGCGCAACTCATGGTGGCGTCACAAGTCTAGGCAATGTGATGTCGGTGAAGGAGCTTCTGGAGAAGGAGCATCCCGTGTCGGAGACAGCCAGAATCCCTGAACTCGAAGACCTTATGTATCCGATATGCAACTTCGTCGACATCGACTTCTACATTCCAGGCTGTCCCCCGATGCCTCTTCTGATAGTGCATACTCTGAAGAGCATAGCAAGTGGTAAGCAGCCCATGCGCCACCAGAGTGTTGTCTGCATAGAGTGCCACCGGAAGATAGTTCCCGCGAAACTCGACCACCTCTATGGAGTGTACGAGAAGGAAGCAGATCCGATACTCTGCCTAGTCAGCCAGGGATTTGTCTGTCTAGGTTCATTAACGAGAGACGGCTGCGGCGCTCCATGCTCGAGAGCGGGTTTCACGTGTTTCGGCTGCAGGGGGCCGCCTGACTCGATGATGTACAGGTCGAGGGACATGTACGCTTTGCTCGTGCAGGTCATATCCGCCAGAACTGGGATCGCAGCTGAAAGGATCAGGGAAGAGCTTTACCGCAACCCGTTCATATTTCACACTTTTATCTTCTCAAAGTTTGAGCGTTCAAGGGCACGGGAGAGGGTGATTTGAGCGGCAAGCGTGAGATTACCATATCGCCCACCACGAGAATCGAAGGCCACGGCAAGGTGACCATCGTGCTTGACGATCAAGGCAATGTCACTGACGCGCACTTCTACGCCACGGAGATTCGGGGGTTCGACTACTTCCTGAAGGGAATGGAGGCTGACAGGCTTCCGTTCATAATTTCGAGAATATGTGGCGTGTGCTCGACGGCTCACATAATGGCGGCCGTGGAGGCGATAGAGAGCATCTACGGGGCTGAGCTGACTGACACCGCCAGGAAGCTTCGCGAACTGCTGATGATGGGGCAGACGGTAGCAAACCATTCTTTGGTCATATTCTTTTTGACGTTGCCGGATTTCTGGTTTCCGCTGGATGAGGATCCGTCGAAGAGGAACATTTTCCAGATTATGCGAGAAAACCCCGAGGTTGGCAGAACTGCCATTGCTCTGAGGAGTTTTGGCTCACGTCTTTTGGATGTTATAGGCAAACGTGAGGTTCACATCTTCTCGGTGGTGCCCGGAGGACTGATCAACCCTCTCAAGACGCAGGAGCGGGAGGCCCTTCTTAGGATGGCCAAGGAATCTGTTTATATCGCGAAACAAGCCTTGGATCGGGGAAAGGAGCTTTTCGAGAAGAACTGGGACGAGTTCAAGAAGGCCGGCCACCACAAGACGTACTACATGGCGCTGACAAAAGACGACTGCGTAGACTTCTACAGCGGAAAGGTGCGTGTCGTTGACCCTGAAGGAAATGTCGCAGCCGAGTTTGCGGCGGCCGACTACATGCAGCATCTTGAGGAAAAAATCTACGCTTGGACCTATGCAAAGTTTGCTTATTTGAAAGCTTTGGGATGGCCGAAAGGCATAGTCCAAGTCGGCTCAACGGCAAGAGCAAACGTGAACAGCGGAACGACCACGCCGCTTGCGGACGCTGAGTTGAAGGAGTTTAAGAAGAGGTTTGGGAGCCCGGCTCACGCAACTCTGCTCTTTGACTACGCACGCCTCATCGACCTGATGTACGCTTGCGAACGTGCATGTCAACTGCTGGAGGACGAGAGCATAACCAACACGGACACACGCGTCAGAGTCTACCCCAAAGCGGGAGTCGGGACGGGCGTGGTTGAAGCTCCGCGTGGGACTCTTGCCCACCAGTACACGCTGCGCAGCGATGGAAAGCTGGAGAAGATGAAGCTGATCATTCCGACGCAGGTGAACAACGAAGCGATAAACCTGAACGTCAGAGAAGCAGCGACAGCGTTCATCCAAAAAGGCACGGTTCAGCCGGGGCTTCTGAACAGGATTGAGATGGTGATTCGCGCTTATGACCCGTGCATCAAATGCGCTGCGAGAGAAGTTGGACAGGGCTTGCGGGTGGAGATAAGAAGCGAGGGCGGCGAACTACTGGAGGTCTTGTAGGAAGGCTTCAGGTGGTTATGTCTATGGCTTGGCTCGGGCAGTTGACTTGACACGTTCTGCACATGATGCAGTTTTCGGCATGTGCGACCAGCGGCTTCTCAGATGGGCGATAGCGGAAAACTGAAGTCGGACAAAGCTCGACGCACATTTTTTCTTTCTCTCGGATGCACTTGGCGTCGTCAACGGCTATCTTGACCATGGTTCCGCCTTCATTGAATAGGACTTCGGGGAATTATCAAGCATTTCGTGAATGAAGCATTCTTGCCTTGATTCGATCTTTCATTACTTTCACTCTAAAGTATCGCAGTGCATCAAGTGGAAAGAGAAATGTCTTCGGTAGAGTTTCAAGTCTTTTTGATATAGGGATTTCGTCATACATCGATATTTCGGTTTCACAAAACCAATGTCGCAATACAGTGAAGGGCGTTCTTACCGTATTGCGCTTCAACCAACTCAAAATATCGTTCAGACCGAACTTTCCTTTGGCAACATCTATAGTAAAGTCATCAGCATCTCTCGGAATAACCAACTTATACCCATTCCAGTGCAAATAGAAATTTGTGGCCAACAGTGCGGCTCTTTTATTGCCATCTACGAAAGGGTGAAAGTTGATTATGGAATGCATAAGTACGGCTGCCCGCTGTAATATGTGTGGATAGATGGATTTTCCAAGAATTGTTGTCTTACTTCTTGCGACACAAACACTAAGCATACCTTCATCATAATCAGTAACTATTGGAAAACCAGAAATTATGGGGCGGTCTGTATCGCTGTAGATTTTGATTAGAATATCGTAGAGCGTCTTAAGCCAATCTTCGTCAATCGGTACTTCCATAGGAAAAAGAAGCGTAGTTTAGGGCTATTAGCTTTTAGCTAACTTGTCAAAGACTTTTTGGTTCTGCTTGATTATGCGTTCCACTGACTCTTTCAACTGTGCTTTGCCGCTTTCAGTCTTTACATCAGTGCAGAACAGATTGGCCATTCTCTTCCTTCCTGTTTTACCCATAATATTCACAACCATTATATAATCTTAATTCCAGAAGTCTGCCTTCTGGTTAATAGGTTACGAAGTGCAGTTCCATATACTAAATTCACATTGGGATATTTAGACGTAGTTGTCGATTGTCAACATGTTATCCTTAGCATCCTGTCAACTCTTTGAGAAATTTGATGAATATCCAAGGTTCAGGGACCTGTCTGTGACCAAATCGGTTGGAGCCATCTTCAAAAAAGGCGTAAAGTGCGTCGGACAACGCAACTTCGAATCGAAAGCGGCTTCTCAGAAACTTTAATTTGCGGGCGGCAACCTATCTAGGTTGAAGGAGAAAAAGTGGGAAAACCGCCAAACTATTACCTGGCAAGATTCAACCGGCTGTTGATGTGGCCCACCCTCGTCCTGTTCGTCGCGTTCGTCATCGTCGGATACGGCATCACGAAGCCGGAAATAGTCAATGCGCTCACCGGCGGCGTCCTGACTCGAAGCGTGTCAATATATCTCCACACGGTCTTGACTGCGCCTGTGTTGATACTGATAATGGTCCACGTCTTGATCGACGTGAAACTCGCTTTGGATCGGCGTGGCGTCGGTTATGGCAGGCTCGCGGACGCGCTGCTGATCGCGCTTGGAATCATCACGTCAGCCGTGATTGTGCTGTTGCAGGTTTTGATCTGAAAGAGTTGGAGAATAATGCCGAAGATAGGCAGGTTTACGGCCTTGGCCTTCGCTACCGCGCTGCTGCTCGCAGCCGTCTACGAGCAAGCTGCAATGTCAGCAGATTTGCAGGAGCAAGATCAAATCAGGATATTCGGGCTGGTGGAAAGGCCCTTGACGCTGAGCCGTGCTGAAATGCTTTCGATGCCGACAGCCTCGGAAACGGCAAACCTGCTTTGCATTATTCCCGGACCGAACGTGACGTACACTTGGACGGGAGTCCCGCTGTTTCATCTGTTGACGCTCGCAGGAGTCAAGCCCTCGGCCTTCAAGGTCGCTTTCAGAGCTTCCGACGGCTTCTCCGCCGACTTGCTCGTTGAAGAAGCTTTGAGGCCGACGACGCTTGTCGGGCTTGGAGTGAACGGAGGCGGCTTGCCTAACATAAACGGGATAAGCGGACTGTTCAGAATGGTCGTTCCATGCAAGTACGGCTACAAGTGGGTAGGCAACCTGAAAGAGATAGAGGTTGTCGACTACGACTACAAGGGAACCTATGAGAGCAGCGGCTTCTCCGACCAAGCGGACATAATCGACTGCCCACAGCCCTCACTGAACCCACCGGTCCAAGCCTTTGGCGTGCGGTTTGGCAACCGCACCTTCGAAATTGACGCGTTCACAAACGCCACGATCACGGACTTCGAGTTCGACCAGACACAGAAAGAGGCAAGATTGAACGTGACCGTGCCCCAAGGCGCGAAGGGCTTCATTGACCTGATCATCCCGCAGAGCCTTCTGATAGGCCCGTTTTCGGCGTTCTCGAACCAGACGTCAGTCGAGCTTCTGGAGGCAAACGTCACCGAACGCACGTACATGTATGCGAGTCTGACCGAGGGAAATCAGACGGTTCGGTTTGTCGGAGCAGAATTCTCCGGACTCTTCCCCACGATAGTAGTTGAATATAATCGGCAAGTGCATGTCGGCGAAGTTGTGGCTTTCGACGCAAGCGGATCCATGGACGATGGAGAGATAGTGTCCTATGAATGGGGGTTTGGCGACGGCGCAACAGGAAGCGGACCAGCAGTTACACATGCATACACCAAGGATGGAGACTACACGGCGACGCTCAACGTGACCGACAACGACGGCCTCAGCAGACTAGCCACCTTTCTGGTGCAAGTGAGGACACCGCCAGAGTACGTGGTCGCGCTTCAAGTTTTGACGGCGGCAGCAATCGTGATTTCGACGATGCTAGCAATCATCGCGCTAGCATCAAAGAAGAAGCCAATGCCGGAAAAGAACATGGACACAGGTGAACAAGCCTCTGGAAACGAGAGCATGCAGTGAACGTGGCTGGAGAAAGCTTCACCGTTTGGCTGCTTCTCTCCGCACCTTGCCCACGTACTTCTGCGGGTTCTCCTTGAATCTTTCTTCGCAGTTGTTTGAGCAGAAGTAGACCTTCTGTCCTTCAAACTCGATTACATGGGTCGCTGATGCCAGTTCGATTTCCATCCCGCACACTGGATCGATGACCGTCTGCTTCTTCTCCACTGATCCACCTCCTTTTGGCCCGTATTTTCGGAGCGTCTGAGCGTTCAGCGCAACTATGACAGTGCTCAGCGACATGAGAATGGCGCCTGCCGCTGGGTTCAGGACAACGCCGAAGCCGCTCAGGACGCCGGCTGCGAGGGGAATGGCAACTATGTTGTAGCCGGTAGCCCACCACAGGTTTTGCACCATCTTTGAATAGGTTTTTCTTGACAGGTCAACCACCTTGGCGATGTCCCTCGGGTCACTTCTGACGAGAACTATGTCGGCGCTCTCTATTGCCACGTCGGTGCCCGCGCCTATGGCGATGCCCACGTCAGCCGTGACCAGCGCTGGAGCGTCGTTTATTCCGTCTCCGACCATTCCCACTTTCTGGTGATTCTCCTTCAACAGCTTTATCTTCTCAGCTTTCTTGTCCGGCAGAACCTCGGCGAAGTACTCGTCTATTCCCAGCTCAGCGGCAACGGTTCTGGCGACTTTCTCGGAGTCTCCGGTCAGCATGTAGACTTTTGCGCCCATGTCCTTGAGCTTCTGGATGGCTTCGACAGACTCCTTGCGGATAACGTCGGACAAGGCTATTGCGCCGGCCAGTTTCCCGTCAACCACCGTGAAAACCACTGTTTTCCCCTGCTGCTGAAGATTGTTGATTTTCTGGTCAACGGGGTCAACACGCAAGTCTCTCAAGAGCGCAAGGTTGCCCACGCAGACGTTCTTGCCTTCCACCTTTCCACATGCGCCTTTTCCCGGAACCGCTTTGAACTCGTCAGCTCTCGGAAACTCGATGCGTCTTTTCTCGGCGTAGTCGACTATTGCCTTCGCGATGATGTGTTCGGAGCTGAACTCCACGCTTGCCGTCAGCTTAAGCAGCTCCTCCTGTGGGACGAAGGAGACCACATCGGTCACCCCGAATTTTCCCTGTGTGAGGGTTCCGGTCTTGTCGAAGACGAAGGAGTCCACGCTCTTGACGTCCTCGAAGGCCTTTCGGTCTCTGATGAGGATGCCGCTTTTCGCCGTGATCGAAGTTGAGAGAGCCACGACCAGAGGGATTGCCAGACCCAAAGCGTGTGGACACGCGATCACCAGCACCGTCACAGTCCTCTCAAGAGCAGCATCGTACTGCCCAGCAACGGCCCACACGGCGTACGTCAAGACAGCGACGAAGACTGCCACATAGAAGAGCAGTGCAGCGGCCCTGTTCGCCAGATCCTGCGTTCGAGACCTGCTCTCTTGGGCTTGTCGCACAAGCTTCACGACCTGCGAAAGGTAGGTTTCCTCGCCCGTTCGCTCAATCCTTACGGTGAGGGCGCCGCCTCCGTTTATGGAGCCGCCTGTCGCCTTGTCTCCGGACTGCTTGTGGACCGGTGTGGATTCGCCTGTGAGGAAAGCCTCGTTGACGTCGGACTCGCCTTCTAGCACGACGCCGTCGGAGGGGACCTTTTCTCCGGGCCGCACGAGCACGATGTCGCCTTTCTTCAGTTCGGACACTGGCTTGTCTTCGACTCGGCTGTCGTTCATGACGTGCGCGGTGGTCGGCATGATTCTGACGAGTTCTTCAAGCGCCGTTGAGGCGCCGAGGACGCTTCGAGCTTCCACCCAGTGCCCCAGCAGCATGATGTCGGTTAGAGTGGCCAGTTCCCAGAAAAAGTCCTTCCCGGCGATGACGAGGACCGTTGCGGCTGAGTAGAAGAAGGCGACTGACATTGCGGTGCCGATGAGCGTCATCATTCCGGGCTGGAGCTGTTTCAACTCTTGAATCATCCCGCGCAGGAAGGGCAGACCGCCATAGGCGTAGATAGCTAGTGAAAGGATGAGCAGCACTTCTGGCTGATACGGCACGCGTATCCATGCCAGTCCGAGCCACTCCTGCACGGTGTCCGACAGCAGCAGCACTGGGATAGTGAGGGCGATGGAGAACCAGAATTTGCGTTTGTACTCTTTCATGTGGTGAGCGTGATGCTGCATTCTTGACGCTCCGTCATACTAGGACGTTGTGCCAAGTTATTAGCGTTTCAGCGGGAAAAAGAGGCAAACGCCAGATTGCCACGTTGCGGTCTGGCGCGCTGTTGGTGCGACTGAAGCCTTTTTAGTGTGCACGCGTCATTTCTGGGCTGCAAAGGATGCGTCGGTTTGAAGGTGAACATTGACAGAGACGGCTGCATAGGTTGCGGAGTGTGCGAGGCTTTCTGTCCGGAAGTGTTTAGGCTGGTGGAGGACGGAAAATCAAGTGTCGTCGAGAAATACCGGAAAGGCGGGCTTGGTGAAGGTGAAACTGGGGAGGAATTTGCTGACTGCGTGGGAAACGCAAGGGACTCTTGTCCCGTCACAGTCATAAAAACCGAGTAGCCGCTGTTTGCCGTACACTTTGCGTCTTTTCTGCGTCAATACGGAATACCCCCCTCTAGATATTTTGCAGGAACAGCTTGCTGAACGCCGCACGCGGCCAGTGGATCAACGTTGCGCATTGAATTCCACATTCCGTGGGGTGCTCTTGGGTGACCACAAATCTTTTGCTTGCGAAGGCCCGAATATGGTGCGCAGGGAAGTTTTAATCCTACGTGAAACCTCAGATGACTGTATCTGGATCAAGACTCACTCATCTTCGAAAATGAAGGGAGAGATGGGAGAATGAAGACTATAAGAAGCATTGGCAAGATTTCTCTATGGATTTCGATCGCCTTGACAGTGCTGGGCCCCATCACCGCTCCAATGTTGCACGACGCAAAAGCCGGAGAAAGCACAGTCCCGTACGCAAGAGTCTCAGTCGACCCTGCTAGATACTTGGTTGTGAAGGCAGATGACACGTTCACGGTGAAAGTGAACATCGCAAACGTGTCCGATCTGCAAGGTTTTGACCTCAGACTTGCCTACGACAAAACGCTGGTGAAGGGAACAGAAGTCTGTGAAGGAGCCTTTCTGAAAAGATTTGGAAGCACGCGCCTCGTTAAAGCAGAAGTGAACTACACAGCAGGATTTACTTGGGTGGCTGTCGCGCTTGTAGGTGCGACGCCGACTTACGGCGCCGGAACACTCCTAGAAGCCAAATGTCCGATGCTGAAAATCAGACGAGGAACAGGAAACGCAGACCCAATTCTGGTCAGGTTGGCCGCCGAGCAGCTAGTCTGGCTCACGCGAGAATTGACTCGTCGCTATCAGGATGAACCTAGCGAATAACAGTTAAAATAGGAAACGTGAGCAAATAGCAGTGTCTGGTGTTGGCTTGCTTGCGAGAGTATGTGCTGTTCTCCCGCTTGGGACGGACTGATTCAAGCTTCACTAACCTTCATGACGCGGGGAGACTGGACGTCGTCTACGAATGCGCAGTGTCGGCGCTGTTTCTCTCCCACGCCATCCGCAGAGACACAGTGCTCCACGTCGTGCTCAATGGTCCCCCGAACCCACCCCTCCACGTGACGATCATGGGCTCAAGCCTTTATGACGTGCGCACTGACCAAGACACGTGGACGAAAATACTCAGAAAAATCCTCTCAGGCAAGCAACACCCCGGAATAAGCATGGACAGATCCAGCTTCGAAACACTGTTGAAAACCAAGGCGAACACCAGCCAAGTCTACGTTCTGGAGGAAAAGGGCCAAGACGTGAGCAATCTTAGGTTAGGTAAGAACTCTGTTTTCGTCCTAGGCGACCATGTTGGACTTCCAAAAAAGGCCGAAGTGTACGCGCTGAGATACGGCCGGAAAATCAGCCTAGGGAAAAGGCCGTATTTGGCAGCGTCGTGCATAACCGTGCTCAACTACATCCTTGACAAAGGACAGGACTGCCAGACCTAATCAGTATTCACAATAAACAACGCTTTAATCTCCAAACCCGCTCCACACTGTGAATGGTCGTGACAGCATGAGCGAACGAAAACACAAACGTGAGACGGAAGAGATTATCGAACTGGGAACGGAAGAAACAGGATTCTTGCTTGAGCCCGCGCACGTCGAACTAGGCTCGGGATACACGCTCGCAATCGACTACGACGAGAACGACAAGCCCGTGATCGACGTGAAAACATACGGAGAAGTGAACATGACACACGTCCGCAGAGAAATCTCCAAAATATTCCCAGACGCTCGCATTCGCCAACTCGCTCAAACGAACGTCGTGACCCTCGCTAGGAAGACCAAGAAGAAACGCAAAATCAAACGACGGTGAACCGCTTCATCGCCCGAAAAATCAAACTACGACGCGAGATTGAAGCCAAACCTTTAGGTCACCCATAAAAGTTTTCCCCAACGACGGCAAAAATCAACATCGAACGGCGCACTTTCCGAAACTGGACATGGCAGAACGCCATGCACAGGTCGCGTTCTTTCGACATGAAACGCGCGATTGGTTTTTAAGCATCGTCAAAATCTAGAACAAGACTCCAGAAGACAAAGAAAAGTGACAGACACGTCAGAGCCTCCTATAACGCTTCAGGAAAAGTCAGAACAGGACCTACGGACACTCCGCAACAGGACGATAGTCAACTCCTTTTCGACCGGAATGGTCAGCCCATTCACCGCCGCCTACGCTGTTCTGCTCGGCGCTTCCCAGTCGGACATGGGATGGTTCCAGTCCTCCACTAACCTCTCAAACAACGTCATGCAAGTCTTCTGGGGCAGGCTCAGCGACAAACTTCAACGCCGTGCACCATTCATCATAATCGGCAGCCTCCTCCTCTCAGTCTTCTGGATACCAATGATCTTCGTCGCAAACGCCCAGCAACTCATCGCAATCCTCGCCGCCCAAGCCCTGATCGGCTCAATGGCGACGCCAGCCATAACCGCGATGATCGGCGACCTTGCCCCATCACTGAAACTGGGCAGGACAAACGCCATGATGAACCTGTACACCACGATAGGAAGCGTAGTCGCGACAGTTGCCTCAGGAGTCTTGTTGATCGCCACCGGCAGAAGCCCCCAAGAGGTCTTTTTCATCCCACTCGCAATAGCAGCAGTCTTCGGCATAGCATCATCGCTCCTAATGATCAAGATTAAAGAGAGCAAGAACGGCTCAAGAATCAACCTGAAACGGGACCTCACTTCGGACTTGGTAGCCACTTTTGCATGCGCTGGGCGGACACCCCGATTCGTCAGATACTGCTACGTGGAAGGCACCTATCAGTTCTTCATGTCCATCGCGTGGCCACTCCTCGCAATCACGCAAGTCACGGTCCTCAACGCCACAATGCTTCAGATCGCCTTGCTCACGGTTGCCCAGTCCGTCGCAATCATAGTCTTCCAAGGATGGGCAGGACGCCTTGCCGACACGATCGGGAGAAAACCGCTCCTCGTCCTCTACCGCTTCAGCCTAGTGACCGTGCCCCTCGCCTACGCCGTGGCCCCCAGCATGGACGTTCTGATAGTCATCGGTGTCTTCTGGGGATTCACGGCGGCGATTGGACAAGCAGCCATCGTGGCCTACCTCCTCGACGTTGCTCCACGTGAACTCCGGGGAAGCTTCACCGCCGTCTTCAACCTCGTCATAGGCGTGACCTCATTTGCCGGCTCGCTCATCGGCGGATACCTCTCAAGCTACACAGTCGGAATCTTCGGACTCATCGCTGGAATGCAAATCGTCTATGTTATCTCGACGGTTGGAAGAGCAACAGCCGCTACACTCTACATGACGCTCAAAGAAACACTTGAAAAATAGCGGCAATGAGAGGCTACTTATCCTCGCACGTGCGCCGAACGTATTTGCCCACAATGGGAATACTTTCACCACATCGCGGGCACTTCTTGTCTTCCGTCACGGAATAGGCAGTCACGGAGCAACCGCGCCTCTTGATGAGAAGCTCGCCGCAGTTCGGACAGTAAGTGTGCGCGCACTTGTGGCCGTCAACATTGCCCACGTACGGGTAGCGGACACCCTCTTTCTTTGCCAGCGCGTAAGCTTTTTCCAGAACCTCCGTCTTGGTTGGGGGATTGTCAAACTTGTAAGCAGGAAAATACCGTGCGAAGTGCAAAGGCGTGTCCGGCCCGACTCGGTCTAGATGGGATTTGATCACCCACTTGAGCGTATCCTCGTCATCGCTGACGCCTGTCACAACCAAGTTGACGATTTCCACGTGCATCCCAAGCCTCTTCGCCTCGCTAGCATTCCTCCAGATCTTTTCAACGTCCGCGCCACCGCAGTAGGCTGCATAATCCTCGTTGTTGCCTTTCACGTCGACCTTCAACCCGTCCAGTCCAGCCTCGCAAAGCGCCTTCAAAACCTCCAACGTCATATACCCGTTCGAAACGTAACAGCAGTACTTGATGCCTTTATCCCTTGCAAGCCTGAACACCTGAACCGCCCACTCCGAAAGCAGCGTCGGCTCCTGAAAACTCGCACAAAGTCCAGCGTCAGCATTGTACAAGGCAAGCTCCACAATCTTCTCGGGTGGAAACGACAAGACTTTGTCGGGCTCAGGCTCCAACTTCGAGATGTGAAAGTTCTGGCACCAGACGCAACTGAGATTGCAAGACCATGTGGAAAAGGTCAGCGCGGTCGAACCCGGCCAGTAGTGAAAGAATGGCTTGGCCTCGATGGGTCTGCTTTCGATTGTGCTTATGTCGCCGTACACCAGAGCGTAGAGCTTTCCGTTCATGTTGACGCGCGTTTTGCAGAAGCCTTTCAGCCCCTTGGGAATCTCGCATCTTCTTTCGCACAGGTTGCATCTCACTTTGTCGTCGGCGATCTTCTCGTAGAAGATTGCCTCGTGGATCGTGGGTGCCGGCGTTGAATTTGTTAGAAGTGACATCTGACTCTGATCTTTACTATGGTTATCTCATAGATTAAACTTTCGCCTTAAAATGCTCGTATCCCCGGCGTTCAACAGCCCTTCTCCCACCGCGGGTCTCAAGAAAAACACGATTCCCAGCAACCGCCCGTCCAATCCGCAGAAGTCTGCCGCCAACCCGCTCAACCGCCTCCACAGCCTCACTCCAGAGATGAGGCCTCACCGTCAACACGAGTTCATACTCCTCTCCCCCATACAAAGCCATCCCAAAAGCATCAAGCTTGTTGGCAACCGCAAAAACCTCCACCTCACCAGCAACCGGCACGCGTTCAAGCAGAAACCCAACACCGCTTGCTCTGGAGATTTCGTACAAGCTCCAAGCCAGCCCATCGCTCGAATCAATCGCCGCGGTGACGACCCCGGTCTCGGCCAGAGCCAAGCCCTCCTTCAAACGCGCACGAGGCACCATAACAGATTCAACAAGAACGTCGCGGACTTCCTGTGAAGCATCAAAACCTTCCAGCAGAATCTTCAGCGCTGCCGAGGTCTTGCCGAACAATCCAGTGACAGCCACAATGTCGCCCGAGGAGGCGCCACTCCGCAGCATGAGTTTCTGACGCTGCGCAACACCAAAAACCGAAACGGAAACAACCAGATCACAAGCCTCACCCGTGTCCCCACCCACCACGAACGCGCCATACTCCCGCGCGCCAGCATTAAGCCCGTCACCAATCTCCTCAACATCCCGCTCAGACAAGCCCTGCGGAAGGCCAAGCGACACCAACACCGTCACGGGTTGCACACCCTTCGCCGCAAAATCGCTGACGTTCATGACCACCGCCTTCCGCGCCGCCTGTCGAAGGCTCATGCTCTTGGGAACGTCAGTCTTGCCCACCAGCATGTCCGTCTTCAGAATCGCCAGATCTCCACCCTTCAGTGCACAAGCTGAGACGTCATCACCAAAACCCACAGGCATGTCCGGCATCCGCTCCAGTCTGCCGATGATTATGTCAATGATTCTCCGCTCAGTCAGCGGCCTTCGATTGCCCATGTGGCCACACGGCTGAACCATTATTTCAGGAAACCGTGCTTCTTGAGGTAGCTCATCAGGTTTTCACTGGACGACCTGATGAAGTCTTCCTTATAGTGGCTGGCGTAGGTCTTGCCATAGTTGGTCTCGGCGCTGACTCGGTCAATCTCTTCGTCAGACGGGTTCTTTCCGCTACGCCGCAATCCAGCAGCGACAGAAGATTTCCAGTACTCAGCAACGTCACGCAACTCAACATCTCTGTAAGAGTCTTGAGGGACAATGATGCTGGAGCTCCACTTCTCCTTGACCAGCGGTCTCCTCTTGGGGTAGCCAACGCAGAGAATCGAAATGGCCAGACAATGATCAGGCAGGTGCAGTATCTCCCTGACTTCTTCAGGATGCTCTATGACCGACCCAACTATGACGCTGCCCAAGCCGACCGCTTCCGCGGCCAGAACCATGTTCTCAAGGGACAGCGACGCATCAATGACTCCCAGAACGAAGGGAACCGCGCCCGTGAAATCATACTCCACTCCTGTCAGTCTTGCCGCTTTGATGTGGCGATGAAGGTCAACACACACGACAAGCCACACAGGCGCGTCCATCATGAAGGCTTGCCTCTCGCAAAGCTGAAAAAGGCTTTCTCTGATGGTTTTGTCTTCGA